>Ga0302242_1001804_pt1 | contig 14794 bp, 9 predicted proteins | sample AAG_UR_Lys_MG_FD_193510 | JGI IMG/M metagenome (GOLD analysis project Ga0302242, IMG submission 193510) | Enriched activated sludge microbial communities from anaerobic digester in WTTP, New Holstein, Wisconsin, United States - AAG_UR_Lys | ecosystem: Engineered > Bioreactor > Anaerobic >... | reverse complement strand
GCTTTCCGTAATATTTTTGATTTCTTTCCAGCCCAAAATCAAGCAAGTCCTCAAGGGTTTTCCTAAATGCCTCATCCTGGAGCATTTTCTCATATTTCGCGCTTATCTTATATTCGCTTTTGCCTTCTGTTTTATCTAAAAACACGCAGTTTGCGTAGGTTCCTTTTGCTGAGCCGGTGGTAAAATTGGCCGTCAGAACATTTACCACAGATACTACGGTTTTTTCTTTTGCCTCGATTCCGTACTCCGCCATCAGCGTTTCTTCCATCACGGAAATCAAATCGTCCTTCGCGACCATCATTTTCTTTAATAGGAGCAATTCATGAACGCGTTTCCCGGACGCCAATTTTTTCGAGACAAATTCGAGGATTTCTTCCTGTTCTTCTGAAAAGGAAAGCTTGTATTCTTTTTCATATTTCTTCAAAAACTTATGGTAGGATCCCAGGGTCCCATTATCAAAAATCCGTATTACATCAATTGCACCATACTCTTCAAAATCTTTCAGAGTGGGAATTCTTCCTAATTGGTATTTTAGATTTTCATAGGATTCTTTTATAAGTTTGATATCATTAAAGTTTGCATTGTCGATAGCTTCAAAAATCTTTTTTCGGGAAATGGCTTCAAAGTGAATGGTGGAACATCCCGGAATGACACGAGTTCCTTCTAAAACATACCGTCTCACAGTGTCTTTATTGAAAGACCGGTCGCCGGAAAGTGCCATGGGAATCAAGAAATTGTTTTTGTAATTCCCAATGAAGTCAACCACAACAACATACTCCTTTCGCGGGTGTTTACGTAATCCTCGTCCCAGCTGCTGCACGAAAATAATTGCGGATTGAGTCGGCCTGAGCATCACGATTTGATTTATTGTGGGGATATCGATTCCCTCATTAAAAATATCCACTGAAAAAATATAATCCAGCGCATTTTCTTGTTCATCTTGTTCCAAACGGTCAATGGCTTCGTCTCTTTTTTCCTGAGAATCTTTTCCCGACAATGCCACGGTTCTGAAACCTTTTGCATTGAACTGTCCTGATAACTCCTCTGCCTCCGCATTGGTGCTGCAAAAAATAAGCCCTTTTACCCGTTCGCCGTAATATCCATAAAACCCGATCTTTTCGATAATGTGGCGCACTCGTTCTTGTGAGATCAAATACTTAAACTCAGTGTTGTCTTCTAAAAGTTTCCCATCAACCGATAGCTCTGCCACTCCAAAATAATGAAAAGGGCTTAGCATATCTTCTTCCATTGCTTGCTGCAGGCGTATCTCATAAGCAATATTGTAATCGTAATCTTTGTAAATGTTATATTCGTCTGTTCTTTCAGGGGTTGCTGTCATCCCCAGTAAAAACTTCGGTCTAAAATGCCGCAATATCTTCTGGTAACTCTCCGCCCCCGCCCGGTGGGTTTCATCCACAACAATATAATCAAATTCTTCCGGTGAAAAACTCATAAGAATGTCGTCTTTTGATATAGTTTGAACCGTGGAAAAAAGATACTTCGCACCTGTCTCTTTGTGCCCGCCACAGAGTTTCCCCACATCAATAAAACTACCCATAACTTTTTTAAAGCTTTCAATGGATTGATCAAGTATCCTCTCACGATGAACGATAAAAAGACACCTTCCGGGTTGATATTTCCTGATGTCAAAGGCAGCAAGATAGGTCTTTCCTGTTCCGGTTGCAGAAATCAACAGGGCTTTATTCTCCCCTTGGCTTCTTACTCTTTCGATCCCGGAAAGAGCACTAACCTGCATCTTGTTCGGCATTACCCGGGACAGGGCATCCACTTTTGTAATGTAGCTCCCTTGAGTTTCTGCCACCATGCTCTTTGTATCAAAATCAACCGCCACATATGGGCGAGGCGCTTCTTGTTTCTGCTGAAAAGGAAGTCTGTTAGCCTGGTAAATTTCTTGGTAGGTCTCAATCCATTTCGGCGTTACTCTATCCGCACTTTCAAAAGTCCGTTCAAATTCGCGAAGGGTCTCTTTTATCAGCGACCCTTTTTCCATGGAAGAAACTTTGATATTCCACTCCTTGTTGGAAGTTAAGGCCTCCTGGGTAAGATTGCTGCTGCCGACGATAAATGTATAGTGCTCTTGCTTTTTGAAAATATACCCTTTCGCATGAAGGTTCCCGTCTACCACCATACGAAGCTCTATATTCTTGAATTGCAATAATTTCTCAAGAGCTTTGGGATTTGTGAAATTCAAATATTGCGAAGCCACCACTTTGCCCCGAATGTTTCTCTCTTCCAGCTCTTTCAATGTATTAAGAAGCACAGTCACGCCACTTTGGGTAATAAAGGCAACCGAAAAGAAGAACTCATCACAGTTGTTGAGTTCTTTCATAATATTAGTCAACACTTTTTGTCCGCTCACATAATCGTTGACTAAAAGCTTGGGACGATATTCTTCTAAAGAAAGGCTTTCCTCATCAATAAACCCGCTATAAACACTTCCGGCAAGGTCCTTTTGGATGCTCATTTGAGTTCCTCCATCAGCCTCTTCATGATCGGGACATCTGCAGGAGCCCAATCCAAAGACTCTAATTTGTGAGGTTTTAACCATATGTGGTCCTTGTGTTCTTTCCGGGTAAAGATGCGATGCGGAACTTGGCAAAGGTAACTATGCATTGTAATGGAAAAATCTGGGTACGCATGCTCTACCGTCATGAAAAATTGCTCCGGCCGGACCTCGAGATCAAGATCCATCTCCTCTTTCAACTCCCTGCTCAGGGTTTGCTCAAAGGTTTCTCCCGCCTCCACTTTTCCCCCGGGAAACTCATACTTATATGACAGGTAGCTGAATTTGTTTTCACTACGCTGCATGCATAAGATTTCTCCGCTTTCCACCAGAATAGCGGCTGTCACGATCAGGTGCTTCATCACTTTCATCCTTTTGTTGTAATTCTGCCAACTTATTTTTGATTATACCACCTTTCTTCTTCCAGCGAAAACAAAGTTCCTTGTTTTCCTGACAAATAAGGTTAGATTTTACTTGTCATCTCCATCGCCAGCATGACTGCGCCTCGGGGTTGTCCAAATTTGAAAAGGTCCGCAAAACCACACTTCATCGACTAGTCAAAAATGTCCGGAGTAGCTATATCGGACAAATCACGCTGGCGACCCCACCCCGCTGCGCCAGCACCAAAAATCCGAAATGGATTTTTGCCAAAACCTGTCGAAAACCCTACTCTTCCCTGCCGTCGCAAGTTGTGCCAAGCCCGCCGGAGATCTTTGGAGTAGGATAAATGAACGAATTCTCTCAGAATCCATTCGTTTCGCCATCATTGCCTCGACTCGGGGTTGTACAGATTTCAAAATGTCAGCAAAATCCATTTGTTCCCCTCCGGCAAAAAGTCCGGAGTAGCTATCTGCTTCAAACCATAAAAAAGCACTACTCCTAGTCAAAGCTATGCTCTTGATATGCTCTCATCTGAGAACATATCACTGGCGGTCTTTGCCCATGGAGTAGTGCCATTTTGATTTTATGCAAACCCGATGCTTTTCTACAATCTAATTCTATTCGATCCCTATGCTCTTCTTCAAAAAGTACAGTGCGGCCTTTGGATACGCTTTGGACAGCACTCCCAGGGAGGCCATGATATAGTCGTTATCCACCAGGATCTTGGCTTCTTCCTTGGGAAAAAGGAGGAGGCCGTTCTTGTTGTACCCGGCGATGGCTTTCATGATGGAGATGCGGTTTGGCAGCCGGGTAAGGGCACCGCCGGTTCCGATGATATAGCGGATCTGGGTGAGATCCTTGCCTTCTGCGATGGTGGTCCTTCCCGAAGGGCCGAAGACATGGCGGATCTTTCCTGCATGGCGTTCTGTGGCTTTCAGCACCGCCTCAAGGGTCAGCCGCTCCACAAAGCGGACCTCCTGTTCCGTTGCAGGAACCGCACGATAGCTTTCCATCACGGGAGCGATGTCAAAGCCCAGCTCCTCCGAGAGGGCTTTTTCGCCGATGATGTCCACAAGGTTGCGCAAGTTCACATAGACTCCCAAATCTCCCTCCACCGTCCGCTTTGCCAGAGGTTCGGGGTTTACCTGAATCCGTGAGATCTCTTCCGAACCAACCGTGACGGAGTGCAAGTCCGTGGTGGCGCCCCCCACATCCAAAACCATCAAATCTCCCAGCTCTTCGTACAGCAACCGGGCGCTTTCCATCACCGCTCCCGGCGTAGGGATGATGGGGCCGTTCACCATATCCCGGATGTGTTCCATCCCCGGGGCTTTGATGATGTGTTCCTCAAAAGCCGCCTGAATCACTTTTCGGGCCGGCTCCACATTGAGCTCGTCAATTTTGGGATATACATTTTCCACAAGATACAGGGGAAAGGGGCTCCCGGCAAAAAGTTCCCGAATCTCCTCCTGATTTTCCACATTGCCGCCATAAATCACGGGAACGGAAAAATCCAGGGTGCGTATCATCTCGGCGTTGTAAAGGGCGGTTTCCCGCTCGCCATAATCTACGCCACCTGCCAAAAGGATGAGATTGGGGTGGATCTGCCGGAGCTTGTCCAGGTCCGTCCGGCGCAGGCGCCCCGCCGTGATCTGGTGGAGGATGGCGCCAGCGCCCAGGGCAGCCTCCTTGGCTGCCCTGGCGGTCATGTCGTAGACAAGACCGTGGACGGTCATCTTCAGGCCCCCTGCCGCGCTGGAGGTGGCCAGCATTTCTCCGTATTCCAGGCTCTCGATGCCCTTTTTCCGGCAGAGGTCGGCCATGGCCCCGGAAAGGCCGATCCGCACATCCCCCTCCAGTACCGAGGTGGGAGCCTGTCCCTGTCCGAAAAACGCCGGGCAGTCTGTATGAATATTGGCAAACGCATTGACCAGAGTGGTGGTGGAGCCGATTTCAGCCACCAAAACATCGATTTTCAAGACCCTCCCCTTCTCCTCTCTTTTTTATGGAAGCCGCCGGAAAAAGCCTTGGGAAAAAGCAATCTTTTTTTCTTTTTCCTTCGCTTTTTGTTGCTTCTTTCCTCTTTTTCCGGCGTTCTTCCTCCCCTTTCTCTTCAAAAGGCAACATTTTACTCATGTTTTTTCTATTTTGTTGCTTTTTCCCCCTTGTTTCAGAAGAAACAGCACATGAGGGGAGCGAAAAGCAAACTTTTCTTTATTTTTGGTCCATTTTGTTGCTTTTTCGCCTTTATTACCCTTCCACTCCCAGAAAACGGCTTCTACTTTCTGCTCCGCTTCTACTTTCCGCCCCGCTTCTCCCGGCGTTTTTCCACCAGGAAGGTGGCCACATCGATGCCGTGGCTGTTCCTTCCAAACCCGCCGTCGATGCCCTGTTTCACAGCGTTTTCGGGAATGACCTGGGTGCCTCCGGCGGCGATGATGACCCTGTCCCGGATGCCCTTTTCCACGGCAAGCTCGTGGATCCGTTTCATATTCTTGTAATGGATATCATCATGGCTGATGATGGTGGAAGCCAGGATCACATCTGCCTTCAGCTCCACAGCAGCGTCCACCAGCTTTTCCAGAGGGACGGAAGTGCCCAGATAGTGTACCTCTATCCCAAAACGCTCGATGCCTCCGTGCTTGATGTCGATGATTTCACGCAGCCCCACGGAGTGCTCGTCCTGTCCCACAGTACCGCAGACCACCTTCATGGGGTATTTTGCGATTTCTTCCCGGATCTCCTCTTCCGACAACACATGGGGTTCGGGAGGAATGACCAGCTTGCTGATATCCAGATCGAAAGCCAGTTTTCCTTTCAGCTCGATGCGGGTGCCTTCTGCCTCCTGCATGATCTCCCGGTTGATGACCTCCGGCTCCTGCAGGTTCATCTGCCTGGCAAATTCCAGAGCCGCCACTTCCGCCACCCGCCGGTTCACAGGCAGGAACATGTTGACCATCACCGTTCCGTCTGCCATCCATTCCATTTCCGGTCGGAGGAAATCCCCCTGCCGGTACTTTTTCGTTTCTTCCATCCGGACATTTACATTGTCCACTTCGTCCAGCTCGTCGATAAAGACGATCTTGTCCGGATCTTCCAGAGTACAGCCTCCTATGAGCCGGGCGGGATCTCCTGCCGCATCGGCATCATACTGGGCTACATTATTATACCCGTAATGGGCGGTGACGGGGGCAAAATAATCTTCATCCCGCTGGAACACGCTTCCAAAGGCCACTCCTGCATCGACTTTGCGGGCAATACCGTCGCCGTTTCGCTCGGGATAAAAGCCAGAATCCACAAAGAAGCCTTCCTCCACTGCCTTGAAGTAGCCGCCGCATTCCACGATCTCCTCCATGAACAGGCAGGCTCTCTCCCGCAGTTCTCTGGCTTTCTCCCGCAGGGGTCCTTCTTCTTTGAGCTCTACCATGTCCATCAGCCCGTCCAGCCCGATGAGGGTCTGTTTTGCCGTATCGCAGGCTTCCATGTTGTAAATGTGCCAGGGGACATTCCGGCCTTCATCCGGTGTGATGGTGGACTGGATGTCTGCTCTGGTGAGCTTGGAAACCAGCATATTCAGCACATGGGTCACGGTGGCTTCCCGGGCGGAAGCTTCCATGTACTTGGTGTTCATCTGGGCCCGCATCCGATACCTGTCGCAAAGCTCCCTGAGGGCCACGGCATAGGGAAGATCCATGTACACGCAGGGGGCGGGAGGCGCCGTAGGGGGCACTGTGGAAAGGCAGATGTTTCCCGGCAATATCCCCACCTTCTCGGAAAACAGGCTGTTGATGGCGTGCTGCACAATGAGCTCCGGCATGACCTTCCAGGCTTCCCGGGCAGTGGCATTGGCGTTGTGGGCCCCGTCGATCTGGGCAATGTCCGCCCAGGCCATGACCTTTTTCGACTCGCAGGCGTCCACAAAGGAACGCACCATATTGATGTTGCGATAAAGCACGTTGTACTGGGGGTCCTGATGGGCGCCGTTGATGCCTTCTTCGGCAAACATCACCGCCACCTCCGGCCCCGCCACCCCGGAAACATAGGAATGATAATTGATGGGACGGCCCACTTCTTCTTCTATCATATCCAGGGCTTTCCGCTGGGCCCGCACCTGCTTTCTGGTGATGGGAACACCGCCGATTCCCTGAGGGGTCCCCTCAATGAGGCCGTCCATATGGGACTGGCCGGCGGTACGAATGACCATGATATGATCCGCTCCATGCCAGGCCGCCATCCTCATGCGGCGGATGTCATCCTCAAAGCGCCCGGAAGCGATCTCTGTAGTGATCACCGGCTGGGGCTGGGGATCGATGCTGTCAAAGTATTTGGCAGAAGGCAGGCTCACATCATGTTTCAGAGGAGTGCTGGCATCCCGGTAGGCAAAAGGCCCCATGGAAAGCCCCGGTGCCGGAGTCCGCCAGGTCCAGCCCCTTCTTTTAGGCCGGTATTTGTCCAGATCCTTTAAGATGCTTTCCACATCGATTTTTACATCGGGGATCAGGGTTTTGTTTTCACTCATTTTGCCACCCCCTTTTGCTGCGGGAACAGGGCTTCCGCTTCGTCCCAGCCCTTTCCCTCCGCCAGCATGGTTCCCGCTTCCCCAAGGGAAATGTTTTTGGCCCGAGCCAGCTTAAAGACCACATGCCCCGCCCCTTTTCCCATGAGGCCCCGGTCGATGCAGCCCTCTACGATGGGCTTTGCGTCCAGGGAAGAGATCCCCATGCGCAGAAGAATGGATCTTTCAATGGAAGGAGTGGTATTCTTTTTTCCCAGTTCCAAAAGAGGATCTACCACCTGTCCCGTCAGCTCCCAAAAGCGGCGGTACAGTTCCTCATCGGAAAGGGAAGCTATGTTTTTGCGCCTTTCGGCAAAATCGTCTTCCCGCTTCATTTGTTTCTCCTTTCTGGAGTGACATTCTACGCTTTACGCCTGTGCCAACACTTTCTTGACAAAGGCAGTGCTGCTCTTGGTTTCTTCCGCCAGAAAACGGATGTCCGCCGGAGTGAGTTCCCCTTGGTGCTGGCTGACTGCCGTTTTGATGAGGGAGGTTCTCATATGTGTCAGATCCACATCGGTGGCCTTGATCAGGTGAGGCTCCGCCGGCAGCACAATGTTTTTTCCGGGGGTTTCATCTTCCGGCCTTCCAAAATACACGATAATGCCGTTTTCTCTGGCAAAGGTCAGCTGGGGCTGGATGTGTTTTCCCGCCCCGGTGTATTCTGTTTCCTGCACCACCAGCATCTGCTCCTGAGGCATTTCCTGGGCCAGGGCAAAGGCAGCGGCAAGAGAGGTATTCCCTGCCGGCCCTTTTTCAAGGCCTTCCAGGCTGGCCAGGGCTTCGGTCATATAGAACACATCCCCCTGAGACACGGTGACATAGCGATCCATATAACGCAGGGGTCTTGCCGCCGAGCGAGGTACGTCCGAACGGTCGGGCCACACGGCGAAGGGCATCCCAAAGCCTGTATGTCCTGTGGTAAAGGACTTCTTATTAAACTGCTGGTCGGAAGCCATATGAAGCCCCGCCAGATTGACAGAAGCCCCGATGACCTTTGACTGGGCCCCGGCCTTTTGTAGGCCCCGGGCCGTTCCCGTCACATTGCCGCCCCCTGCATTGGTGCAGACCACCGCATCCGGATCTCTTCCGTATTTTTCGCGGAACTGCATGGCGATCTCATAGCCCAGAGTTTCCACTCCGGCAATGCCAAAGGGGGTATAGAGGGACGCATTGAAGTATCCCGTTTCCTCCAGCAAAAGCAGGAATTTGTAAAACAGCTCCGGCCCCACGGAAAGCTGTACCACTTCCGCTCCCAGGGCTTCGCACTTTCTTGCTTTTTCAATGATCTCCGGCTGCCCCAGACCTCGGGAATCGTAGCATTCCTGGACCACGATGCACTTGAGCCCGGCCATGGCGGCCTGAGAGGCCACCGCTGCCCCGTAATTTCCGCTGGTTGCCGTCAGTACTCCTTTGAATCCCAGTTTTTTCGCATGGTACACCGAAATGGCGGCTCTTCTCGCCTTGAAGCTCCCAGAAGGATTGCAGGCTTCGTCTTTGATGAAGATCCGGGCGCCCAGCCCGGACCCTGCGCATTTTCTGGCCAGAGCGGTGATGTTTCGCAGTTCGATGATGGGGGTGTTTCCCACGTGGACGCTTTCCTGGATCTTTTGCATTTCCTCCAGAGTGTACCCTGTCTCCCGCATCATTTTTTCATAATCAAAGGCGATGGATCCGCTCTCAAAAAGGGAATAGTCAATGCCCACGGAGCGCTTCATGATTTCTCCCTTGCGGGCCATGACAGAGGCATAGTCGTTGCTCTGACTCATTCTCCTTCACCTCCGAACACCATTTCCCTCACCTGGTCGCTGATAGCCATCAACTCGGGAACACACTTTCCAAAATCATGTTTGTAGTACGGATTCTCTTCCAGAAGAGTCCCCGTCTCTATTCTGCCTGTCCTTGTGAGTACCGTCACTTCTTCCCCGATGGCCGCCCGTTTTTGGAGGGTTCCCTTGATCCACATGCGAAGAGGCACTTCCCTGGTATCCTCGGGGGCTTGCGGAGCCCTCTCGCCGGGTTCCAGCACCGTTCGCCGGATCAGCACCCATTTTCCTTTTTCTACCATCCTTTTCGCCTCCCGTCCCTTCCTATTTCACGATCTTGGCTTCTTCTGCAATCAGGTCGCGCATGTCTCCCATAATGGCCCGGGGAACCGGAAGGGTGATCATGGTATGGAGCCCCGGCCTGGCGTTGATGACATGGGGAATCATGTTGACGCACATGGCGATGGTACCGATGCCTCCAGGTACCTCGGGGGAATTCACCATATTGATATTAGGAGTCCCCTTGATGATGACGTAATCTCCTGTCTGGACCCCCACCTGTTCGGGTTCGATCTGCTGGGGATGATCCATTTCGATCTTCAGTTCTCCGTCCACATAGCCGTAGCCTTTCATGGCGCAGCCCGCCACATCTCCGGCCTTGGCAAAACCGTAAGGGGATTTCCGGTCCACATCGGTGACGATGGGTTCCATGGTCTGGGTCACTTTGTCCACCTTCCAGCCGATGGCATCTCCTATCATGTTGATGGACTCGTTAAAGCCCACATGCCCTGCCAGCTTTCCGGTCTCCACCCCTTTTTTGAATTCTTCCACCGTGATGCCGATGCCCTGCTCCTCCATGACGGCGGGGCCAAAGGGGGAAAGGCTGTTGACCCTGCGGGAAACGATGTGCTCCACCTCTTCACAGCAGCCTGTCATGATGATGACAAGAAGGTCCATAATGAGACCGGGATTGATGCCCGTTCCCAGCACGGAAACCCCGTTGGCTTTGGCGATCTCATCCAGCTGTTTGGTCAGTTCCGGTTCCTGGGCCTTGGGATAGGCCATTTCCTCTGCACTGGTGACGCAGTTGATTTTCTTTTCCAGAATGAATTTGATCCGGTCAAAGGCCTTGCTGGTAAAGGAATCCGTGCAAAGCAGCACCACATCCGCCGCTTTTTCACGAATCACCTCTTCGGGAGAACCGATGATGACATCCGGCCGGCTGCCCCGGGGGGTCTCAATAAAATCGTACATGCTCTTTCCCTGCTTGCCGGGCCTTCCTGCAACCCCTACGATGTCTACGCCCTTTTTCTTCAGAAGCATGTCCGCCATGCCCGAACCCATCGCTCCAAGTCCCCAAATAATGACTTTTACGTTTTCCATTCTTCCATCCTCCACACTTCTTCTTTATTTTGACAACAACCTATTATTTTTTGATTTTTCATAATATTCTAAATAAGCAAGTTGTGTGCCAGAAAAGGGCCTGGCAGAAAAACCACTGTTTTCCAATGAAATCAATCTGTATTTATCAAGGCAAGGTTCTGCTTCTTTTCGAAAATATAAAAAAGCGCAAAATTCCTTGCACTTTACTGCAAAATATTTTGCGCTTATCTTGTTTTTTGCCGCAGAATTTCCAACGCCCACTCTTCGGGCCTTCGGCGGCTCTGGCATTTCTTGCAGCGGTGGAAGCAGGGGTAGGGTCGCCGGCGTGATTTGTGGGATATAGCTACCCCGGACTTTTTTGACTAGTCGATGGGGTGTGGTTTGGCGGACTTTTTCAAATTTGAACAACCCCGGGTCGCAACCATGGCAGCGAGATAAATGGATCCGACGAGGATTTTTCATTTTATCCCACTCCGAAGCCGCCCGGCAGGCCTTAGAAACCTTTGGAGAACCGACAAGAGTAGTTATTTCAAACGATTTTTGCAAAAATCCATTTCTGATTTTTGCCGCCGACGAGGCGGGGTTGTGCCGCCAGCGTGATTTGCGGAAATAACTACTCCGAACATTTTCAGCAAAGAAGCAAGGTGTGGTTTCGGAAAAATTTTCACCTTTACCCTACCCCCATAAGGTTACAAGCCATATGGCGGCGGCAGCAGGGCTTGCTCCTTATTTTCTCTTTATTTCTCAGCCCCTTACCACACGAAACACCGACAGCCCGGGATCCGCAGGCCCATGAAGATGGCGGCCCCGCAGGCGGTAGCCTTCGATATATTCCATCACTTCCTGTGTCACCACTTCCCCCGGGTAGATGACGGGGATCCCCGGCGGGTAGGGGGCGATCATTTCTCCTGCGATCTCTCCCACCGCGTCTTTCCAGGGGATTTCTTCTTTTTGTGCAAAGAAGGTCTCTCTGGGCCCTAACGCAAGAGGAGGCAAGGGGGGAAGCTGGATCTGGTTTTCCAGTTCCTTTTCTCCCCGGTGCTTTTCTGCGATCTGCGCAAGAGCTGCCACCAGCCTGCTGATCTCTTCCTCTGCATTGGCAAAGGTGACGATGGCCAGCACATTGAGAAAATCCGCCAGCTCCAGATCCACGCCATAGTCCTCTTCCAGCATGGAGAGAAGGTCAAAACCGCTGATCCCCAGCTTTTTTGCGCTGATGATCAGCCGGGTGCTGTCCAGTGCCTTGATCCCGGCATTTCCCAGAAGCTCTTCTCCCAGACAAACCACCCCCTGGATGGCGTTGATCCGTTCTCTGGCCTGTTTTGCCAGAGCAACGGCGTTTTGTATCATTTCCTCACCGTGGACCGCCAGCTCGTATCTGGCCAGATCCAGAGAAGTCATGAGAATGTAAGAAGGACTTGTGCTCTGGACGATATGGAGAGTGGCTTCCACCCGGCCCACATCCACCAGCTTGGAGTGAATGTGCAGCATGGAGCTTTGTGTCAGGGAACCTGTGACTTTATGGATGCTCTGTGCGCACATATCCGCCCCTTGTTCCAGGGCCCCTTCCGGCAATTCCTTTGAAAAATACATATGCGCACCATGGGCTTCATCCACCAAAAGCACGGCGTCGTGGGCGTGGCAGATTTCGGCGATGGCCCGAAGATCACTGCAGATCCCGTAATAAGTGGGGCTTACCACCATGACCCCTTTGCAGTCCGGGTGCTCACGAAACATTTCTTCCACCGACTGGGGAGTGATGCCCCCCTGGATCCCCCATTCCAGAGAAAGCTCCGGCTGAAGATACACCGGGACCGCCCCTCCGATAATCAGACCCATCAGAGCTGATTTGTGGGCGTTTCGGGGAATGGCGATTTTTTGTCCGGCAAAGGCCGTGCTGGCGATCATGGCTTCGTTGCCGCAGGTGGTGCCGTTGATCAAAAAATAGCTGTGCTCCGCCCCAAAAACCTGGGCTGCCAGCTCCTGGGCTGCCTTAATGGAGCCTTCTGGATTGTGGAGATCGTCCAAAAGAGGGGTTTCTGTCAGATCAAATTTGAAGATCTCTTCCCCTACCACGTCCTTCCAGCGCTGGCTGATTCCCCTTTCAAAGCGGTGGCCGGGGATTCGAAAATAGGCTGGTTTTCTTTTGATATATTCTCTGATCGCATCAAACAGCGGGGTTTTGTTCTGGTCCATGGCGGCCTCCTGTTTTTCTATTTCTTCTGTTTTTTGTCTCTCTATTTCTTTTTTTCTACTTCTGCCCCTGGGGCTCTTCCTCCGCTAATTGGCGCAGCTTGTACTGAAGGCTTTGGCGTTTGATCCCCAGCCGGGCGGCGGCCCGGGAAATGTTGCCCTGGCAATCCTGCATGGCGGAAAGGAGCAGGCGGTTTTCCACCTGGGAAAGGTAGGCGTCCAGTCCCATTTCCAGCACTTTTTCATAATCCCCAAAAGCGGCTTTTTCTTTGTGCGGAAGGAGCAGGTGTTCCACCCCCAGGATCCGCTCCCTGTCGGAAAGGGAGACAGCGGACATGATGATGTTTTCCAGCTCCCGGATGTTCCCCGGATAGTCGTACTCCAACAGCTTTTGCCGGGCCTCCTCGGAGAAGCCTTCCAGGCCTTTTCCCTCCCGGCGGCAGTGTTTGTTGAGAAAGCACTCTGCCAAAAGCAGGATGTCATCCCGGCGCTCCCGCAGGGGAGGCATCTCGATGGGAAGGATATTCAGGCGGTAATACAGGTCTTTTCTCAGTTTCCCTGCGGCAATGAGCTCTTCGGCGGGTTCGTTGATGGTGGCGATGATGCGCACATCCACGGGAATGTCGGCGCTGCCCCCTACCCGGCGGATATAGTCCTCCTGCAAGACACGAAGGAGTTTTCCCTGAAGGGCATAAGGCATGGCGCTGAGTTCATCCAGGAGAAGAGTTCCTCCGTTGGCCTGTTCAAAGAGTCCTGCCCGGTCCAGAGCCCCGGTGAATCCCCCTCTGGCCGTTCCAAAAAGAAGACCTTCCAGAAGGGTTTCCGGCAAAGCGGCGCAGTTTTGGGCGAGAAAAGGCTGGTTTTTCCTTGGGCTTCCAAAGTGGATGCTTTGGGCCACCAGTTCCTTTCCTGTCCCTGTTTCTCCGGAGATCAGCACCGCGTGGTCGTTTTCTGCGGCTTTTTTGGCAAGACCTATAACCCTTCGAAATTCAGGGTTCCGTCCGATGAGATTTTCAAAATGGTATCGTCGGATCTTCTTCTCTTCCCGGCCCTCCAAGGCTTCCGGTTCCGGCTGGAGCTTCATGATGGTTTCTGACATCAGCTGAATGTCGGTGATATTTTTTGTGATTTCCACCGCCGCAATGACTTTTCCCTCCGCCATGATGGGATAGGTGCTGTTGATGGTGGCCACTTCTTTTCCGTCTTTGTTCACATATCTTTGGGGCTTGTTGATGGTGGCTTTTCCCCGATGCAGAGCGGCCAGCATGGTGCTTTGCTCCTCATCAATGCTGGAAAACACTTCGCGGAAGGGCTTTCCCAGCACATCCCGGCGGTCCAGTTTTTCCTGGTGGGACATGGAATCGTTGTAGATCAGGGTGATCTCATTGGCATCGATGACATGGATGCCCTCTTCAATCAGACGGAAGATATCCTCCGTCAGCTTGCGGTATTCCTTTTGTTTCATCCTCCACCTCCTCCCTTACAGCCTTAGACTACCACAAAGGAAAAGCAGGTGCAAATAATTTTGCACCTGCTTTTCCTTTAGACCCACATCTATACTTCTAGTTCGATTTCAGCGGTTACTTCTTCCAAGCTGTATTTGTTTGTTCCGAAGAATTTGTTGAGGGTAAAGACCAGAACAAAGAATGCGCCAAAGGCTGCAAGTAAGGGAATCAACCAGCCACTAACAAACCCGGACACGATGTAACCAACGCTGGCTGCGGCAGCGCAGGTCAGGGAGTAAGGAATCTGGGTTTTGATATGATCTGTGTGGCGAATGTTGGAGGCCGCCGAGGAAAGGATGGCCGTGTCGGCAAGAGGGGAACAATGATTTCCAAAGCCGCCGCCACCGATGACTGCAGCGATGCAAACATAAGCGTTCAGATCCATGGCTACTGCAAGAGGAATGGCCAGAGGAATCATGATCGCATAAGTGCCCCAGGTCGCACCGGTTGCAAAGGTCATTGCGCAGGCGAAGATAAACAGGATCAG
>Ga0302242_1001802_pt1 | contig 14814 bp, 15 predicted proteins | sample AAG_UR_Lys_MG_FD_193510 | JGI IMG/M metagenome (GOLD analysis project Ga0302242, IMG submission 193510) | Enriched activated sludge microbial communities from anaerobic digester in WTTP, New Holstein, Wisconsin, United States - AAG_UR_Lys | ecosystem: Engineered > Bioreactor > Anaerobic >... | reverse complement strand
CAATGCGTGAATTATATGGATTAGATAAGAGCTTGAGCGAGTAGAGCTCTTTAGCAGCGGTTTCCAGTTCCGGACAGGCGGTTTCCAAATCTCCGGAACTGCGGCTCCGCCGCACCGGAATATGCAAAACACTAGGTGGGGAATTATCCGGAAATTTGAACAGGGTATTGTCCAGGTCAATCACAAGAAATTTATGGGGTACACAAAAAATGAAGATGAGAAGCTAATCATTATTCCAGAAGAAGCTACAGTTGTTAAAAGAATATTTGAACTTTATCTAAAAGGACTTGGGACATATAAAATTGCGAGAGTACTTGAAAGTGAAGGAATTAGAACAACGACAGGAAAAGAAAAATGGCATCACGAGACGATTTATAAAATGCTTCAATGTGAAAAATACATGGGAGATGCTATTCTACAGAAAACCTATACGATAGACTTTTTAACTAAGAAGAAAGTCATGAATAATGGTTATGTAAAAAAGTACTATGTTAGAAATAGTCATGAAGCAATTATCAGCAAGGAGCAATTCTATCTTGTACAAGAAGAAATGAAACGGAGAAGTTATGCTAGCGGAAGATACACTAAAAAAAGATATAGCTCAGCCTATCCGCTAAGTGGACTTATCGTCTGTGGTAAATGTAGCGGTACTTATAATCGAGTGACATGGCAGAATAAAAGTGGCAAATCCTTTGTTTGGCGATGTCGAGAGCGATTGAAAGCTAGGACTGTGCAATGTAAACAGTCAGCAACAATAAGAGAATCAGAAATGATGAAATTATTGAGTAAGCTATTCAATACGATTACAAAAATGGATCCTGCCGACTCGACAGTGTATTTGATCAAAACAAAAGCTGCTCTAATAGTAAACCTTGGAAATAAAGAAGAGTTCAATGATGACGTGTTAACAAAGCAATTACTGAGTAAGATGATAGATCGGATTGTCGTTATTGATGAAAAAACAACTGTGCACTTTAAATCCGGATTAATAATGGAAAAGACTTTATCATGACAATTGAATAATTGTTCAGAATAAAGCTGTCAAACCACAACAAGTTTGAAAGTTTTATTGCGCACAATTTTTACTAACTGGTAAAGTTGTAGCAGCACTACATGGTGTCGAACAAAAATGATGTCCGTTTCGATTCTTAAGGAGTGGAGGTAGGAGTGAAAAAAACGGATTATTATGGTCCGTTTTCGAGAAAAATATCCTTCCGCCAAGGCCCCAATAGGTTCCAACGACATCAGTTTTGTCTACTCAAGGCAAGGTGGGATAACAATCGACGATTATGATATATTTGACTAAAAAGTACCAATTTGTTTTGAGGGAAGCCATCACGATTACTTGCTGTGGTTCGGGAAGTTATATTCTGAAATTTTAATAATGGATCCATCAAAAACCACAACCGAAAACACTGTTGTGGTTTTCTAGTTATACGTGTCCTCGGAAGATTGACGAACAATTCAGTTGATAAATGTTATATATTTTGCGAGATTTCTGCAAAACGGTATAAATAAATTGACTGTGGCATATAATACAGTTATAATTTAACTGTTTTCTGCAATAGCAAACTGTAACAAAATGCAATGCAAAAGTGTAACACCCCTTCGAAATATTTAGTTGCTGCATTCCTTCATCAAAGAATGCTCAAATCGCCAGCTGTCACGGTCAAATACAATCAAATGGCTATGATGCACAAGGCGATCAATGAGAGCGGCGGTGAGCTGGTCATCATAGAAAATGCCATTCCATTTGCTGAACTCTATGTTTGTTGTAATAATCAGGCTGCGTTTTTCGTAACAGTCTGCAATGACCTGGAAAAGGAGTTGAGAACCTTCTGCTTCAAAGGGGATATACCCCCATTCATCGCAGATCAGAAGATCCAGCTTTCGGAGTTTTTTTAACAGGCTGCTCAAAGTACCGTTTGCTTTTGCGTCGGTCAATTCGTTGACAAGGGATGCGGTTTTGTAAAACTTCACCTTTTTTCCCTGCATACAAGCTTCCACGCCGATGGCGGTTGCCATATGGCTTTTCCCGGCACCATTTCGTCCATAAAGAATCAGGTTTTCGGTTCGGCTCAGAAAATCCAGTTCTTTGATCAGTTCTACCGACAAGGCCGGCGGGAAAACAATGTTATCAAAAGTGTAACCTTCAAAGGTTTTCATACTATCAAATCCGGCTTTTTTTAGGGACAAAGTCCGCCGTTTGCTGCTCCGATATTTGATTTCGGCATGCAGCAGATTCAATAAATATTCCTGATTGGTGTCCCCGGACATGCTCATTGCATTTTCGGCTAAAAAGGCGCTTAACCGCAATTCTCTGCAGCACTTGCTCAGTTGTTCCTGTATCAAAGGATCGCCTCCTTTCGAAGGAGGCTGTCATATTTGCGATTATCCGGCTGCAACTTCGGCATTTGGACAACCCTGCCGGAAAGCTGCATCGGTTCTGGCACTGCCGAGGTGGCAGTCAGTAAACGATAACTGGCGAGAATACTGTCTACATCTTTCACCCCTTTGGATAAGGCAATGGAAAGGGCATCAGAGGCAATTCCCATATCATGCTGTTTCAGCATGGACGAAAGTGTAACAAGGGCTTTTCCCTTCTCCAAAGAAGACAGACCGTTTAAATATTTCTTCCAGTTTTCCGGGAGGTCTTCATAGAAGGTGGTGTACTTGATGGCAGTGGGGCGCTTTGACATAAGTTCCAGGTAGGGAAGCCATTTCATCGATTCCTTCCCTTTTCCATAAAGACGATGGTGGTTCATAATCACCTGATACTCAGAATTCAGAAGAATCACTTCGTCACTGGTTGCTTTCACATAAACGGTTTCCTTTGCATATTTGGGGGAGGAGGAGTACAGGTTCTCTGCAAAAGCCACTTTTCCATACTTGTCAGCAATGCGGCTTTCAAAACGACACACCTCAAAGGGCGTTTGATTTAGGGGGAGCATGGACTGTTTGTCTTCTTCAAAAAGGAGACTAATGAGTTCGCCTTTGGCATAATGAAGCCTTTTGTTGTCTTCCTCTGACCAAACAAAGAGCCTCTCATTAAATGCTGCAAAGTCAAGGATGGTGGGAATGGGAACAAACAAATTACGTCTTTCATAACCGACTTTGCTTTCCACATTTCCTTTTTCCCATCCGGCAGCACCATTGCAAAAGAAAGGTTCGATGTTGTAATGGGTCACAAACCGCTGAAATGTTTCGGTTAGAATTCGGTCATGCCCCTTTCCCATCTGCAAAACGGCCGTGGATAGATTGTCAAAGACCATGCGGTAAGGAACGCAGCCCATATGCTCTAACATGTTTTTGATCCCTTGGAGCAGGCATTCCTGATTTTCACCATGAAACAATTGGCAGTAGGAGGCATTGCTGTAGGGGAAGGACATGGTAAGCTTTAAAGCGTCTTGCAGAATGCCTGCGTTATCGTAATATGCAACATGCCCAAAATCAATCTGGGCTTCCCCCGGGGGATGATACAGGGGGAGATAGGCATTTTTCTGGGATTCCCGTAATGCTTTTTTCTTCTGGGACACATAGTATTGAACGGTTCGAAGTTGCACTTGCAAGGATTTTGGATATTCCTCCTGCAACCGTTCATACACACGCTTTGCCGTATGTCGTTGCTTGCGTGGTGCTTTTAAATCTGCCTTAAGCCATTCATCGATTACTGGCTTAAGCGGATCTAACAGGGAAGGTAATTCTTTGGGCGGATGATGAGATTCATTGAAATCTTCAAGATCCAGGTATTTCTTTACGGTTTCATAATGGTAACCGGTACGCCGCATGATTTCCCGAAGGGAAACCCCTTCACATTCGTACATGCGTTTGATATACTTGATGTCGTCCATTGTTAGCATCCTTTCTTGCCCTCCTTCAGTTCTCTCAAACTAAAGGGTACTGGTTTTGAAGGGGTGCCACAATGGATTTTTGCAATCTTAAGTGTTACAGTTTTCCGTTGCAGAACGTTTCACTTTCATTTTGCACTAAACAAATTTAACTGTGATTTTGCATAAAAATTGCAGAATGGAGATGAAAATATGATTTTGGAGTTTAAAACAAAGAACTATAAGTCATTTGTAGATGAAGCAGTGCTTTCAATGACTGCTGCACCTAAACAGAAGGGACTAGATTATAGCTTACTCGTTAAAAAGATAAAAGGCAAAGGTTTAAAGGGCCTGTGCTCTTCTGTTATCTATGGTCCTAATGCTTCTGGAAAGACTAATATTATCGGAGCAATGGATACTTTTAGAGCGATCGCACTTAGAGGTCATATTCGAAATTCTGAAGAACAATCTTCGCCAAATCAAGCATCAAGTTCGCTGGAACTGATCCCTAACAATACAGCAAAATGCTCAGAACCTGTGCTATTTTCTGTGGATTTCATAGAAAATGATTTGCTGATTCATTATGAGGTGAGCCTTGATTTAGGTTGCTTTTTAGATAGCGAATATACAAGAAAAGTAGTGAGAGAAGAGCTTCAGGTTAATAATGAAAAGATTTTTGTCAGAGATGAGAAACTATCCTTTGGAGATTTTAAAAATATCAATAAGTTTATTGCAGACAACATTCACAAGAATGAAGAGAGCATTATAGAAATAGCAAAAAATAGTTTGAATGATGAAGAGCTGTTTTTAATGAACGGATTTAAGCTTATCATAAGTCAGAGCTTTGTTAAGCTGATTACAAATTGGTTTGCAAACAAGTTCATGGTCATTTATAGAGCAGATTCCTTGCAACTTATCAAACGATTTGTGGATCCTCAAAAACAGACAGTCTATGTTGAGCAGACAACAAATAACGCAGCAAAGTTATTCGGAATCAACTCCAATGCTTTGGGTTATGTAATAAGTGAAGATGATGCTGATGCCAAGCTGTGCTCGATATTTAAAAACATGAAGGATCAGAAAAATGCAATTGTGGCTGCGGAGATATTTGAATCCTACGGGACGATAAGATTTGTAAACATGTTTCCGTTAGTGATAAGAGCGATTTTGACAGGTGGAACATTAGTAGTAGATGAGTTCGATGCGTCAATCCATCCAATGGCGCTGATGAGTATTATCAATATATTCCATAATGATGAGATTAATACGAAGCACGCACAGCTGATTTTCAATACGCATAACCCCATATTCTTGAACTCAAATATCTTTAGAAGAGATGAGATCAAGTTTGTGGAGCGAGATGAGGATAATAATAACAGTGTATTATACGCTTTATCCGATTTTGGGACTACCGGCGAGAAGGGTGTCAGGAAGCACGAAGACTATATGAAGAATTATTTCATTAGCCAATATGGTGCGATAAAAGATATCGATTTTACACCGATCTTTGAGGAGTTAATCTCTAGAGAAAGAGAGGTGTAAGAATGGCAAAGTTAAAACAGACAAAAAAGTACTATTTCAGTGTGGAAGGTGAGACGGAGCAGTGGTATTTTAAATGGCTTCAAAATCTCATAAATGAAACAGCTGATTCAGTATATAAGGTTTCATTTGATTGCCCTGTTCAAAAGAATCCCCTGAAAAGAGCAAAATCAATTGTTGTGACGGGTAAAACAGATATTTATCATATTTCGGATTATGAAAGTGATGAAGAAATTCATGTAAGAGAATTCAGAGAAACCATGGATAACATGAAGCTTGCAAAAGAACTTGGAAAGCAAATAAACTATAAATTCGGTTATACAAACCTGACTTTTGATTTGTGGATTGTACTTCATAAGTCAAATTGTAATGGAGCTTTATCACATAGAAGGCTGTATTTACAGCATATAACCAGGAGCCTTGTACAAAGGATACTTTTATAGCTGCACTTAAAGATCTTCATATCGGTGAATGGCGAAGACGATATTCAACTAAACGTTTTGGATATACGGTGTGTGATGGTACGCAGTGGGAGTTGGAATTTAAATATAGCAATGGCCATAAACCTGTAAGATTTGATGGAGATAACTCGTACCCCTATAACTTCGATAAGTTTCAGATGTTATTTGGTATCGATGTTACTGAGGAGGACGAGGATGAGGATGAGTAGATTTGATTGGGTAAAGGAGGGACAACTTTGGAGATAAACAACATGAAAGCTTTATCTTATGAAGAGTTACGATCATTATATAAAAAATTCTTACATAGCCAGAACCTTTCCAAAGCAACAATCAATACTGCTTATGGTGACACCTTTTACCTCTGGAGGAAAGGGAGCAAAGACCTGTTCTGGAATGCGGTGACTGCTACTGATTTTGAGAATGAGGCAAGGGATGAATTAATAACAGCTCTTTCTGAGAACTCGACAGGCAATGTTAAATCACTTGTTAGTGGTTACATGTCTCATCTTAGAAGATTTCGATTGTTTTTGTCATTGGATGAGACTGTGTCCCCAGTTGAATATAAACAACAGACCACAGTAAAGCCAAAACGTGCGAGCCGTGAAATAATAATCAACAAAATGTATGTCGGAACCTATTTGTCAGAGGGAGATAATATAGGGCATGAAATCATAAACCTATACAAAGCAGATGATGGGAAAAATTATATTTATCTAAATTCTCAAGGCACAATAGAATCATCTCATGGAGAAAGTTGTATAACCGTTTTGTTGGTACGGAAATTTGCCTCAAAAACATATAAAATACTGGCGAAGGCAGAGGGTATTACAATTCTTGATTTCGCCGATAGCAAACTTCCGCGAATAGAAAGATATAAAGGACAAGTTGCATTGGGACTAACCTACGGTGGAGTAAGTCTTGTTGATTTATTTAATGAAAATTCCTATCGTGGTAGTCTTGAAGAAGAAAAAAATGCTTATACCACATTTGTCGCTGATAGGGTTATTAAGCCAAAAAATCATATTTATATTACAGACGATGAATTTGTTAGTGGAGATAACACTTTTTTCATTCGTACAAATAAAGGATTTGGCAAACAAACATTAAGAGAGTTCTACAACGAAAATGAAAAGCCGGATTCCTTTGCTGATTTGAATCAGATAATTGAGGCCAAAGAGCAATGGGAAGATACTAATACGAACCAAGCAATTTCTGAATTGCCAAAGCTTCAAAAAGATCCATATTTCAATTTCCTTAAAATAATTAAGCAGGAAGACAATGAACTCGCTTTTTCCAATATGCTTGCTTACTTTTTCAATATAAATAGAGAAGCTTTTTCTAAGTTTGCGCATGAAGTTTTATCTATCAAGATACAAACAGATTTCACCATAGAGAGAGAAAAGAGAAATATTGACCTGCTAATCTCTGACAAAAACAATGCCATTGTAATAGAAAATAAAATCAAATCAAGCATCAATGGTATTGATGACCGACACGATATTTACAGTGATAAGGTACAATCACAGCTTAAAAAATACTATCAATATGTCACAACTGATGATGAGTATCGCAAGAAATCTGTGAGTTGCTTTATTTTTTCACCTAATTACAATCACATTGAACTAAGCAAGTTTTCGTGCGGTGAAAAGTATACTGTCATTTATTACAGAGAAATTTATAATTTCTTTATTGAAAACAGGAGCCTGTTTGATGATGTGACTTATTTTGAAGATTTCATTAATGCAATGCATAAGCACACAAAGGACTACGATAATGATTTAGAAGAAGAAATGCAAAGAAGATTTCTAAATACTATTTACAAAGCAAAAAAGGAGTAAAGAGACCGTCGTCTGTGGAGATATATTATTTTCAAAGATGTCATCAGATGGAAAATGATATTACAGCAAATAAAATATTGGTATTGCCTTGGATTTGTTCATACTCATCGGATAAGTTCCTTTGCTTTATTAAGTCCGAGAGCTTTTCGGATGCTTTTAAATCAGAGATTTTTTCATCTGTATGGCTAATATCGAACAGGAAAGCTTTAAAAGAGTTGTTGAGACAAAATGCAGATTAGTAAAAAGTTTCTCGAATAATATTGAATTATAGAAAGGGATCGTTATGGAGTATATAATAAAAGAATTTTTGCTTTTTTTAACATACAGCTTTATTGGCTGGGTATGTGAGGTAATATATTGTTCGTTTCCGGATAAAAAGTTTGTGAACAGAGGGTTTTTAATAGGCCCATATTGTCCTATTTATGGCTTTGGAGCACTTGCAGTCATAAATATTTTGACACCTTTTTCAGATAATCCTATAATAGTTTATTTTCTTGCAGTGATTTTAACTAGTCTTTTGGAATATGTTACGGGATACTTATTAGAACGAATATACCATTTAAAATGGTGGGATTATTCAAATTATAAGTTGAATATTCATGGAAGAGTCGTATTACATAATTCGTTGATTTTTGGAGGATTATCATTAATCGCAATATATTTTCTAAATCCTATTTTACTTAATATGATTAACAAGTTGCCATTAAGCATGCGTTACACATCAAGTTTAATATTACTATCCATATTCTTGACTGATAATATAATATCTACTCTAAATGCTTTAAAATTGAATACCAACCTATCGAAGCTTCATATGATTGCGGATGAAATCAAAGAGACGATGTCAGAGAAACTTTTTATAAAATTAAAATCAATACAATCTGACGAAGAACTGTCTCAGATTAGGGTATTAACAAATAAAATCGATGAGCTTAACCAAAAATTTAATGATATATCAAAACAAAATAAAGAGTTTGTGAAAAGAGTATTTGCTGCTTTCCCCAATATAACGTCAAAATTACATAAAGAAACACTAATTAATTTAAAAGCAGTAAATAAAATGAACACAAACAAGAAAAATAAAAAAAGCAATTGATAGTATAAAAAATAAAGCACATGGGTGAATAACCCGATGTGCTTTATTTTGCCTTATTCAACATCAATTGTAATGCTGTTGTTTGGCTTTTCTTCTTTAGGAACTACAACTTTAAGTAAACCATTTTCCAGTTTTGCTTTAATACCATCTGGCTTGGCATCTTCCAAATAAATTGAACGACTCATAGAACTATAACGTCTCTCTCTGTGGATGAAATTCTTTTTCTTTGATTCACTGTTTTCATCCCTAGTAATAGAAATCATAAGTTTTCCATCGTTAAGTTCAACATTGATGTCTTTTTTATCTATACCTGGCACTTCAGCCTCAATTAGGTATTCATTGCCATTATCTTCGACATCAACTTTGAAAGTGTCATGTGTGAGGGTTCTTCTAAAAGGCCAGTCATTGGAAAAAAAGTCATCAAGTACGTTGTAGAAGTCCTCAAAGCCAGTGTTTGTAGAGATTTCTTTGTTCTTTTTGTTAAAAGGTACTAATCCAGCCATAAATAACAACTCCTTTTCAATTTATTTTTTTTGTTAGCACTCTCATTTATTGAGTGCTAATTATTATATAACACAGAATGTTCCGCTTGTCAATATATTTTTGAGAATTTTTTTATTTAAATTTGACTTTGATATTTTTCCATAAACGAGAGTCAATCTTGGATATGTTTCCATTTACGAGCGTGGATATTTTCGCAAGTTCGGGAGCAGGTAAAATTAGAACAAAAATACCGTTTTGACAGCTATAAAAACCTCTCAAAACATGTGGAGGTAATAATCCTGTTGCAGAGGCTGAAACCTTGATGCTGCAAGGCTTAACGGGATTGTAGTAAGAAATATGCTTTGACGTTAGTAAATTTCCTCACGTCTTTTCTTTTTGGTAGAATACTAATGGTGTCTCATTTTATATAGATGTGAAGGACAATGAAAAATGTAAGGATTATGGGTCACTGCATAAAAGGCCATATCGGAAGAATTGAAACTATGGTATAATATTCCTGTTAATTTGGTTTTCCGATTTAACTCTATCGAATTCGATAGAGATAGCAATGCCGGTTAGGAATTATTGAAAAACGATACGGATGCCACCGAGCAGGATACGGGTGGTATGTGTATTCTTATCGGTTACATCAACAATTACGAATTGAATGTGCTTTTATCGTGATGCACAAACATATTTGACGATCACATTTAAGTGATAACGTAGCGGAGGATAGAGAAATGATAAAAAGGTTAATCATTCTAGTTATTGTTGTTCTGCTTTTATGCCTGATGTATGGATGTGATCAATCAATGACAAAGTCAGCAGCACCTTCATCAGGTAAATATTGGGCTACCTATTCAAACATTCCCGGACCGCCGGAATCATTATCTGTGACAGGGTCTTTTTATGTAAACAGAGTTGGCATATATGAAGAAAGCATCGGCGAAGAATTGGCAATGGTGCATTTTACTAAGGACAGTACATTTGCAACCGGTGCCAATCCCAACGACACTTCAAAATACTGGGTTGAGATAATTATGAATGAAGAAGGGAAGCCAGTAAGAATAAAGCTGTCTTCCAACGCTGCGAATAATTTTGTTATCAACGTACATCTCAATCAAACTGAAAATGATATACCGGGGTATTCTTCCTATATTAAGTCAGATGACGGCGTACATTCTCTGGATGGATCAGTTATTCCTGATCCCTATGAAGATCCGGAACTGCCCATTGCCGGCGCCAAAGAACTTAATTTTAAAGGAAGCTATGAAGATGGCAACAAGTTCAAAAATACATTGGAAGAAGCTGGATACGATACATTTTCGATGCGTTATATAAATCAGACATACACTGTATCCATCAGGAAGGAGCTTGACGGCAGGGCAAAAGTTGAAAAAAATGTTCTCAAACCAAAGGACTATAATATTGATAAAGCTAAAACAAAGGGAAATGTCGGATACTACAACAAGGCCGACGATTTTACCGGAAAAATCATCATCGATTGGACATTTAATAATATCCCCTTCACAATAGAAATCAACGATGCCAAGTTGAAAAAACTTGAAGACGGGGAAGATGAGACGAATTATACGATGAGCGGGACTGCTGAGATAAAACAGAAGTCATTTAATATGGGTGATTTGGTTTTCCGGTTGAATGACAAACAAAGCAAGCCCTTTAGTGATGAATATGGCTTCAAAGTCGTAAAAGATCCAAGCCCTGGTGTTACTTGGAGTTATGTTGAGACCTGGGAATATATAGATGAAAATTATGGAACACCATTTTTACTAACAGTAAGCTATTCGACCGGTAATAGCCCTACAGATTTAAGCAGTGTCCCGGTCAAAGAGCTGGATGAAATTGATGGGACAGATACTATGTCTTTCATGATGCCTGCGTACGGCGGTACCGCGACCTGGACTTTTAAGAAGGAAAAATAAAAACTTCAATTGTAATTCACGGTGAAAGCGACAGGATGATTGATGTCAGTGGAGGACGTGCCACTGCTAAGGCCATTCCAGGCGCAGAACTGATAACCTATGAAGGAATGGGGCATGGCCTTCCAAAGCCTTTGTGGCCAGAGTTCACCAAGAAGATTGCCAACCTTATATACCGAGCAGAGTCATCCCGATAAATTTCCTGCCGCCAAGGCCTCACCAGCTTTCGACGACATCTTTTTTATCTACTCGAGCCACGTTGAGTGTGTCGTGAAGTTAGAAAAGCGGTAGAAGTAAGTAAATAGAATAATTAGAAGCCACTGAGTGCCGTGTTGAATTGCATGCAGTGGCTTTTTGCATGTGGGAACATAGCAAGTGGCTTCAATGAATGTGAGTTTAGTTTTGTTACGATTTTCTTTACATATAAAGAATAACGTGCTAGAATTAAAACGAATTATCGTTTTAATATTGGAATATTATTATGCAAATATAAAGAATACCGTTCCAATATTAAAATAGAATGAGGTGAGAAAAGTGGAAGTCTATAATCAACTGGCAAAATATCCGGTCTTTACAATCACTGAGGTAGAACAGTTAACAGGAAATTCAAATACCGCATATTCCCTATTGGATCGCCTGATGAAAAAGGGTTTGATGAAAAAGGTTCGAAAGAACATCTATTCTGCGGTAAATCCGGTAACCGGCCAAATTGTAGCTACGCGGTATCAAATAGCCTGTGCGATAACGGACACGGCTTATATTTCTCACCATAGTGCGTTTGAATACTATGGACTTGCAAATCAAGTGTTTTATGAGCTCTATGTTTCTTCGGAATCAAAATTCAATACATTTGAATATGATCATATGACTTATAAATATGTTGCTTCAAGAATGCAAGAAGGAATTGTAGAAGCGAAGAATACGACAGGTGTTCGTATTACTGACTTAGAAAGAACTGTAATCGACAGCATTCGTGACTTTAATAAAATTGGTGGTTTAGAAGAGCTTCTGAATTGCCTTGAAGGAATCCATTTTCTGGATGAAGAAAAGCTTCTTAGGTACTTAACTGTTTATAATACTCAAGGTCTTTATCAAAGAGCGGGTTATCTTCTGCAGCAATATCAAAAAGAAATGCAATTATCAAATGATTTTATAGAATATTGTAAAGAGAAAATCGGGAAAAGTAGACGGTATCTGTTAAATGAGACCAATCAGCAGAACACTTATAGTACGGAGTGGAAATTGATGATACCGGAAGGATTGTTTGACACAAGAGAACAAGGCGGTGACCTTCTTGTCTAAGTATGACATTATTTATCTTGGTAAAAAGGCAGAAGAGCTGGGCTTTGTGAGAGACACGCTTGAGAAAGTAACTAGGCTTGCAGACTTTTTGGAATATCTGAATACAAATCCCATTCTCAAAGAAAGTCTTGCGCTGAAAGGCGGCACAGCCATTAATCTGACTATTTTCAATTTACCAAGGCTTTCTGTAGATATTGACATGGACTACTTGGTCAACAATAGCAGAGAAGAAATGCTTGAGCAACGTGAGCTAATAAACAGCACAATTGATCGATACATGATCTCTCAAGGTTATACGAAAAATGAAAAAACGAAAAATCCGCACAGTCTGGATTCTTGGGTGTATGATTATATTGGAGCTAGTGGCAATAGAGATAATATAAAGATTGAAATCAACTATTCCTTACGTGCTCATGTGTTGCAGGCAGAAGAACGGCCAATAATCACTGAACATTTTTCAAGTGGATATAGGGTTAAGACCCTTGCTCCAATTGAGATTTATGGAAGTAAGATCAATGCGTTGCTGAGCAGGGCTGCAGCAAGGGATGTATATGATGCTAGAAATATGATTAATTATAAACTCTTTGACGAATCGGAGGAAACTCTTCTCAGAAAGACTGTGGTCTTTTATGCGGCAATATCTGCGAAAGTGATCAACAAGTCCTTTAATACCAGTGCAATTGACTCCATCACAAAACAAAAAATAAAGACAGATCTTTTGCCCGTTATAAAAGGGAAAGATGATTTTGAACTGGAAACGGCAAAGAAAATGGTGAAAACGTACATTGCTGATTTAATGGTTCTTAAAGAAGCTGAAAAAGAGTTTCTGGATCGATTTGAAAACGGTGAGTATATCCCGGAATTGTTGTTTGAAGATGAAATAATTTTAGGTCGGGTCAAAAATCATCCAATGGCTTTGTGGAAGACAAGACGGTAATGATGAATTATTGTTGGTTGGTGGATAGAATAAAGATTTGATAGATGGTGAGACCCTGTGGAAAATAAGGATCAAGTAATACGTGAGCTACAAGAAAAAATACTTCTTCTGGAGTCAAAAGTAGACTATCTGCAAGGGATTTTGCTGGATACGAAGATCCCTTATGAAGTGAACCCAAATAGTGGAACAAATAACAGCGCCGCTTGTGACGATATTGATCAGGGAGCGCATATTATCAAGGAAGAAATAGCAAAGACGCATTTCAGATTTTTCTATTCCATGTTCAGAGGAAGAATGGACGTGTATAGCAAGCGAGGGGGAAAACCGAACCCCAAAACAGGACAAACCAGTTATTATACTCAGTGCTGGAATTTTTGGAAAGATGGACTGTGCCAAAAGAAGAATGGGAAAAAGATAAAATGTGGTGAGTGCAGAAATCAAAATTACAAGCAACTTAGAGGCGAAGTGATTATGCAGCATCTGATTGGAGCGAAAGAGGATTGTTCCGATGTCATAGGACTATATCCAATGTTGCAGGATGAATCCTGTAATTTTCTTGTTTTTGATTTTGACAATCATGATGATAAGAGCAAGATCGATGATTTTGCCAATACAGATGATGAATGGATTGATGAAGTGAACGAAATGCGGTCCATCTGTCAGCTCAATAATGTGGATGCCTTGGTTGAGCGATCGAGATCCGGCAAAGGTGCGCATATTTGCTTGTTTTTTGAGGAGCCTATTCCGGCAGCTACTGCTAGAAAATTTGGAATTGCATTACTTACTAAAGGAGCAGAGTCTGTAAATCAAAAAAGCTTTAAATCCTATGACCGAATGATTCCGGCACAAGATCATATGCCAGAGGGCGGACTAGGAAATCTTATTGCGTTGCCTTTACAAGGACAAGCGTAGTATGAATCTGCTGTCTGGAGAAAAAGAAGAGGATAATTTAATGCGGGTGCTCAGCAAGGACATTGCACAAGAATTAATGGAAATCTCATTTCAGAAAGAAGAAAGTAATTGTGTGACCAATGAAGGTATATGATTTTTGCCGGGTCTGTCAAGGAACCCGTGCGTCCTAATGACATCATTTTTGTCTACTCAAGGCATGTTGAAGCCGTAAACCGTTATTCCCTGTCGGTAAAATCAATGCTGCGTGAGTCTTTGGATATAGGAAAGAACAAAGAGGCTAAGTGTATACCAATATATTGGTATACACTTCAGATTGCTGACAAATGCGGCGAAAAAATTTCGCCGCATTTTTAAATGACCGGTTTTCTTGATAATTTCACAAAATAGGTTTCACGCAGCCAATAATTGGTTGAAACTGGAAATCCAAAGGCAGATAAATCGATTTTTAAAAGGTTTTTCCCTCCGGCTAAGCAAGAGGG
>Ga0302242_1001791_pt1 | contig 14927 bp, 11 predicted proteins | sample AAG_UR_Lys_MG_FD_193510 | JGI IMG/M metagenome (GOLD analysis project Ga0302242, IMG submission 193510) | Enriched activated sludge microbial communities from anaerobic digester in WTTP, New Holstein, Wisconsin, United States - AAG_UR_Lys | ecosystem: Engineered > Bioreactor > Anaerobic >... | reverse complement strand
CACCGGTAGATCCATCATGCGCTGCAAGTCCGCCATCCACTGCCTCAAGCTGTAAGGGGTTCACTCTGACCGCCCGTTTTGTCCTCCGCTGTGCTAGCTGATGACCATATCGTACCCAAAGTGTTAAACCCTGACAACCCAATTTCAGCAAACGACAAGTGATGGCGGGTGCCGAAATGGCTTTGGTAGCCGCGTTCGTGTACCCTACTTGGGATTTGGACCGAGTTCGCGGTAAAATTAGGAGTGTGCTTCATTGTCGACCCACTGCATCCAACTGCGCGGCGTCCGCGTCCATAACCTGAAGTCCGTCGATCTCGACCTGCCACGCGGGCGGCTGATCGTGTTCTGCGGAGTGAGCGGCAGCGGCAAGACCAGTTTGGCGCTGGACACCTTGTACGCCGAAGGGCAGCGGCGGTACATCGAGAGCTTCTCCGCCTACACGCGGCAGTTTCTGGAGCGGCTGGAGAAGCCGGAGGCCGACCGCATCGACGGTTTGCCGCCCGCCATCGCGGTCACCCGCAAGAGTACGACACGGTCCAATCGAGCCACGATTGCGTCGGCTACCGAGACGGTCGATTACCTCCGCTTGCTGTTCGCCAAGATCGGCCGCGTCTTTTGCCTGGGGTGTGGCCGCGAGATTCAGCGTCAAACGCCGCAAAGCGCTGCGGAGCGTTTGGCGGAATTGCCGGAGGGCGCGAGGTACTTGCTGACCTTTCCTCGGCGCGTTCTTCCGCAGGAGGAGTTGGCCGCCGTTGCCGCCGAGCTGCAATCCGAGGGGTTCGTGCGAGCCATTGCCGGCGACCGCCTGATCTCGTTGGCCGAGGAACCGCTGCCGTCCTGCACGGCGGAAACTGGCCAATCCACTCTGCTGGTGGTTACCGACCGATTGACGGCCGGCAGCGTCAGTCTGCCGCGTCTGTGCGATTCGCTGGAGACCGCCTTCGCTCAAGGCGGAGGCGTTTGTCAAGCGTGGGTGTTGGCGGACGGCGGGGCGTCGGGCGGGCCGGGCCTGCGTCAGATCGATGGACGCCTGTGGCGGCGGATGGCTTTCAGCGCCGCCTTGCGTTGCGAGGACTGCGGGCGGGATTATCCCGTACCGGAGCCTCGCTTGTTCGACTACAACAGCCCGCTGGGCGCTTGCCCGCAATGCGAAGGCTTCGGCGACACCGTAGAAATGGACATGGACCTGGTGGTGCCGGACCCCTTCAAGACGCTGCGCGAGGGCGCGATCGCTCCCTGGAATACGCCGGCCTACGCGCACGAACTGGACGAGTTGCTCGCGCTGGCCGGCGATTATGGCCTGCCCGTCGACGTGCCGTTTCACAAGCTGAGCGACGAACACCTGCGGATCATCCGCGAGGGCGTCCCCGAACGGAACTTCGGCGGGCTGCGCGGTTTCTTCGACTGGCTGGAACGGCACAAGTACAAGATGCCCATCCGCGCCTTCCTCGCCCGCTGGCGAAGCTACCGGCCGTGCCCGACCTGCGGCGGCAAACGGTTGCGGGCGGAGGCCCTGGCGACGCGGGTGGGCGGCCGAAACCTGGCGGAGATCTGCAGCCAGAAGGTCTCCGACGTGGCGGACTTCTTTCGTTCGCTGGCCCTGGCGGACACCGAACGAGCGGTGGCCCGGATGATGTTGGAACAAGTCGAAGCGCGCTTGCGGTACCTGGGCGACGTGGGGCTCGGCTACTTGCCCCTGGACCGCACGATCCGGACGCTCAGCGGCGGCGAGGCGCAGCGTGTCGCCATGACCTCGACGCTGGGCTCCAATCTGGTCAACATGCTGTACGTCCTGGACGAGCCGTCGGTGGGCCTGCACCCGCGCGACGTCGATCGGCTCACGGATGCGATTGTCCGCCTGAAGGGCCGCGGCAACACGGTCGTCGTCACGGAACACGAGGCGACCGTGTTGCGGCGCGCGGACCAGGTTGTCGAGTTCGGTCCGGGGGCGGGCGAATGCGGCGGCAAAGTCGTCTTTCAGGGAACGCCGCAGGAACTGTTGGCGCCGGGCGCCAGTCTCACCGGCGAGTACCTGGCCGGGCGGCGAGGCGTCACCGGACCGGAACACCGCCGCCCGACCAAGCGGGGCTGGATTCGCCTGAGAGGGGCGCGCGGCAACAACCTGAAGAACCTGAACGTCGATTTTCCTTTGGGAGTGCTCTGCCTGGTGACGGGCGTCAGCGGCGCGGGCAAGAGCACTCTCGTGCATGAAACACTGTACGGCGCCCTGTGCCGCCGCAAACGCAAGGAGTCGCCGAACCCCTACCCCTTTGACGATATCGTGGGCGACGGCCAGATCGACGACGTGGTGCTGGTGGACCAGAGTCCCATCGGCCGCTCGCCGCGTTCGAACCCGGTGACCTACGTCAAGGCGTTCGACCCCATTCGTGAGGTGTTCGCCGGCACCGTCGAGGCGCGAACGCACAACTATTCGGCCAGTTACTTCAGTTTCAACGTCGAGGGCGGACGCTGCGAGGCTTGCGGCGGCGACGGCCACGTACAAATCGACATGCAGTTCCTGCCGGACGTATACATGAAATGCGCCCAATGCGGCGGCACGAGGTACCGCAAAGAGATCTTGTCAGTCACCTATCGCGGCCGCAGTATCGCCGAAGTCCTGGAAATGACGGTCCGCGAAGCGTTTTCCTTTTTCCGCGGGCAGATGAAGGTGCAGGCCAAGCTGAAACAGTTGATCGACGTGGGCTTGGACTACGTGCGGCTGGGCCAGCCCGCCACCACGCTGTCGTCCGGCGAAGCTCAACGCCTGAAACTGGCGGCCTACATGTCCGCCGCGACGCGCAACCGCACGCTGTTTCTCCTGGACGAGCCCACCACGGGCCTGCACTTCGCCGATGTCGTCAAGCTGCTGGACTGCTTCGACGCGCTGCTGGCCGTGGGCCACTCGCTGATCGTCGTCGAGCACAACCTGCAGCTGATGCGAGCGGCCGACTGGATCATCGACCTCGGCCCCGGCGCCGCCGGCGCGGGCGGCGAGATCGTGGTGCTGGGGACGCCGGAAACCGTGGCCGAATGTGCGGTATCTGTGACGGGCCAGTACTTGCGGCAACTCGTCGGGGCCATCGGTTTCGCGGCCAGCGCGAAGCCGACCGGGCCGTAGCTTCTTTTCATCATCGTGCAGACTGCCACTCTTGATTGCTCACATTTGTCTTGGCGACGCACAACCCGCGCAGTTGTGTCAGTGCTGGACAGCATTCCGGTTTGGGCCGTATAATTGACGCGGGATGGAGAATTGACGCGGGATGGGGCGGAGTTTTGCGAATCCTCCAAGGCGGCATGAACGACCGCACGGCAAGGTGCCTGTATGAGACAACACCGTATCGTCAATCAAGGCGGTGGCCCGAAGATCGAGGGGACCCGGATCACCGTGTATGACGTTTTGGAGTACTTGATCAAAGGACGTTCCCGGGAATGGGTCGCCTTGACGCTAGGGGTGTCATCCCGCCAAGTCCAGGCGGCGATCGACTACATTCACCAGCACGAAGCCGAAGTTCATGCCGCCTACGGGCAGATCATGGAACGTATGCGGCAAGGCAATCCCGCCTGGGCCGACGAGAGATTGAGAGAAAACCGCCCCAGGTTCGAGGCGATGTTGGCGAGTTGCCAGTCCAAAGCGCGGTCAGCCAGCGAGGCGCTACAACATGCCGAAAATCCTGGCGGACGTTAACGTTAGAGGCCACGTGCGACGGCTGATCGCTGTGTGTGAGTCTCAGCGGTGGGTTGAGTTCTGGCGAGCACTTGAATGCGAAGTGTGCGACTTTGGCGATTTCGACCTCGGTGACGACGTCTCAGACGCCGAGATTTGGGATGTGTGTCAAGACAATGGCGTCGTCTTGATCACGGCGAATCGAAACGCCGATGATCCAGATTCGCTCGAGAGCACGATCCGCCAGCGCAACTCTCCTGCTTGTCTCCCCGTTCTAACCCTGGCCGATCCTGATCGAATTCAACATGACCGCCGGTACGCTGAACAAGCTGCCGAACGGTTGCTGGAAATCCTCTTTGACCTCGACGCGGTTCGCGGAGCAGGGCGTCTCTATCTGCCTTGACGGCCTTGAACGGAAGATGCTCCAACGCCGCTGCCTGCTGTGCGGATCGTCACCGCAGCCGGCGGCGGAGTTGATCCAGCAACTGTGTCGTCAAGTGGCTGCGCCCCGCCTCCCCGCTGCGAAGCCCGAACCGCTGATTCTCCAGCCGGCCGTCCGGATGCCGGAATACGACCTCGACGGACGTCGCACCGCGCTCGTCTCGCTGCGCGTCGCCCACGACGATCGCCCATTGCGCGGACGTGGCTGCGGCCAACTCGGTTGCCAGCAACCTTGCCTTATCGATCGGCGCCGCGGCAACCGACCACTTGTCATCCGGCACGCGCAGCAAGTTGCGCAGCCGCTCGCTGGTCCGGGCAACATACGCGCCCAGCAGCAAGCGTTCCGCCCTCTCGACGCCGCCCAGTGCCGCCGCCAGAGCGCCGCCGCTGCCGGCTTCCGCGATCGCGAGTGTCGCGTGGCGCTGTTCCAGCAGCGTCAGCACGTGCTGCTCCAGGGTGGTCGTTTCGTCGCAGGCATAGATATAGTCGCCCAGACACTCCGTGGTCTTCTGTTTCAACTCGTCCAAACGACTTCGATTCTCCGCGTTGTCGTCGGGAAACGAGAAGGTAAAGTCGACCCGTCCGCCTTCGAATTGCGACGACACCAGCACGTCGGGCGGCAGCGGCGCGTGTTCCTTCATCGTCTGGTCGATCTGGGACTGGCCCGGCCCCACGAAACGGATCGTCAGCGAACTGCCAGGCAATCGCGTGCCGAACCGGCGGCTGAGGTAGGGCACCAATTCGCCGAGGACCATCGGCTGCAGTTCCCGCGGCGGCCCGGGCAGGGCTACCACGACCTTGTCGTCCAAATCGAACACGAGTCCGGCCGCCGAGCCGCCGGCGTTCTTCAGATAGGTTCCCCGCGCCGGCACTTGAGACTGACGCCGCAGGTTGGCCCGCAATTGGTCTCGCGGAACCCCGATCCGCCGTTCCATGTCCCGCAGTATCTCTTCATGCTCCTGCAACGGCACCCCGGTACACTCGGACAACGCCTGGCGGGTCACGTCGTTCTCGGTGGGGCCCAGGCCACCGGTGACGATCACCAGCGGGACTTTGGCAAAGGCAGAGCGGACCGCCTCCGCAATATCCTCAAAGCCGTCGTCCACACTGATCGAGTACACACAATGCAGCCCCTGCCCCCGCAGCGTCTTGGTCAAGAACTGCGTGTGGCTGTCGGCGTAGGCGCCGACGAGCAGTTCGCGACCGGTGACCACGATCGCATAATCGACGGCCTTTTCGGGCGCAGGGGCCGGAGGCTCGGCGGCCTGCAGCAATCCGGCCCATAACAACAGCGGCAGGCACCGTCGTAGGACAGGCTTTCCAGCCTGTCCGGTTGCTGTTCGACAGGTTGGAAAACCTGTCCTGCGTCGCGCGCTTTGTGTCATTCGGTCTGCCTCCAACTCTTCCAAACCTTCATCGACCGTTCCAGATGTTCCCGGGCGTCGCCCTGGATGCCGTAGCACATCAGTCCGATGGGACCGCGGCAGCCGATCTCGCGCAGCGTGGCCAACAGTTGCCGGTTGTCGAAGTCCCCGCGGTCCAGCGGCTGGATCAAGCCGTCCGTCCAGGCGTTCGACCCCAACTGCGCCCCGTTGATCGTGACCACGAAGATCTTGGCGGCATTCTCCCGCAGCACCGGCCGGTAGTCCTTGTCGCCGTCCACCTTGAGCGGAAATGATACCAGTTGGAGAACTGGCACTCCGTCTCGTTCAGACTTGGATCGCGGGCCACGGTCTGGTAGGCGGCGCGAAGGAACATCGACTGGATCGAGACGATGTTGCCGATCGCCCCGTCATGGATCCGCTGGACCATCTCCGCGTAAGCGGGGCTGTAGCGGCTTTCGTGGCCGGAGACGACGGAAACGTTTTTCTGCTTGGCCAGTTCGCAGAGGCGTTTCAGCTGCCGGCAGCCGGCCGGGTCGATCGCGTGCGGCTTTTCCACGAAGACGTGCTTGCCGGCCTTGACCGCTTCCTCCGCGTAGAACGGGTGGTACTTCGACGCACACGCGATCAGCACTCCGCTGCAGCGTCCGCCGCAGCCCGGCATGCCGATCTTGATCGCTTCGCTCCCCGCCGCGTGGGCGCTGCGCGCCAGCGGCAGCCCCGAAGCCGCGGCCATGCACACGGCCGAAGTTTTCAGGAATTCACGCCGAGACGCCGTGGAAGACGGCGAACGCTGCGATTGGGTCATGGGCAGTCTCCTTGAAGACGGGGCCAGCGGATGGAGTCGGGAAGTTCGTAATCGTTCGTGTGCTGAAGGCGATTTAGATTGTAGCCGTCCCGATGATCGCCGCAACAAGCCATCCCTGGAGACGACATCGCGAAAGCGGGCGACAGGTGATGGGCCGTCACCTGTCAAAGGTGCCACGGCGCGCGCATGGGCCGGCTCAGCAGAGCGTTGGCCTCGCCGTCCCCGACGAACCGTTCCGCGGCCGGATCCCAGCGCAGCTTGCGGCCCAGCCAGCGGGCAATGTTCCCCACGTGCGCCACCGTGGCCGTGCGATGGCCGGTTTCTATACAGCAGTTCGGCTGCCGGCGACTCCGCAGGCATTGAAACCACTGCCGCGTATGGAGTGGTCCCTTGTGTCCGTAGAAGATCTCCATGTTCGGCGGCGCGTCGCGGCGGATAGATTTCGGCCACCGTTGCGACGTACCTTCACTTCCTGCTCCCAGCGGATACCGGCTTGGACTTGATGAACACCACGTCGGCATGCGCGACCCAGCCCGACCGCAAGTCCACACGGAACCAGTCTTCACCGTTCCTACTCGACCAGGAGAAGCTGGTGCCGCCGCTGCTGCTGCTGAAGCTCCTTCACTCCTCGCGAAGCGCCGCCAAAATCGGCGCCTGCAGGGTGGCGCGGACCGAGGCCAGGCTGGACAGGCAGCCGGCGACCAGGACGACAGCCAGCAGCAGCGCCAGGTCGAGCAGTGGAATCGAGGCGCCGCCGGCGAGCATGTGCGGCAGCGCGGTGACCAGGGCGGCTGCGAAGCCCGTCAGCAGCCCACCGAGGAGCAAGGCGACGTTCTCCAACATCACGAGCCCCGCCAGTCGGCGGCGGCGGAAGCCAGAGGCCCGCAGCAGCGCCAGTTCGCCGCGACGCTCGATCACGTTCCGAACCTGAACCGTGGCCAGCCCGAACGTGCCCAGCAGCAATCCCAAACCGCCCAGGCTCTGGAAGGTGCTCAAGTAAGTGTTCTGGATCGCGAACAGATCCTCCAGACGCTGGCCGGTCGACACCGCGTCGAAACCTTGGTCGCCCAGGCGGTCCTCCAACGCTTCTGCGACTTGCTGTGTCTTGCCGGCCGGCGACTTGACCAGGAAGTAACGGTAACCGCTGGCGTTGGGAAACCGCCGGACGAAATCGGATTCGCCGATCACCAGGCTGCCCTGCAGTACACTGTTGCTCAGCAGACCGACGACGCGGAAGCGGACGGTTCCCGCTTCCGGATAAGTCAATTCGAACTCTTCACCGACGCCGCGATACAGGTGCAGGCTGTACACGGCCATGTTCTTGTCGAGGACCACGGGAATGATCGGTTCCGTCGCATGTGCGGAGGAAGGGACGGGGCGGGAGACCCGTCCTACGGAGGAGAGCAGGCGCCAGGGATTGGCCTTGCCGGCGGGGGATTCTGATTCCGCGGCGCTGTCGGCCCAAGCGAAGGCTTGGACCGACCGATCGTCGAAGTAGCGGACGAATTGCTCGGTGATGCCGATCACTTGCGGCCGGGAGGCCTGATACAGGTTCCTGCAGCTGGCATCATCGCCGGCCTGCAGACGCAACGGCAGGACGGTGCCGCCCGTGAGGACGGCCGCCCGATCCGCCAACAGCCCTTCGCGGCCCTGCGGCGTACTCCAGTCGCCGAACACCGGTTCGGAACTTTCCGCCATCAAGTCGAAGCCGCCGGTTCCGGAAGCCGTCGGAGCCAGCCGGAAGGAACTCATGGCCACGATCAAAAAGCTGGCCACGGCCATCAAGCCTACGGTCAACGTGCTGCGGCCGGGATGACGCGCGACGTTGCGGGCGGCCAGCCAGCGCAGGTTCCAGCCGGCTGTCCCGGCCCCGATCCGCCCGCCGGTCTTGAAATAGCGGCGGATGACCACCAGCAGCGCGACCAGGACCGAGGTTCCCGAACCGACAAATGCACCTGCCTGAGCGTCGCCGCCCAGTCGCGGCGCCGCGAAGGCCAGTGCCGTCGCCACCACCAGCAGGAGGACCGCCGTAGCCGGCCCCCAGCGGCCGGCCGCAGCGTACACCGCTTCGTCCGACTCGGCCGCCTGCCCGGCCAGCAGTCGCCGCACGGAGATCGCCTTCGTTCGCCGCACGCTCCACAGAATCGTCAACGCGCAAATCATCACACCGCTGGCATAGCCGATCACCAGACTCGGCGGCCGGACGAAGAGTCTCAGAAACGGCGCCGAAATCGCTCCGATCCACCAGGTCCTCAATCCGGTCAGCATCAACCACGCATAGCCGACACCGATGGCGACGCCCAGAATGCCGCCGGCCGCGGCGACGATGGCGCCCTCGACGGAAAATAGCCGCGTGGCCAGACGGCGCGGGAAGCCGACGGCCAGCAGCGTGCCAACCTCGCGCGCCCGTCGCTCCACGCCCAAGCGAAACAGCAGGGCGACCAGCATCAACGCGGCGACGATGATGAAGAAGCTCAGGAACAAGAACAACACGTCGAACGGCGTCGCGCCCTTCGAAGCGTCCAGTCCGCGCTGCTTGACCGGCAAGAAGTCGAAACCAAACTCGGCGCGGCGCGAATCCAGTTCCGCCAGGAGTTTTTGCTCCAACTGTGTCCGGAACGCCCGCTCCCGTGCTTCGCCGACAGGCAGATCCGGCGGCGCCGGGACCCGCACCGAAGTCGCCTCGCCAAACCGGCTGCCCCACAGCCGCCTGCCGGCCGCCAGCGAGACGAATGCTTTGGGCGTCGTGCGGTGGTTTTCCCAGTACTCATCATCCTGCGGCCGTACGCGGCGATAATCGACGGGAAACGGTGCCTCCCACTTGCTGATCGATTCCTGGTCCGTCACACCCTCGACGACCGGTGTCAAATCGGGGTCGTTGGCCGGCGTCGGGCGGATCGTGTACTGTGCCGGGCGGCTCCTCCCATAGGGGGTATCCGGTTCGGTCAGCGGCACGACCGCTTTCAGCACGAACTCCGCAGTCTCCTCCTCCAGGCGGTCGTGTGTGGTTTCGGGCTTGTAGAAAGTCACGCGAATTCGGTCGCCAAGCTGAGCGTTCAGGTCGGCGGCGGCCCAGCTGTTCAAGGCCATCTCGCCGGCTCCGAGCACGATGGGCGTCCGGCCATCGGCGGCCAACAGCGGTCCCAGCCCCGGCTGTGAATCGACCGCCGTGACCAGCGAGTAGGGGATGATGGGCGAGGCGCCATCGCTGCCGGCTTTTTCGATCGAATTAGCCAGGTAGGTCAGCGCGGGCTGAGCGTCATCCCCGTTCCAGGCCTGCATTGCCGCCTGCTCCGCCGGCGGTGAAAAGAGCATGCGATCCGTCGTGAGGCTGAAGTAATCGAAGACGACCTCGTCACGATCCATATCGACAGACCGAAAGGTGCGGCGCACGCGTTGGAGCGACATGCCGTAGTCGGACAAGTTCGGCTGCAGGGCGGCGGCCAGGGCGGATTCCGCGTCCGGATTCGGCGGCGAGTGCGGCGAGCGGCCTGCGACCAGGATCGCATTCACGCGGCTTTCCTGTCCCAGCGCCGCCTGCAATGTCTCGCCGGCCACATAGGCGTTTCGCGGCGTCGTCTGACTGGCACTCAGGCTGAATCTCCCCAGGCTCTCGGCGGGGATGATCTCGATCACGCGCAGGCCCGCAATCGTGCGAATCCGATCTGACCTGCGGCCCAGGGGGCTCTCGGCCGGCACCTGGTTGGCCTTGGGCAGCCGCAGCAAGACCTCGTCACCCACGCCCGCATGTAATTCCTCGGCCAGCGGTGCGTTCAACACGATCTCGTCGCGTCCTGGCGTCCGCGCGGGCCGGTACTTGACGTCGCCCAACTCCCAGAACTCCGCGCCGCATCCGACAATCATCACCTGTGCCGCCCGCCCGGATCGGCCGGTTCCCCGCGTTTCTACCGTCCCGCGGGGAAACAGAATCACCTCAGTGGCATCGGAGAAATGCCGGCGGAAATCGGGCGCCGCCTTGAGCCTCGCGGACAAGCCGGATGCGAAAAACCGGTCGGTTACCAGCACATTGTCGATCCGTCCCAGCCGATCCAACGTCAGCCGCCGCAGACTGCCGCGGACCGAATCGCCCACCAGCAGCGCGCCTGTCAGCACCGCCGTCGCCGCCGCTACGCCCAGCGCCACGGCCACGTTGATCCGCCAGTGATGAAGGAGGCTGCGAAGAATGAACCGCCAAGTCGACATGGTTCGCTTTCCGTGCTTCTTCGTGTTGACTCACAGCTTGACTGCCGGGCGCTCCAGTGTACGAGATCTTCCCAGACCGCTTCGTCCGTCACAGAGTATTGAGGAAAACTCGTATCAGATCAACTGAGCAACGCATCCCGCTGCACTTTTCCGGACACGGCCCGCAGTGTAGAATACACTCGCGCAACGCACAGAACTCGCGTCCTTGGCTCATTGATCGGGCTCGCTCATGGCTGCCGACATGGTTTCGCACGACATCCCGCAGGAACGGCTGCTGGAACTTCGTCCGTGCGTTGATCACCTGGTGACGGAAGATGATACTCCCGTGGACAGCATCTTTTCAGAAAAGCAGCAGCGGCTGCTGACCGAGCCGCTTTTCAGTTCGTGGGCCGCGGAGGGTGAGAAGCGGACCTTTGTGGCTCTGGCCAATGTCGGACTGTTCTACTCGGTGCGTCAACCACCCTTCGTGCCCGACGTGTTGCTCAGTCTTGACGTCGAGTTGCCGCCGGACGTACACCCCAAGCCGTTCCGTTCGTATTTCCTGTGGGAATACGGGAAGCCGCCGGATGTCGTGATCGAAGTTGTTTCCAATCGCGAGGGCGGCGAGGATGCGGACAAGTTGGCCGGATACGCCCGAATCGGCGTCAAGTACTATGTGATTTTCGATCCCGACTGCCTCTTGAGCGATCAACTGCTGCGGCCCTTCCGTCTGGAGGCGGGGGGATATCGCGACATGGCAGGCCCGATTTGGCTGCCTTGCGCAGGTCTCGGCCTGCAACTGTGGCAGGGGCGTTTTGAAGACGTCGACGACACTTGGCTTCGCTGGGTGGACAAACAGGGCCGGCCGATTCCGACGGGGGCAGAGCGTGCGGAACGCGAGCAAGCCCGTGCTGTACGCGAACAAGCCCGTGCTGTACGCGAACAAGCCCGTGCGGAACGCCTCATGGAACAACTGAGGCGATTGGGTGCGGAGCCGGAAGTCTGACAAGGCTGCCGCGACTTGCCGCACCACGCGTCTCAGGGGGCCGCGACCGGCGGTTTGAAGGTGCTGTGATTGTGATTCACCTTGAAGAAGACCACCTTCAGCAGCACTAATCCCAGCACCCCCGCCGGCAACACCGGGATCAACAGCAGCGGCCATTCGCCCCAGAACGCCCAGACGATTCCCGCCAGGGCGACAAGCAATCCGCAAGCCAAGACTCGACGGCTGGCTGCCAGCAGCGGGAGCAGCAAGACCATCGCGACCCAAGCACTCACAACGGCGGCGGGCCAGCGGTCCCAGAACGCGCGCAGCAGGCCGCTCACCACTCCCGTCGCCAGCATCACCAGGAGCATCGTCCGGAGGCTGAATTGGAAAGGTGCGTGCGGCGGCAAAAGTTGGTCCTCGGCTGTTGTCTCACTCAGATCGTGGGGGCGTGCCGCTTGCAGAAACAGCAGAAAAATGGCCGGCCCGAAGGACCAGATCATCACGTAGATCCCAGCGAAGATGCCAATTGCCGTTGCCACCCCCACGAAACAGCCCGGGCGGCGGCTGACGGTCAGATGCGACGGCACCGCCGCCAGCATCTCGGCGACACTGCCGGCAAAGACCAGCCTGGACAACTGGAAGATGGCGTGGTAACGCTGCTGCTTTCGCGTGTACACATACAGCAACACGCCCCAGAAGATCCAGGTGGCCAGCAGCGCCGCCCAGCCGGCCCACTCCCAGCCCGTCGAATCCTGTTTGTCGTCAAACCGAAGCAATTCGGCAAACGCCAGCGTCAATCCGCCCGCCAAGACGGCCAGCATGAACGAGGCGGCGGCCACCGGCATCAGCAGACGCGGCCGGCGAATCGGACGGCACAGGTCCTTGTGGCCCGCGCCCAGGATGAACAAGGCCGAACTGGACAACGTGATCGCCAGCAGGACGATCACCGGCCAAGCAACGTCGCCGGCGATGACCAGCGCGAACAGGCCGCCCACCAAGCCGACGTAGAACAGGAGCAGAATCCAGCGGACGACGCGCATCTTCGGACAGCCGGCAGGTTACGGTTTTGTGGAGTTCCCCCGATACGCTTTTCGTCGCATCGTCACGTATCGCTGTCTGTCGGAATGCCGGTCGCTCTGGCTTTGGGCCAAAGTCGTGGTGAGGACAGATTGTGCATGGAAGATGCGGGGCAGCAAATCCGTAGCGAAAATGCCGATTACGCCGGCGCGTTATGCCTGCAGAAACATGCAGAAGAAGCAAGACAGGAGCTGACAGAAAGATGGGGTGACAGAAAAATGAGAAAGGACCAGGAAATGAGATACCGGTGCTCCCTCTTTTCCGCAGTCAGTCCTGGCTTTCGTCTTTCATTTTTCTGTCACCCCATTTTTCTGCCAGCTTTTTTCGTTATCTTTCTGTCGGTTTCTGATTCCACTTGGAGGTTTCCGCGGATGACGCTCGCGATGGACACCGGACTGGAGGGCAAGACGGCGGTGGTGACGGGATCGTCCAGCGGAATCGGGCGGGCGATCGCGCTGCAACTGGCGGCGGCCGGCGCTGACGTGCTGGTCCACACGCGCACCAGCGCCGCCGCGGCGGACGCCGTGGCCGCCGAGGTTCAAGCCTTGGGGCGACGCGCAATGGTGCTGCTGGCCGATCTGGCCGACCCTTGCTCGCACCAGACGCTGGTCGAGGCCGCGTGGGCTTGGCGCGGTGCCATCGACGTGTGGATCAACAATGCCGGGGCGGACGTCCTGACCGGCGAAGCGGCGGCGTGGTCGTTCGAGGAGAAACTGGACCGGTTGTGGCAGGTCGATGTCGTGGCCACGATGCGCCTGTCCCGACTGGCCGGCGCGCGCATGAAACGGCAGGCCTCTCGGGCCGGTCAAGCGGTGATCCTGAACATGGGCTGGGATCAAGCTGACTACGGCATGGGCGGCGACAGTGGGGAGATGTTCGGGGCGGTCAAAGGCGCCGTGATGGCGTTCACCAAGAGCCTGGCTTGTTCGCTGGCCCCCGAAGTCCGCGTCAACTGCCTCGCGCCGGGCTGGATCAAGACCGCCTGGGGCGAGCACGCTTCCGAGTGCTGGCAGGAGCGTGCCCGGCGCGAATCGCTGCTGCAGCGCTGGGGCACGCCGGAAGACGTGGCCCGCGTCGCCCGCTTTCTCGCCTCGCCCGCCGCCGAATTCATCACCGGCCAAGTGATCCCCGTCAACGGCGGGTTGCGACGTGGCGAACCGGCGAATCCATGAGAACAGAACATGACCGGCAGAATCTGGGAGAGAAGCCCGGCTTTTGCGAAACGTCCGGTACTCGACGGCGTCGCTCCTTCGCCGGCATCATCCCTCTCCGTCGCGGTCCGAGTTGTGCTTCTATGGCTCGAACGGCACCTTCGGCCGCGGCGTTTCGCCTGCCGGAGTCTCGATTGTGGACCACAGTGCGTGCGTCGTTTTCGTGTCGCCGCCCGTGGCCAGGAAGAACCGGCCGTCTTCCACGCCGGCGTTGATGTTGTCCTTGGCTTCCCACTCGGCCCCGGACGCCGTGAACCGCGCACGCTTCAGCGGCGCCCACTCGCCGCCGGCCGTCTTCACCCAGCCGTTGCCAAAGCGGGCGCGGCGGACTTCGTGAACGCTGCGGCCGTCGCGGCGGAAGTCCTCGATGAACGAGTACAGCCCGCGCAGGCTCTGGCCGCCGGTGCGCGTGCGGAAGGTGACCAAATGCTCCCACTGGCTGCGGTCGTTCAGCCAGACGTAGCCCGCATAGGCCGTCTTCTGTCCGTCGGCGGCCGCGGTTACCGCGAACCGGTACGTCTGGCCGATCGTCCAGTCGAAGTTGCCCATGCACTGGCCGCCGGTTCCCTCGCCACCGAAACGGCGGATCCGCACGTCGGGCGCCTGGTGCAAGCACTCGACGCGTTCCTCTTCCTTGACCGCATTCGGGTCGTCGCCCTTCGTCGGATCCCAGACGGAAAAGAGAATCACCTTACGTCCGTCGGACAGTTCCTGAATGCCGAAATAACCCGTATTCCAACCGGCCGCCATAAAGTAGCTGCCAGGCGTCGATTCCAGGACCGTCATCTCGTTGTAGAACAGCACGGCGTCAGGCACTCGGTAGCCGAGATGGACCGAACGAGCCGCACGCGGCGGCGCGGCTGGCTCCGCCGCCCAGTTGGACGAGGACAGAACCATCGAAACAAACAGGACGAAAGCAATTCTCATCGTCGAGTTCCCTTAGTCTCTTCCCAGTTCGGCCAGCGTGTTTTTGAGGCAACTCGCCAGGATCCGGTCAAAACGCGGTTCGATCTGCTGAAACAGAAAACAATCCGGCTGCTGGGTGTCGAGTTCCGTGCGCAACTCGGCGGGCGCCTGCTCCGGAATCACGAATATCGCCGCCTGGGTGCGCTTGTCCTCGTAGACGATTTCCGCCCGGTGCTCGCCGGCGGCCCAGAACTGGAAGTAGACGTCC
>Ga0302242_1001784_pt1 | contig 14954 bp, 6 predicted proteins | sample AAG_UR_Lys_MG_FD_193510 | JGI IMG/M metagenome (GOLD analysis project Ga0302242, IMG submission 193510) | Enriched activated sludge microbial communities from anaerobic digester in WTTP, New Holstein, Wisconsin, United States - AAG_UR_Lys | ecosystem: Engineered > Bioreactor > Anaerobic >... | reverse complement strand
CTAGCAGGAAAGCACGTCCCAAGAGTGCGGGGTTGACAGGGTTATTTCCCAAACCGCCAAACACCTGTTTACCAATTGCGATGGCAAAAGCGGCACCCATGACGGGCATCCACCAAGGGGCAGCCACGTTGAGATTGAAAGCCAACAGCAGCCCGGTCAAAAATGCGCTGCCATCGGAGATGCGGATGGGGACTTTGCGCAGATATTGGATCAGTGCTTCGGTGCAGACGGCTGTGAAAGCACCCAAAAGCGAGAGAAACAGAGCTCTGAAACCCCAGTAATATACGGAGGCTATCAAAGCCGGAACCAAGGCCAGCACTACATTCCACATCACGTTGGGGATGGTTGTGGCATCATGGATGTGCGGTGCCGGTGAGACTAAAACTTTATCTTTCATATCAGGCATCCTTATTTCTTGCGTTGAGCTTCTGCCCAACTGAGCTTGCCGGTGTCAATCCATTGCACCAAGCGGATGTGAGCCGGGCAGACATAGGCGCAACTGCCGCATTTGATACAGTCATTTAGCCCCATCTTCACGGCGTTGTCCAAGTCGCCTACCTTTACATGAGCCACGATCAGTGAGGGCATCAGGTCCATGGGGCAGACGTCTATACATCTGGCGCAACGCAGACAATCCCGCTCCTCGATGTCGGACGCTTCCTTTTTATCCAAGATCACCAAGCCGGAAGAGCCTTTACCCACAGATGCTTCCAGAGAAGGAATGGCAAAGCCCATCATCGGCCCGCCACAGATGTATTTACCCGGCTCTTGATTGAGTCCACCGCAGGCATCTACCAACTCTTGGAAGGGAGTTCCGATGCGGGCACGCAGGTTTTTGGGTGTCTTTACCACGCTGCCGGTAACGGTGATGATACGCTCCACCAAAGGCTTTTGATAGCGGATGGCTTCATAGATGGCAAAAGCGGTGCCTACGTTTTGCACCACCACTCCCACCGCGGAGGGAAGCCCGCCGGCATTGGGAACTTTGCGCTTGGTAGCTGCATAAATAAGCTGCTTTTCCGCTCCCTGAGGATAACGCAATTGCAGTGGAACCACGCTGAGTGCGGTTTCTTTGGCGCAGAGTTTGCTCATCAGGTCGATGGCATCCGGTTTGTTGGCTTCAATACCGATCATCCCTTGCCTGGCGCCCACCATTTTCATGATCAGCTTGAGTCCTTGAACGATGCATTCGCCTTTTTCCAGCATCAAACGATGATCACTGGTGAGATAGGGTTCGCATTCCACGCCGTTCAAAATCACGGTATCAATGGGCTTATCCGCTGGGGGTGAAAGCTTTACAAAGGTGGGGAAACCGGCGCCACCCATGCCACAAATGCCGGCATTGTTGACGCGCTGTTTCATTTCTTCTACGGATAAATCCATGTAGTTTGGATCATCGGCAAATTCCAGCCAGGCGTCATTGCCATCAGAGGTGATTTGGATCGCTTGGCTGATGCCGCCTGTGGGATGCGTAAACCTTTCAATCTTGGTGACTTTGCCGCTGATGGAAGCATGCTGAGGGATGGAAACGAAGCCTGTGGCTTCGGCAATCAATTGACCAACCTTGACCTCATCGCCCACGGAAACTACGGGCTTGGAAGGAGCACCAATGTGTTGGGACATGTGGATAACCACTTGGGTCGGGACTGCCATGTCCTCGATAGGGAGGGCTGCAGATCTGTGCTTGTTGTCCGGTGGGTGAACACCGCCAGCAAAAGTCTTTAACCTCATTAAAACTCCTGTGAACTCACCAAATAGTAAGGCGGGTTTGTTAATTTGGTGCCACTTTCTACGAAGCGCAGAATAAGGCAAGACTTTTTTAGCGGTAGGGAGTAAAATGTTCATATACTCCTGAGAGAACGGCTCGATTTGCCGCTTACGAAGTATGGGCGCTCGCCGCAGCGACCGGCAAGTGCATCTTGCTTCAAAAAGGAAGGCTCAAGTTCAATTAGGGTGGATGGAAGCAAAGAAACAAGAAACGTTCAAACACCTACTATTTTAGTAGGAGTTCATTTCCGCGCACGGGTGTCGGGAAAAAGCAGGTCTTTCTGAAATATTTGCCTGTCTGGCAGGAAAAAGTAACAGGAAACGGCCGTTTTTGACCCCCCTTAAAGCCACTGTTTATGCGGCGTCCCTGCCCCGCCCCTGCTCGGCTCCTCCTCCATCGAGCAGGAATGGCATAGGATAGCAATAGGTTACACGTTTGGGCGGAGGAGGCGCTTAGTAACCGGTGAACCTTTTCAAAAAGTCAAATGTTTCGATATATTCTCGGCTTTTTAGTGGTGATTAAGACCCAAAATGGACGTTATTTCAGCCCTAAAAAGCGGGGGAGAGGAGCTGATTTTTCGAAAGGTAAGGCCTGACTTGGTTTGGGGGCAGTTTTGCAAAAAAAAGAATATATCCTTTGACAAAAAAGCCCCCAAAATCATACTGCCATTATGATCAATCTGGAGTGTTACAATGTCCTTTGTCCATTTGCATAACCATACGCAATACAGCCTTTTGGATGGAGCTTGCCGTGTCGACCGCATGGTGAGCCTGGCCAAAGAATACCATATGCCGGCGGTAGCCATCACGGATCACGGCAATCTTTTTGGTGTGATCGACTTTTACAAGACAGCTAAGAAAGCAGGGATCAAGCCCATTATCGGCATCGAGGCCTACATTATCAACGGCGAGCTGGGCACAGAGCAAAGCAAGCAGGAGCCGCGCTATCACCTAGTGCTCTTGGCCAAAAACCTGCAGGGCTACAAAAATCTGATGAAACTCTCGTCCATATCCTACACCGAGGGTTTTTACTACAAGCCACGCATCAACAAAGAGTTATTAAAAAAGTATAGCGAGGGCTTGATCTGCCTGAGCGCCTGCGTGAAGGGTGAAATCCCCACTCTATTGAGCAATGGTAGAAAGCAGCAGGCTATGGAGGCGGTGCAGTGGCATTTGGAGGTCTTTGGCGAGGACTATTATCTGGAGATTCAGGATCACGGTCTGGAGGTGGAAGAAGAGGTGATGCCGCAGGTGATCGAGTTGGCAAAGGAAATGGATGTGCCTCTGGTGCTCACCAACGACTGTCATTATCTGCATCAGGATGACCATGAGGGGCATGACATCCTGCTCTGCATCCAAACTCAAAAAACATTCAACGATCCCAACCGCATGCGCTACAACACCAAAGAACTCTATTTTAAGAATGCGGACGAGATGAGAAAGCTCTTTGCCGCATATCCCGAAGCGTATGAAAACACGCTGCGCATCGCAGAAAAGATAGATTTGGAGCTCAAGTATGACCACTTCCTGCTGCCGGAGATTGAAACACCAGCAGAATATCCGGATATGGGAGCTTATTTGAGGGCGCTTTGCGAAGAAGCAGCCAAGATAAAGTATCCAAATATGACGCCCGAGATCAGGGAACGCATTGACTTTGAGCTGGATGTGATCCACAGAACCGGCTTTGATGGCTATTTCCTGGTGGTGCAGGATCTGATCAATAACGCCATCAAGCAGGGTGTTCCGGTGGGGCCGGGGCGTGGTTCAGCGGCCGGGAGTATAGTTTCCTATCTGTTGGGCATCACTTTGGTGGATCCGATCAAATATGGTCTGCTTTTTGAAAGATTCCTCAATCCGGATCGTATCGGCATGCCGGATATAGATATAGACTTTTGTGCGCAGGGACGCGGGAAGGTGATCGACTACGTGGTGCAGAAATATGGACGTAACAGCGTGACGCAGATCATCACTTTTGGAACCTTGGGTGCGAAGACCGTGATCAAAGACGTGGCGCGGGTGCTGGGGATTCCTGCCACTGAGGCCAACGAAATCACCAAGCTGATACCGGGGATGAATAAGGGTTTGGAGGATGTGTATAAAACCGAGCCAGACTTTGCCAAGCTCATCAATAGCAAACCTAACTATCAGACCATCTTCAAGCATGGCGTGGTGCTGGAAGGTTTGATCCGCCACACCGGTATCCATGCTGCGGGTGTGGTGATTGCGCCGGGTGATCTGACGGATTATGTGCCCTTGGCGACGAATGGGCAAAAAGATGCCGAAGCATGTGTTGTGGTGCAATATGAGGGCAAATGGCTGGATGAGCTGAAGCTGCTGAAGATGGACATATTGGGGTTGAAGACGCTCACTCTGATCAAGGCAACTGTCGATCTGGTAAAGAAATACCACAACGTGGATATAGATGTAGACAAGCTCGAACTCGATGATCCTGAAGTGTATAAGTTGATGAGTGCAGGCGAGACGGATGGGGTGTTTCAATTTGAATCCCAGGGGATGCGCAAGTATCTCATGGAGCTCAAACCCAACGCTTTTGAAGACCTGATTGCCATGGTGGCGCTGTTCCGCCCGGGCCCGATGAGATTCATCGGTAGCTTCATTGCTCGCAAACACGGCAAAGAGAAGGTGGAATATGACCATCCCATCATGGCCAAAACCTTGGAAGAGACCTATGGCGTGACGGTGTATCAAGAGCAGGTGATGCGTATTTCCAGAGAGATGGGCGGCTTTACCAGAGGTGAAGCGGATACGCTGCGTAAAGCGATGGGCAAAAAAGATGCGCGTTTGATGGAGAAATTTGAGAGCAAGTTCAAGGAGGGAGCGCAGTCCAAGGGCGTGAGCGAAAGGATTGCGGGCAAGATCTGGGAAGATTGGAAGCAATTTGCGCAATATGCCTTCAACAAGAGTCACGCCACCTGCTATGCCCTGGTAGCCTATCAAACCGCTTGGCTGAAAGCGCATTATCCGGTGGAGTTTATGGCAGCACTGCTTTCTTTGGAAGACAATCCGGACAAAATCCCAGCTCAGATAGCCGTGTGCAGAGATATGGGAATCAACATCATTCCTCCCAATATCAACCGCAGTTTGAGCGAATTCAGCGTGCACGGCAAAGAGGTGCTTTTTGGCCTCCGAGCCATCAAAAACTTGGGTGAAGCGGCGATGCGCTGCATCATCGAAGAGCGGGAGAAGAACGGTGCTTTCACCAGTCTCTTCAATTTCTGTAAGCGCTTGGATAGCATTGCGGTGAATAAGACGGTATTGGAAAGCCTGATCGCCAGCGGAGCGATGGACGAGCTGGAAGGCAGCCGGGCGCAGAAATGGGAGAGCATAGAATCCGCACTCGCCTTCAGCTCGGGCGAACAAAGAGAGAGGCGCAAAGGGCAGATCAGCCTCTTTGACATCATTAGCGACGATGATGAGCAGGAATTTGAGCCGCCGCTACCTGAGATCAAGGAATGGGAGTTTATTCCCGGCTTGATGAAGGAAAAGGAGGTGCTGGGATTCTATATGAGTGCGCATCCTTTGGATCACTACGAGCATCTGATCAGGTGTTACACCACCAACTGCGTGGATATAAATGAAGATACCACCAGTCCAAATACAGATTTCGTGCTCTCTGGTGTGGTGACACAGGTCAGTAAAAAGAGAGACAACAAGGGCAATCAATTTGCCTTTGTGCAGTTTGAAGACCTCACAGGCCGCTTTGAGGTGCCTCTTTTCAACCGTTTTTATCAGGAGTATTACGATCTCATCTCCAACAATCTGGTCTTGGGTATCGTGGGGAGTCTTTCCACCTACAATAACGGCATGGATGAAATGATCAAGATGGTGAGGATCAACCCCAAAAAGATTTTCCCGATTGAAGAACTGCCCAAGATTGTGAGCGGCGAACTGAACCTGATCATGCCCAAGGAAAAGCTGAGCCAGAAATTTGTCGATCAGGTGAAGAGATGTATGGATAGATCGAAAGGCAATTTTGGCATCAGGATGCGGTTTGTGAATGAAGATGATGAGTTTACGCTGCATTCTGAGCGCAGGTTTTTCCCGGATGATGAGTTTTTGGGATGGTTGGATAAACAAAAGATTGAGTATTATGTTATTGTGGGAGTAAACAATGAAAGCAACAGTTAGTGTCCTATGCTTAGTGCTTCTCTGTAGCCTGTTTTGGGCGCAGGAAGTGGTGTTTGAGTATTATCAGTCTGGCACCGATATCTGGGTGCTCATTCCCTATAGTTCCCTATCTTTTAAGGAGGGTGCTGATCAAGCGGACTACCAGCTCGCCGTGGAGATCGAGGGAGTCAACAAGAAGAAGGAAAAGGCTTCTTTTGCGTCCCAGTTGCAGGTTCCCAAAAGGGATTGGCTGCAGGATAGCGCCATTCCTGTGAAGTTTACCGCCACTTTGAGTAAGGGTGATTACAAGCTCCACTTGCAGTTGCGTAGTCTGGATTTGGGTGAGACAATCAAGCTGAGCAGGAATTTCAAACTGGATAAATATACGCCGATTGGGCAGGCATGGCTGCTGGCAGAAAGGGAAGGACAGAGCTTTTTGCCGGGTGAGATGTGGGTTTTGGATCAAGAGCTCAGCAGTTGCGTGATTTTGCAGAAGTACACGCGTGAGGTGGATAGCCTGAGAGTCGAGATCGGGGAGAGAGCTTGGGTCTATTATGATCTTGAGAATGAGATCGAAATAGATATGATGGAATTGGTGCCACTGCCCGCACCGATAGGCATTACCGTAAACTCAAAGAGCGTCCAGCACAAAATGAAGCCTTTTATCTACAGTCCCTGGTTTGCCTACAACTTGCGCTATGATCACCAGGATCAGGTTCAGCAGATTCGCTATATCGCCACCGAAAATCACTATCAGCACCTTAAAGACCTCGGAGATGATGAGATAGAGCAGGGAATAGAGATTTTCTGGCTAAGCATGGATCCCAGTCCGGGGACGGTGCACAACGAAGCCAGAGAGGAGTTTTGTAATCGGGTGATCATCGCCGACGAAAGATATAGCCCTCATAAAAAGATGAAGGGTTGGCGGTCTGATCGTGGTAGAATATACATCAAGTTTGGCGAGCCGGACTTTATAAGTCACCCGGATCCCATACCTGAGGATGGCTATCCCACCACGGTGTGGACATATGTCAATGAAAAGAAGGAGTTTATCTTTGTGGACTACAGCGGCTACGGCCAGTTTACACTACAGAATAAAAATGAAGAATACGATTTTTAAATGCCTGTTACTGAGCGCTCTGCTACTGCTGAGCGTGATGCTGCAGGCTCAAAACAAACTGAATATGTCGGTGCATGAACTACGGTTCAAAGATGCATCAGGCCAAACTTTGCTGCATATAGACTACCAGATTCCCTATCGCAATCTGGTCTTTGTGGCGCAAGGGGCGAGTCATTTTGCCACGGTGGATGTGAGTGTCAGCATCTCCCAAGGAGATTCCCTGGTGGTGATCAAAGACCTTTTGGACAATGTGGGCATCACCAACAAGAGCGATGCCACTTCCGATAAATCACACATCAACAGGGTCAGCTTTCTCTTGGATGAATCCGTCAAAAGGCTCTATTTCAAGGCGGAAGACCTCAATTCCGGCAGTGTCTTTACCTGGCCTATAGATGGGCGAGCTTTGGGGCAAGATGAGCTGCTGAGCGATGTGCAATTGTGCTCCATAGTGACGCCGGACAGCACCTCTACGAGCAAGTTTCGCAAGGGGAACCTGTTGTATAAGAGCGAGCCGTCGCTGATCTTTGATAAGGTGAGTCTGGACAATGTGCATCTCTACCTGGAAACCTATATCCCTGAGCACCTTCAGGGTACAGGCTTGATGAATCTCTACATTGAAAAGGACAGCCTCATCGTTAAGGACGACTATTTTGACATCCAGATTGATGCACCGCAGAAAGCACTGCATCTGCAAATCCCTACCCGGAAGCTGGAAGCGGGGTTTTATCAGGGAATCTTGAGCTTGCAGATTGGGGATAGCTTTCAGGAAAAGGAGTTTGACTTTTTCATCACAGAAAAGGGAGAGCGGGTCTACTCCTTGATGGCAAATCCGGATGAAGAGCTGCAACTTTTGAAATACTTCACCGCTGGGGCTACACCGCTGGATTGGAGCCGCTATGACGAAGCCACCAAAAAGCGCTATCTTTCCAGCATTTGGAAACACTTGGGATCAAGCGCCGGACTGAGCACAGAGGCGATTCTGTCCATCGTGGAAGAGCGGGTAGACCATGCCAATGCCAATTTTAGACACTTTAAAGATGGCTGGCAAACCGATATGGGACGAATCTATATCCGCAATGGTGCAGCAGACGACGTGGAAAAGGATAGCATCCAAGAAATTACGCGCTATGTGAGTAAAGATTATCAGATCTGGAAATACAGGGGCAAGATCAAGGCGGTTTATGTGTTTATGGATTTGCAGATGAACGGTAATTATCAGTTGATCTACGTGCGTGGCGACGACTTGGAGAGCAGCCGACCGGATTATCTCCGCTATTTGGGTGAAGATTTTGATATGTCCAAGCTGGATTGAGTGAAGGAATTTGACGTTGTTAACGAGTTTTATTGTACTCAAAAACAGGGTGAAAAGCATCAGGGAAATGCTTGATGCTAAAGGTGTTAGTGCGCTTGTCTTCAAAGACCAGGATGATGTCGAAGCGAGATTCATGCTTGACAAAATTCGGGCTCTGATTAATGTATCCCAATGCTGCTTGCGTAATGTGATATCTCTTGCGACGAGTTATTGTTTGCAATGCAGCGTCTATAGAGTGAAATCGACGCGTCTTCACTTCAACGAAGACGAGATGTGTGTCGTTGTGAACGATTATGTCAATTTCCCCGTTTTTGGTTCGGAAATTTTTACAAAGCAGCTTATAGCCTTTGCTAATAAGGTATTTAGCTGCGAGTTCTTCGCCCAAACGAGAGAGTTGATATAGTGAATTTGTATCCATGGATCAAGAAAATGCTTGACGTAAATCCCGTCAATTATAATTTGAGTCCAGTAACTACTAAACCAAAAAACTAACAATCACCGAAAGGTGGAGGGAAGTATGAGAAAAGTATTATTTAGTGCACTTGTAATGACGTTTCTGGCAGGGGTGCTGCTCGCGGCTCCTTTCCAGACGTTAGGCCTGCTACGCACGCCTGATGCGTACGTTTTGCCTAATAAGGCAGCAGAGATTTTATTAGTCGGCTATTACAGAAACGTGACAGGGCCATCGACGGCTGACACGGATAAGTGGCACAAGTTTGTCCCTTATGGCATGCTTGGTGTAGGGATTTTTGACAGTGCTGAGGTCGGTCTTTTTGTCGGAGATAGCGTTTATTACCTAAATGCCAAGGTCAAGCTGGTTGAAGAAACTTTGCGTATGCCTCAGATCGCTATTGGAGTAGACAACATTTTTTCTCCTGTGAATCGTCGTAGGGCCAATGATCCGCATCCCGGTTGGAGATTTGAGGATCATCCTGACAAAACAGACTATGAGTATTACTCCTTCTATGCAGTGACGTCCAAGCAAGTAGTCATAGGCAAGACGAACTGGATGTTCAACTTTGGTGGAGGCAATAGGCGTTTTTCAGGTCAGGTGCCACGCTCGAGGGTGCTCCAGTCATTGTTCGCTTCAATTGAGTTTTCGCCCATGAAGGACTTCTACATCCAGGGAGAATTTAGCGGACACGACTTCCAGGCAGGCTTGAAGTATACCTACAAAAACTGGGGTGTCAGACTTGGTGCCCAAGCTATTGAGGATATGTTCAAGGGCAAAGACAGCGACTATACAGGAAACCGTCGTGTTGCTCTGGGTATATCCTACCTCTTTGACAAATATGCCACCGCCAAACGTCGTCCCGACATTATGGAGCTTGCCAAAGGCGCTCAGGCAGCGGAAGAGCCTATCGTAGTAGTGCAAGAGCCTGTAGTCACCACTCCAGGCACCACAGAGGAACCTGTCGGCGAAGTCAGCTTGGGAACAGGCAGTCAAGATATTGGTGTTCAAACTGGTGGTACCGGCTACAAGGAACTTTCCCCTGAGGTTAAAGACCTGTTGTCAGAATTGAGAGCCCTACGCGAAGAGAGGGAAAAAGCCCAAGAGGCTTTACGTGAACTGCGCGAATGGTTGAAAGGCCTCAAAGAATAGAACTAACCAGATAGTATTGCGTGACATGATTCATGTCAAAACCTAATTTGTGCCCACAGACTTCCCTTGATAAAAGAGAATCTACTCCAGGCGCGGGTTGCACTGCGCCTGGGGTAGCGTTCTGTATTCGGATTTTTAACATTTTAAACTATGGACGATAAGAAGTGAGCAGGGTTATGAAAAAAACTACTTTATTTATACTGATTGCCGCTTTAATGCTTTCGGTGTCGAGCTTGGCTGCCGCAACGTCGGCCTTTGACCCTGATCCTGCATTAAGGAGCATATACCGGACTCCTGAGGTTCGGGCGGCTATAGATTTTCTCAAAAACGAGCTGCCAGAACTGGTCAGAACAGATCCGGGATTGGCTGCTGAGAAGTATGAACAGCACTTTATAAGCTTGAATCAGCTTGATGAGTTTGATGTTCTCTATTTGGTTGGGCATTTTTACGCTGTTTCAAACGACGCTCTTTCAGCTCTGAAATATCTACCTATACTTGCCAATCATCCTCAACTGGGAGAGGATGCAAGACGCATGATCAACCTCCTGCTCTACCAGAGGATGATTGTCAACATGCAGACTGAGAATAAAGAGAGTTCGGCTGTATTTTTGGATAACATCATGGACTCCTTTGATGTTGGGAAATACTATCCCACCTATCTCTATCTGTGGACAGACCTTGTGTCCAGCACGGATAGGTTCTCGGAAGTTGATACCTATTTCAAAAATTATGATACCAACGAGACTTGGCTAAAGAACCACTTTATCCCCCGTAAAAGTGCTATTGTTGGACGTGTAGAAGCATTGGAAATTGAAAACTTCTACAACAATCCCAGCCCCGATAATTATAAAGCTTTGGCAGGTCAGATTGATAGTGTGATCGCAGACCTGCAGACCCTTTATGAAGAAGCCAGGACGGTGAAGGGCCTGGCTATGATAGATGTGATCGAAGAGATTGCCGCCCAAGAGATGAAGATCTTGGGTGATCTTAAGGCGAACCTTCTTGAGTATACCCTCAGCCCGTATTTAAGTCTGGACGCTATCGCCGATCCCGATTTGCCTTTCAGCCAGAACCCATTCTTTAATGACTATATGGTGGGTATCAAATCCGTAGAAGCACTGAAGGTGTATCAGCATCTTTTGACTACTGCCTTGGATACCATTGATAAATTCTTTGATATTCGCATTGAGCAGTTTCTGCTTGATGATCCGGCTGTCGCAGGCAAAAACTACAGCGATCTGGAGCTCGGTCGCCTCATTGATATCGAGAAGAGTATTGTTTTATATACCGATCTGATCGAAGTGATCGCCCTGACCATGGAAACAGAACAGTATAAGCAGAGTGATCTTGATTTGCAGCCATTGCTTAGTCAATATCATGCGAAGCTGGAAGACCTGCAGCTTCGAAAAGAGTTGTACTTGAGCATGCGCAAGCATGAATCTGACTCGGAAGAAGCACTCTTCAATGAATTCATGATGGAATACTATGGTCTTCACGGCGAGCTGGAAGACTGGACTCTGGCGATCGAGGATATCGAAGAAGTGATAATCGCTGATATGATGCTCCGCTATCCTGATTTCATGAGAGAAGTTGCCATGCAGCTTAAGGAAAGAATTCAAGGCCCGGATTTACAGATGGACCTTGATGGATACCTTACCCGCGTCTTGACCAATATTGATTTCATCTCCCTGCAAAGCCGCTATCGTCATCTTAACCACTTGGATGCAAAGCGCAAAGCTGACACCACGCTTAGCCTGGAAGAATCCACTCAAGCTTATGAAAACATCTTGGCCCAAAAGAATGAACTCTTGCTGGACTACCATGAATTTGTGGCGCAGAATCCCAATTTCAAGGCTCTGGAACAGCCAGATGACAGCTTCCTGGTTGGCTTGGCCGACGTATACTATAACATGGGTGAGCTGCAATGGGCGACTGATTTTGATCACCCGGAAAGAGCTCTATCCTACTATCGTGGAGTCCTGCAGGCAAATCCAGACTTCTATTTAAAGGAATACGCATTATATAACATAGCTTATCTGAGCGCTGAAGTGAAGCGCATGGAGCAGGAGAAGAAGGAAGAAGAATGGAAAGAGCTAAATCCCAACCGTCCGCGTGGTGATGCCCAAAAGATCAAGGAATCAGATTTTAGAGAAGCGATAACAAGCTACCAGACTATCATAGAAGACTACGCCACTTCACCCCTGTATGATGAAGCTGTGTATCGCTTGGCCAACTTGTATTTCTTGATAGGTACCGATGCTGAACGTCCTATTGAATGGTATGACAGAGCCAATGAGCTCTATACCAGATTGGCCGAAAAGTCTGATAGTCCTTACCGCTATGAAGCTCTGTTCCAGCGAGCCTTTGTAAACATGAACATCTCAAATCAGCCCTCACTTGAGGCTGCATTGCGGGATTTTGTGACCATCCTGAATGCAGTTGATGGAGGGCGTATTAAGCCTGCTGATACTGCTCAGGGACTCAAACTCAACTCACTTGATCAAATAGCTTACTGCTTGGTGGCGCTTGATGGGGCTGACCTTACGGGACAATCCCGCGGATTGGATGCCATCAATACCTACTTGGCGGGCTATCAGGATGAAGACGTCATCCTTTACGTGATGGATAAAGCCTTTGAAAACAAGCGAGATATGAAGCTTACCCGCCAATCCATAGACTTCCTTGAGCTCAGAATGCAGAGAGATCCCACTGCCTTGGTCAACCCCAGCTTGGTTGACTCAATCGTAGTGCTTTACTATTCCAGCGATACCACCCTGCGTCCTGGCGAAGATCGTGATGCGATCCGTAGAGACAAATATGCCAGGATGACAAATCAATATGCCAAGGATGGTGTCTGGTATGATAAGAATATCAGAGGCAAAGAGTTGGCTGATGCCGAAATCGCCAAGCAACTTGCCTCCATTCGTAATGCCTATCGCCAGACCCAGATCGTGCTCTACGAGGCGGTCAGAACTGGTCTTACCGAGCAGGCATATCAGGAATACCGGGCTCATACCAACAAGTTTACCGCTTACCGAGAGCTCTTTACACCCGAAGTTTACGGTGCTTACACAGAGCTTTTGGAGCAACTATACAAAACACAGCCAGCCGCATATGATGCAGACTTTGCTGCCTGGAGGATGAACGCTGAAAAGGAAGACCTCATGCTGCTGGCACACTTGGCTGATGCCACTCCGTCCGACTATGCTTACCGCAGAGTCTATGACAAATTGATTGGCTTCAACCAAGCATATCTCACTCCCACCGATCCTGAATACTTTAAGAATGAAGAGCTGGCTTATAGCTATGCCCTATCCAGAGAAGAGATGCTCAGAGATCAGCTTCAAGGTCATGAACTGGAAGCCCTTTATACCTATCAGCAAAACGCTACTGACCGCTATGTCAGAGCCCTCAGAGCAACCGGGCAGCCCGCCAAGATCGAACAGGCCGACCTCCTGGTTTTGGATATGGCACACAATGCCTTCAATAAGGATCGTTATGCCGAGGCTAAGACCCGTTATCTGGACCTTCTGGAAAACTATCCCAACCTCAGCAACAATGCAAAATACGATATCCATATCAACCTGGCTTTCATAGCTCAAGATGATGAAAGTCTCAGCCAACAGGAACGTTATCGTGCTGCTGAGCAATATGCTCGTCAAGCCATGGAATACACTAACGATGCAACCAAGCTGGCAAAAGCTGATCAGATGGTGAAGCTGCAAATCCAGAATAGCTATAATGCCGCTATTTCCAGCAATGACTATGCTGTGGCTGCAGAACAGTTTGGGCGCATGGCTGAGGAGTTTTCATACGAGCGCCATCCTCAAGAGCATCTCAACTATAAGAGATTGCAGGCAGAGCAGTATGAGAAAGCCAAAAAGTATGATAAACTGATCGAAACCTACATGTATCTGGCTTCCAAAGAGAGCCCCGCTGCGATAGACGATGTCTATGCACTCTATTACCTGAGCTGGACCGCTGCCGATAGCCTCATGCACAACACAGCCTATGCCAATCAAATCAAGACTGAGTTTATGGAGCGCTATCCTGCCAGCAACTATACCTTTAGGCTCAAGGTGACGGAGATCGAAAAGAAGGCGGCCAATCCTGCCACAAGGTTGGAAGCTGCAGAAGCCTATTTAGCACTCGCTGCTGACATGCGCGCCAAGCGTATTGATAGCGGCGACGTCAGAAGTGAAAACATCTACATGCAGGCTTTCAATATCTATGATGAAGACAAGACGTCCAATAGGCGTCTGGAGGTCTTGGATGAATTCATTCAGCTCTATCCAAACCATCCAGACGTGACAAATATGTTGCGCACCTTGGCCAGTGGCTATTATATGCAGGAAGACACGGCTCGCTTTGAGGAATACGCCAGAAAGCTCTTTATGAGAGACAAACAGCAGTATGACCTCTATCAGGGCGTAGCAGTGAAGTATCTCTCCAGAATCCTGCAGCAATACGACACTGCCTATCTCAACAAAGATTGGGATGAAGCCTTCAGAAAGCGTGATGAATTCAAAGCCTTAGAGGCAGTTTATCGCAGAGAAGGTTTGCCGCTGGATACCACTGAACAATATCAAGCCTTTGCCACGGCAGAGGAAGAATATAGGGAGATCCAAGCTCACCAGAGATTCCTCAGAGACTTTGATCGCCAATTGGCTGCCTTGGCAAATTCAGACTTCATGCGCCAGACACCCAATCAGCATATCATGGTCAACGTCAACACCAGCTTTATGAACAACCTGATGGGTGGAAGGACAAACCGCTTGCCCAACTTCCGCACCGCTCTGAACAATCAAGTCGATAGAGTGCGGAGACTCACCGCCGGTGAAAATCAGCAGAAGCTGGATACCGCCAGGATCGTCAGAGCTCTGGCTTTGGAGGCGAGGATCTTTGAATTTGGCGTAGAGGTAATCGAGACCCAGATCAATAAATTCCTTGATATAGCAAACGAAGTGAGACCATACCGCAACGATCCCAATGTGGTAGCTACCATCTGGGGCCAGGTCAATTCC
>Ga0302242_1001760_pt1 | contig 15145 bp, 13 predicted proteins | sample AAG_UR_Lys_MG_FD_193510 | JGI IMG/M metagenome (GOLD analysis project Ga0302242, IMG submission 193510) | Enriched activated sludge microbial communities from anaerobic digester in WTTP, New Holstein, Wisconsin, United States - AAG_UR_Lys | ecosystem: Engineered > Bioreactor > Anaerobic >... | reverse complement strand
TTCGGCAATCTGCACTCGCGAAGCGCCGCCGACGCTGATGCCGCTGCGTCCATTGCCCCGGCACGTAAGTCTCTGCAGCAGGGCATCGAAGACCCCGTCGTGCGCATTGATGCCGTCCAACTGGAAGCCCTGCACGATCAAATCCCGGATCACGACGCTTCGCACTTCGTACAGCGTAATGCCCACCGGCAGCGCACAGTACTGGAGGCGATAGCTGCCGGGCGTCCGCCCCGCGTCCGGGCGGAAGTACAAATCGCGCTGGAACAGGCACCACTGACGAGGCTTCAATGACGGCAGTTCCAGTTCGCCCGGACTGACGGGCAAGCGCATCGCCGGCCGGCCGTCCAAGTACAGCAGTTGAAAACTCATCCGCGAAGGGGAAAAACGATAGACCTCTTCACCCGCGTGCTTCCAATCGCCTTCGGGCACCGGCGCCAAACCGTCCAAGACGGCCCCGTTGCCGACGATCTCGAACGGGTGCTCGCCCAGACCGCTATGGCGTCCGGCCTGCAGCGTGATGCTTTCCCGGTACGGCTGACCGGTCGCGGCCAAGACCACACGGTCGCCGTTGCTTGCGAGTTCCAGCGCATGGGTCAGCGTCCGACACGGTCCAATCCGAGCGCCTTGGCTGACCGGGGCCGTCCCGTCAAAGCGGTCGTCGCCGGCGACATTGTCCACATAGATGTCGCGAGCGCCGGCGCCGCTGGGCAGCGCCAACCAGACGAGCACAAAGACGGCCATGTACCTCATCAACCATTTCTCCGTGATTGCGAATCGTCTACAATGCCGGGTTGTGGGATTGTCCGCCAGCGGCGGCTTGGAGTCAATCGGAATCCTGACAAGCCGCAAGAACCAGCGAACTCATGCACTTTACTCACGACAGAACCAGGAGGCAACGATGAAAGCGACGATTTGCGGACAAACGCTGGAACTGGTTGAGGGCGATATCACGCAGCAGTCGGTGGACGCGATCGTGAATGCTGCCAACAGCCGTCTGGCGGGTGGCGGCGGGGTCGATGGCGCGATCCACCATCGGGGCGGTCCCAGCATCATGCAGGAGACGGACCGCTTGTATCCGGATGGCTGTCCCACGGGTTCAGCAGTGATTTCCGGAGCCGGCCGACTGCCCGCGAAGCACGTCATGCACGCTGTAGGCCCGGTTTGGGGCGGAGGCCGGCGAGGTGAAGCGGATTTGCTGGCCGGCGCGCACCGGCGGTGCCTGGAATTGGCGGTCGAGCACGATTGCCGCAGCATTGCCTTTCCCGCGATCAGTACCGGAGTGTACGGCTATCCGCCGGATCAAGCCGCACGCGTTGCGATCCAGACCTCCCTGGCGTTTCTCCACGAGCACGGCAAGCCGGAACTCGTCCGCTTTGTCCTCTTCGGGCGATCGGCTTACGAGGCGTTTGCGGCCGCCCTAAAGGAACTTGCGCCGGCGTCCTGAACGCCGCCTGCCGGGCAGTTCACGCTCTCCCAAACTGCAGTCCCGGGCAATTGCAGAACTGCCAGTCACGGACCCGACAAAAAAAGCCCGGCTTCACGATCAAGCCGGGCTCGTGGTGCAATCGCCCCCCTTCGTTTCAGCGGTCCCAATCGTTCGCTGACGCTCCGGGCGGCGGAAGCGAATTGCCAGAGTCCTCGCGAATGGCGTCGGCGATGGCGGCGAGATCGACTCGCGGCGGCATCCATGTACTGCCGGGCGGCCGGCCTGCCCGCTTTCGACGTTCCCGCTCCGACCACCGCGCTTGGATATGCTCGCACTCCTGAGAGATGGTCCTCGGCGACGGAGCGTAGGGTGGATTCGTTCGCGCCGGTCGTTTGCGCAATACTCTCATGGTTCTTGCCTCCTCACGCGTACAACCCCCACTTCCTGGGAAACCCCCTCCTTTTTAGAGAAAGCTGGCGCACACGGGCGCGCCGGATCGTAAGATATGCAAAAACCGTTCCCAACGTGATTTCCTGGGCCGTGTTGCTGGGATGCCCGGCTGGCGGTGGCCCCTTCACGAGTCGCATACCCCAAACAACATGAGGTTTCCCGCGCGGATGGCGAATAGTATTCGCTGGCCCGTTACGCTATGCTGGAAACCGACCTGTGACACAAGCGCGCGGGGTGCGCGCCTCGTTGTGGCACAGGATTGACCAGTCTATAGGGAGAAGACACCATGACACGAAACGTTCCCCATCTTGCGGTTTGCGCCGTAATCGTTGCTAGCGTGGCAGCGGCGATCAGTCTCTACGCCGCCGGCGCTCAGCGCGTCTGCAAGCCGTTCAACGGCAAAGACTTGTCGGGCTGGAAACTGGTCGCGGACAAAGGCAGCCAATGGGTCGCCGGCGTGGCCAAGTTGGACGCTGCCAATCCTGCGAAGCTAGTTGTGTCCGAAGCGGCCGACGGTCCAGGCGAACTCGTCAACCGGGAAGCTCACGGTGTGGACATTTACAGCGAGCAGGAGTTCGGCGATTGCACGGTCAGCCTGGAAGTGATGGTGCCTAAGGGATCCAATTCCGGCATCTACTTGATGGGCAATTACGAAATCCAGGTGTTGGACAGCTATGGCCGCGAAAAGGTCGGCCCCGGCGACCTTGGCGGGCTGTACGGAGCGGCGGCTCCCAAGCTGAACGCTGCCAAATCGCCCGGCGAATGGCAACAGTTCGTGATCGAGTTCCAGGCCCCGCGTTTCCGGGACGGCAAGAAGGTGGGCAACGCGGTCTTCAAGAAAGTGACGCTCAACGGCCAGGTCATTCATGAGAACGTCGAAATGAAGGGCCCGACCGGCGGCAATTTGGGACGCGGCGAACAGCCCCAGGGTCCGCTGATGTTCCAGGGAAATCACGGCGCCGTGGCCTATCGGAACATCTGCGTCACGGTGCCATGAAAGACCAGACGGCGGGGCGACTGCTGATCTTGACAGCGGCCTTGATGTGGAGCACCAGCGGCTTTTTCGCCAAGGCTCCGTGGTTCGCGGATTGGCCGCTGCAGATCGAGGAACTGCCCGTCCGCGGTCCGCTGCTGGCCTTTTGGCGGGTCGTCTTTGCCAGCCTGGTGCTCGTGCCGTTTGTCCGTCGCCCGCGTTGGACGCCAAAGCTGGTGTTCATGGTCGCGACTTACGCGGTCATGAACTACACGTTCCTGAACGCGCTGACGCTGACCACCGCGGCCAATGCGATCTGGCTGCAGAACACCGCGCCGGCGTGGGTGTTCTTGATCGGCGTGTTCGTGTTTCGCGAGCCGGTGCATCCGCGCGACGGCTGGCTGCTGGCGTGCTGTGCCGCGGGCGTTGGCCTGATTTTGTGCTTCGAACTGGGAGGCCAGTCGCCCAAGGGCGTCGTGTTCGGCCTGTTGAGCGGACTCGCCTATGCAGGCATCGTCTTGTCGCTGCGGCAACTCCGCCGCGAAGACGGGGCCTGGCTGCTCTTTCTCAGCAACCTGACGACTGCCCTCGTTTTTCTGCCGTTCGTGTTGCATTACGACATCTGGCCGACCGGGAAACAGACCCTGTGCCTGGCCGGCTTCGGCATGTTTCAGATGGGGCTGCCCTATTTGCTGTTCGCCCGCGGTGTGCGCCGCATCACGGGCCACGAAGCAGCGGGCATCGTGCTGGTGGAGCCGATTCTAGTCCCCGTATGGGTCTGGATTGCCTGGCGGCACACGCCTTCGTACCAGGCCCCACAGTGGTGGACGCTCGTTGGCGGCGGCCTGATCCTGCTGGGTCTGGCCCTGCGCTATCTCGGCCGCAAGCCGAACGTTGCCTCCCTAAGCAAGGAAATCCTGTAGGGTGGCCTTTCCAGGCGATCACCGCATGACCGCGAACAACTCCGCCCGTTCGGGATCGACGCACAACGGGATAGGCTGCAAGATGCCTTGGTCGCGAACGAGTTCCTCGCGGACCAGCTTCGTGGTGACGTAATCCGTGAAACCGTAGTTGCCCGGACGGCGGTATCGTTCGATTTCGCTCCAGTTCACCAACACGAACGTGATCTGCTGCTGGCGCAAAGCGGCTCGTCGCTCCGCGGCGGTGCGGTCTTTCATCAAGCGTTCAAAAAGGCATTCATCAAAGCAGGTGTTGTACAGCGCCGGCAACTCCAAGTCGAACGGCTCGGCATCGCCGACCAACAGCACTCGATCTCCCGCCGCGGCCGTATCATTCAAGTACCGATGGATCGGGTGTACACGCGAAGCATCGCCTGGCTCGGCAGGCTCGTCGCGCCGCAATCGCTCCAGCGACACCAGATAGCGGTGGTCGTAGACTCCGGCCGACAGCAAGAACAGCAGATTCGCCGCCAGACCGCCCAGCAGTAGGGCAGTCACGGCCGTTCGCCGGTTTCGCGAGACGAAGCACGCGGCACCTTCTCCGGCCAACAACGCTACCACGGGCAAGACCGGCACCCAGAAGCGATCGACGCGGTGCGTGGCGAGCCACCATACCGCCAGGTAAAAGCCGGCATACGCCGCCAGCGCCACGACCAATCGCCGCCGTCGCGCACAGAAAAAAGCCGCCGCAGCCAGTGGAACCAGCAGTGGACTTTGCCAGAGGTTCCGCCAGCCAAAGTCGGCCGCCGCCGCGTAAGCCTGGGCGGCCGAATAACGGCGGCCGTGCTCGTCCGGCGGCACGCGATGGGCGCGGTTCCATTGCGCCATGCGTTCCGGCGTGCGCGTGGTCCCGCCAAACACCAACGGATACACCGGATTGCCGGTCAGTGCCGCATTCTTGGCGTACCACAGTCCACAACCGCACAGCGCTGCCAACAAAAACAAAGCCGGCGGCCGCCAGCGAAATCGGCCCCGCGCGAACATCGCCCCCAGCGCCAGCGGCCCAACCACCAGCAGCACCGCCGGATACTTGCACGCCGCCGCCGAACCGGCCAGCAAGCCCGCCAACAGCAGGCAACCGCGCGGTGCCGCCACAGTCTCCACAAACGAAGCGTCTTCGCCAGCCCAGATCGCCATCGCGTACACGGCAAGCCCCAAGTAGCAGGCCACCGCACCTTCGATCAGGCCCGCCTGGGAAACGTGTACGACCCAAGGCAGCGAGAGATAAACCAGCGCCGCGACCACGCCCGCCCGAGCCGAGGCAAACCGCCGCCCGGCGGCCAGCAAGCCCAACGCGGCCAGCGGCGCAAAGCAGGCGATCACCGTCTTGCCCGCCAGCGCGCCCCACCACCAGGCCCGCGCGCCAGGCATCAATACCATGGCCAGCAACGCGTGCATCTCGGCGCCCAGCGGCATGTTCCCGTACACATTGTGCGGCAAGAAGCCGATGCGACCTGCCTGGTGCCATTCCTTGGGGACCTGCAAGTGATACTCCCGGACGTCGAAATCCCAAGGCGGCAGCATCGCTCCCAGCACGATCAGCAACAGAAACGGAACTGCCAGCCACAGGCCGTACTGCGTCAGCCAATCGCCAGCGACATCTCGCTCGCGCCGCGTCGAGCTTGCCCCCAAACGCGGATCCGATCGCAACTCGACCTCGTCCTTCTCCTGCCTCGCGCCACGGGGCTGACACCATTTCCAAACCGCCCAGCCTGCCACAACGCCGCCAGCGGCCAAATGGAGCCACGGACCGTGGAGTGCACCGGCCAGTCCGACGGCCAGCGCCAGCAGCGACCACTCGCTCAGACCCACCGCCGTGCTGAACACGAACGTCTCCAGGCCCATCAGGCTTCGATCCGCGCGAACGGCCGACAGCGACAGCCGTCCCGCAAAATAGGCCAATGCGAGGATCAACCCCGCCACGGCCAGAATCAGCAGCCGGTCCGAGAGCCGGAAGTTTCCCCAGTCGCCATCCACCCAAGAAAAGACAACCTGATCGGGAAGTAAGGCCGCGGCGAGACTCTGCCAACGAACTGGCTGGGCTCCGTAAAATGCCGCCAGGTACCACACCAGCCCCCCCAGCAGCGCCATCGCTTTCCAGTCGCTCGTCGCTTTTGAGGGGGGGATCCGATTGGCGGCCGCGTAAGTCATGCAGTTGCTCTCGGCAAGATGGGATTGAGGCGTTAGAATGGGAGACCCCGGCGGGGCCGGTTGACGTTCTTCTGCAGAATCTTAACGAGATGTGGCTTCGGTGTCGAATACGGTTCTCCGCGACGGAGCCCGGATGCCAAGACTCCAACTGCCCAACTTGAAAAGACAGAATTGCCCATGTCTGAAACTGTGAAAGAAGCGACTTCGATGGAAAGACCGAAGGCCACCACCAATGCGTACCCGGCCTGGTCCCCGCGCTTCTGGCACGGAATGTTGCTGGGCGACTGGTTGCGGCTGCTCGTCAGAAACCGGTTTCGCGTTCATCCCTTGCGGTGGGGACTGGTGGCCACCGTGGCGTTCGCTGCGGTCATCAACTCCGTCTTGCGGATCGTACAGAAGATCTTCTTCAGTCGGAAAGTCGCCCGCACCGAGATCGTTCAGCCGCCGCTGTTCATCATCGGCCATTGGCGGAGCGGGACGACCTATCTGCACGAGATGCTGGTGCAGGACGAACGGTTTGCGTATCCGACGACCTACGAGTGTTTTGCGCCGAATCACTTCCTCGTCACCCGCCGCTCCCTGCCCTGGTTCATTCACCTGTTGCTGCCCAGGCAACGGCCGATGGACAACATGCTCGCCGGCGCCTACTATCCGCAGGAGGACGAGTTTGCGCTGGGCAACCTGGGATGTCCGACGCCCTATTGGCGGATGGTGTTCCCCAACGAGCCGCCGTGTTACCTGGAACTGCTGGACATGGAAGGCGTCGAACCGCACGTGCTGAAACGCTGGAAGCGAGACATGGTCTGGTTCGTCCGCGCTATGACGTTCTACAAGCGAAAACCGTTGATCCTCAAGTCTCCGCCGCACACGGGGCGGGTGGGCGTGCTGGCCGAGTTGTTTCCCGGCGCGAAGTTCATCCACATCACGCGGAATCCGGAAACCCTGTTTGCCTCGACGCGGCGTCTGTGGCCGACGCTCGACATGGCTCAGGGCCTGCAGATCCCCAACAACGAGCACTTGGACGAGTACATCTTGGAAGCCTTCGAGCGGATGTATCGCGGCTTCGAGTCGCAACGGACCCGGCTGGCTCCGAACCAGATCATCGACATCCGTTACGAGGACCTGGTGGCGGACACCATGGGCCAGGTCGAACGGATCTACCGCGAGTTGGAGATCGACGGGTTTGAAACGGTCCGCGATCGGCTGCAGGCGTTTGTCGGCCAACGGAAGGATTACAGGCCAAATCGGCACGAGGAACTGACGCCGGAAATCCGCGCCGAGATCCGGCGCCGCTGGTCGGGGTACATTGAGAAATACGGTTACGCGAAAGACCTTGGCGGTCTCTGATGCCAGTGAGCGCTTCATCCAACCATTGTCCGGTGGGCTGATCCTCACGCGGAGCGTGAGGGCTACTGAGGACGCGTATGAGCATGGAACCCACCCCCCGCGCGGTCCCCGGCGGTCAGGACGTCAAGTCGCTGCGCGAGCTTTCGCCCCAGCAATGGAAGTCGGGCATTGCCGCCTGGCTGGGTTGGCTGTTCGACGGCCTGGACATGCACCTGTACACGCTGGTCGCCACGCCGTTCGTCGCCCAGTTGTTGCAGGTGGGGCAGAGGGACGACGCCGTAGGTTACTACAGCTCCGTGATCCAAGCGGCGTTTCTGGTCGGTTGGGCGCTGGGCGGCGGGTTTTTCGGCCGGATCGGCGATCGGCTGGGACGCGCACGGGCGCTGATGCTGACGATCCTGACTTACGCCCTGTTCACCGGGTTGTCGTTCTTCGCGCAAACGTGGTGGCAGCTGCTGATCTGCCGCTTCCTGGCGGCCTTGGGGATAGGCGGCGAGTGGGCGGTGGGCGCTTCGTTGTTGTCCGAGACTTGGCCCCGCCGCTGGCGGCCGTGGATTGCCGCGGTTCTGCAGAGCGCAGTCAATATCGGTGTGCTGCTGGCGATGCTCGCGGGCGTGCTGGTCTCTGTGGTCGCCGCGTCCAGCGAGACGTATGCCTACCGCAGCGTGTTCCTGGTCGGCATCCTGCCTGCCCTGCTGGTGCTGTGGATTCGTCGCGCCGTGCCGGAACCGGAAGAGTGGCACGCCGCCAGGCAGCAGGCGCAGCAGTCAGCGCCGGGGATTTTGGATTTGTTCCGCGGCCCGGTGCGGCGGACGACGATCCTCACGATCCTGGTCTGCGCCACCTCGCTGACCGCCCACTGGGCCTTTATGTTCTGGTCGCTCCAGCACCTCCGCAACCTGCCGGACATCAAGACGTGGACCGACCTGCAGAGGACGACGTTCGTCAGCCACGCGATGATCCTGCTGATGGTCACGTCGATTGCCGGCAACTTCCTGGCCGCCTGGATCGCCCGCTTCCTGGGCTACCGGCGGACGATTTGCCTGATGTGCGTGGGTTATTTCCTCTCGATGTACGTGACCTACAGCCAGGTGCGCTCGCACGACAACTTGTTCTGGTGTCTGTGCGCAATGGGCGTTTCCCAGGGCGTGTTCGGTTTGTTCACCATGTACATGCCGCCGCTGTTCCCGACCTTGCTGCGGACCACCGGCGCCGGTTTCTGCTACAACATAGGCCGCATCGTGGCGGCCTTCGGCACCGTGTTCTTTGGGCTGTTCTCTAAGGTCGGCGATCATCGCTTGGCGCTGCTCTACTCTGCCTGGCTCTTCCTGCCCGCCGCCGCTGTGGCCTTGCTCCTCTCCGAACCGCCGGACGAGAAGAGCACGGTGTCGCCGGACGAGTAGACCGGCCCGGCTTCCGGACCGCGCAGTGACCCGATAATTCTGCCCAAAGGCCGGCGCAGATCCGCACGGCTCGGAGAGCGCGTGCTACGCCAGCGATCCTGAGCGTCCCAGCAGTTGATCCACCGCCGCGCCGATGTCGGGGCTGGCCATCAACGCCTCACCGACCAGCATCGCGTTGACGCCGGCGGCTTCGAGCATCTGCACGTCGGCATAGGTGTGGATGCCGCTTTCCCCGACCAACGTCCGGTCGCGCGGGATCTGGCCTCGGATGCGGATCGCGTGTTGGAGGTCCACTTCAAACGTCCGCAGGTCGCGGTTGTTGACCCCGATCAATCGCGTGCCGGTCGCCAGCACGCGCGGCAGGTTGCCGGGCTCGTACAGTTCGACCAACGGCGTCATGCCCAGTCCCAGGGCTTCGTCGTGCAGCCGGTGGAGACTCTCGTCGTCCAGACACTCGGCGATCAGCAGCACCGCATCTGCGCCTGCGACGCGGGCTTCCAGCAATTGATACGCGTCCAGGATGAAATCCTTGCGCAGCAGCGGCACGCCGACCGCCGCACGGACGTCGCTCAGGTACTGCAGGCTGCCCTGGAAATAGGGCCGATCGGTCAGCACGCTGATCGCCGCGGCGCCGTGCCGTTCGTAGATTCGTGCGATGCGGACGGGATCGAAATCTTCGCGGATCACACCCTTGGACGGGCTGGCCTTCTTGACTTCGGCGATCAAGCGGATTTCCCCTTCGCCAGACAGCGCCGCCAGGAAGTCGCGCACGGGCGGAGCGTCCGACAGCGCGGCCAGCAAATCCGATTCCGGCCGTGCCGCGCGGGCCGCCGCGATCTCGTGACGCTTGGCAGCGACGATATCGTCCAGAATCGTGATCACGTGCGTGCGCCACCCTTTGCCAACGGAACCAATCGAACGTAAGATCCCAAAGTGAAACCGTCGAATCATTAGTCTACCGAAATCGGCCGCTGTGGCCAGACGAGCACGCACAACGCCACGCAGACGATCGCCAGCATGGACCGGGACTGCGCATGACCGCCCCCCCGACGCCGACCAATCCCGAAGCTCCCCGCCGCCGCCGCGTGCAATTTGGGATTGGCAGCCTGTTGATGTTCATGCTGGTCTGCAGCGTGACGGCGGCGGCCGGCTACTACTTCGTCCGCAGCCTGCAGAAACCCGCCGGCGCGAACCGTCTGATCTTTATCCTGTTCACCCTCGTGGCGCCCATCGTGCTGATGATTGTCGCCAGCCTCGTTCGCCAGATCACGCATTGGCTCACTCACCGCCGCTAAGCAGCGCTCGGGAAGCCGCTGTCGCCCCGTCAAAGTAGCCATCACACTCCGTGTGATGATCGCCAAGAAACATTGGGAATCATGTGGTAAACCTTGCCGGGTATGCCTTTCGTGCGCGTCGTGCTGGGCGAACCATTCTCGACTGTAGTAGCGATTATCAAGAGTTCATGGCAACCAAGACGACAAGATGTTCAGAACGTCTCACGCCTCGGCTTACGACAGGACTGCCCCGCCCATGCGTCACCCGTTACCATCCGCGCAAGCCGTAATATCGCTACAGCCCGCAACGGCGCTGGGCGGCCGAGGAGCGCCAACGCGACGGATTGCGGCAAGCCCTTTGGGCGGCCTGCGCATCGTTTCGTGGCTCGTCCTCGTGACGGTCACCGCCTGGTGCAGTGAGCTGGCGGCGGAGACCGTCATCCTGGCCAGCCCGCCGCACCCGGCCGACGACGGACTCCGCCCGATCGAACAACTTTCGGTCAACATCCAGCCGGCATCTGGCGATCTGCCGGATGACCCGGCAGCGGCCAAGTTCACCGCCGCCGGTCAAGTGCCCCACGTGGCCGGCACGAATCGGCCATGGCCGCTGTATTCCTACTGGTGGGAAGCTCCCGCCGTGTGCCACCAGCCACTGTACTTCGAGCAGGTCAACCTGGAACGTCACGGCTACTCGTGCGGAATCGCGCAGCCCATCGTTTCCGCAGCCCACTTCTTCGGCACGATTCCGGCACTGCCTTACCTGATGGCTGCCCAGCCGTGCAGGGAGTGCGTCTACACCCTAGGCCACGATCGGCCAGGCTCGTGTGCGCCGTTCCATCTGTATTGCCCGCCGCTGAGCCTCCGGGGAGTTGCCGCCGAGGCCGGCGTCGTCACGGGCTTGATCTTCGCGATTCCGTGAAGACCGTGTTCCTGGGTTCGCTTCGCTTGAGGCCGGGGCGTGGCGTTTCGCAACAAGCCGGTGTGCGGCTCGCCAGACGCGCCGCCAACGCCGAGTCTTTCTTTTACAGCGGGGCCCGCTTGTCCTAAAATGAGACATAGGCCCAGCAACTGCGAAAGAGCCTCGGGATGGCGGCAACCAAGCCAAACAGGGTCAGTGCGGCCGCCATGTGGATTCCCAGGTCGAAAACCTGATAGGAACGACATCCAGTCCGCCGACGCTGTAGCTCCAGACGCCAGAGACTGCGGATGCTCCGGTTCTCGGCAATCGAACGATCATCGTCGAACACAAAGGCGCCTTGCAGGGTATTACTGTAGGCGACCGCGCCGGCCAGGACGATCGCCGCCACCGCGGCCCACGTGTTCGTCGCCGGCCATCCGCGCCGCGGAGACCCCGCCGGTTCGGTGTGCCGGGAGTCCCTCGGTGTCGTTCGCTTTTGGGCTCGACGTGCGCGCCATAACTACTTCGTCTCACCGGATGAGGAGTTGCTCTTGCTGTCACGGGTCGGCCGAACGATTACCCACCGGCTTCGTTCCTCGCCCGGCCCCGCTCGACTCCCCGACGGCTTGTTGCGCCCTGGGAAACACAAAGTCGCGCTGCACGACAAAATTCGCAAAGAAGAGGATCGTCTCGGCCAGGATCTTGGCCCAGTAGACCTCCATCGCTCCCGACCGAGTCAGCAGACGGATCATGCCGTAGCTCAGCGCTGCGGACACCACCACCAGAAGCAGGTACTTTGGCAACGTCCTGGTGATTTGCTCTCTGGAGCGAAAAACCGTGTTTCGATTGCCCCAAAAGTTGAACAGCGTGGCCAAAACCCGGCCCGTAATCTGAGCCGCGCCCAAGTTCGGCCAGCAGGTGAAGAACGCGGCAAAGACGGCGTTGTCCAAGACGGCCGAGATCAGCGACACGAAGCTGAATCGCAGAAGCACGAAGTAAATGCGAAACGAATCCAGCAAAGGATTGAAATGCGACGAACGGTTGCCGTCGAGGTAAATCGTCTCAATGCCAACCTCCCGGATGCGGATCCCTTCGTACTTGCAGACCAGCAACATTTCCAGTTCGAATTCGTAACCCTGATGAGGAATGACCAGCAGGCGGGGGATCATCGCCATCGGGATGCCCCGCAACCCTGTCTGCGTGTCAGACACCTTCTGCCCCATGATCCACCGCATCACATGTCGAGTCAATGCATTTCCGACGCGGCTGCGGAGGGGCAGTTCCCCTTGAAACCCCCTCACACCCAGTATCAAATCTTGTGGATCGGCCGCCAGCGATTCGGCCACCGCGAGTACGTCTTCGACGGTATGCTGTCCGTCGGCGTCTGCGGTGACGACCCCCACACATCCGCAGGCGTCGCAGGCGATGTGATTCAAGCCGGTTTTCAGCGCGGCTCCTTTACCCAGGTTCACCACGTGCCGCAGAATGACGGTGTTGTAAATGAGACGCAAAGTCGCGAACACTCCCGCAGACTCCGGTCCGCTCCCGTCATCAACCACCACGACGCGAGTTCCCTGCGCGGTCAATTCCCTCACCATACCCACCAACCTCAGCTCGGGCTTGTAGGCTGGAATCAAGACGGTCACATTCGAAATGCTCATTTCCGCCCCCATCAGTGCAGCGCCGGCTTCGATGACCTGGATTCCTCGCTCTTGCCCAACTCGCGCAAACCGACGCCCAGGTTGTGCCGGTATTCGGGGTCTGCCGGATCGATATCGACCGCCGCCCGGTAGTGAAGCACCGCCTGGTCCACGCGGCCCAGTCGCAGCAAGACATTTCCGAGGTTGTTGTGGGCCGCCGCACATATCGGGTCCGCCGCCAACGCTTCCTGGTAGTGTCCGATAGCCTCTACGTTCCGACCCCGTTGCGCCAGGGCTACGCCCAGATTGAGGTGCGCTTCGACGTCCTTGGGCCGGATCTTTAGGACTTGTTCCAGGCGAGGGATCGCCTCATCAGGACGCGCCAGTTGAACCAGAAGGAGGCCGAAGTTGAAATTGGTCTCGACGTAATCAGGGTTGATTTCCAGCGCCCTCTGGTAGTGGACGACGGCCTCCGCCGTGCGGCCATCCTGAGCCAAGGCCCGGCCAAGGTTGTTGTGAGCTCGGAAATTGTGCGAAGCCTTGGCAACGGTGTCCTGCCAAATCCTGAGTTCGCTTCGGTAGTCGTCGTTCCGAAGATAGGTCAGAATCCCAAGAACGGCGGCAATCCCGGCAACCAGGCACACGCTCGCCAGCCGCGCCGCGGGCTGCAGCGACGTTACGGCGCTGATCAGCTTGCGGCCGGCTGAGTACCCGCCCAGCACGGCCACGACCGCCAGCGAAGCCAAGGGCAGGTACATCCGATGCTCGAATGCCAGATCGGGAATGGGGATGACACTCGAACTGGGTGCCAACGTCAAAAAGAACGCGGCTCCCAGGAAACCCCATCTCGGCCATCGCCAAAGGGCGCACAACACGGCCAGCACGAGTGCGCCGATGAAGGCTGCAGGTGGAGCGATCTCCCAGGCGGACCGGGCCACCGGCCATTGGTAGTCCAGGCACAGGGGATCCGGCCAAACGCTTAGCCGCAGATAATGCACGACGACGCCGAATTGCGTCCGTGCGTACTCCCAAACCGTGTGCACGTCCGCTGTTCGCTCGGATCGACGCAGGCCGGACACCATGACCATGGGCACCAAGACGGCCCACGTCAAGGCCAGCGCCGCGTACAACCTCCAGCGGCTTCGAAACGCTTCGCGCAGCGAACGGACAAGGAACGTGCGATCATACAGCAAGACCAGCACCGGCGTCACCACCATCCCCTCCTTGCTCCCCATTCCCAACGCGCACGCGGCTACCGCGCCGCTGTACCAAGCCCACGCGCGCGGCGACGTCGCGCCTCGCGAAACGCCGTACAACGTGAGCAGGCAGAACAGCCCAAACATCGCCTCGCACCGTTGCACCACATACGTCACGGATTCGGTCTGCAGCGGGTGCAACGCCCACAAGATGGCTGCGACAAAGGCCACCGGCAGGGAAGCCTCACGGAGGTGCCGGTCTGATCCGCACAGCAACATGCTCCGCCGAAGCAACCCGAACAGCGCCAGGGAAGCCCCCAGATGGACCCCCACGTTGAACAGATGATACGGTACAACGTCCAACTCGCCGACGCTGTAACTGAAGGCCAGCGACAGGTTCAGCATGGGCCGATAGTAGTCCAGCCTCTCCACCGGCGACAATACTTCGCCCAGACGCCAGAGGCTGCGGATGCTCGGGTTTTCCGCAATCGAGACAGGATCGTCGAAAACAAATGCTCCGTGCAGGCTGTTGCTGTAGGCGGCCGCGCCGGCCACGACGATCGCCGCCACCGCGGCCCACGTGTTCGTCGCCGGCCATCCGCGCCGCGGAGACCCCGCCGGTTCGGTGTGCCGGGAGTCCCGCGATGAGCTTCGCTTTCTGACGGTACGTCCACGCGCCATAGCCAGTCCACTTTACTGCACATGCTCACGTTCTCGTCTGCAGGGCGTTGCAGGAACGCGCAAGAACGCGATTCGTTCGACTGTCTCACTGCGGCGGAACCGTGTCAGATCCTGGCGAGCGGCGGGCGTTAGCCCACCGCTCGCCGAACCAAGAAGCACGGCCCAGACTCGCCGCTTGATTTTACAGCGAGCCCTGGTCGTCCTAAAATGGGAGGTGGATACGCAACGAAGAAAGAGTCTTGCCATGGCGACAGCCAAGCCGAAAGTGCTATTGATCTACCCCCCCATCAGCAAAATGGATCGCTATGGAAGCGAACTGGGGGTCTTCGGCGGAAAGCAGATTCCTTTGGGAGTCTTCTGTCTGGCGGCCTACCTTCGCCAGCAGGGTTACTCGGTTCAGGCCGTAGACGCCGAGGCCCGCGAGTTGACCAACGACGAGATTGTCGCCGAGTTGCGCGCCGGCAGCTACGACGTCCTGGGGATCTCGTCCACGACGGTTGCCTTTCATCGTTCTCTGCAACTCGCCCAAGCCGTCAAGGCCGCCCGACCCGAGACCGTCGTCGTCATCGGCGGGCCTCACGTGTCCTCGCAACCGGACCACCCTTTGCAGCACGAGGCGTTTGACTACGCCGTCCGCAACGAGGGCGAGGAGACGCTCGACGAACTTCTGCAGATGATTGCGAGCCAACGAGATCCACGTGGCGTACGGGGCCTGATCTACCGCCGGAAGGGCCAAGTGGTCGTCAA
>Ga0302242_1001752_pt1 | contig 15203 bp, 10 predicted proteins | sample AAG_UR_Lys_MG_FD_193510 | JGI IMG/M metagenome (GOLD analysis project Ga0302242, IMG submission 193510) | Enriched activated sludge microbial communities from anaerobic digester in WTTP, New Holstein, Wisconsin, United States - AAG_UR_Lys | ecosystem: Engineered > Bioreactor > Anaerobic >... | reverse complement strand
AGAAGTGAGCATAGATTATAGACTTTCTCATAGTGCTTACAAAGTAGTAAAACCTGAAACTATAAATTTTATCTCTCAACCTTATGAATGGTGTTTCAGTCAATTAAAGGATGCTGCTCTCACTACCCTTAAGATACAGAAGATAGCCTTTGATTATAAAATGTCTTTGAAAGACAGCAGTGTTTATAATATACAATTTAGAAAAGGTAAAACTATGTTAATAGATACACTTTCCTTTGAAAAGTACAGGGAGGGAGAACCCTGGGTAGCTTACAGACAGTTCTGCCAGCATTTTCTGGCACCCTTATCTTTAATGGCTTATAGAGATGTCCGACTCAGTCAGTTATTTCGTATATTTATTGATGGCATCCCTCTGGATCTTGCAAGTTTACTACTTCCGAAGAGAACTTACTTCTCCTTTCCTCTTCTTTTTAATATACATTTACATGCTAAAAGTCAGAGACATTTTGCCGGAAAAGCTGTTAAAAAACCTGATAGAAAGATTGGCAGAATCCAATTTCTCGGTATAATAGATAGTTTAGAAACAGCAATAAAAAAAATGAAGTGGTGTCCAGGGGGAACAGAATGGGCTGATTACTACGATAATACTAATTATTCCTCAGAAGCCTTTCAGACAAAAAAACAGATACTCAGTGATTTTTTAGATGAGATTAAACCGGACAATCTCTGGGATCTCGGAGCAAATACAGGTGTCTTCAGTAGAGTTTCTGCTTCTAAAGGGATAAATACAATAGCTTTCGATATAGACCCTGCCGCTGTTGAAAAAAACTATCTTGAGTGTGTAAGAACTAAAAGTACCAATATTTTACCTTTATTACTTGATCTGACAAATCCAAGCCCCGATATTGGATGGCAGAACCAGGAAAGAGAGTCAATTATGAAACGTGGCCCTGCAGATACTGTTCTTGCTCTTGCTCTTATACATCATCTGGCTATATCCAATAATCTTCCTTTTTATAAAATTGCAGATTTTTTCAGTAAAATCTGTAAAAATCTTATTATTGAATTTGTACCTAAGAGTGACTCTCAGGTTCAAAAACTTCTTTCTACAAGAGAAGATATATTTCAGGATTATAAAAAAGACTGTTTTGAGACTCAATTCAGCCAATATTTTTCTATAAAGGAGGCTTCAGACATTACGGAGTCTGATAGAACTCTATACCTTATGAAAAAGAAATAATGAGTTACTTTCTATGGGATTATTCAATAATAGCTCCTATGATCTATATTATCCTTGCAGGAACAGGATTTATCACAGGATCTATACTTTTTATAATACTATGTAAAAAGACCTGGCAATTCTGGCGTCCTGCATTATTTTTGGTTCTTGTAAATTTTTTTATATATATAATTAAATTTTGTCCGGGTATATTTAATTATTCCGGCCTGGAGGAAAATATAAAGGATCCGGGATTTATTGGCTACTTATTTTTAATAGTCATGGGTATACCTTATGATTTTATTAAATTATTTACTTTTATGACAGTTGGCCTTGTTTTATTTAAATCTCTGGAGATAATCCCACTAACAGAAAAATGTGAATGGAAAACTTTTAAGTTCTGGAGTGAAGTTCTTTTTACTTCCCTTATATTTATAGCTATTACAGAGATTCTGATTTATATCGTGAAACCTGTAATATCGGAAGATGGAAAGAAGTTTCTGGAGATTATGATGACTGTTTATACTAATAGAGACTTTGGCTCATTTCATATAGCTATATGCGCACCTTTTACTGAAGAACCATCATACAGGTTTTTTTATCTGGCTATTTTTCTCTGGCTTTTAAAAAATTTTAGATTTCGCTGGATAGTAGCAATTTTACTTTCTTCCCTTGTCTGGACTTTTGGTCATACCGGATCGCTTAATCCAGAGTGGATGAGATTTATTCAGATATTTACCTATGGCCTTTTACTTGGGTGGCTTTTTAAAAGAAGAGGTCTTGAGGCCTGCATAGTAAGCCATCTTATATCTAATATTGTACTGACTGCACTGCATTTGCATACTGAATTTTAGCTTTATCATTCTTCCACCGATTTTTTTACTCATCTCCTTATTTTTGATAGCTCTTTCTCCTTTTTTGTTGAATATAGAAGAAATATTGTCAGGATAATTATTAAAACAGCTATTCCCGCCATACCTTCCGTCCCTCCTGTTAAAGGATCTACATTTCTTATAACTATATATCCCAGAGGATTAATCTGTTCAAATGTAGCATAGGAAAAGCATGTTAAGAGAATATTTCTGGTTTCAAGATAGATCCAGGAGAGAAGAATACTAAAAAGAAGACAGAATATCAGTTTCATAAATATTCCCTGTAGTGGATTCTTCTGGTAATAAGAATCTAATATAGTATACCAGGGAGATTCTCCTGTCCATATCTTCCAGTAAATGGAGTAACCCTGAGCATAATATCCCATAAGAACAATTGGTATATACCATATGCCCCAGAAAAGCCCTGTGAGCAGAAGAGCTTTTTTCTTACCCCTTTCCATAAGATTGGTTAATAAAAATCCCCGCCAGGCATACTCACTGCCAATAGACATAACTGTTGAAAATATAAGATAGAAAGTTGTGGCAAGAATAAACTCTGACAGAAACTGCCTTGCAGCACTAAAATCGCCTTTTGTGTGTCCTTTCAGTAATTCAAAATTCAGATCCGGTGTTCCTTTATGTATTATTACTGTCAGAAGAAAAGAAAATATGATAAATCCTATAATTATAAGCCAGGAGTACAGATAATGAACAGGTTTACCCCAGGACAGGGAAGGGAATTTAAATTTTATCCCCCCTGTGATATAGGTTGTAATAATAACACATATAATAGGGCAGAAGATAAGAAGACCTCTTAAGATATTATAGTTTTCATTGCTTTCATCTCTTCCAATGAGGTAAATTCCTCCCATAACTGCCCAGCTCAAGATATAAACAAGTAAAAGAAAGACTCCCAGGGATTTCCAGCTAATAGACGGAGGTTTTATGATGACCGATTTTTTTTCTTCTTTCTTTTCTACTTTTTTTTCTTTTTCAATAAAAGAAATATCAGAAATTTTTTGGGTAAATTCCTCGTCAAGTAAATTAATTATCTGCCCTACCGGACCGGGAGGTGGAGATATTTCTCTGTCATAAACATCAAACCCTTTGTTTCGTTTGAATTGTTCAAAGGATTTTTGAAAAAGTTCTGATTCTTTCCTCTTGAAATATTGGGCACAGGTTTTATCTATATATTCTGATTCTTGCTTTTTTCCTTCTGATTCAGGAGTTTCTTTTTTTGAACCGGATTTTCTGCTGTCCCATGAGGAACATAAAATTTCATATACTTCGTTTATTACACGCATTTTTTCTTCAAAAAGTTCTTTTGCCGCTTTTCTGAGTTCTTCATCTTCAATATGGTGAACTTTATCGGCATGATATTTTTTTACAAGGGATTTATAGGCTGCTTTGACTTCTTGAATATCAGATCCGGGCTTAAGGCCAAGGATCCTGTAACATTCATCTCTGTCTACTGGTATCAACTTCTTTCGAGAGTTGTGAGAGGTGAGAGGTGAGAAGTAAAATGTAATATTACTTAATTACATACACTTCACTCATCACCCATCACCCATTTACATTATAATTTCTTCCCCTTATTAATTAATCCTTTCAAATTCTTCCTTCACACCATTCAAATAATGGTACTGTAGCAGAATATCCCTGCAAAATCCTCTAAATAAGGACTGACTTTCACTTTGTTCTCTGCATTTTTTAATAACCCATCCTTCAGGGGATATGAAGGAATGAATCTTTAAAGACAGAGGATTCATTCCCAGAAGATAACGTATTTTCCAGTCTTTATGTTTTCTATAAAATTTTACGGCAGAAACTCCGGCCATCCTCATGATCTTATATTTTTCTTCCAATGAAGCAGGATGAAGATGATAATTAACGGCGTTTCTTCTATAATTTATAGAGATTCCGCTTTTTGCCAGTCTATAACCCAGTTCTATATCTTCCCATCCATAACCCTGAAAATCTTCGTCAAACATCCCCACTTCAATTAATTTATCTCTGGAAACCGAAGCATTACCTGTCATAAAGTAAAGCCAGGAAAGTTTTTTTCTGCTTTTAGGATGGAGTTCTTTTCTGTTTTCTGGATGGTCTCTTACGTGTTCATATTCTTCTATAGAAGAAACCTGCACTTCAAGTCCTACTACAGCTTCCCCCGGATGTTTACAGTGAATTATCTCATGTTCTTTTAATAATTCCGGAGAAGCTATGATATCGGCATCTGTAAAGAGTATAATATGGCCTTCTGCCTCTTTTATACCCCTGTTTCTTGCTCCCGATCTGCCTCTGTTTTCCTGCCTTATGTATCTTAATGAGGGCTTTAATTGCAGTTCCTTTATCATTTCAGAAGTTCCATCTGTAGAGTTACTGTCTACAATTACAATTTCATATTTACTGTCCGGGAAAGTCTGCCTGTTAAGAGATTCCAGGACAGGTTTTAGAGTTTCTTTACGATTAAAAGTGGGAATTATTACACTTATAAAATATTGCATTTTTTTATTAATACACTATTGCATCTCTTGTGGGTTCTATTCCTGTAATTCTGGTGACTTCTTCCAGGGTAGTGAGCCTTTTATTTAGAAGTATAATACCCTGGTCTTGAAAAGTTTTCATACCTTTTGTCATAGCCTTCTGTCGTATATCTGCAAGGCGGCTTCTCCTGGCTATCATATATTTTATTTCTTCATCCGGTATGAATATTTCATAAATAACTATAAGATCTTTATAACCTGTGAAATTACATTTTGCGCATCCTGTAGCTTTAACTAAAATTGTGTTATGAGAAAACAGGTCAGGAAAAGTTTCCATCATTTTTTCATCAGGTCTGTATTCCTGATAGCAATCAGGACAGATCTTTCTGAGTAATTTCTGTGAAGTGATAACTGTCAGAGTATTTGCAAGTTCCCGGGGGTCTATACTCATATCCCAGAACCTTTGTATGGCATTAAAGGGATTTCTGGCCAACATCTGTGCTATAACCAGATATTTTGTTGCCGCTTCAATACAGAGATAAGCTACTTCGGAATTTTTTAAATTATCAAACATAATTATATCTGCATCTGCCTCAATAATTGCCTGCAAGCCATCATAATAGCCTCGCTCAGGTATAATCTGTATCTGATGAACTCCTTCCAGGATATATTCCACATGTTCTTCTAAAGTCATTAAATTTAGATTCTTCTCTTTTTTTTCTTTTAATATTGAGTAGGCCAGAGTACTTTTTCCGCTTCCGGGAGGGCCTGTAATAAGTATAAGACCATGAGGTCTTTCTATCATATCTTTTATCTTTTTTAAATCTTCATCAGACGGTAAACATTCTCTGAGATTTTTTATGACACCGGTCAGATCCAGAAGTTGCATAGTATATTTTTTCCCCTGAATTGTTTCTATTACTGAAACTTTAATTTCTATATTAACTTCCCATTTAAAAAGGATCTTCCCTTTTTTGAGTGTTTCCTTCAGTCTGAAGGCTTTATTTATTTCTTTTATAAGAAGGGGTACTATGGTTTCCGACAAATCAACCACTTTTGATAGATTTCTCTCTATTCTATAAAGTAATTCATATTCTTTTCCCGAAGGGTTAATGTGTATGTCAGTAGCTTTTTGTGAATAGGCATCTATAAAAATGAGATAAAGGAGTTCCTCTGTTTTTCCTTCATAATCTACCTCTTTTTGTGGCAAATTAATGTCTCTTATCTTTAATCTCTGTATAAAAAATTCTATTATTTTATTTAAATCCAGATAATCTCCCATTTCTTCCGTATCTTCTGTCTGCATAAAGTGAAGTAGATCTTTTCGATAAAATCTCCACTGTTTGCCTGCTTTAAAAGCTTTGATTTTGGCTTCACTCAGCCATCGATAAAGGGTGGGATGGCTTATTTTTAATAAATCCGCCGCCTGATTGAAATCAAGTATGTCACTCATACCTTTTCCTTCCTGTCGGAGAAGTTCATCTATATCTATTTCTTCTTTTGTCAATAGAATCACCTGCTTTTTCTATTGTTATGCTTAATGCGTAAAGGATTATATAATTTCTTTATTCAATAGTAATAATAAAAATCCTTTATGGGGCAATCTTTATTCAATTATACTCTGTTTCATCTCGTAATACCAATCTACCATTTATGTTTAAAGCTACCAGCCCTCAACTTAAGGCTGAAAGCTGAGGGCTGACTGCTGATAATAATTTAAAAAGGACTTTAAGGAAATATAAAGAATAAACGACTAATAAAGTTAAAAGGAATTGTGCTACGTAAAGTCTGATGTGTTAAATTTCATGCATCACGTATCACGCATAACGATTATATGTCTCTTGTAGAAGTAAAAAATTTAAGAAAAATCTTTAAAGATAAAAAGCTCGGAGAAATTGTGGCTGTAAATGATATATCTTTTTCTTTCGAGGGAGGAGAAGTATTTGGACTTCTTGGCCCGAATGGGGCCGGTAAAACAACCCTTCTTCGTATGCTTTCTACTATACTTTCTCCCAGTGGAGGCTCCGCTATAATCGGCGGTTATGACATAAGAGAAAATCCTCTTGAAGTACGTTCTCAAATAGGTTTTCTTACTGGAAATACAGGACTTTATGGAAGACTTACAGCATATGAAATGTTGTGGTATATAGGAAGCCTTTATGGCATGAAAAAAGAAAAATTAAAAAGAAGATGTGAAGAAGTTAGTGAACTCCTTGATATGAAAGATTTTTTACATCGTAAGTGTAATCACCTTTCTACAGGACAAAAACAGAGAGTTTCCATTGGAAGAACAATTATCCATGATCCTCCCGTACTATTTTTGGATGAACCCACACTGGGTCTTGATGTAATGACCAGTAGAACCATAATATCATTTATACGTAAAGCCAGAGAAGAGGGTAAAGGTATTCTTCTATCAACTCATGAAATGAATTTAGTTGAAAAATTAGCTGATCATATTTCTCTGGTGCATATGGGTAAAGTTATTGCTTCAGGCACTTTAGAGGAACTTCAGACTAAAACAGAATGTGAATACCTTGATGATGTATTTTTATCATTAATAGAACAGGAAAAAATAAATGAAATTGCCCTTTACACTCAGAATAATGAATTTAATCTTTCGTAAAGAGCTTAAAGATACATTGAGGGATAGAAATATATTAATTTCTCAGTTTCTCCTCCCTCTCGTACTTTATCCTCTTGTAGTAATCATTACATCTACTCTTCTTACAGGGCAAATTAAAAGAGCTGAAGAAAGTATAAGCAGAGTATATGTAGTGAATGGACATTTATCTCCTATTTTATCTCAGATTATAGCAGATACGCCTGATTTTAAAGAAATAACTACTGATGATCCTAAAAGAACACTTGAAGAGGGTAACATGGATCTTATAATATTTATACCGAAAGATTATACTGAAGATCCTATGTGTGATGAAACCTTTCAGATAAAGTTTAATTATAATTCTACCAGTGAGCTTTCCCTTATGGCTAAATCCAGGATAGATGATTTGTTACAGAAATATAACGATCTTCTGGTTCAAAACCGTTTAAAAAGCAGAGGGTTATCTTATGAAATGATGAGACCTCTTAAATTGTCAGGTTTTACAGTTTCGTCAAAAACCAGGGAAGCCGGTTCTATGATAGGAGGTTTTTTACCTTTTTTAATAATTTTATTTACCATTACTGCTGGCTTTCTTCCTGCACTGGATGTAATTGTCGGTGAAAAAGAAAGGGGCACCCTTGAAACGCTTCTGGTGAGCAGAATAACAAAGTGTGATATAGTAATAGGAAAATTTCTTGCCGTATGGACTACAGCTTTATTGTCAACATTTCTGCATCTTATCAGTTCCACTCTTACCTTTGCAACATTTGCTCAGGAGGTCCTTGAAAAATTGCCTATATCTTTCACCTGGACAGCTTTTTTAACAGTAATTTTTTTGATTATTCCTCTTACAGGTTTTGTATGTGCAGTTATTATGGCTGTTACTATGATAGCAAAAAGCTATAAAGAAGGTTCAAATTATTTATCTGCTATGACTCTTCTTATGTTTATGCCGCTTTCCATAGTTTTTTCTCCCAGTCTCACTGCAAATTATCTTACTTCAATGGTTCCTATATTCAATATTTCCATACTCTTCCGTGATATATTGAAGGGAGATTTTAACCCGGGTTATACCCTGGTGACATTTCTCACCACTTTTTTATATATTTCTATGATTTTATGGGTGGCTCTGAAACTATTTGAACAGGAAGATATACTTTTCAGGGAAACTGTTGATGTTTCTATGCCGGAATTCTTATCTAAAAAGAAGATTTCTCGTAAAGGAAGGTTTCCTTCATCTTATGAGGTCTTTGTTCTTATATGTATAAGTTTTATACTCTTCTTTTTTGTGGGCACAAGGTTGCAGTTTATGGGCTTTATAGGTGGCGTATATGCCTCTCAATTACTTTTAATCTTTACACCTGCCATATTATTTTTATATCTATGGAATTATGATATAAGAGAAATTCTGAGAATAAGAGGTTTTTCCATAGCTACCCTGGGTATTATCATATTTCTGGCCCTGTCGGGAATGATTTTTACTCTCCAGATTACAGCTTTTCAAAATGTCCTGTTCCCTTTTCCATCGGCAGAAAATATTCTTGGAAAGTTAGTTGGAATATTAAAAGAAAGAAATGGGATAATAGATTTTCTTATTAAATTTACTATGATAGCTTTACTTCCTCCAATCTGTGAAGAAATTCTCTTTCGGGGAGTTCTTCAGTCAACCCTGGAAAAATATCAGAAAAAAGGCCATGCTATAGTTATTACAGCAGTAATTTTCGGAATTTTTCATATGAATCCTTACAGGTTTATTCCAACTATGATTATAGGTCTTTATCTGGGGTACCTTGCATATAAAACCAGGAGTATTTTCCCCGGTATGATAGTTCATGCCATTAATAACGGTCTTATATATCTGGTTGTTTATTTTTCCCTTGAAACTAACCCTCATATGAAGTGGATTGTGGAAGAAGGTGCTTTTTTACCCTGGTATGTTTTTGTTCCGGGTATCCTGGTATTTTTCTTTTCTATTTATCTTTTGAAAAGATTTTATAAGGATAATACTGTTATTTCGTAATGTTTTTATATAATTTTTGGTTTCTGTACTTGCAGGATTTAAATCCAGTGCTTTCCTAAAATAAATGAGACTCTCGTTAAACTCATTTTTATTATAATATAAAAGACCAAGGTTATAATAAGCTTCAAAAAAACAGGGATTTTTTTCTAATATATCTTTGAGTATTTTTTCTCCTTTCTCGATTTCTCCATTATTTATATAATTCAGAGCTAAATTATTGGCTTCTATAGTTTCTTTAATTATATTACTTAAATTTTTATCTGAGTAACTATCATTTTCTCTAAGAAAGTTTTCCAGATAAACTATATAAAGAAGTTCTTTAATGTCTTTACAATCAGGATTTAACATTAAAGAACGTTTATAGTAAATAATAGCTCTGGAGACAAATCCTTTTTCATGGTATATCATTCCGAGATAACCATAAAATTTTTTAGGGTTAAAGTCACATTTCCATGCATTCCTGTATCCAGTTATTGCTTCCTTACTTTTTCCCATATTATAATAAACTATGGCAATAGATCTGTGTAATTCTGAAGAATCTGGTTTTAATTTAATAGCTTCCTTATAATTTTTTAATGCTTCCTCATAGTTATCTTTGAGAAATTCAATATTAGCAATACTGGTGTAAGTCTCAACACTGGCTTTTAGCTTTAATAGTCTTTTATAGTACAGGAGAGAATCGTCAAAAAGATTCATATTAAAATAACTGATTGCTAAATTTCTAATAATATAGGGACTGTGAGGAGCTTTTTTTACAGTATATTTCCATAAAGAAATATCATCTTTCCATATTTCCACCATACTGACTGTAATAAGGGAATAAAAGAGAATAAGTAAAATTATAATAATAGTTGTAATTTGTTTGCACACTGGTTTTTTCAGGTAATCTAAAAGTTTTTCGAAAATCAGTGCTATAAAGAGACAAAAGCCGAAAGAAGGCGCGTAAAGATACCTGTCTGCCATTGTCCAGTTAAAGGGTATCACAATATGAGAATAGGGGAGTAAAGAGATAAAAAACCATCCCCAGCAAAATAGATATATTCTGGATTTAGATAATAGTATGATTATGCCGATTAATGACAAAATAGAGATTGTGAGATATATAGCAGAATGAGTATATAATTCCTCAATGGGATAGAAAGGGCTTAAATTTATGGGAATAAAAATATTGAATATATATTTGCCAAAGATATTATTAATTATCAAAGGTGTAATAACATTGTTTTCGTGAATCCGTCTTCCTGTTATTCCAACTATGAGTCCTAAATAAGTATTGAGAAGGCTAATAAAAAAGAATGGAAGAGAAGAAAGAAATATAAATTTCATTTTTTCTCTTTTAAAGCAATATCCGTACAATAATAACAATACAGGTAAGTAGACTACAGGAAAGAAAAATGTGCCTACCAGATAACAGATTAAAGACAGCCATAGATAAGTGAATTTATTTTTTTTATCTGTGAATTTCATATAGAGATAAAAAGAGATATACATTAACAGGTTTGCAGGAACATAAAAAGCTCCTATGATCCAGGCAACTGTTTCTACATGAATTGGATGAACAGCAAAGAATAGAGTACCCAGGAATGCCAGATTTTCTCTGTTAAAGAGTTTTAACAAAATGATATAAATTATTATTATCTGTAATAAGTACAATATAAAATAACATACATGATATCCTGAAGGGTTTATCTTCCAGAGGTAATAATTAAAAGCTATAAAAATATAAGATAAAGGCACATAGGTATGAGGATCTACTTTTCCCGGTGTAAAACAGTTTTTTATGGTTTCCCAGGAAAAAACCTGTATGTCCCTGTTTTCCAATATGACAAAATGATCATCCCAGACAAAACCACTTCGAAATATTCCAGAATAAATTATTATTGTTATAATTATTATAAATATTAATTTCTTATAAGCAAACATTCTATTTTTCTTTCTATTTTTTTATAGAGTAAATCCGGATTTAATTTTATCTTTATTTCCTGTGAATGTCAAACTGTCAACAGGCCGTATGATTACTCTACTTAAAGATTGACGAAAGGTAAAATTTACTTTATACTTGTAATGTTAATCTCTATCGTCTAAATATTAAGCTTCTTTATTATTAATTTCTGAAAGGGACTATGGAACTGACTATTTCAATTGTAATTCCAGTTTATAATGGCGCAAAGACAATCGGTCATCTGACAGAAAAGTTAGTAGAACTGCTTGGCAACAGAAAACTTCAGATAGTTCTGGTTAATGATGGCAGTAAAGATAAGAGTCATGAAATATGTCGTGATATGGCATTAAAATATGCTTCTATAATCACTTATATCAATCTTTCTAAAAATTTCGGTGAGCATAATGCAGTTATGGCGGGTCTGAACTATGTAAAAGGTGATTATGTTGTTATAATGGATGATGATTTTCAGAATCTTCCGGAAGAGGTTTCTATGCTTTTTGATGAAGCCATTAATAAAAAATACGATATTCTTTATACTTTTTATAGAAAGAAAGAACATGATTGGTTTAGAAATCTGGGTAGTTATTTTAATAACTGGGTTGCAAATTTTATGCTGGATAAACCGAAAGACCTCTACTTATCAAGCTTTAAATGTCTCAGTCGTTTTGTTGTGAAGGAAATTATTAAATACAAAGGTCCCTTTCCATATATTGATGGTCTGGCCCTGAGATGCACAAGGAATATTGGGAAAATAGAAGTTCATCACGAAAAAAGAAAAGAAGGCCAGTCAGGATATACTCTCAGGAAATTGATTAACCTCTGGCTTAATATGTTTGTTAATTTCTCTATAATACCTCTGAGGCTTAGTTCCTGGCTTGGTATTTTATTCAGCATTCTCGGAGGAATATTGAGTATTCTGGTGGTTATAGAGAAAGTATTAAAACCCCATGAGGCTATTGGATGGCCTTCTTTGATTATTGCAATTATGATTTTTTCAGGTGTACAGCTTCTTATACTCGGTCTTCTTGGGGAGTACCTTGGGCGCCTTTTCCTGAGTGATAATCAAACACCTCAATTTCTGGTTTATGAAGTTTTTAATGATACAGATAATTAAGAAGGGATAATGAATATGGAAAAAACAGAATATGAGGTTATGTTTAATATAGAAGAAGATTACTGGTGGTATAAAGGTCTCAGAGATCTTACCCTGTTCTATATTAATAGTGTTGCAGGGGATAATATAAAGATACTGGATGGGGGTTGCGGAACAGGAAAATTTCTTGAATTGTGTAAGGCTTACAGGGCTTTTGGTTTCGATATTTCCGAGGAAACTTTGAAATTTTTAAGGTTGAGAAAATTAAATAATATAGTTCTGGCTTCAATCTGTGATATTCCGTTTAAAGATAAATCTTTCAATATAGCAGTTTCTATGGATGTTCTATATCATATGTCTGTCAGAGATGATAGAAAGGCATTAAAGGAGATGTACAGGATAATAGATAATAGAGGTATTTTATTGTTAAATTTACCGGCCTATGATTTTATCCGGAGCAGTCATGATAAAGCAGTTCATACCAGACACAGATATACTTTAAGAGAAGTAAAGGAAAATGTAGAACATGCGGGTTTTATAATAGAAAGGATTACCTATCGTAATACAATACTTTTTCCTCTGGCAGTAAGCATGAGATTTATGGAAAATTTATTTCCGGGGAAGAAAAAAACATCAGATCTAAAGAAATTGCCGGGATTCTTTAATAATTTATTTACCTCTATAATTTTTCTGGAGAACAGACTCATTAGATGCGGAATTTCTTTTCCTTTTGGTCTGTCTGTATACTGTGTAGCCAGTAAGAAATAGACAGATTGGTTACTGAATATATTTATTAATATTTATCCTGTAATAATCCAGAGTCTTTTTCAGTGCTTCTTCTAAAGAAATTTTCGGTTTCCACCCCAGGAGAGCATTAATTAAGCCGTAATCTCCGTAATAATCTCCTATATCAATAACTTTTCTGTCCCCAGGAAATTCTTTAACAATATATGTGCCTTCTTTATTGACTTTTATCAGAAGATCAGCCAGTTCTTTTAAACTGACGACACAATCTCCTCCGAGATTAAAAATTTTTCCATAAGCCCTTTCATTTGAAGCAGAGATAAGACAGGCTTCTACTACATCATCTACATAGGAGAAGTCACGCAACTGGGAACCATTCCATACTTCAAAGGGCCTCCCTTCTATAACAGCACGAATCCATATACCGAGAAAGGTCTGACGGGTATCTTTTATTCTCATACCGGGGCCTATAGTATTTGTCAATCTCAGGACACAGGTAGGAATACCATATATCTCTCTATAGAGAAGATGATACGTTTCTCCGCTTAATTTATTTATCCCGTTTACGTCTACAGGTGCCAGAGGATGTTTTTCATCTACAGGAAGATAGCGGGGTTTTCCATAAATTTGTCTGGTACTGGCAAAAATAATTTTTACATTGGGATTATTTTTGCGGCATGCTTCCAGAATAAAGAGCTGGGCTTTAGTATTGATTTCCAGATCTGTATAGGGATCTTTCATTGAATCCATATGGCTGGTCTGGCCTGCCAGATTAAATAGAAAATCCTTTTCTTTCACCAGATACTTCATGCTATGTTCATCTCTTATATCAGAGATATTTATCTTTACCTTATCTTCAATTCCGGAAATATTGAATAAATTACCACCGTATTCCGGAATAAGACTGTCTATCAGAGTAACATTAGCACCCAGTGCCACGAGTCGTCGGGCAAGATTTGAACCTATAAAACCAAGCCCTCCGGTAATAAGAACCTTTTTGTCTTTAAAAAGTGATAAATCCATATTATTTTCTTCTTTCTATATTTATTTTATCAGTAACATCCATAAATTTATAGGGGTGTTTTTCTGTAGACAAATAGCTTTTATCTTTTAATATCGGTAGATTCGTATTAAAGTAATAATTAAATATAACCCTGAAACTATTCACAGGTGTTATATCTCTGTAAAGCTTTTCCCTGCCATTTCCGGGTAAATAATAGGCATTTAATATCGAGAGCATTTGTTTGGGATTTATATGTTCAATATCATCTAAATTTACAAAAGCCGTTCCGTGGTCACCCTGAAGAATAATTACTGGCGGAACAGACGAGTTGGAAATTATTTTATCTATTGTTTCTTTGACTTTTTTATTAACAAAATGAAGTTGTTTTCTATAGCCCTCTTTATAATATGTTTCTTTAGAAGTAATCTGTCTTTCAGTAAAAAAAGATGTTTTCTCTCCATTTTCTCCAAATATAAAGGGTGTATGAGGTCCTTGTAAATGAACAAAAATAAAGATAGGAGATTTCATTTTTGTTGTTTCAGGAAGAAGTTCAAGGGTATGTAGAAATTGATATCTGTATACATCATATGGAGATATTATATCACCTAATATATCCGGCAGAGGTGTGGTCATAATCAGTATAAACTGAAATTCAGTTACGGGCCGGCTATTAATATAAAGATCAGCATTCCAGATTTCTGTCTCATTATATCCTGTAGAAAAAGCTACAAAGGTATAATCATATTGTTTTAAAAAGCTGACTACTCTATTATACTGAATCATTCTTATCAGTTCTGAGCGGTCCGTGGATTCATCACCTATTAACTTTACTGTATTATCCAGATAATTAGTGTTTAAAGAAGATGCAACAGATAAAAAGGTCTGACAGTAATTTGACCTACTTTTATCAGCTATATAAAACCCTTTTTCTTTCAAATAATTAAGAAAATCACTGTTATCATACTTATATACTTCTTTAAGTACATCGTCTCTTACATATGAATCCAGAATTATATAATATATATTTGGCAAATTATCAGTTTTTAATCTCTCTACCTGTTTGATAGTATCTTCTGTCCTTTCAGAAAGGCCAAGATTGTAGAGATACATATTAGTAAGAGGAATTATAATATTAAATAGAGAAATTGATACCAGAATGACTCCTATGCAATTTAATATCCTCGTAAAATTATGAAATTCCCTACATTTTGTTATTAAGAAGTAAGAAATAAAGATAAATATAAGTAACCATATAATC
>Ga0302242_1001746_pt1 | contig 15226 bp, 7 predicted proteins | sample AAG_UR_Lys_MG_FD_193510 | JGI IMG/M metagenome (GOLD analysis project Ga0302242, IMG submission 193510) | Enriched activated sludge microbial communities from anaerobic digester in WTTP, New Holstein, Wisconsin, United States - AAG_UR_Lys | ecosystem: Engineered > Bioreactor > Anaerobic >... | reverse complement strand
CAAGGTAGGCAAAATGATGTTGCATCCTTCTTTATGTAAAGCCGCGCAGAGATGCCCCATCAGCCAGGAAAACATGTAGGAACCAAACCACAGCTCCCTTTCCTTCTTTGCCGACCCGAGGGTATTCAGTATCGGTCCGATAGTTATTCCGCCTGTAATCATGTTTACCTCACCTTTACCAATTTACTTCTAATATCATCCAAGGTATCCGATACCTTTTTTGCTCCCTGATATTTATCCAGCCCTGGTGCCCTATAGATTCCGGTTATCAGGTTTCTGTATGTAAAATCCAATAGTTGGTTCAGGCTCAGGTCACCCACTCCAGCCAACTCCATATCCAGGGGAGCTCCTGCTCCGGGAGAATTCCCGGTTGCTCTGATGGTCAATCCTTGTAAATCCAGATACTCTGGATGTCTAATGAAAGGATTCACATAAAAGAGGATAACCGCTTTTCTGTCATTGTGGCAGTATATCTTGAAAGTTATGGGGGAGGGTATGCGCGCAATGTCAGATACATTGCCGTTACTCAGGGTTTGGTAATTGACCGTGAATCCTCTGTAATTGCTTGCTTCATGTACTGTAGCACGCTTTGATCGGTATTCATGGTTTTGAGCAAGCCCCAGCCGAAAACGGAACATTTTGGCTCCTGTCGGAGCTCCCCCGCTTATAAATCTATCCTTGATGTGCCGCTTATCCCAAGTTTTTGGTGGCGTTTGTGCATCCAAAAACCTCATCAGAGCCGCTTTGGCATAGAGTAAAGAGCCTTGGGGATTGTTTCCATCCGGGTAATTGATGCCAGATTTCAAGTTCTTATAGTATATATCAATTATCTCAAAGCATCTTTTCATCAGTTGTTCATATCCGCCTCCTTGAACTTGAACAGGTATTTTATACAAGCCCCATCCTCTTGGCAATTCCCGTTTCAGGTAATCCTCCAAAGGTTCATCCCCGGCAAGCCAGAAACATCCGAACCCTTTGGAGCCGCGCTTGCCGAAGTTGCTGAAAGCCAGTGTATATTTCAGGCTCTCACGGAATCCGGCTTCATAAAAACCCGGACCTGTAGGACTGTTAGCTTCGAAGCGATACTCCCCCACTCTCAGTATGACATCGCCCCGGGTATAAACAATCATGGACGGACTGTTTCCACCCATATCTCCAAAATAAAGCTTGTTGCTCCCCACCAAATCTGTGTAGTACATCTTGTTTATCTGTCCCTGAGGACGGATATCCAGAGAATAGACAATTTTTTTACTGTTGCCAACTCTGCTGTTACCCATCTTATGGTCAATAGCCGCTTTCAGGGCATGTGCGCTGAGAAAAGCTCCCGGCTGATTTCCCTGATAGTGGATTAAAGGTGAGTGCTGTTTCAGCTTGATATCGATAATTCCCGTCATTTAGCCTCCTTGGACAACTGGATCTTTAAGCAGGAAGAACAGCAAAAGATGCATCGCCGCTATTATTATATACACGATCAAAGGTATCTTATACCTCCATTTTAATTGTTTTTTACCGGTTACTAATACACAAAAAACCATTACTGATAAATTGGCAATCGTTACAAACAACCATTTCGGATTGTCCATAGCCAGGAATGTTGACCAGAATGACAAGGGCACAAAAATCACACCCAACAAGCTCAGCCAGTCCAACAAGGATTTCTGGTTTGCATCTTCCTCTGCTTTGCCAAACTGGTAAAGTTCGTCAATGTCGCTGCGCAGACTGTCCTTGTGCTTTTCCAACATCATAACCCGTTTTCCCAATTCATATAGCTCAATACCCTGTTCCTGAGGTGAAACCTCGTCGAACCAGACTTTGTTGATAAAAAGGATATATTTCTTGCGAAAATCGGTGAGGCCTTCCAGCATCAACTTTCTTTGTTTGTTGGGCATCTTGCGTGGACCGGAGTCATCGTGACAAACTATATGCTGGTCTGCCAGGTAGTTCACTTGGTCGGCAAAGCAGATGAGTGCCGCCCTTTGCAGCAGCATGATAACCGTCATATAGTGATAGTGCTGCAGGAAGTGCTGCCTCAGATAATCCGGCGCGAAAGGGCTAACCAGCATCATGAAGCTGTAGTGGGTGTAGCCGTAGAAGGTGCCCCAGTCCGACCAGCGGTCGTAGGTGATGCTTTTCAGCAATTCGTATCTCATGTTCGCGTTCAAGCAGGTCAAGCCGATATCCACATAGCACAACCGGTACCAGAATTCCGTAGCTTCTCTGCCGGCAGTCCGGCGGCTGTCTTCCATTTCCTTTTCCCTGCAATTTGGCTCATCCGGGGCAATCTTCACAGGGTATATGCTGGTATGGTCCAAACTGTATTCAGGCCAAATGCTTGCCAGGCTTCCGGCGGCATCGCTGCTGCAGAAGCAACAGGTGAACATCCTGTCGTCTAAGATGTGCTGAAAGGGAATGCCGTGCAGCAAGTTCTGGATGAACACCGCGTATTGGGGCTTAAACCCTTTTTGCCTGTTGCCATCCATCTGAAAGCTCTCGCACCAGTTCGCTTCATGGCCTCCCGTTATCTGCAGTTTCAGTGCCAGTTCGTCCGCGCACTCAGTGCAAAAAGGTTCTGATTCCCCCAGATTGATAAATGGCCAATATATCCTTCTGCCCCATTGGTTGATACGCAATATGTCCTCTGTGCTCAATTCACCGGATGCGCTGTGCACAGTGAGCGAAAGGATGCCGATCGACAGGCTGTCCAACAGATAAAGCTGAATCCCATCTGCCGGGACTTCCAATTGATAGTCATAATCCAGCCTGGTTCCATACTCGGTTCTGTGCACCTTAATCTCATAACTGCCCCCGCAGATCTGGTAGACGTAATGATTGAGCGACAGGTTTTCGTCTTTGTCAGGATGCCTGTCCCATAACAGACGGCTTACCTCATTGTGAAAATAATGCCGCAGCCCATAGTTTTCGTTGGAAGCTTGCATGATTTGCTTCTGCCATGCGGGATGAGCCTCTTCCCAATCCGCAACTTTAAAACGCTTCCTGCCAGAGTCGCAAATGTAAAACGGAAACATAAACTGGTGGATTGCCACCGCCTTTATATCTGCCATAATATACCTCACGTCTATATTTCTCGTAGCATCTACTTGCTACACCTGCGGTGCATTCTCTGTGGGGAGAGCAAAACTGTCAAGTAAAATGTTGCCCGGCATGGGATCTTCCTCCGCATCTGGCAATATATGAATACATTACGTTAGTTGACACAAAAAGAAGGACAGCTCGGTAAAACTCATTTTGGCATCCTGCCAGGCCGAGTGGATAAACTTACCCCTGCCAGCAGAGATAAAAAACCTGATCAATATGTGCAGCTATACCAATTCGCTTTCATCTATCAATTTAGGCAATTTGTTATCTGACATTCTCTTGTAAAGTCCAGGGAAAGGTTGAAGGGTTGAATTGGTTCCCCCGAAACAAACCACATCAGATTATACACTGTGTCATCACGGGCTGCAGGGACACCCGCCGAAGCGCGTAGCGGTTTGCCGGGGTGATTTGACCCCGTGGTTCAGTCTTTTGAAATAGTGGTGAAAAGCTGAAATGGTAAAATGAGATCTGGTTGAGATAATGTAAGCAAAACAGTATTAATTTGAACGATAGCATCCTTTTGACCTCACACGCGTGTCGTCTGTGCCTATGTTTTCCGTAGGTCAACCTTAACTTTTATAAGAATAACCTGAGGTGATGGCGGAAAAGGATGGAGCTATGAGATTTAAACGGGAATGAAAGCGGTTAATATTACGTGCAGCAAGTAATACACGGAGACCTTCCTCTGAAGCAGGATCGGGAACAAGCCATTTTTCGGTAAACAACAATCAGTCACTTTATTAGAATCGAACCTCATTTTTTAACTTGACGGATTTCGAGCCTCATATGCAATGGAACCATATGACTTGCCCTTCTTTTCACGGGATTCCCGTCAACCTGCCGTTTTTTTGGCAAAAAGCACTGCGTTTTGCGGAGGTTCATGGAAAGCACTCCGCAAACACAGGCGCAGAGCGGGCTGTTGAAAGGGGGAGTTGATTTTTCCTTCTACCGGTAGAGGGGTCGTGACGCATAGCGCTAGTAAAGCGTCCTAATTTTTCACAATAAGTTGATTTTTCCTTCTACCGGTAGAGGGGTCGTGACTTCACTCTATTAGGCTTGTCTCCAACCTGACTAAGTTGATTTTTCCTTCTACCGGTAGAGGGGTCGTGACTGAACACATAGTCGCACGAGGTCTTTGTCAATGTCCCTGGTTGATTTTTCCTTCTACCGGTAGAGGGGTCGTGACAGGGGCAAAGATGCTGGTCGTCCTGGTGGTCTGTTGATTTTTCCTTCTACCGGTGGAGGGGTCGTGACTCCTGCTACCATCTTCACGAGCTCTTGTGCGGCCAAGCAAGCGTTGATTTTTCCTTCTACCGGTGGGGGGGTCGTGACTTACGGCGTTTTGGTTGTATTCTGCCCTCGTGTTGATTTTTCCTTCTACTGGTAGAGGGGTCGTGACCACACATTGGCCAAATAATAGAAAAAAGACAGCGTTGATTTTTCCTTCTACCGGTGGAGGGATGTGCCTGACTTTAAGGAGCAGATGCCGCCTTTAGCCATCAATATATCAGCCTCCGTCAAAGAAATTCCTTGACAGCCACTCCCCAGCGCAGGGAAATGCGAACAAAAGCAATACAGGGAGCAAGATATGCGTAATGTCTATCTGTTAAGGTTTGGGTTCAGGGTAAAGCGCAGCATCGCCGGTCTGCATTTCTTCCATGGCGTGTATTGGTCTGCCATCATCCGTGAACTCCTGCGCGGGCATGTTCCACCGGAATATGGCAGCAAGGACTTTCTGGACAGGATGGGCATTTACCCCCTGCCCATACTCAATGGCATCACCGAGCTTTCACCTGATGACATGCTCTATTACAATCTCATTTTACCGGTGGAGTTCAAGCCTCTGCTTTTGAAAAGCATGGAAAGCCTGCTCAAAAACCGCTATCGTGAGTTCCGTTTCCCCGCCTACAGCTATATCCGCCCGGGAGACAACGTAAGTTTCGCGGAGCTAACCTGCCTGCTTTCCGGCAACAGCGAAGCGGAAAAGTGGGTTCCCCTGGACAGCGGATATACGTCAAAAGAGGTTGCGGCGCTGCAATCCTCAAGCGAATTGACCTTGGTGCTGCACAACCCTCTGCGCATGCACCGTCCCAATAAGAGCAAGGAACGCCCCTGGCTGGATGCCCGCTATTGGGATACCCCCTTCTTTTTATCCCGTTTGAACGAATGCCTGCTGGCTGGTATCCCGCAAAGCAATCTGGACAAGGTAAGGACTCTGGAACTTGGCTTGGCGTGGATAGACGTTCACGATGCCGACCTGCCCCTGGGGGGAGTTTGCGGAGGGCTGAAGCTTGCCGTCCCCGATAACCCGGCTTTACGCAAGATGCTGGTGGAGGGCCAATATACGGGACTGGGCAAAAACAGGTCGCTGGGCATGGGATTCTACTATCTGGCAGAAAGCGCGATGAATCCACTTTTCCAATGCCCCGCCCAGGCGCACACCCTCCTGGCCCAAGCCGCGCGGCCAAAACTGCTGGCTTCAACTTTTGAAGCCCTGGATAAGGACAGCTCCGGTCCCGATGGCCTTACTGCCGCCGATTTAAAGCATAACAAGGATGAATACCTCAGTTCGCTGCAGCTCAGTCTCCAAAAAGGATACTATATCCCGGGGCCTGTGAAGCAGTTTAAACTGGTAAACGAACTTGGCAAAGAGCGAACCATAGAAACACGCAACATCATGGAAAGGCACCTGCTCAAAGCGCTGCATGAGGTTCTCTACCAGGCCACTGATGAACAGCAGGATTTTTGCGTTTATGCCTACCGCAAAGGCAGGGGATATCTGGACGCCGTGCGCGCCGTAGTCAGAGGATTCAAACAGGGGTTCCAATGCGGGCTGGCTGCCGATATAGAGGCATATTTCGACAGCATTTCCCCCTCTGTGCTTGAGCTGCAAATGCTGGGATTACTGGGACCCGACCCCATCCTTACCCTTGTGAACAAGGTCATCCATCTGCGCCCGCTTGGGCTTGAGCAGGGTAACCCGCTTTCACCCCTGCTTGCCAATCTGTATCTGCTGCCTTTGGACCGGGAACTGAAACGCACCGGATTCCACTATGTGCGCTATGCCGACGATTTTGTGCTTTTGGACAAATCAAACCCGGACGCGGAAAAGCTATCCAGCCTCATCCACGAAGTCCTCGCCCCGCTTAAGCTGCGCCTGGGCAGCGCCAAGACCCAAGCATTCACCCCCCAGGAAGAAATCACCTTCCTGGGCTGCCGTATCAACAGCGTTGGCTTCGTTCAACTTGCGGAGCTGGAAGCGGATGAAAATGGCGCAGGCAATGCCGAAGAAATTGAACCCGCAGGCGGCGGCTGCATACTTCCCGACCTTATGCAGGGAATTCCCGTGTATGTGACCTCCCGGCAAACAGCGGTGCGTTGCACCGACAGCGAGTTACTGATTGAGAGTGGAGAAGACACCCAACGCTTCTCCTGGAAAATGGTAAGCAGAATTGTGGTTATCGGAAGGCCGCGGATCAGCTCCGGAACAATTTACAGGGCATTAATTCTCCAGAAGCCTGTTGTATTTCTCTCCGTAATGGGAAAGCCGATCGGAGCCTTTTATCCAAAATACCAAATTTCAGCTCCCAAAGATATGTTCAGCCCCACCAATCTAAGCTTTGAGCAATTTGAGCTCAGCTTCATCAGGGCGATAGCCGCCGCCAAACTGAACAATCAATACGTTTTGCTCAGGGATAAACAAATAGACGCAACAGACATCAAAGACCTGCAACTGAAATGTGGCAACAGCGATGACCCCGAAGTTATCAGGGGATATGAGGGAGCGGGAGCCGCGCTATATTGGAAGCATTATGCGCAACTGATAAATGATTTCGGCTTTCAAGGCAGAAAGTATCATCCTTCTCCTGACCCGGTTAACGCTATGCTCTCTCTTGGCTATACCATACTCTACAACCGCGTTGCCGAATCCCTGATTGCGGCCGGTCTCTCACCCTGGGAAGGGATGTTTCACGCCAGGCATGGATTACACTATGCCCTTGCCTCGGACATGATGGAGCCCTATCGATTTCTGGTTGACCGTATAGTGTTGGCTCTGGCGAACAGGAAACAGATAACCCCGGATGACTTCCTGATCAAGGAAAACCCCAAAGGCCTGTTTTGCAAGCTGGAAAGCCACGGTTTTGCCAAGTATATCAATGAATTTGAACACACGATGCACAACCGCATTACCACCGCTGATGGCAGTAAGCGCACCTGGTCCGAAATGATAGACCTTGCCAGCAGGCAATTGGTAAACTGCCTGAGAATTGGCATCCCCTATACACCCTATAAGCATCAAAAGTAGTCAGCTATGAAAAGAATTGTTGCATTTGACGTTTCGGATGACAAAATCAGGTATCGGCTGGTGAAGCTCTTGCTCAGCAAAGGGATCCGGCTGCAAGAGTCTGTGTTTGCCATTCAGGTTTCAGCCAACGAACTGGATGAAATGTATGACGCCATACAAAAGCTGGTGGGAGACAAAGCGGTAGTGCACATTTTTCCACTCTGCTCTTCCTGCGAAGAAAAAACACTTGCCATAAATGCCGCCTACCAGTATTGTGTAATCGTATGAAAAAGCTCCTGTCTATCGCGTTCCCGTCAACCTGCCTGTTTTTCGGCAAAACGGCCTCTGTTTTGCGGAGGTTCACGGAAACCGTTCCGCAAACTCAGGCGCAGAGCGGGCTGTTGAAAGGGGGAGTTGATTTTTCCTTCTACCGGTAGAGGGGTCGTGACGCTCGCTTCCGGGGGAAGCTGAGTGCTGCCCCCAGTTGATTTTTCCTTCTACCGGTAGAGGGGTCGTGACTTTGGGACTCCCGGACGTCCACGAACTGGACGCGTTGATTTTTCCTTCTACCGGTAGAGGGGTCGTGACTTTTAACCAGTGGCTTTATTTTAAAGCTACTATTAGTTGATTTTTCCTTCTACCGGTAGAGGGGTCGTGACATCACATTCGAGCTGGTGCCCAATCCACGCCATTAAGTTGATTTTTCCTTCTACCGGTAGAGGGGTCGTGACTCGATAGCCTTGCCCAGCAACATAAATTTAGAGTTGATTTTTCCTTCTACCGGTAGAGGGGTCGTGACTCACTCCGGCAAAACAAAAGACTTCATCATCTCCACGAGTTGATTTTTCCTTCTACCGGTAGAGGGGTCGTGACGGTTGGTGTTTCCAACCAGTATAATGCGCCCGCAAGTTGATTTTTCCTTCTACCGGTAGAGGGGTCGTGACTTTCTACCAGCGCTATGCGCTGTAGAAGCCAGCTCCCGTTGATTTTTCCTTCTACCGGTAGAGGGGTCGTGACATCGGCATAAAACCTCACTAAGAGCCCGTCTGCAAACCAGTTGATTTTTCCTTCTACCGGTAGAGGGGTCGTGACTGACTTTTTTTGCATTTAATTTTGTTTAATAATTGTTGATTTTTCCTTCTACCGGTAGAGGGGTCGTGACTTTTTAGTTGCATTAGAAGCCCACTTACCCCAAGTTGATTTTTCCTTCTACCGGTAGAGGGGTCGTGACGAGTAGAGTTCGATTGTGTACATGTTTTCTCCTTGTTGATTTTTCCTTCTACCGGTAGAGGGGTCGTGACTATTCTTCTGAAGATTTACTATAAGTCTGTGCGTTGATTTTTCCTTCTACCGGTAGAGGGGTCGTGACTCTTCTCTCTTGAGATCTGCCACACGTTCACCGTTGATTTTTCCTTCTACCGGTAGAGGGGTCGTGACCGTCCTATGAAGGCCGTTATGAGAATATAACAGGTTGATTTTTCCTTCTACCGGTAGAGGGGTCGTGACTAAATCCACACTTTTTAATATTGTATGAGGCTATTATTGTTGATTTTTCCTTCTACCGGTAGAGGGGTCGTGACGAATAGCATCTCACCACTATCCTCCCAGGACACACAATGTTGATTTTTCCTTCTACCGGTAGAGGGGTCGTGACTGTTTCTACCCGTGTGTATGTTACATACACAGTTGATTTTTCCTTCTACCGGTAGAGGGGTCGTGACTTTTGTCCGCCAAACTGTCTTGGTCGGACATTTTGTCGATTTTTCCTTCTACCGGTAGAGGGGTCGTGACATTTTGGCCGTCTCGATGGTGGTTTCGGTGCGTGTTGATTTTTCCTTCTACCGGTAGAGGGGTCGTGACTCAATGATAATGTCACAAAGATCATTAAAATGTCGTTGGTTTTTCCTTCTACCGGTAGAGGGGTCGTGACGATTGATTGGGTTGTTCCAGTATCTATAGTTAATGTTGGTTTTTCCTTCTACCGGTAGAGGGGTCGTGACATAACTCTTGCGCCATAGACAGCACTGAATTAGACAGTTGGTTTTTCCTTCTACCGGTAGAGGGGTCGTGACCTATACTCAGGAGGGAGTTGACTCATCGCCTTCTGTTGGTTTTTCCTTCTACCGGTAGAGGGGTCGTGACGCTTTCCCATGCCTCTGGTATGAGTCGGCGAGTTGGTTTTTCCTTCTACCGGTAGAGGGGTCGTGACGTGTGGGATCGGCGGCGTATATCCGTGCTCCGGGTTGGTTTTTCCTTCTACCGGTAGAGGGGTCGTGACTTTCCGGGTTTAACCACTGAAAGCTTGCCGAAGAGTTGGTTTTTCCTTCTACCGGTAGAGGGGTCGTGACTTAAAAACTGATTTTCCAGTAGAGTCAATAAGACGTTGATTTTTCCTTCTACCGGTAGAGGGGTCGTGACGATACGTCACAATCTCTTTTGTTCACCATTTCACCTATCCTCCTTTCCACAGCCTGATCGTAGCACCTATATATTATGGAGGAGGATTGCCCTCATTTGCATCCCCCTCTCCGGCGTGGGTCTTCCTGGGGTCAACCTTATAATTTATAAGGATGACCTAAGGTTGATGGCACTAAAGCCAGTCGCAGCGAAGGAGGGCGCTATGAAGGATATTGCGGAATGTCCCGGTTTATTTATGCGGTTGTCAAAGAATTTATTCCGGTTACTTTTGACTGGCTGGTTGATTGGGGCTTTAAAACACTGGATCACGGCTCAAGCGGTTCACGCAGATTTTCGCGGATAAAAGGCGCGGATTAGTGTTATGGGGTGGTTTGTTTTAGGGTCGGGTAGTTGTTTCAAAAGACTGGATCACGGGTCAAGTCACCCCACCAAACCGCTACGCGCTTTGGCGAGGACCCCGACAGCCCGTGATGACACAGAATATAGCTTGGTGGATTTGTTACGGGGTGTCAATGTGACACTACAATGCGCACTCTGCACTATTTGCCCATCAGACAGATTACCAGGCAAGCTCTTTAATATCTCTCATACCCCCTGCAACGGCTTGCCCAACAGGTCAGCGTCTGGCCTGAGCTGGAATTATCCAGCATACAGCCAAAGCGGGAAATCTAAACTTCGCAGACGTCCTTAAGATTGTAGTTTTGGATCTTATGGACGTGGAAAAACATCAGATTGTGCAGTTGATCCGGGAACTTTATCAGCTCAACCTCATCAGGCAGGGATTCGGCAATCCTGTGGGCTTCCGCAAGCGCTTTCTCGAATTCATCAGTGGGACTGGGTCTGGGAACATGTTCAAAGGGTGGCGCCTGGTAAGCATCCTCAAGATTCAGCCTAACAGTCTGCTCCCGCTTCTGCCAGCCGGGCACTGAAATGCACAATCCGGAACCATCGAAGCTCCAATTGCCGGTTTTGATATCGAATACATAGCAGGACAAAAACCTGTGTCCGTATTTAATGAGGAACTTCAGGGCCATGACTATGTATTCAAACTCTGCTTCGTCAAAAGCGTAATGCAGATTCAGGCGGGTAAAGCCAGGTTTTATGCCGCTGTATCCGGCATTCACGATCAGGCAGCGGTAGAACGATGACCTTTCCACATCCACTTTAAGCAAGCGATGGCCATAGGGCCCCGCGCAGGCGCATCCAGCCCTGGTCTGAATGCCAAACAGGTCGCAGAAAAGACGGGTCACCAGCCTCGGATGCAGGATCTTGTCTTTGTGCCTGATATTGAAGGGAATGATGGGAATCTTGCGTGAGGATTCGAGTGGACCGTAGAACACTACTCCGGGTTCATCATGGAAGGCATCCATGAACTTTTTATAATAGTAATCCTCGATCTCAAGGATTGTGTCCGTGCCCACTTTTTCCTTTAGTTGAAATGCCAGTCCCGCCCGCATATCCTGGATGATTCCCGGAGTGCCTGCCTTTTCTCTTGTTTCGATGTCCTGGATATAATCGTCCCGGCTTTCTGAGACGAATTCAACCGTTCCGCCTCCAGCCACTGTGGGGGGAAGATTGGCGGGATAAATGTTTTTATTGATCACCAAAATCCCTCTGGTTCCAGGCCCGCCAAGAAACTTGTGGGGAGACAGGAAAATTGCGTCGAAATAGCTCTCCGCGTCCTTGTTCATGTCTATTTCCAGATACGGCGCGCAAGCCGCAAAGTCGAAACAAGCGATCGCGCCGTGCCGGTGCAGTATTTTTGCTACTTCATAGACATCCGTCTTCAATCCGGTCACGTTTGAGGTTGCCGAAAAAGAACCGATCTTAAAACGTCCGGAATGGGCTGGATCAGAGACAGCTTCCTCGAGTTTTGCCAGATCAATGCCATCGTCTGCCCCCAGGGGGATTTCCATTATCTCACAAAAAGTCTGTCTCCACATGATTTCATTGGAGTGATGTTCGTAAGGGCCCACAAAAACGATTGGACTATGGGTGCGGAAGTGGTTCAGCAAGCGTTTGTCGCACTCCGCTTCGCCAGAATAATCACCCAGGCAGGCTTTGATGTCACGCTCAAGATTTTCCTTAGTTGCGGGAGGGCAATAGACGCCCAGGATCTGTTGCAGCTTTGTGATGGCTCCGGTGGTGCCTGACCCCGCAAAGATAATTCTGCCATCTGGTCCTGCATTGACAAGCCTTTTGATGACCTCCTCAGACTCTCTGTACAGCCTGGTCGTGACAGATCCCGAAAAATCGTCTTCCGTGTGGGTGTTCGCGTATATTTGCAGGATTCTCTGGATGTGATCCTCTATACTTTTCAGGGCTCTGCCGCTGGCAGTATAATCCGCATAGACCAGAGGCCTTTCTCCAAAAGGAGTGCTAAAGCTGAAGTTGCGGCCGATGATGTCATCCCGCAACCATCCCAATGAGTTTATCTTATCCCTCACATCCATGTTCCTTTCCTCGTGGTTAATATTTGCATACGAAAAATCGGTATAACCAAAGCTGATACCGGATACCATTGGTCAGGAATTGAGAATACCGTCAATGAAAAAATAGTTGCTGTTTGCATTGATCGATTCGTTTCGCCGTTCATCTGTGACATTGCCAGCTTCCAAAGCCATTTTCGTAACCCGGATGGCTTTGAGTCCTTCGAACGCTTCCGGATACGCCCGCACTAAGAAAGGACTTGACTTTATCATGCCTGCCAAGGAAAGTGAGAAAAACAAAAGCTTTAGCCATAGGATGAACAGCCAGCATGCTGCCAATGAATCTGCGTCAAGATATAATACAATTTGCCCGCAGTTTTGGCTCCGCTCATCCAAACGGCAAGCGCTGGCACGAGAAAGTGTTTTGAAAAACTAATACAAGGAGTTGAATTCCATGGATTATAGAGTATCTGTGCTCCAATATGAACCGAAGCTACTGGACAAGCAGAAAAACCTGGCCATGCTCAGAGAGATGCTCTGTGAGCTGGATACTGATCTGGTGGTTTTGCCGGAACTTTGCACGACAGGATACCTCTTCCCCAGCCGGGAAGCATTGGTCAAAGTCAGTGAAGAATTCCCTTCCGGCGAAGCAGTCGAGACTTTCAGCGAAATAGCGTTTAACAGGCAAATGAGTATCGTCTATGGCTTTTCGGAACTGTCCGGTGATACGCTATACAATTCCTGCGCCCTGATCAACCCAGATGGCAGCCATCATCTGTATCGCAAAACACATCTCTTCGACCGCGAAAAGCTGTTTTTTACGCTTGGCGATACAGGCTTAAATGTCTTCACAGCGAAGGGTGGGGTCAAAATCGGTATGATGATCTGTTTTGACTGGCAGTTTCCGGAAGCCGCCAGAACCCTTGCCATGAAAGGCGCGCAGATATTATGCCACCCGTCGAACCTGGTCTTGCCCTGGTGTCAGCAATCCATGCTACTGCGTTCCCTGGAAAACAGGGTTTTTTCCATTACATCCAACCGGATTGGTTCGGAAACCACTGCCGGCGTCACTCTCAGCTTTACCGGACAAAGCCAGATACTGGGCACCAAGGGCGAGATACTGTGCAGGATGACAGAAAATGAGATCGCTGTCCATACATGTACAATTAACCCCGATCTGGCATGTGATAAGAGTATCACAGCAAACAATGATGCTTTTGCTGACAGAAGGCCTGAGTTTTACGAGCTATGAATGAAGCTTTGAAGCACGAGATAGAAATCTTGCGCAAGGAAATCGAGCGCCACAATGTTCTCTATTATGAACTGGCAAATCCTCTGATTTCTGATTATGAGTACGATAAGCTGGCACAACGGCTCAAAGCCTTGGAGGCACAGCTCAGCGAGGAAGAACGGTCAGAATCGCCTCTGGATAAGGTTGGCAGCGACCTGACCCCGCAATCGGACACGATACCCCACAAGCAGCGAATGTACAGCCTGGACAATGTTTATTCCCCAAGGGAACTGGAGCAGTATTGGAATAAAATGAGCCAGGAGCTTAGCGCTGAGCCGCGGGTCTGCGTTGAATTGAAGATAGACGGCTTTTCCATTAACATCTTCTACCAGAATGGCAAACTGAACTATGCCACCACGCGGGGGGACGGCATCAAAGGAGAGCGAGTCACCGCCAATGTTCTGACGCTTCCATCTGTCCCCAAGGAAATCAATCACATCCACCCCATCGAAGTGCGGGGCGAGATTTATATACCCAGCGACGAATTTGTTGCCCTCAACGATGAACGGCTTGCCAACGAGGAGAAACCCTTTGCCAATCCCCGAAACGCTGCCGCCGGGTCGATCAAACTAAAGAATCCGGAGTTGGTCAGGGAACGCCGCCTGAACGCTATCTTTTATACTGTCGGGTGGGCGGAAAACCTTGCCGTGAACACTCAATCTGGTTTGTTGAACTGGCTGACTTCCAAAGGATTCCCGGTTTCGCAAAACCACAAGGTCTGCAACTCATACTCCGAGGTTCAGGAATATTGCGATTACTGGGAAAACAACCGCTACAGCCTCCCCTATGAAATAGACGGCATAGTGGTCAAAGTGGATGATTTTGCCACCCAAAAGCAGCTTGGATTTACCGCCAAGAGCCCCCAGTGGGCAATCGCCTACAAGTTTAAACCCGAAGAAAAAGAGACCCGCTTGCTTGAGGTACAGTTTCAGGTGGGACGGACAGGCGCGGTAACCCCCGTCGCCATCCTGGAACCTGTGTACATCTCCGGCAGCACAGTATCCAGGGCTACCTTGCACAATGAAGATGAGATCAAGAGACTGGATCTGCATCTGGGTGACACAGTACAGTTGATCAAGTCAGGCGAGATCATTCCCAAGATTCTGGGGGTGGTTTCGGAAAACAGGCCTGCGGAATCCATCGAAGTGGAATTCCCCAAAAGTTGCCCCGCTTGCGGCAGCCATCTGGTGAAAGATGAGGAAGGATCAATCCATTACTGCTCCAACTCACAATGCCCCGCCCAACTGCATAAACGGGTGGAGCATTTCGCCTCCAGAGACGCAATGGATATCAGCGGCCTGGGCGAAAGCCTGATCAACAGGCTCTTAAAGGAAGGCATGATATCAGGAATTGCCGATATCTACAACTTGGACTACGATAAACTGGCTCAACTCGATCGCCTCGGACGCAAGAGCGCCCAAAATCTGAAGCTCGCGATCGAAGACTCAAAAAAACGGGGTTTCGACAGGGTGCTATTCGCTTTGGGCATTCGCTATGTCGGGAGCATCACGGCCAGAAACCTGGCGGAGTATTTTACCAGTATGGACGCGCTGGGAGCCGCGGATGTCGATGAGTTGGTCAAGGTCAAGGAAGTGGGTGAGAAAATCGCCCAAGCCATCAGAGCCTGGTTTGAAGTACCGGAAAACATCAGCCTGCTCAATCTGCTCAGGTCACATGGTTTGAATCTTACCTATTCCGCGGAAAAGC
>Ga0302242_1001736_pt1 | contig 15252 bp, 12 predicted proteins | sample AAG_UR_Lys_MG_FD_193510 | JGI IMG/M metagenome (GOLD analysis project Ga0302242, IMG submission 193510) | Enriched activated sludge microbial communities from anaerobic digester in WTTP, New Holstein, Wisconsin, United States - AAG_UR_Lys | ecosystem: Engineered > Bioreactor > Anaerobic >... | reverse complement strand
CGCTCATCCCGCCGTGCTGCCGGACACGTACCCCGCGGGCTCGGATTTCGAGAAGATCAAGTGGACGCCCGGCATCTACGACAGCGTGTCGCTGATCTTCTGCGACAATCCGCGGATCGAGACGATTCAAGTCGCGCCGCGAATCGGCAAGGGCGAGATTACCGTGCAGACCAAACTTCGGAACTGCGGCGCAGCGGCGGTGTCCGCGTCGCTGGTCCACACGGTGAAGACGTGGAAGGGCGGCGAGCAAGTCGCCGCTTCTGCTCCGCAAGCAGTGCCTCTGGCTCCCGGCCAGGAACAGGTCCTCACGCAGACGATCCCGATTCCCGACGCCCATCTGTGGTCTCCGGAAGACCCGTTCCTGTACATGCTGGAATCGAGCACGGGCGGCGACTCGGTCAGTACGCGTTTCGGGATGCGCGAGTTTCGGTTCGACGCCGCTACAAAGCGAGCTTACTTGAACGGCAAGGTGTATTACTTGCGCGGCTCGAACATTACGCTGCACCGATTCTTCGAGGATCCACTGTGCCGGGACTTGCCCTGGAACGACGCTTGGGTCCGCAAACTGCTCGGCGAACTGCCCAAGCAGATGCACTGGAATTACTTCCGCTTCTGCATCGGCCCGGTGCCGGATCGCTGGTTGGACATTTGCGACGAGGTTGGCCTGCTGATTCAAAACGAGTTCTTCGTCTGGACCGGCGGCCCCGGCTGGTACGAGGGCTACTCCCGCACCTACGACGCGGACGAGATGATCCGGCAGTACAAGGGCTGGATGCGCGACCACTGGAATCATCCCAGCGTCGCCGTATGGGACGCCAACAACGAGACCAAGGACGCGATGTTCGGCGAGAAGATCATCCCGGCCGTCCGCCCGCTGGACTTGTCGAACCGTGCCTGGGAGAACAGCTACAACCCACCGGCCGATCCCAACGACCCGGTCGAGCATCACCCCTACTTGATGATCGGGGGCTACTTCGGCGAATTGAAGTTCAAGATGAGCGACCTGGAAACGATGGACAGCAAACCGCGTCCCGGATCGCTGCCGTCCGACACGAATCCGCGGCTGATCAACGAATACGGCTGGCTGTGGCTGAACCGCGACGGAACGCCCACGCGGCTGACCGAACGCGTCTACGAAAAGCTGCTGGGAGCCGATGCCACACCTCGCCAACGACTGGATTTATGGTCCTACCTGTTGGCCGGGAAGACGGAATTCTGGCGGGCCCATCGGCAGTACGCGGGGATCATTCACTTCGTCTACTTGACGTGCAGCTATCCGGGCGTCTACACGTCGGACCACTTCCGCGATGTAACGAAACTCGAACTCGATCCCGCCTTTGTCGATTACGTGGGCCAAGCCTTCCAGCCGCTGGGCGTGTACATCAACTTCTTCCAGCCGAATCTTTCCGCCGGCACCAGCCGCACCTTCAAGATCATGATGGTCAACGACCACCCGCAGGCCGTACGCGGGACGCTGGTACTGTCGTTGGAGGACGAATCCGGCCAGTCTCTGGCCAACACCGAGCGTCGTTTCGAGTTGGCCGCCGGCGGCGATGCCAAGTACGAATTGCCGCTGACCATCCCCCGAACCAACGGCAAGTGCATGCTGAAGGCCATCGCGTCGCCCGACAACGGCGGCAAGAGCGACGCGACCATCTGCCGCCGCTGGGTCAAAGTCGAGTGAGCGGGAACCCGATGCGGCTTCCTCACAGACGTACCGTGCAGGAAGGTCGCCCTGGGTACGTCTGAAAGCCGAGAGAATCCGTGGAGCGAGGGCTGAAGCCGGGCAGGCCGCGATGTCTTTGGTCTCGGATACTGCGGTTACCAAGCGGCCGGGTGAACGGTAAGTGTGGCACGGCTAGCAAAGCAATCCGTGCCACACACAAGCGGCGAAGCGGAGGACCTGGTCAGCGCTCTACAGGGGCGTTGTTTTTCTCGCTGTCCAGTTCCTTCAACCCGGCGCGGATGGTGGCGGCGATTTGGCGGCCGGTTTCCTGCCGCTTGGCCGTTGCCTGATCTGCGTCGGGCGTTCCCTCGGCCTTCCAGGCCGCCAGCAGGTGTTCGCCGTTGCCGCCGGCGGACCAGCCGGTGAATAGGATTCCCAACATCTTGTCGGTCGCGTCCTGACGGGCGCAGCGGATCAAGGCCACGGCCGCGTCGGGCTTCTTCCACGGCGCCGGCAACACGCGGAATCCCTGCTGTTGGAAGAAACGCACCGAGGGGTAATCCTTCCGGAGTTCGTAGTGCCAATCGCACATGATGATGTCCTTGGGGATCAGGCCCAGCGCCCTGTGAGACCCCGTCTTGCTCGCCTCCCACGAGCCATACGGGAACACCGAGGCATCCAGCAGCCGGTCGCCCCACATCAGCATCTCGACGCCCTTCTCCTTCACGAGATGTTGGTGCAGACGGTTGACCACGCCGGCAAACAACTCGCCTTTGTCCTTGCCACGGCACCGTGGACATTTTTCGTCGCCAATCAAGAACACCTCGTCCATGCCCACGTGCAAGGCGTCGGCGTCGAAGGCGTCGATCAACTCGTCCAGCAAATCGAAGACGACCTTGTCGACATCCGGCAGCGACGGACACCACTCGCGGCAGTAGATGCCCTTGTTGTCCGCCGGGACGTGCGGCGTTTCGTCGAACTGCGGGTACTTCGTGAGCAGCGCCCCCGTGCGACTGGCCCACGATTGGTGGCCCAGGCAGTTGAACAGCGGAATCAGGCGGATCCCGTGCCGGCGGCAGAAGTCCGTCAAGTCGCGGGCCTGGGTCTTGTCGAGCCCGCGGCATTCCAACTCCGGATGCAACTGGAAGCGGAATCCGTAGTTGACCTCCAAGACGAGCACATTCATGCGCGCGGGCACCATCAACGCGGTGACCAGTTCTTTGGTCACATCGAGCCGCTCTGGCTGCGGACCGATCAGGTGCAGGGCGCGCCAAGTGGGATTCGTCTTTTGCCAGTTCTCCAGCCACGTTCGGGACGTGGATTCAGCCGCGCTGCTGAGGCGGGTAGCGGAAGCAAGGGCGACCAACGTCATCGCCAACACCGTCAAGATGGTCTGAGTTCTCTGCATGGGAGGGGCCTCCGGAAGGGTCGGTGCATGAAAGACCAGCGGGCCAACGGCCGCCGTTTGCCTTTCAGTATACCGCAAGAAGTTGGCAAGACGATGGGCGACAAGACGTAGCGGTTCATTCTGTGCGCAGGGACGGCGGGCGGTCGTATTCCAAGTCGATCGCATGGCCTGCCCGTCGAGGTGTTTACCGCCGAGTTGCGGCAAGGACTCGCCTTTTCGGCGTCGACAGTTCCGCCACAGCCCGAACGCGATCAGGTGTCGCGCAGGGCCTCAGACCGTCAACGTGCCCTTCGTGCTGGGCACGCCAGTGGCGCGTGGGTCGCGTTCCACGGCCATGCGCAGGGCGCGGGCGGCGGACTTGAAGACGGCCTCGGCGACGTGATGGCTGTTGCGGCCATGGTGCAAGAGGATGTGTAGATTACACAGCGCGTTGGCGGCCATGGCCTGCCAGAAGTCCTCCACCAATTCGCTGTCGAACTCGCCGATCTTGGGCGTGGGGAACTCGGCCTGGAAGACCAGGAAATAGCGGCCGCTCAGGTCCACGACCGTGGTGACGAGCGTTTCTTCCATGGGCAGCGTGAAGTGCCCGTAGCGGCGAATCCCGGCCTTGTCTCCCAACGCCTGCCGCAGAGCCTGCCCCAGGCAGATGCCGACGTCCTCCACCGTGTGGTGCTGGTCCACGTGCAGATCCCCGCGGGCGGTGACTGTCAGGTCCAGCGCTCCGTGCTTGGCCAGCAGATCGAGCATGTGATCCAGGAAGCCCACCCCGGTACGGATCTGGGACCGGCCCGTCCCATCCAGATCGAGTTCCAGTTCGATCTCGGTTTCCGCCGTGCGGCGTTCGATCTTCGCCTTGCGTGCCATTCGTCTACACCATCGCTTTCAGCAGAGCCAGCAGCGCTTCGATCTGCTGGTCCGACCCGACACTAATCCGCAGCCCGTCCCCCCAGCCAGGATAGTTCATGTATCGGACCAGGACGCGATTCTGCTTCAACTGCTCGTAAATCGTGACGGCTGAACGGTTTGGATGGGTACACCAGACAAAGTTTGCCTGGGAGGGCGGCACGGAAAAGCCCAACGATGCCAGTCCTTCGGCCAATCGGCCTCGAGTCTGCCGGATCTTGGCCGTGGTTTCGGCCAGCCAAGCCTGATCGTCGATGGCCGCGGTCGCTCCGGCAATCGACAGGGCGTCGCAATTGTAGGAGTCCTTGACCTTGATCAGTTGCTCGATCAGGTGCGGCTGGGCGACCAGGTATCCGAACCGCAAACCCGCCAGGGCGTATGACTTGCTTAACGTCCGCGACACCATAATCCGCTCGTTCTGGGCCACCAGGCCGACGCAGTTCTCGTCGGCAAAATCGACATAGGCTTCGTCCACCAGCAATGGACACGGCAACTGCTCCGCCAGTTCCCGGATGGTGTCACGGGAAACGACCGTTCCGGTGGGGCTGTTCGGATTGGGCAGGAAGACCAGCTTCAGATCAGGGACCACGGCGGCGAATTCTGGCGGCAGGCTCCAATCGTCGTTGAACCGCACTTCCTCCCAGACTGCTCCCTGCAGTTGGGCCAGCGTGCGGTACAGGATGTAGCTGGGATAGGGCAGACGGAGCCGCTGGCCGACGCCGGCGAAGGCGCGGGTGACAATCGTCAGGATGTCGTCGCTGCCGTTGCCGCACAAGATCCAATCCCGCTGGACGCCCAGAATGTCGGCAGCCCGGTCGCGAAAGGCGTTGCCCATCGGGTCGGGGTAGCGCATCAAAGCGGCCTCCGCCGCCTGCTGAATCGCGCGGACCACCTTGGGCGACGGCGGGTAGGGATTCTCGTTCGTGTTCAGCTTGATGAACTTGCCGGTCTGCGGCTGTTCGCCGGGCACGTAACCGGCCATGGCTTCGATTTCGGGGCGAAAGTAGGGCATAGGAGGTCGGGAAGAGTCTCTTTCCAGGTTGACCAACGCGGCCTTGCGGGGCTTGGCCGCAACCAAAGGGTCTTGATTCGCAAAAGCGTTTATACAGAACATCAGGGACCGTGTCACGGGTCTACAGGAATTTGTAACAGTAACGGCTCTGGGATGGCCAAGAGCACCCCAATCTTTCACCTGGTCTTTCTCTTAGGTTCAGAGCAATCAGGAGAGCCGAACGCGCGGCTTGGTCAGCTCAGAAATTCGGGCCAGAGTGCGTCGCTCACCAGCAGGCCGGCGCGGGTCAGGCGAATTCGGCCGCCGGTATCGTCCAGCAATCCCCGACCGACGAAGCGGCGGAGTGCGGGACCGACCAAGTCGTCGATCTCAAAGCCGGCCGCGGCCGCAAACTCGAACCGGTCCAGGCCCTCCAGCATCCGCAGGCCGAACACCAGTCGCTCTCGCGCGGCATCCGAGGGCGGCAGGCGTTCCCGTTCCGCCACCGGCGATTGGCCGGCCAGAACGCGTTTCAGGTACGTCGTAGTGCTGCGATGATTCGTCTCCCGCCAGCCGTCCACATAACGCGCTGCGCCGGGCCCGACGGCATAATAGGTCTCGCCGCGCCAGTACACCTCGTTGTGTCGGCAGCGATGGCCGGGGCGGGCGAAATTCGAGACTTCGTAATGCTCCCAACCCGCCGCCGTCAGCGCGTCGATGGCCGTCTCGTACATCGCCCGTTCCAGATCCTCGTCCACAGGCCGCAGCAGGCCGCGTTGCCGGCGTCCCCAAAACGCTGAACCCTTCTCGTAGGTCAGGCCATACGTCGACACGTGATCGACGCCAGCGGCGATGGCTGCCCGCAGGTCCGCCGTCCAGACTTCCAGCGTCTCGCCCGGTACGGCGAAGATCAGGTCCAACGCCAGCGATGCGAACCGCGGGCGGCAAAGGCTGATGGCACGCTGCAACTGGCTGCGGTTGTGATCGCGTTCGAGAACTCCCAGCTTCCGGTCGTCGAACGATTGCCCGCCCAGGCTGAGACGATTGGCGCCGGCCCCGTGCAGGACGGCCAGCCTGGACTCGTCCAAGTCCGCAGGATTCGCTTCGACCGAAAACTCGTAGCCCTCCGCCAACGGGAACCAGTCGCGCGACAAGCGGCACAAACGATCCAGCGCGGCGGGCGAGAGTTGCGTCGGGGTGCCGCCGCCGAAGAATAGCGTGTCGACTTCGCGCGGCGTCTGCAATTGCCGCAGTTCCAGTTCGACGGCCCGCAGGTAGTCCGGGACCAGATCTTCCCGTCCTGCGGCGACGGTGAAATTGCAGTAACCACAGCGGCGACGGCAGAACGGGACATGGACGTACGCGGCGCGCGGCGTCATGCAATCCCTCACAGCCACAGGTGCAAACGGCCGTCCAACAGGTCGGGGAATGTCTTCTCGACCAGGTCGCGGATTTGATGTTCGTTGCACCGCGTGCTGAAATGGGCCACGATGATCCGCTCGTTCTTGAACCGCTCGCGCCGCTCCGCGAAATCGTCCAGGTGCATGTGCCCGTGCTTGTGGATCTTCTCCTTGCGGTGACTCGGCGAGACGAAGGTCATTTCCGCGATCAGGATGCGGGCCTCGTACATGGCCGGATTGTCGTCCAGACCGTGCGGCTCGGAATCGCCCAGGTAGCCCAGGAGGGGAATCCGCCGCTCTTCGGTCACCTCGACGCCCGACAGCCGCAAGTCGCGGATCTGGTCGCCGGCAAGCGTCTGGTACTCGGATTTCAGCTTGCGGCGGCGCTCCCAGACCAGGTAACCCAGCGACGGCACCGTGTGCCTGGTGGCGCTGGCCGTCACGACCAACTCGCGAGACAACTCGATCTCGTCGCCCGGCCGCACGGCGATCAACTCGCACGGCAAACGGCCGCGATCCAGGCGGCTGACCACGTGCAGCAACCGTTCGACCAGCCCGACGGCGTGCTCCGGCAGGTAGATCGCCGGCGGTTCCATCTTCATCAGCCGCCGCCGAGCGACGTAGACGGGCAGCGCGGCGATGTGATCCAGGTGGGTGTGCGTGACGAACCACGTCGCCGTGCCCATGAAGTCCCACGGCTGGGCCCCCAGGTCGAACCCCAACTTCAATTCCGGGATGCGCCAGTACGTTTGCACCGCCGCCCGCGAATAGCCCTCGACGGTCAGGCCTCCGTGCTCCAGTCGCTTGATGGGTGCGTTGCGGATCATGTTCGCTCGGTTTCTGAAGGGGCGGAATTCCGATTCGGCAGCCGGCTACCTGGCTGCTGCCGCGGCCGGCCGACCCCACAACTGCGGGATCTTGTCCACCACGCCGCTCTTGATTTTGATCGCGGCCCCAGGTCGAAGATGATGCGTCCCAGCGAAGAGCCCATCACCGGCACCAGCGCCTGAGCGGCGTCCACCGGCTTGATGTCGTGCAGCGTCCGCTGTGCTGCCATCGTGTTGCTCCTGAAGGGGTGAAGCCCAGAGAGGAATCATCTTCCAAGGCAATTAGGGTAGCAGAAATGGCCCGCAAGAGAAACAGGCGCACAGCGGCGTAACAGGGCAATCTCGCAACTTGAACAATCGCGAGCGAAGACAGGTCGCACGAGTTGCGACGCCGGTTGGACAACGATACGTTCGTTGGCCGAAAAAGCGCGAAACGCAAGCGAGCGATTGATTTGTCCTCGGCCACACTCGCTTGCGCTGCGTGCTTGTATTGTCGCAGATCCACGCCGAACTGCCGCCGGCCACTTAGCGTCCGGCCAGTTTTTCGCCGGCCGCCGAGCCCTCCAAGATCGCCAAACGTGCGGCGACTTCCTGCTCGAGTCCGCCTGCCGCGCGGCGAGCGGCCATCTGGTACCAGATCTTGGCCACGCCAACTTTGCCCTCCGCCTCGGCACGCTGGCCCTTGGCGAAGAACTCCTCCGCCTCGGCCGCCCGCTGCGCCTTGGCCAACTCGTTCTGCCGCCGGATTTCCTCAGCCGTGGCCAGGGCGGGGGCAGCGTCTTCCGCCGGTCCCGAAGCCGGGTGCCGCGCGATGTTCCTGGCGATGAAGTCCGCTTTCCGCGCGACGGCCGGGTCCGCCGCTCCTCCGCCACCCAGGACGACCGGACGAGCCGCGTTCGACGCGGTGCTCAGTTGGGACAGCAGTTCCGCAGATACGCCCGTCTGCCGCAGTTCTTCCTCCTCCTGGATGATAATCCGCGGCGTGACGGTCATTTGACTCAGGCCCACGTCACGCCCGATGCAGCGATTGCCAAACAGCCGGCTGACGCCGGGGACTTTGTTCAGCATCGGCACGCCGCGGCTGGTGCTGCCTTCGCTAAACCGGCTGATTCCGCCCAGCAGCGCCGTGCCGCCGTCCGGAACGCTGACGGTCGTCTGCACGGTGGTCACGTTGAACGTCGGCAACTGGACGGTCAGGTTCTGCTGCGCGGCTGCCTGGCTGGCGGCCCAAAAGGCGAACACCGAACTGGCGATGACCAAACGCTGGTACATGGCGACGCTCCGCAACGCGGGGTTCGTTTCTCACTCCTATTCTTAATGTATCGGACTTCCGCTGATCATTCAACGGATTTTCAGCGGAATCGGTTTCCCGCCCCTGGCCAAGAAGAGTTGATAAAGCTGGTAAAACAAATGTGCCTGCGCCAGCGTAATCAGCGCCGCGGCGAAGTACACCCCCACACAGAAAACCAGGGCTCCAATGCCAGCCACGAACCAGCCACTGGCCACCAGGAACAGCCCGCCCAGCAGCAGTCCCTTCCACACCTTGGCGACGAAACTCCGCAGGAAATCCAATTGGAACGCTTCCGCGAAATCCTGAGCCAAGCCCGATCGCAGGATCATCGGCATCAGCACGATCCAAGTCCCGGCCGACACGAGAACCACGGCCAACCCCACGAGCGCCAACCCCAGCACGACGACAACGACGCCGCCCTCGCCCTCGACGGCGGCGGCAGCGAGGAAAACCAGCGCGAATAGGGCGTACAACACGAGGCAGACGGGAACCACGACGACCATCGAGACCACCAGCGAGACCAAAAACGGCCACACTCCGCGCTTCAAGTACTCGACGAACAAATCGAAGGAAAAACGCGGATAGACCGCCGCCGGATTGCGAGTCAACTCCTCGACGATCTGGAACTGGTAGCCCAGCGCGACGATCGGCCCGATGACGGGAATGAATTGGCAAATCAAGACGAACAGGACGTTCAGGAGCCAATCCGGACTGCGAAAGATGTACTGATAACACTCCAGGTACTGGAGGCCGTCGGGACGCGTGGCAAGGCCGTTGGTCCAGTCCGCCACGGGTGGCTCAAACGGATTGGGATCGACGTGCGACATCTTCCAGTCCCTTCGGAAAGCTGGGATCGAACATCGCGCAGGCCACGATGGCAGGAGGTTGGATGGGCAAACGAACGTCTTGGCCTGGGGCCTCTTTGAACTTCGGCGCGACGATGACCAGCACCAAGCCCAGGGGCTGCAGGACCGACAAGGTCAAGCAAATCAGAAAGAGTTTCCCGCACTCGCTCCACCGCGTGATCACGTAGAACAGCGCATAGAACGGCACGAAGAGGAACATCAGGCCGCAGGCGAGTTTCTCTGTGAAGGCGGCGATCACCAACCGGACCCAGTACACAAGGGAGATGATCCCGGTCACTCCCATCCACACGTAACCGGAAATCATGAACGCCTGATCGCGTGGCAGGACGGACATGCCGACGGCAAACGTGGCGATGATGGACAAAATCGTGATGATCATCCACATCGGCATGCCCTGCGTGCGGATCTTGCGTTCTTCATCCTTGTCCATTTCAATGGTCTGCTCGGCTCGCTTCAGCAGCAACTGCGCGACGCCCTCGTGGCCCTCGGCTTTCTGCGCGATTCCGCCGGGTCCAGAACCCGCTACCCCTTTGATGAATTTGCCGCTTTCCAAATGGAATCCGCAGTAGACGCACAGCACCGCATGGTCCGAGATCTTGGCGTCACAGGCGGGGCAGTGCTGAACGGCCTCTTCCTCCTTGTCGTTGTGTACGTGGAAACCGACTTCGTCCAGCAAGGCCGCGACCGCCGACGGCGCGCCGGCCTGGACCGGCGCCCGTTTTGCCCCTGGCGCTGCGCCGATCGCCAGCGGTCGCTGGCACTTCGGGCACTTGACCACCTTTCCCGCAAACTCGTCCTTCGCGGCAAACTGCTGGCCACACTGGCAACTGACTTTGATGGGCATAGTCGCTTCACTGTCACCGGAGGAAGGGCCAAGAAATCACGACAGGTTGCTGCTATTGTGCGCCGCATCTGCGAGGACCGCAACAGGATCTGTCAAAATGGCAGGGGTTCCGCGAGTTGATGCGGCAGCCCCTTATACTGCGACGCAACTAGGCCACAGGCGAATTGTCTAAAGTTGTCTGGAATCGACAGTTGCGCTGGATATCCAGGAGTTTGGCCCGGCAGTTGCTGTCCTACTCGCGGGTCATCGTTTCCGGCCAGAGTGACAGTCGGCAAGCCGATCCGCGCTGGTGTTGCGGGTGGGACTCTAGAATACTTCCGGTGCACAAGTTAAGGGAGGATTGCTTCATGGCAGTAAAGAAGAAGGGTTTGAAGCTTCAGCCATTGGGCGAACGCGTGGTCGTCGAGCGAGACGAATCCGAGGAGAAGACGGCGGGAGGCATCGTGCTGCCTGACACGGCCAAGGACAAGCCGGCTCGCGGCAAAATCATCAGCGTCGGCAACGGCCGACTTCTGGACAACGGATCACGCAGCACCCCGCAAGTCAAGGTGGGAGATCGCGTGGTGTTCAGCAGCTATGCGGGCGAGATGTTCAAGGCGGAAGAGCGGGAACTGCTGCTCATGCGGGAGGACGACATCCTGGCGATCCTGGAAGACTGAAAGCAGATCACGCGCGGCGGGGAATCGGCGGATGGCTGATTGTGCTCGGCAGCGCGCAAGAACTCAGGCAAGTCACATTGCAGAAAGTGAAGGAGACAACAGCTCATGGCGAAAATGATTGCGTTCGATCAAGAGGCACGTGAAGCAATCCGGCGTGGCGTATCCAAGCTGGCGCGGGCAGTCAAAGTCACGTTGGGACCGAAGGGACGCAACGTGATCCTGCAGAAAAGCTTCGGCTCGCCGACCGTCACCAAGGACGGGGTCACGGTGGCCAAGGAAATCGAGTTGGAGGATGTTTACGAGAACATGGGGGCTAGGATGGTCCGCGAGGTAGCCAGCAAGACCAGCGACGTCGCAGGCGACGGCACCACGACGGCAACCATCCTGGCCGAGGCGATTTTCAACGAGGGCTTGCGAGCCGTCGTGGCCGGGGTGAATCCGGTGCAAATGAAGCAGGGAATCGAGATGGCCGTCAACGACATCGTCGAGAAGCTTCGCAAGATGTCCATCAAGATCAAAGACAAGGAAGCGATGGCCAACGTGGCCGCCATCGCCGCGAACAACGATCGCGAGATCGGGGATTTGCTGGCCGACGCGATGGAAAAAGTCGGGAAAGACGGCGTCATCACGGTCGACGAGGGGAAGAGCCTGAAGACGGAAGTCGAATGGGTGGAAGGCATGCAATTCGACCGCGGCTACCTCTCGCCGTACTTCGTGACCGATCCTCAGACGATGGAATGCGTCCTGGAGGATGTGTACATCCTGATTTACGAGAAGAAAATTAGCAGTGTGAAAGACATCGTGCCCTTGCTGGAGGCGGTCGTGCAGCAGGGAAAACCGCTGTTGATCGTGGCCGAGGATATCGAGGGCGAGGCGCTGGCGACGCTGGTCATCAACCGCCTCCGCGGCACGTTCCAGTGCTGTGCCGTCAAGGCTCCCGGCTACGGCGATCGCCGCAAGGCGATGCTGGAAGACATTGCGATCTTGACCGGCGGCACGGCGGTCTTTGAATCGTTGGGGATCAAGCTGGAATCGCTGCAATTGACGGATCTGGGCCGGGCCAAGAAGGTGATCATCGATAAAGATACGGCGACGATCATCGAAGGCGCGGGCAAGAGCAGCGACATCAAGGCCCGGATCGACCAACTGCGCCGGGAAATCGAGAACACCACCAGCGACTACGACCGCGAGAAGTTGGAGGAACGGTTGGCGAAGCTGGCGGGCGGCGTAGCCAAGGTCAATGTCGGCGCCGCGACGGAAAGCGAGGTCAAGGAGAAGAAGGCGCGGGTCGAGGACGCGCTGCACGCGACGCGTGCGGCCGTGGAAGAGGGCATTCTGCCCGGCGGCGGCGTAGGTTTATTGCGGGCGGCGGCCTCCTCCAAGGCGGGCGAGTCGGTGACGCACGACCAAAAAGTGGGTTACGACATCGTATTGCGAGCTTGCCGAGCGCCGCTGACCATCATTGCTCAAAACGCCGGGCAGGACGGTGGAATTGTCGGCGAGAGAGTGGCGGAGGCGAAGGGCAACGTCGGCTACAACGCCCTGACGGATAAATACGAGGATTTGGTCAAGACGGGCGTGATCGATCCGACGAAGGTCGCCCGCACGGCCTTGGCGAACGCCGCCAGTGTGGCCACGCTCCTGTTGACCAGCGATGCCCTAGTCGCGGAAAAGCCGAAAAAAGACGATTCGGCCAAGAAAGGGCAGGGCGGCGACTACGACATGGACTAAGACTCAGCACGTGCCTATGCCAAGTCGGCATGGCTGCTGAGGTTTGCATCAGAGCCCCCCTGACGGAACCCCGTCGGGGGGGTTTTGTGATTTTTGGCGGAAAAGTGGGGACGAAAAGGCCCGCGGAGTCGCCCGCCAGGCACCGTTGTTTGCGGATCGCCCCTGGCCCATCTTGACCTGAACGCCCCCAGAGCGTTCTTTTTCTTGAGAGTACCTTTCATCTCCGCCGCACTTTGGTAACATAGAACGTGTCGATCGAAGCACTTGATTTGTCCCGCCGGAGGTCTGGGCCATGCCCGAATTGGTGTCCCAACACAAGGATGATATCCTGCTCGTACAGTTCACCTCGCAGAAGATTCTGTCGGACGTGCTGATTGCCCAGATCGGCCGCGAGTTGCTGGAGTTCGCCGACCAAGCGAATGGCAAAATGGTGCTCGATTTCTCGGGCGTCACGTTCATGTCGTCGGCCATGATCGGCAAGATTGTCCTGCTCAACAAGAAGTGCAAAGCCAGCAGCACGATCGTGAAGTTGTGCAACATCGCGCCCAGCATCATGGAAGTGTTCGAGATCACGCGACTGAACAAGGTCTTCAGCATTTACGAGTCCGTGGACGAGGCGGTGAAATCGTTCCAGAAAAAAGGATGGTTTGGCTAGGCGTCGTGGGCAGCGAGAGCGGCATCCCGCATTCGGTTTTACGAGGGTTGGTGGGGGATAGGGCATGCCGAGGCTCGAAATTGTGGACGGCCCGGAGAAGGGCAAAGTCTTTCCGTTGGAGCGCGACGAGACGGTCATCGGCCGTTTGGCCTATTGCGACGTCATTCTGCCGCAAAAGAACATCTCCCGTCAGCACGCGCGATTGGTGCGGTCCGGAAGCGAGCACTATCTGGAGGACCTGGACAGCACCAACGGCACGTTTCTTAACGGCAAGCGCGTCCGCACGCGCACCAAGCTGCGCGATCACGATCTGATCCGCGTCTACGATGTGACGCTGCTGTTTCGCGATTCCCTGGAACCTGAAGCCCCGGCGGCCAAGGTGCGCGATGCGGGCTCAGCGAGCGTCGGCGCCGGCGACCAGGCTGCGGGGATGACGACCGAGACGTTAGAGCCCTCGGCCGCCCGGATCGACGATCTGCGGCGCAACGTGGGCGTGAACGCCTACGAGAAGCTTCGCACGGTGCTCGAGATCAATCGCACGCTCGGCAGCAGCCTGAACATCGACTTGGTCTTGCCCAAGATTCTCGACAGCTTGATCACGGTTTTCCCGCAGACGGATCGCGCCTACATTCTTTTCCCCAACGAGGACACGGGGGAATTGCAGGTCCGCGGCGAGAAGCGCAAGGACGAAGGCACCATGATCACCTCGTCGCTGGGGCCGATCAGCCAGGCGATCGCCAATCGCGTCTTGTCTTGCGGGGAGGCGATCCTGAACGCGGACGGCTTGGACGACAACCAGTTTCCCGCCAGCGACTCGGTGTTGGATTTTCCCATTCGCTCGATGATGTGCGCTCCCCTGATCGGCCCGATGCAGAAGCCGCTGGGCATCATCTACGTTGACACCAACGACCCTTACGAGCGTTTTCACGAAGACGACCTGGAGGTGCTGCTCAGTTTGGCGGCCACGGCGGGTCAAGCCGTGGAATATGCCCGCACGCATGAAGCCCAGTTGCGGATGGACCGGCGGCAGCGCGAGTTGGCCACGGCGAAACAAGTGCAGTTGCACTTCCTGCCGCAGAGCCGGCCCCGTGTCTCCGGATATCGCTTCTTCGAATTCTACAACTCGGCCGAGGAGGTTGGCGGCGATTACTACGGCTACCTGCCGCTCGCTGATGGCCGCTTGGCGATCACGCTGGGCGACGTCTCCGGAAAAGGCATCACGGCGGCGCTGATTATGGCGCGGCTGTGCAGCGAAGTCCGCTACCGCCTGGTTTCCGCCGCCACGCCCTGGGACGCGGTGAACGAGTTGAACCAGGAACTTTGCCGCCCGGAAAACGAGGCCTGGTTCGTGACCTTCGTGCTCTGCGTTCTGGATCCTCAACGGCACGAAGCGATGTTGATCAACGCCGGTCACATGCCTCCCATTCTTCGCCGCTTCGCCGACGGCGAGGTGCGGGAAATCGGGGACGAACTCGCCGGTCCGCCGCTGGGCTGCGACGCTGCGGTGCATTATCGGCCCTTCCGCGTGCAACTCGATGCCGGCGATGCCCTGCTGATGTACACCGACGGCATTAACGAGGCCATGAATCCGGATCGTCGCGTGTTCGGCAGCAAACGCGTGCGGCAGGCGTTGCGGTCCGGCCCGAAGCCGATCGACGAATTGTGCCAAAGCCTGCTCGCGGAAGTCAGACAATTTACCCAAGGCCAGCCACAGAACGATGACATCTGCCTGGTGGGAATCCAGAGGGAATAGGGAGTATCCTGAGCGACGATGCCCGCACCGCCCGCCCTGCAAGCCGTCGTCTTTGACCTCGACGGCCTGATGTTTAACACCGAGGAACTTTATGAAGAGGTGGGGGAAATCCTTCTGCAACGCCGCGGCTTTCATTTCACAGAACAGCTGAAGCGCCAGACCATGGGCCTGCCCGACCGCGTCTCGCTGCAGATCATCATCGACCGGCACGGCTTGGACGTGACGGTCGATCAGTTCCAGGCTGAATCGGATCAACTG
>Ga0302242_1001735_pt1 | contig 15253 bp, 9 predicted proteins | sample AAG_UR_Lys_MG_FD_193510 | JGI IMG/M metagenome (GOLD analysis project Ga0302242, IMG submission 193510) | Enriched activated sludge microbial communities from anaerobic digester in WTTP, New Holstein, Wisconsin, United States - AAG_UR_Lys | ecosystem: Engineered > Bioreactor > Anaerobic >... | reverse complement strand
ACACTATTAGGCCACTACTTTCTAAAAATCCAAAATCCTCAACGATTTCATGCGGGTTTCAGCGTTGTTTTTTCTTATTTTTTCCCTTTTTCTCCAAAACCGGTCGAAAGTCGGGTTGGGTTTTTCCTCATCGTTTCGGTCACAAAAGTGAATCGCCTGGATGAACTCGGGCATTTCTCGGACCAACCACGCGGCGATCGCGCTCCTTCCTGTTCCCGGCTCCCCCCAAATGCGGAAAATCCTTGAAGCGTTAGGGTTCGCCGCCCACTCTTTGGCCTTTTCCAACGCCCATTCTCTTCCGGTGAAGCAGTCGAGTGCAGTGAGCTTTTTCCAGTCGAATGCCATAGGCCTCAGGATTCTTTCGGGCTCGGAGCGTTCGTCCGGAATGGGGATGGGTTTCCGCCGCTCGAGGATGGCTTGGATCTCTTTCAGATGGTCCCGGTAGCGTTCTTCCTTTTCTTTGATCGGGATACAGTCGTCGATTGGGTAGTAGTGGATGTGGTAAATGCTGAGCGGTGGTTTACAGGGTTTGACCATCAGAGGAAGTAAAGCGCCGGTGAAGTGGTGAACCGCCCAGGTTACTTCGTTGAGGCAAAAGTTCTGGCCCTGCCGAACCGAAGAAGGGGTCATAAGATAGATGAACCATCCCCCATCTTTCAGGCGCTGCAGCCCTTCATTCTGCGCAGCGTCCCATTGGCCCCCAGCGGTGATTTGGCCGGCGCCCAGAAAAACTTCGTAACCGAGATGTTCCAGGTCTTCTTTCAATCGCTGCGCCACTTCCGGCAGCTCGTGAGGGCTGTAACTGATGTAAACGTATTTGCCTTCGCTCGCATCTTGGTGGGTCATGAGTGTCCCCCTTTCTATCTTGAAGAACCCGAATGTATTTAAGAAATTTCGCGCTCAAACGGGTTTTTGTGTTCATTTTCGTTTCAAAAGATTTTTATCGATTTATCCGAAGGCGTCTTGACTCTGTTTGTTTTCTATACTCTTTAACGGTGGAGTGTCTATTCTGATCTATCTTACAAGAGCAAATATGAAACGGTTAGATCTACTCGCCTATTCGTTTTCAGCGGATTTAATTTCGTGTGTTCCCCCGGATTTTGGTATATGGAGGCAATTTTGATTTTTCGACGGCTTTTTTCCCGATGTTTCCTAATAACTCTTGATATTTCCCGAAGGTCGCATCGTCCTTTTTCTTCTCTTCATCTGGAAGCTCTTCGAAAGCCACAAGAGATTTATGTACTTTGGCGATATCCCTTAGTTTTTTCCAGCCCATCGGTTCCTCTCTTTCGCAGGACTCAGAACCTGAAATTCGGACTATTTCCTTCAGAGTGTCGTCCTGGTTTTCTAAATAACGGTACCCGTTGAGTATTTTCCGCGTTGCCCATCTATTATGTTCAAGTTTCCGAAAATTATCATCATACAGATCAGGGCTCACTTCTGCTTCCTTGATGCCATTATCGACCACTACAAATCCCGCCTGGTTTAGTTTGTAGTATAAATGTCGCGCAGGATACCTGTTTTCTTCTTTGAAGTAGTCGGTTAATTTGGCCCACTCGATATCAAGTTTTTCTGCTTGTTCTGGGGGTAACTTTAAGTACTCATTATGCATCGCCTTGGCCAATTTGTCGTTAGTTTCAATGTTTTCGAAAATCTGTGGTAACGTTAATGCTTCTGAGCAATCGTAGCCGCGAATTTTCAAGGCGCGCTCGTATTGATTGACTCTCGTATCGTTCTTAAGTAACGTAAAAACGGTATCCCGATTCTCCTGAGAAAAATAATAAATCAGAGGATCGTCGATACCATTTCTTGCCCGAAGGTAGTAATTTCTTAGTTCTCTGCAGGTTTGAAGGTTTTCGAGAACGGAATCTAATGTAGTTATCACAAGAAATGCCCTGTCCAGGATATGGTGTTCCTCTTTCTTACGTTCGTGTTTTGTTTTACTTTCCTCTTCGTTTTTGAAGGCAACATCGAGCCTCATAAAGTCCACCTTCTCTAGTGGATACAGGGAAATATCATTTAGGAGGCAGAAATCAGGGTATTTTTGGTAGAATGAACGAACTTTTTCTTCGACGTTATCATCCAAAATAACGATCTTTTTGCGCTCAATCCCTAAGAAATGGAACATCATAGCAATTTCGAGGAGGCAGTGTTCTCCAAACTCGGTTAACCCCGCGAGCACGATAGGCAGATCTTGACCAGAAGTCGTGAGTTTTTTCCCGGACAAGTAACGACTGATTAGCTCTTGCGCGATCACATCAATAAAGAAGGATGCGTGTATGAAATGGAAATTGATCGCTCTTAAATCCAAACCCTTCGACGGGACTTCTCCTTTGTTCTCCTTGAACCACTGCAAGTTCTCACGCTTTGAAAGATGAATCAGTACTGTGGTTTTTCGCGAGTTTTTTACATTTTGATCCACTTCTTTTTCGTTCGAATCCTGCTTAACGTAAGGGCATAGTTCTTCTATCCGCGAAACCAAAGACATATTCTCGATATCGTCGCCGAGGTGGACAAAAATACCCTGGGTATTCCTGAACTTGATCCGTTTCAAGAAGCGTAGATCCCCGAAGTTTTCCTTGAAAATCAGAACGTTTTTGTCTGGAGTAATGGAAATATCCTGGGATTTTCCGGGCCCGGCTCGTTTCAGGAAACGTAGATTCTGGAGGTTTTCCTTGGCAATTAGAACGTTTTTGTCCGAAGTTAGAGTGCTCATCGGGTTTGTATCTATAAAAATCGCGCACTTTTTCTTCTTCAAAACCCCTGCTTTATCGTTCTCCATCTGCATTTTTCTCACAAGCAAAGCGACGTTAGAGTCTACCCCGAAAAATAACGTCGGTTTCCGGGAAAAGAAGAGGACCAAGTATTTTATTTCTTTCGAAAAAACTGCCCCGAACTCTTCGAGTAAGGCGAAAATTCCAAAAACAACAATGAGAGGTCCGGCAATCCTTAATATTTCTAAGCTTATCGGTATTTGAGCGGAGTTATAATCAAAATGTGTGGAAAAAGGGTAAAAAGCGAAAAAAAAGGCGTATCCTACGATTAGGAAAAAAAGGTCCAGCGAGACCAAAAGGAGGATACGCCGTGAAAGATTATAAACTAAAAAGCAGGAACATTCAAGAGGGATGTATAGAGTGGAAATTGGACGAAAAAGAGAACATCAACAGTTTAGAAGAATTGGCCAGACACGGGGCGAGAGTTATGCTTCGCATAGCCTTAAATGACGAAATTAAAGAATTTATGGAAAAGGGCGAAACGCTACGAGATGAAGAAGGAAGAAGGCTGGTCTACCGAAATGGCTATCACCGAGAGCGGGAGATTCAAACGGGAATCGGGCCGATAAAGGTCAAACAGCCAAGAGTAGATAGCCGGAAAGCGGAAGTGAAATTCAACAGTAAGATACTACCGAAATATATGCGAAGGACAGAGAGCATCGACGCGTTCATACCGATCTTGTATTTAAACGGGGTATCGACAGGAGATTTTTCCGAGGTAATGGAAGGGCTATTGGGGAAAGGGAAAGGCTTGAGCGCGAATACGGTAGTACGATTGAAAGCGGAGTGGGAAAAAGAGTACGCCGAATGGAGAAAACGCGATTTGAGCGCAAAGAGATACTGCTACATCTGGGCGGACGGCATCTACCTGAAGCACCGAGATGAAGAAGACGAAAAGAGCTGCATTCTGGTAGTCATCGGGGTAAATGAGAACGGGGACAAAGAATTCTTAGCGATAGATAGCGGGATCAGAGAAAGCGCGCTGAGCTGGAAAGAGGTCTTGTTGGGACTACGGGAGCGGGGGATGGAGGAGCCGAAGCTGGCGATCGGGGATGGAGGGATGGGTTTTTGGTCTGCGCTAAGAGAGGTATACCCTCAAACGAGAGAACAGCGGTGTTGGGTCCATAAAACGGCGAACGTATTGAACCAGTTGCCGAAGAAACTCCACCCGATGGCAAAAAAGATGCTCCAAGAAATCTATCTATCGCCGGATAAAGCCCAAGCGGAAAGAGGCATAGGAAGATTCGTTAACGTCTTCGAGGACAAATACCCCAAAGCGGTGAAGAGTCTGACGAAAGACGCAGAGGAATTGCTGACATTCTATGATTTTCCAGCAGCGCACTTCCAGCATATCAGAACGACGAATCCGATAGAATCGAGCTTTTCGACTATACGGCTCAGGACAAAAAAGATGAGGAACTGTGGCAACCGAAAAACAACGTTAGCGATGCTGTACAAATTGTCCCAACAGGTGGAGAAGGGGTGGCGCAAACTGCGAGGATTCAAAGAGATTCCCTATGTTTTGGAAGGGATGCCCTATCTCGACGGTTCAAGAATGGAAAACGCCGTCGTTTAACTGCTTGCTGGAGGATACGCTCGATTTCGCTTATTCCACAACATTTGACAATAACTCATTTGAGCGCGAGGTTGTTTTTCTATGGGGAAATTGGCGTTGGCAATAGGAGTCTGCAATGCGGAATAGAAGTTATCGAAAAACCCGGATTCTATACCGAGATTTGTGTAATACGCATTCCAGGCCCGAATCCCCGCAATTAAAACAGAAAAGAGTAATAAAAGAATGAATAGCCATCGATTTCTTAGGATGAACGAGAAGATTTTCATTTTTGGCCCTCCTAAAAAGCGTTTTGATTTGCTAGCCATTATTAACGCGACTTCATTTAATCGAGTTATCGTCATAGGTTTGAGCGGAGTGGTAGAGAAACTCGATTCTATCGAATTCACAGAGTCCGTCCAATGATTCGGGGCGCTCAACTCTGTCAGGTTAATGATCCCAGACACAATAACTCATGAAAAAGGCGACCAAAAAGGCCAAAAAGAACAGCTATGGCTTTTCGACCATCAGAAATCCTTAGCCAATTTTGCATTGAAAAAGCATACCGAAAACGCGCCTAGACGATTTCGTTTATCGATCGATGGATAAGCGGTTCAATAAAGTATTCAGGTCACGATGTTGGACCCCGGTATCCACAAGGGATTTCGCGATCTGAGCCGCCTCGACGTGGTACGCCTGTTTTTCATACTCGTTCTCGGTTACTTGATAGAGGTCTAAAAGGGCAAACGCCAATTCAATAGTCGAGTCTACCATATCGGGCGCTTTCGCTACCAGGGTTCTTAAAATATCCAACACCTGAAGAAAGCATTCTTTCGAACGCGGAAACTCTCCCTTTTGTTGATAGAGTTTTCCGATTCCACTCAAAGATATCGAGTAATCCAGCTGCCAGCGTAGGTTCTCGGGGTCTTTCTCCGCCAATTCAAGCCTGATCGCCAGCGATTTGTTGTATGCTTCCAGCGCACGGTCTATGTTCCCCCGCTTCGCTTCGACATCTGCGATATTGTTCCAGCTCACGCCGAGGTACCGCTTCCAGTCGGTGTTTGTTGGGGCTATCTCCGCCAGTTCAAGCATAATATTTTGTTGTTTTTCGTAAGCGACTAGTGCTTGGTCCAGGTTCCCGCGTGCCGCTTCGATATCCCCGATCTTATCCCAGCTTACACTTAAGTCCAGCTTCCAATTGGTGTTCGCGGGGTCTTTTTCGGTCAGTTCGAGCATGATCACCAGGTCTTTCTCGTAGGCGCCCCGCGCCTGATCCAGGTTTCCCCGCGCCGTTTCGATATCCCCGATCTTGCTCCAGCTCACGCTTAAGTCCCCCATCCAATCGGCGTTCGCCTGGCCTTTCGCAGTCAATTCGAGCATAATCGCCAGGGATTTCTCGTAGGCTTCCCTCGCCTGTGCGAGGTTCCCCATCGCCGCTTCGATAACCCCGATCCTGTTCCAGCTCGCGCTTAAGCCAAGCAGCCAGTCGGTGTTCGTGGGATCTTTCTCCGTTAGTTTGAGCATAATCGCCAGGGCTTTCTCGTAGACGTCCCTCGCCTCTGAGAAGTTCCCCCGCGCCTTTTCTATATCCCCGATCCTGTTCAAGCATGCGCCGAAATCTTGGAACCAGACCGTGTTCAGGAGGTCTTTCTCTATCAGTTCAAGCATTATCGCCAGCGCTGCCTCGTAGGCGTCAGACGCTTGGTCGAGGTTCCCTCGTTTCGCTTCGATATCCCCGATCTGGTTCAAGCTCACGCTTAGGTCACGTAGCCATTCGGGGTTCGTTGGGTCTATCTTCGACAGTTTGAGCATAATCGCCAGGTATTTCTCGTAGGCTTCCTGCGCCTGCGACAGGTTCCCCTGCGCTTTTTCAATATCCCCGATCCTGTACAAACTTACGCCGAGATCTTGCAACCAGGCCGTGTTTATAAGGTCTTTCTCCGTCAGTTCAAGCATAATCGCCAGGGCTTTCTCGTAGGCGTCCCGCGCCTGCGACAGGTTTCCTCGTTTCGCTTCGATATCCCCGATCCCGTTCCAGCTCACGCTCAAGTCCCGCTTCCAGCCGGTGTTCTCCGGATACGCGTCCACAAGCTCTTCGAGAACGGAATGCTGTCTTTGGTGCATCCATCGCGCCCATTCCGCGTTCCCGCGTGCGCTGTAGTAATCATAACAAATATGAAGGAAGGCGGCTAAGGCGTGTTTTGCCTCCGGTTGCGTTTCTGCTTTCAGAAAACGATCCACGATACCTTTGAATCCGGTTTCTTCCGATTCTTTATGGCGCGCGACTACATAGGTCAGAAGGGCGGCGATGACTTTTACCGGAAGCCTTCCCTTCCCCTCTCCCGGGAGGCTTTTCTTGAACAATTCAACCAGCCGGTCCCGGACGGTCGCGTCCTTTTCCGGTTCTTTGTTAGAAGCGTACAAATGAATCCCCAGGTTTTCTATCGCGTAATCCAGGGGCTCTTCCCATTCCTGCACCCCTTGAAGGTACTCCCAGCCATAGTCGGCAAGCATCCGGTGACCTTCTTTAGGTTCTATTTCGTAGATGTCAGGCTGCGATCCTTCCAATTCTCCCGTGAGCCATTCCAGGACGGATGCGTGGTAAAAACGCAGGGTGTCTGTCTTTTCTTCGTATTGAACCAGAGAGCCTACCGCGCGTAACCATTTTTTCAATTCCGGTTTCTTCATCCCAGTGATCTTCAGAATCAAGTCGGCTTTCAAAGGTTCGACCGCCGCGCACATCAGCGATAAAATCTCTATGGTACGGTCATCGAATCCCTGAGGAAAATGTGCGCTGAAGAATCGGCTGAGGTATCCGTTCATCCCTACTGGAAACTTTTCGGGTGAACGAAGCATCCCGGGGTTTCTCACGATGTCATCGCACATAAGCTCGCAGTACAAAAAGCTTCTCTCTGCCCTGTTCACCAGTGTCTCCAGAAGGTATTCCTTCATTGGTTCTTTGTGTAAATCGGAAAGTCGTTTCTCGTAGTAGGCTCTGAAATCTGCCCTTTGGTTTTCCTCTTCATCCAGATCGATCTGGATCGGGGTGCCTTGAAGCTGGAACGTGATCAAGGGTTCATTCCGCGAGGTGATGATCCACCGTATCCAGGTGGGCATCGCTTTTTGGAGTTCCGGGTCTCCGATCAATCGAGCCAGTTCGTTTTCCCTTCCAGGAACTCCCGCTTCGTCGAGCCCGTCGATGAGGATGACGATCTGTTGATTTTCGTTTCTTTGTGTTCTTGATACACGAACCAAAGGGGTCGCGATCAGTTCTTCGAAAAGTACTTGCGGTTGGATCGTAGGGTTCAAGTACCGTTTTTCATTTTCGAAGACCTTGCCTTTGAGTTCACGTCCATAGTCTTCCAGACAAAAAGCGAGTTGGCATGCGATCGAATGAATGATCCGATTGACGTTGGATTTGTCCGCGTTGTCCCGGTCACAAAAGTGAATCGCGCGGATGGAGTCGGGCATTTCCCGGACCAACCATGCGGCGATCGCGCTCTTTCCAGCCCCGGGCCCCCCGCCGATACGGAAAATCCTCGGGGCGTTCGGCGCTTGAAGCCACTTTTTGACTCCGTCTAAGACCCATTCTCTGCCCATAAATCGATCGAGAACAGCGAGTCTCTTGGGTTCGAACTCCATAGGTTGTAGGATTTGTTTGAGTCTGATGCGCTCGTCCTGAACGGGAACGGTTTTCTTCCGCGAGAGAAAGGCCTCGATTTCCTTTAAATGTTCCAGGTAGCGCTCTTCCTTTTCTTCGATGGGTATGGCGTCGTCGATGGGATAGTACTGGATGGTATAAATGGCTAACGGAGGCTCGCAGGGTACGAGGCGCAAGGGGAGTATCGCATCGCGGGTGTGATAACTTGCCCAGGTTACTTCGTTGAGGCAGAAATTATGGCTCTGCCGAACTGAGGAAGGAGTCATAAGAAATACGAACCATCCCCCATCTTTCAGACGCTGTAACCCTTCATTCAGCGTAGCATCCCAATGGCCCCCGGCGGCGATTCGGTCGATGTCTAGAAAGACTTCGTACCCAAGAGCTTCCAGATCCGTTTTCAATCTCCGGGCCACTTCCGGCAGCTCGTGATGGCTGTAGCTGATGAAGACGTATTTGTTTCTCTCATTACTTTGATTCGGCATAAATATCACTCCCGTTTTATTTGTAAAGCAAAACGGTAGCAGGTCTTTGAGCACGTACCTTGCCCGTTTAAGTCCCGAAAATCTAACGGTTTGGTCCGAATGCCTATCAACTCCGCATTCCACATTCTTTCCTTATCACCCGCTCTTCGTTGTGTAATAAGATAGGCCCTTCACCGATCCTCCGCACCGGACAACAAAATCTCATTTCAGTTTCTATGGAAATAATGACAATTATCGCATAGGACATAGCGTTTTTCAATACGATGTGTGAGCATAATATCGAGCGTGACCAAAATTAGAAAGAAGAAGAAGGGAAAAAACAGCCTCCAAAGGAGCCATCATTTGAGCTCTTTTGACCCTTCACGGGGGTGAAGAAGTGTATTTTTCATCCGCGTGAAAAACCTGCCAACTTGAAAGTTGGCGTTTCCAAGAATCTTCTCTCCGCGCTCTCTGTGTCCTCTGTGCGAACTCTGTTTTTCAAGACAGGTACAAAAGCGTATCGCGCCGTCGCGAGAAAAAGGGGCGCTTACGCCGCGATGGCTACACAGGCTAAAAATCGCGCGATCGATTCTGGACTTGTTTCTTGATGGCTCCTCATAATTTAACACACACCAATACGAAAGTCGCTTAATTATGCAAGGCGCTTGTTTCGTGATATAATCCAAGTGTTGCATTAAGTAGGATGTTGACGAATTTACGCGATGAGGACAACGATAAAACGTAGAATCGTAATGTCAAACGGTAATACTCGATAGTTTAGGGGTTTCTTTGATTAAGTCGCGAATCCTCTGTGGAGGTAGGTGATATCCTTGAATGGCGACGAAAAGGGAAGGGTCATTTATCCTGACGACGTGAACGTCCTTCTTTCTTATCAAATCGGCCTTACACCCGGCCAGGCTTTCGATGAAGCAAAATGCGACTCCTACGTTAAGATGGGTATTTCTTTCCCCGAATACGTAAACCCTATCGTAAGGTACGAATGGAATGGTACCGAACAGAGACTGTCCGTGTTTGAACTGAACGCTTCTCATAAATCCCTCAATGAGATTATTTCGGAAAGAAAGCTGAGTTCCTCCGAAGTACTTCAAATCATTAAAGGGCTCAATCAGATTTTATTCGCGCTTCACGTTCACGGGTTGTTCCATATGAATATCGAAGCCTCCAATGTGCTGCTTGTTGACGAAGCGCCGATCCGACTTTTACTAACGGCCCCGCGGTTGATCTACGAAGATGGAAAAGAACGACTGGGAGACGATGCGAAAAGACGTGTGGATTACATTCAAATGGGCCTTCTTTTACTGAATCTTTTAGGCGTCAGTACAGACCATCCTAAAGCGCCGTTGGAATTGCTGAATTGGGTTGAAGCTCAAAGCTTCCAGGTACTTGAGGAGCGCGCTGGGGCCTTGGACGCCTTAATTGCCGGAATCCTCGACGTGAACCATGAGCGGGCTTGGGGGTATGATCAAATAAGACTCTGGACGGAACAGGTTATAGATAAAGACGATGTTCTTCTCGTTCCTTTTTTTGTGAGGGATGTGCGGTATGACTCTTTGGCGCAGGTTTCTAAAGCGATCGCAGAAGAAGTTATCTCCTGGAAACAGGCGCGTACATTAATCCTAACCGAAGAATTCAAGGAACGCGTTTCATTATCTTGCAACCGAATAGACCAGAGAAAGTTTTCAAGCGCCTTGTATGCAGCTTATGCGGACGATGCCGAAAGGCTGGATCATTTTCTGCTTCTTTTCCTTGAAACAGACGACTTTTCGCCGTACGGAAAACGAGTAGACGTCGCATACCTTCTGGAACTCATCGAAAATGCGCTCAATGGAGCTTCAATCGATAAACGGGGCAAGCTCCTTCTGCAAAAGATTAAAAAAGGTAGTTTAAGCAAGATGGCGCTTACCCATTCGCTGGAAAAAGACAAGCGGTTCGAAGTCGTTGATCATTTACACCTCGTGGAGGCACTGTATAACGCAAGCTCAGAAGCTTCCTCGTTCGTAATTATGAAAAAGGCATTGGAAATTTCGATGAACCCAAAAGCGTGGATGATTCCTGACAGCATCGATCGACCGAATCTCTTTCGCTTTATTGAGGATTACGCTTCTGAAATAGAGCTGATTCCGAGTGAAAGGGATTATGCGCAGTTTTTGAATGATTTCCTTATTCCTTCAGTGTACGATACGGAAGGAAAGGTCCGTTCCCTTCCTCTGAAAGAATACCGGGCGTTCTTATCTTTTTTTCAGGAATACCAAAAAAACCCCTTGCTGAAGCGGGATTTCGAAGAGATTTGCGAAACTTGGTACGTGCCAAAATGCGTATCTGAATTACCTCTGGAATCTCCAAGCGTCTTTGTTGATCTTGTGAAAATTGTGGGGAATATCTGGGACGCGAAAGCTTTTTTTACGGAAGCTCAATTGTCCGCAACAGAGTACCGCTCAATGGAACCCGAAGTCTTCGCCGCCCTTTCCATCGACGAGTTTTCGACCATGGCGAACACGATCTCTTTAGGCTTAACCAGACGGTTTATCAGGAAATGCGCGAGGGTTATGCGCAACATCCGACCTGCTATTAGCGATAGAGACCCTTTAGCCCTTCTATTGGAGCAGAAGCTGTCATTACTACTTACGCCATCGGAGGCTGTAACAAAAACCGATAAGGAAATAGTAGAAAGAACTATCCGCCTTTCTACTTTTTTTCCTTTTACCGAGACTTTGCTTTTTTTTCTCGATTTTTGGATACGAAAAAGCCTGATTTGGGTTTTCGCTTCCGGTTTGGTGTCGGGAAGCATCTGCGCTTCGATCTCGGGCGGTAAGAGCTATTGGAACTATGTTATAATTTTCGGGGTAATCATCGAAATTGCCATAATCTTCTTTCAGATCAAGGGGCTCACCTCTTGGCCAGACTGGGTTTTCGGCTTAGGACCAGTGGGCGGGTTTGCTGTCGCCACATTGATCATGTCGCTAAAATATTTCCCCGTGTTTAAGCTGGGCTTTCTTTGGGTTTTTGGCTTCGGGAGCCTTTTCACTTTCGTATACTCATTGATAAGGACGAGAAGTCAGGGTTTTCGATTACTGTTCCCGAAAACACGTCGAATTATTACGAGCGATTATGCGATTTCCCCCCCTTAGGAGGTAAAAAAAAGATGGGTATAAGAAGCAGACGGTCACTGCAAGACGACCCTTTCCCGTTGAAAAACGTTGTATGGGCGGACTTACCCTTTAATGACAATGAACATAGCGCCATATTTAAATCAGTTTTCAGGGGGATAGTGGAAAAATCACATATTTCCTCAATAGATGCGCGTTACCTGTTGTTCTATCCCTGGTTCTTCACGACCTATAAGCATAAACGGTTCCTTCAAATGTTAGGCGAACGCTGGATACCGGAACTATTCCAACTAGATTTCGTTCAAACGGAGTTTTCGCCCAACGCCAGTTATGAAAGAATTATGAGGTATTTCGAACATTTTGATTGGCGATATGTCGATGGTGAACTGTTGCAAAATCCTACTCAGGCAATAAAAACTAAAGAGGAGTTTGCGCCGGAAGAACTGGATGAAGCTCTCAAAACCTTCCTTTCCGGAGAAAAAAGAATGATCCGCGAACTCGTGTTCAAACCGAAAAAGGGGATTCAGTATTACCAGGCGCTTCAAAGCGCAAAGGACTGTTTTAAAGTTAGCCTCATCAATTCTTCAGATTCCAAGAGTAAGTATAATGAGGGACTTTCATCCTTTTTCGACGAATTATATATTTACGCCAAAAACGGGAAGCGTCTTTTCGAGGGTTTGATCCAAGAGTTAGAAGGTATTACTTCCGGAGAAAACGGTGGATTGGCCGCGGATATGATTGACTTTGAAAACCATCATCAGTTCCTTAAAGTGGATTGGATCAGCTATTTTAGAGAAAGCTTGAGCAGCTTAGTCGCAGAAGCGCTAGAAAATCGGAAAGAAATGAATACCGGCATTTTACGGAAAGCAAACGATTTAGCCATATCGAATTGTTTGCTGAATGATACAGTTTCTTCCAAATACCTTTGCTCACTCTTTGACCCGGAAAAAGATATAATAAAAGCGCTCGGATTGGAAGATAGAGCCGTTCATTCTGTGGTCGTGTCTTCTGAGCTGCTAAAAGAGAAGGTTAGCGCGCTGCTCCCTGGAATTCCGGTTAACGTGTCGCTTTCCAGAGCCGCAGCTTTTATCGTTTTTCTCGTGACTGAAAACCCAGCGCTTGCATTTCAGGTTAGACCAGCAGAGTTATGGGATCGCGTAAGCAATATGGATCCGAGAATCGTGAATTTGCAGGATGCCCCTCCTGTTGGAGGAAACTTGTTCGAAACGATGTGCAACCGAATAAAGGGACAAAAACCATTCGAAGAGAGAAAGATGGAGCCAGAGAAAGCCTATTTTGCCATCGGCGATATTCACGGCGACAAGACAACGCTATTGAAAATACTATTTTCGATTTATATGGGACGGAATCCCGAGCAGGTGGTTATATTCTTCCTTGGGGATTACGTTGATCGGGGCGCGAAGGATACTTATGTGTTGAGCATTGTTTTTTCCTTGTACCTGACTTTTCCAGACAACATCGTTCTTCTGAAAGGGAACCACGAACATTATCTTGTTGACCAAGGAAGGATTCGACCAACGTTTCAGCCCTCTCATTTTTATAACGACTACTACGATGTATTGGAAGAGCACGGGATGGCCCGACTCGTATTTATCGATCTCTTTGGGTCTTTAAAAACCTATGCGATTCTCGAAAATCCCCTCCGCAAAGAAAAAATCCTGTTAGCGCACGCGGGGATTCCGGATTCAGTCTACGTTCGAAACGTACAAAGGTTTGAGGAAACGCTCAGTCTAAGTTCCCAGCTCCAGCAACAATTTTCTTTGGCCTATTCGGCCGAAAGCAATTTTCTATGGCGTGACCCTTCAGATGTTTCTTTTAACGATGGAACCCCGAGGTACGTTTTTACTTACGAAGAGTTTTATTTCCTGATGAAACGATTCGGGATAAACAGAATGATTCGCTCTCACGAATACGATTCTGAAACGCGAGAAGGGGGAAATCGAGGATATCGTATACACTTCGAAAAGTATCCGGGAAGCGTTATAACCATTTTCTCGACCGGCGGCGATAGTGAAGACACACATTATACTGAAGTATCCAAACCAAGTTTTGCTCAGATATTGAACGACGGTACTATAAAAGTACTTACCTTATAAGCTGAAAAGGAGGAAAAACGATGTCAAGCGATTTTTCATTGCAACCGAAAGCACGAGTGAAAGTCCAGGGAAAAGCCGATATTGTCATCCTGTGTGATAGTACGGGATCGATGTCGCCAACCCGCGATGGGCTTTTGCGGAACCTGAATACATTTCTGGAATCATTGGGAAAAACTCAAACCAAATCGCAAGCCCCTCTGGATTGGAGGATTCGGTTTAACATTTTTCGCGATATCGATGTGGACGCTGAAGCAATGGACTTCTCGGGGAATTGGATGACTAAAGAAGAAGAGATAAAAAACGTTATTCAATCCAAGTTTATTCCCGATGGAGGAGGCGACGAACCTGAATCGACTCTGGACGCTATATTAAAAGCTGTCATAGAAACGGATTGGGGGGAATCGAGAACCCGCGTTTTAATCGTTTTTACGGATGCGACGACGAAACCTCTATCTTCGGATCCAGCCAGAGGAGTACATCGAATCGCTCAGGAAATACTTTCGAAACGAGTCTATACTTTCCTTTTTGCGCCAAAAGACCCTCAATATGAAGAGTTAGCCAAAATAGCCACACGAGCAGGCAAAGCGAGGATGGATTACGATAGTTCCATTTCGTTTGGCGCGGGCTTGGCTGATATCGATTGGAAAGGTATCCTTACAAAAGTTGGCAAAACCGTTTCTATGGATTCTATCAGCGGCCCGGAAAAATCTTAGAGGAAACGCTCGTCATTATGTCTCCAGGCGAAAGCATTCTTGGGTACACAATCGTCGAGTGTTTAAGCGAAGGCGCCTTTTGCAAGTCATATAGAGCGGATAGAGGCGGGAGCGTTTTTTTTCTTAAAGTATACTTCCCTTTCGAAAACGCCCGAGAAACGACGCAGTTCAAAAACAACCAGGACCAGCTCGCCAAGCTTCTTAAAGACTATCCATATTGTGAGAAAGTCGTAGAAACTACCAAGCTTCCTAACGGTCAGATCGTTCAGGCTAAAGAGTTTATTAATGGGAAAGACCTCTCTGTCGTGCTTGAAGGGGTTTCATCCGCAAAAGCTTTGCTTGAATACGCGATTCAAATGTCCAGGAACGTTTTAGAACTTCATAATCGGAGAATCGTCCATTCCGACCTGAAACCTCAACAATTTATGGTCAACAGTGTCGATAACTGCGTCTATGTTATCGATTTGGACTGGTCTTTCCCCGAAGGTAAAAGGCTGAAAACTGTTGGGACGGTTCTATACAAATCTCCTGAGCATTATGAAAAGAAAGAAATAACTCTCAAGTCAGATGTTTTTACTACCGGGATTATTCTTTACGAAATGTTGACACGCGGCGGCCATCCTTTCCTTGAAGAAGGCGTCATATGTGATGACGACGTCATATGGAGAGCTATGAGATCTCGGAAACCCGTTCGTCCTCTTCACGAGGCCGTATCCTTTTGGACAAAAGAGCTGTCGGTCGTTTTGAATCGTATGCTCGCGATTGAACCCCATCTTAGACCGGATATGAAAGAGGTCGTCAAGGCCTTGGAAGAAGAAAAAGAGAGACTTTTCACTGAGGTCCCCGT
>Ga0302242_1001731_pt1 | contig 15268 bp, 15 predicted proteins | sample AAG_UR_Lys_MG_FD_193510 | JGI IMG/M metagenome (GOLD analysis project Ga0302242, IMG submission 193510) | Enriched activated sludge microbial communities from anaerobic digester in WTTP, New Holstein, Wisconsin, United States - AAG_UR_Lys | ecosystem: Engineered > Bioreactor > Anaerobic >... | reverse complement strand
TGGTCGCCTTTTGCGAAGGTATCCAGGCAGCAGCCCCCATCGATGCCCATGTAAAGCCCATTCCCTGGGACATGCCGGGCTATGATGATCCTGTTGTCATGGCAGCGGGGGCTTTTATTCAGGGTTCTTCCATTGAGCTCTCGGCGGATGCGCCCATTCGTCCTCCCTACATCGTCTATTTCCAAGGGGGGCTGACCTATGAACATTCCAAATTCGGAGTGATCAAGGCTCTCCAGTCTCTGAAAGAGCAAAACCTGCTTTAAGTAATATTCACCGCTTTTTCTGTGATACAGGAAGGGGGCGAAGGCCATGTACATGCCCATGAAAATGAACATGAAAATGGTGATTTCTATTATCAAGCTGCTGCTCCTGGTCGCTATTACGCTGGGGGCATCAGCTTATGTCTATTTTTTTCAGTATGGACTCATTGAACAGTTCAGCACTTTGGAAGGGGTAAATCACTTTCTCGCAGAGTATAAGGCGGTGAGCATCTTTGCCTACATTGGCCTTCAGGTGGCGCAGGTGGTGATTTCTATCCTACCGGGGCAGATCGTACAGTTTGCCGGAGGATATGCCTATGGTTTCTGGTTGGGATACCTTTTTTCGATGGCAGGGATTGCTCTGGGAAGCTCCATAGCCTTTGGACTGGCAAGGGTCCTGGGAAGGGATGCCATGCATCTGTTGTTCGGAGAAGACCGGGTTTCCCGTTTTGTAACCCAGCTCAACAGCAGAAAGGCCTTTGCTATTCTTGTGGTGATCTATGCCGTTCCGGGCCTGCCAAAAGATACTATCACTTATGTGGCAGGAATCTCCGAATTCGGCTATCTGCGATTTCTGACGCTTTCTATGATTGCCAGGACCCCGGCCTTGATGGGGACCATCATGTTTGGGAGCATGGTAAACAAAGGAAGCTACACAGGTCTGATTCTGCTAGCTTCCCTTGCTGTGATCCTTTGCATTGTTCTTCTGATCTATCGGCATTCCCTGACCCATGTCATAGATCGGCTTTACCGAAAGTTCATTGAACCCAAAGAGGACGATGAATGGGAGGATTAGGACTTTCCGTACCCGAGATACTGGTCGATCTCCTGACTTTTCATCCATTTCTCCTTGATGTCCATAAGAAACTTCAGATCAGGGTCTTCTTTTCCGTAGTAGGCGGTAAGCCAGGTCTGCAAACGATATAAATCATTATAAGTGAGATAAGGATAGTCCTTCATACCGAATTTGCCGTTGCTTAAAAATGCATAATGGAGATCTCCGTCTTTCTTGATCCAACCGTCTCTTGTTATTTTGATCCCCCACAGCAGATCTTCTGCTGTTTTTTTATACTTCCCCTCTCCTGTCTTATATAAGAATAGAATCACGGCTAACTGGTGATTCAAAGCGCAGTGGGTCCCTTTGTTGCCGGAAGGATGCCAGTAATCCTGAAGCATGAGGCCGGTCCTGCCGTTTCCTTTGACGGGATAGCGATACTTCGCCGCATATTGTACTAAAAAGTCCCCGTAGCGCAGGTAGATCTCTTTGAACTTTTCAATGCCGAATTTCTGGTAAGCCACAAAATAGGCCATGGCAATGTCCGTATTAAAACGGTCATCAAAATAGCCGCCAGCCAGGTTATAATCGTTGAAAAGCCACTTACTCTTTGCATAAGAAGGAATGTATGGGGTGGAACCGTAATTATTGCTCATAATATCCATCATGGCAATGCCCAGATCATCGGCGGCCCGTGAGCCACCGGTCTGAATAAAATGACTGGGAGTATAGGCTGCGGGATTTAAGTTATAGATATTTTTTCCGCTGGGCTCATAGGTGGAGGGTGAAGGAAAAAAGAATCCGCTGTAGCACCAGCGTCCTTCTTCGCAAAATTGGTATCCTTTCCAGATCCGGCTGATGGTGGGGTTCTCCCAATCAATAAGGCGTTCCTGAGAGGACAGCATGAAAAAATCGGTGTATTTTGCTGTCTGTGGTTTTGACCAGGAAAAAAGGATGCGAACGCCTGTTTCTTCTTTCGAGATCTGAATCTTTCCGTTTTCCGAAGGAATATTTTCCAGACTGCGGTTGGCAATGGGCTTCCAGGCATAGGGTACAGAAAGAATGCATTCTTTTTCATCGACGATCAAATGGATCATGTGGGAATAACTTTGTCCCTGAGGTGACACCGAAGACACCACCCAATCCTTTTTTCCGTTGTCGTAATAGCGAAGGAAAGCCTTTTCTCCGGGAATGAAAAAAGAACTGCTGCCCTGTTTAAAAGCCCTTTGCTGGTAAAATAAATCCTCATTGGGATAACGGTAAAACATTTCCCTTTTGTCTTTGCTTACAAACTCCGATTTTTGGATTTCTCCGCTGTTAGTAGATATGGTTTCATAATAAGTGGGATCCGCCCCTGCCCCTGCCGAAACTGCAAAAGGGGAGGGGCTGTTTAACAGCAGCATTGTCAAAAGTAAGACGGCGAGTACTTTTTTAAAGAGAAAAGAGAATCCGGTCATTTTCCATAGCTCCATTCATTTCAATTAAAAAATTCCAATTTCTTTCAGCCTAACATATCAACAAAGGAAAGGCAATGTTCTTCCTTTTAGAAAAAAAGAACGTATGTTTTCGAAATTCTCTTTACAAAGAACAAATGTTCTGTTATAGTACAAATAAGAACAAATGTTCATGCCTGGAGAATGGAGAAAGGATTCGTATTATGAATACTCATATAAAAAGAAGATACCGCATTGTTTCCCGAAAACGTTTTTCTGCATTTTTATTATCTCTCGTCATCCTGTGTACCGCCGTGCTGGGTCTGGTTTCCGCTACCCAAACCGCCAGAGGCATGAGCGAGACTGTTTATACGGAAGTTCTGGTGCAGACCGGGGATACGCTTTGGGAGTTGGCAAAGGAATATGGGCCGAAAGAACAGGATGTGCGACAAACGGTGTATACCATTTGTCGGATCAATGAAATGGAAGCAGAAGATCTCCAGGCGGGGCAAAAGATTTTGATTCCCAACACCTGATCTAAAATGTTTTCATAAAAGAGTACGAGAAAGAGAAAAAAAGACGCCAGAAGTGAAGAAACGAAAACCAAAAGATAAATTACAGGTATTCTGCTATTAAATAATAAAAAAAATCGCTGAAATCGGCGATTTTTTCTTATGCTCGAAAGTAAGCCATTTGAGAGCTTTTAAGACGATATCTCGGATAAAACCGTAAAATCTATTCCCTAAATTATTATTTAAGGAATAGATGCGATTTTCTACTTTACTTCTCTTTTTCTCTTTTCATCATCTAATTGTTGCTTTGGGTTTTTCTTCTGACTTTTTCTGACCCAGAATGCGGCCACACCTATACAAATAATATAGAGCAATACTTCTCCCACTGTAATGTGCATGTTTTCCTCCGTCTTAATAACAATGTCGTCACATTTTGTTACACTCTTTTGAGTGTGTCCAAATAGCTCTGCAAAATAACGCTGGCCGCTTGCTTGTCAATGACTTCCTTGCGTTTTTTGCGGCTCACATCCGCTTCGATCAGGACTCGCTCTGCAATCTTCGTGGTGAAACGTTCGTCCTGAAATACCACTTCTACGGCCTGTAGGCCGCTGCTTCGCAGTTTGTTTTTTAAAAGCTCCGTGAATTCCCTTACTTTTTCGGTCTGTATACTTTCTCCGCCGCTAAAGCTCAATGGCAGTCCCACTACAATGGTACTGACATCGTATTTCTTGACCAGGTCTAAAACCTTCCCTGTATCTTTTCGGATGCCCACCCGTTCTATGGTCAAAAGACCCTGAGCGGTGAGAAGCAATTCATCACTGAGAGAAACCCCTATGGTTTTGTCTCCCACATCCAGTGCCATAATTCTCAAATAGTTTCCACCTTTCACTTATCCCTGCTATGGTTTACAATAATGTATTACTGTCTGCTTTTTCTTCAAAATACAAGAAAAGCGGGCTTGTCGCCCGCTGTCTCTGATTATTTTTTAAGAAACGATCTTAAGAGTTCTTCCACCAGGTCATCTCGTTCGATATGACGTATAATATTCCTGGCATTGTTGTGGCCAGTGATATATGACGGGTCTCCGGACAAAATATAACCTACCATTTGGTCAATGGCATTGTAACCTTTCTGCTCCAACGCCTCATAAACTGCACAGAGAATTTCCTCGGTGGTTTGCTGCGGACCCTTATCAAGGCTGTTGTACAGGATGGTGTTTCTATCCATCTTGATCACCTTCCTTTCTTATACTATATTATTATACAAAGTTGACGGTTTTGAAACAAGAAATTCCGTCATTTTTAATATTGTTGTAATAATATAGGCCTTTTTTAGAGCAAACCCGCTGCTACGGCAAAGGCATCCTTCACTTTGGAAGGGTCTTTGGCTCCGGCTTGGGCCATATCCGCTTTACCGCCGCCGCCGCCCCCGGCTGCCGCTGCGATCTGCTTGATCATATTTCCCGCATGGTATCCTTTTTCCAGCAGGTCATCGCTGACGGAAACAATAAAGGTGACTTTCCCTTCATTGACGGCAGCAAGAACAATGATGCAGGATTTTTGCAGTTCTTTGATCTGGTCGCAAAGATTGCGCAGATCTGCCACATCCGAATCGCTGTATTCCCCGGTGATCAGCCGAACCCCGTTGATTTCCTGGCCTTTATCAATAATGTCTTTTACGGAAGAGCCCAATTCTTTCTGCTTTAACTGCTCCAGCTCTTTTTTCATGCTCTTCCATTCTTCTGCCATGACAGAAAGTCTGTTCAGCAGGTTATCCGGCTGCGCCTTCAAAAGTTCAGCTGCTTTGTTCAGCATACCTTCTGCCTCATGGTATCCGTTCAGGATAGAGCGTGCCGTTACAGCTTCGATTCTTCTGACGCCGGCTGCCACACCTCCCTCAGAGAGGATTTTAAAGCCTCCGATCTGTCCAGTATTGGAAACATGGGTGCCGCCGCAGAATTCACAGCTGTAGTCCCCTGCTTTGACCACACGGACAACCTCACCATATTTTTCACCGAATTGTGCAACAGCACCGGTCTTCTTCGCTTCCTCAATGGACATTTCGGTGGCACTGACGGGAAGGAACAAATCAATTTTTTCATTGACGATAGCTTCGATCTTTTTCAGATCCTCTTTGGAAATGGCCTCATAGTGGCTGAAATCAAAGCGCAGCATCTCCGGGTTTACGGAAGAACCCGCTTGTCCCACGTGTTCGCCCACAATCTCTTTCAGAGCTTGATGCAAAAGATGGGTAGCTGTGTGGTTTCTTGCAGAATTGTTGCGCTGCAGAGCATCCACTGCGGCATTCACCCGATCGCCGACGGAGAGAGATCCTTCTTCCACCAGAATGCGGTGAAGGAAAACACCTTTATTTTTGGTAACGGAAAGCACTTTGGCCTTCAGGCTGTCATTTTCCAGATGCCCGGTGTCTCCTGCCTGGCCACCGCCCTCTCCGTAAAAAGGTGTTCTGTCAAGGATCACGATCCCCTCTTCGCCCTTTTCCAGAGTCTCTGTTGTGGCACTGCCCTTCATGAGAAGCATAATCTCTCCGCTTACGGAAAGTTCCTCATAGCCAACAAAAACAGTGCTTTCCACTCCGGCCAGAAGACCGGCTCCATCTGCCCAGCCTGCATCGGTTTCGGATTTTCTTGCGGCTCTTGCGGTTTCTTTTTGGTGAGCCATTCGCTCCCGGAATCCTTCCGCATCCACTGTATATCCCTCTTCCATCAGGATCTCTTCTGTCAGTTCGATGGGGAAGCCATAAGTATCATAAAGACGGAAAACCTTGTCACCGCCAAGTACAGTGATCCCCTGCTCTTTCATTTCCTTCATGTGGTCGGACAAGAGCATGCTTCCCTGGTCAATGGTATTTGCAAATTTTTCTTCTTCAATGGTCAAAATGCGGTTGATGTATTCGCTTTTTTCCTGCAATTCCGGATAGGCATCCCCCGAGATCTTGATGACCCGTTTGGAAAGCTCTGCAAGAAAACCGCCCTGTATCCCCAGCAATTTTCCGTGTCTTGCCGCCCGGCGCAAAAGACGGCGAAGGACATAGCCTCTGCCTTCGTTCCCCGGAAGGATCCCGTCAGCTACCATGAAGGTGACGGAACGAATGTGGTCCGTGATAATGCGGATGGAGACATCGGTTTTGGCTTTGCCTTCCTGATAAACCACACCGGACTTTTCCACTACGCCGTCCAGAATGTATTTGATGGTATCTACATCAAAGATGGAATCCACTCCCTGCATGATGCAGGCAAGGCGTTCCAGACCCATTCCTGTGTCAATGTTTTTCTGTTTGAGGGGGGTGTAGTTCCCTTCCGCATCCCTGCTGAACTGTGTAAACACATGGTTCCAGAATTCCACATAACGGTCGCAGTCGCAGCCTGGCTTACAGTCCGGATTGTCACAGCCGTAGGATTCTCCCCGGTCAAAGTAGATTTCCGAGCAGGGACCGCAGGGACCTACTCCGATTTCCCAGAAATTATCGTCTTTTCCCAGTCGAACGATGCGTTCTTCCGGCATGCCGATCACATCACGCCAGATGGCGTAGGCTTCATCATCGTCTTCATAGACGGTAGCCCATAATTTGTCGACGGGCATGTTCAATTTTTCCGTCATGAATTCATAGCCCCAGCGAATAGACTCTTCTTTGAAATAATCTCCAAAAGAAAAGCTTCCCAGCATCTCGAAAAAAGTGCCGTGTCGTGCCGTGTAACCTACATTTTCAATATCCCCTGTCCGGATACACTTTTGACAGGTGGTCATCCTCTTGCTGGGTGGGGTCTCCAGACCTGCAAAATATGGCTTTAAAGGAGCCATACCGGAATTTATGATTAGAAGGCTCTTGTCCTTCTCAGGAATCAAAGAAAAGCTGTTCTTGCGAAAATGCTCTTTTCCCTGGTAAAATTCTAAAAACATGGATCGCAGTTCGTTCAATCCGATTTTTTCCATCCTAATTACTCCTCGCTAATATACTTTTATGAAAGAAATCGCACCTCACATGCGATTATTTCATTCTTCCAATTATAGCATGAAGATCATGTATTGTGTAGATGGAAGGATAAAATAATGTTATGATAAACCCGTAACAATACACAGAAAGGATCGTTAAATGATGGATACCAAACTCTTGGGAAACACCGGTCTTGCGGTTACCCCCGTCGGATTTGGAGTTTTAACCGTAGGAAATACCCAGCTCAATCTGTCCGTTGCAGATGGCGCCGCTATTCTCCGCTATGCTTTGGACTGCGGCATCAATTTTTTGGATACTGCCCAGTACTACCAAACATATCCCTATATAAAAACGGCATTAAAAGGGCTTTCTTTTGATCCCGTGATCTGTTCAAAATGCCTGGATCCCAGCTTCAGCGGCATGGAAGCCGCTATTGAAGAAGCACGCAAAGAAATGGATCGGGATGTGATTGACATCTTTCTTCTTCACGAAGTCCGCTCTGCCGTGGATCTGGATCTGCGAAAAGGAGCTCTGGAGTGTCTTTTGGAGGCCAAAGAAAAGGGGCTCGTCCGGGCTGTGGGCGTATCCACCCACCACGTTGATGTCGCCGAGGCGGTGGCGCAAAGGGAAGAATTTGATGTGCTTTTCCCCTTGATCAACTTTCAAAGTCTCGGGATCCGAAAAGGTTTGGGTCCGGGAACAAAGGAAGAAATGGCAGAGGCCATTCTGAAAGCATCCAGAAATGGTCAAGGGGTATTTACTATGAAAGTCTTTGGCGGAGGGCCGTTGATCGCCCACTATCAGGAGGCGATTCGGTATGTTCGCAGCCTTCCCGGTGTTGACTCCATGATGATGGGTTTTGGATCTTTTGAAGAAGTGGATCGTATTTTTGAAGTCTTTGAAGACAAACTGGATCCTTCATATATGCCGGATATCAGCCAGAAAAAGATATGGATAGATCAGGGAGATTGCGAAGGCTGCGGCATTTGCCTTTCCCGCTGCCCCAATCAGGCCATCTACCGCAATGAAGAAGGCCGGGCAGCGGTGAAGGATGAGCTCTGTATGACTTGCGGCTATTGTGCCCCTGTGTGCCCTGTCCGAGCCATTATCATGATCAGTCGCTAAAAAAAAACGGCCCTCAACGAGTGCCGTTTTTTTAATAGTTTCATGTCTTTTCAACAATTATTCATGATCGTGATCGAACTCGGCGTCGGGGTCAAAGCCTTCCAGTCCGGGGAGATCGAGTCCATTTTCTTTGGCATAATTGTAGATGGCCAACTTGATAGCTTGTTCCGACAGCACCGAACAGTGAACTTTGGCACCGGGAAGACCGCCCAGTTCCTCCACAAAATCTTTGTTAGTCAAGGCAAGAGCTTCTTCCAAAGTCTTTCCCTTGATCATATCTGTGGCCACGCTGGAGGAAGCGATGGCAGAACCGCAGCCGAAAGTACGGAACATGGCATCTTCGATGACTCCATCTTTGATTTTTAATGAAATTTCCATCATGTCGCCACAAACGGGACTTCCATAAGAACCCACTGCATCGGGATTTTCCATTTGTCCCGCATTGCGTGGATTTGCAAAATGGTCCATGACCTTATCGTTATACATTCCCATGTTACTCTCTTCCTTCCTTTTTTACACAGTCGCAGCCGGAGCATTCGTAACCCTGGCAGGCGCAGCTTTGAGTGGTCTTCATCTGATTTTCTTTTCCAAAGGGTGACAAGGCCCTGTATTTTGCAATGACTTCCACCAATTTTTCAACGACATAGTCCAAGTCCTCTTTTGTGGTGAAATCTCCTATGGTAAAGCGCAGGGAACTGTATACCTGCTCGATGGGAATTCCCATTGCCGTCAATACGTGAGACGGTGCAAAAGAAGCCGAGGAACACGCAGAGCCCGTCGATATGGCAATCCCCATAATGTCCAGATAGAGGAGAACCGCCTCCCCTTCCACATAGTCAAAGGTAAGGTTTGCATTTCCGGGAAGACGTTTGACAGGATCCCCGTTCAGGGTGACTCCCTCAATTTTATCTATGATCTCCTTGATGAAATAATTTCGCAGTGAGGTCAACTGTTCTATATGCTGGGAAAGATTTTTTCCGGCCAGTTCGGCTGCTTTTCCAAAGCCTATGATGCCGGGAAGATTCTCCGTCCCTGCTCTTTTTTTGCTTTCCTGTCCGCCACCGAACATGAAATTGGAAATCACCACACCGCTGCGGATGTAAAGTGCTCCGATGCCTTTCGGCCCATAAATTTTATGACCGGATACGGACATAAGATCCACACCCAAATCGTTGACGTCGATAGGAACATTACCCAATGCCTGCACCGCATCGGTGTGAAGAAGAATCCCCTTCTTTTTTGTGATTTCGGAGATCTCCTTTATGGGCTGAATCGTCCCTACCTCGTTGTTGGCCAGCATGATGCTCACGAGAATGGTGTCTTCTCTGATTGCATCAGCAAGTTCAGTCACGGAAACCAAGCCCTTTTCATCCACTTCAAGATATGTCACATCAAACCCTTCTTTTTCCAGGAATTCACAGGAATGAAGCAAAGCATGATGTTCGATTTTAGAAGTAATGATGTGATTGCCCTTATTCTTTTTTGCACGTGCTGTTCCGATGACAGCCCAATTGTCCGCCTCTGTTCCACCTGATGTAAAATAGACTTCGTTTTCTTTGGCACCAATAAGATTGGCCAGGTTCTTTCGGGCCTGGGCGATGCCATCCTTAGAAACAAAGGCCAAACTATACAAACTGGAAGGATTTCCAAAGTTCTCTCTAAAATAAGGCAGCATTTCTGCAAGAACTTCTTCCTTCACCGGTGTGGTGGCGGAATAGTCCAAATATACATTTCTCAATGGTCTACTCTCCTTTGTATGGTTAATCAATACATTTAATTATACCATTTTTTCAAAAAAGGTAAACCTATTCTTTCGGGATCCGTTTTTTAACGATCATCAAAAACTCCGAATTGGTGGGCTTTCGTCCTGTTAATGATTTTGTGGAGTTCAAAAAAAAATCCGGAATCAGATCCCGGTTTTCCTCGTTTTCCCAGAAGGAAGCAATCGCCCAACGCATGCAGCGTTCTACGGACTGGGCAGAAGTGTTGTGGATCTTTGCTACTGCCGGATAGACCTCTTTTGTAACACCACCATGGATCAGCTGTTCTTCTGAACTTATGCTGGCAGCGGTGGCCAGATATCGTGTTCCTCTTAAAAGCATGGGCATTCCCATGGAATAAAAGAAATCCATATAGTCATCTGCTTGCGGAGACGCTTTGGAAAATTTACCTGATTTCATTCTGTTGTTTCTTCCTCACAAGAGTATTAATTAAGAGTTTAATGTACATATTTACTATATACAAACCATAGGCTTAAGTTTTTCATACGTTTTATCTCCGATGCCAGATACATTTTTCAGTTCGGCGACTTCCTTAAAATTTCCAATTTCATTTCGATAGCTGATGATCTTTTGAGCCATGGCCGGACCGACTCCGGGGAGCGTCTCCAACTGCACGGAATCTGCGGTATTGATATTGACCCTGCCAGCGGTTTGGTCAGAAGATGAACTGGAGGATATGGCCTCACCTGCTGCGGGAATATAGATTTTCATACCGTCTGTCAAAGCTCCGGCAAGATTGATATTTTTTGTTTCAGCTTGCTCCGTCAATCCCCCTGCCATTTCAACGGCTTCATAAACACGGCTTCCCATTGTCAAAGTGTAAACGCCGGGATGTATCACTTCTCCGTCCATATCAACGATGACGGACGCCGGTGTTACGACGGCCTGCTTCGCTTCGTTTTCTTCCGGCTCCAAAATTTCATCGGAAGACGTGTCCATTTCACTTTCGCTGGTTGCGATCCAGTCGGATTCTTCCCTGTTTTCGTGAAATACAAAAACAGCAAAGGTGACCGCAAGGATAATAATCCCGGCGATCACCTTATACCGCTTAGAGCGCAGCTTATGGTACACACGCAAATTCATAATGACACCTCCATCCGTTTTATATATAATACCACGAATGTTATAATATGTCAATTAATCAATATTGCCTTTTCGCATAAGCGTTTTGAGTCGAATGGAATGCAGGCTGCTAAAAAAATCATTCTTTCTTTGGAGGCGCTATTTTGATTTTTCGCAACAAAGGCCTTCTTTTACGACTCTGTTAGGATCCGACTATCCCCAGATTTCTTCCGGAGTCGGTACTTTTGCAGTGAGGTTCGTGTAACCAATTCTGGTAATATTAATCAAATGCTTGTAGTCAAGGTTTTCACTGATGCTGTTGTTGCCCCAGGAACCGCAGCCTAATGTAGCAGTGGGAATAAAACCGTTGGAGTAAGCTCCGCCTACGCCGGAAGAACCAATGCCGTTGACCAGCAAACGTGACACAGGAATCTTGCAACCAGCATATTCGATGTGTTCTTTTGTGAAGGAATGAATAACAGTACTGTGTCCTTTTCCTTCAAATTCAAGATTAGCATTGACGATATCAACCGCTTCCTCGAAAGTCTTATAGGTATAAGCGGAAAGAATCGGGAACAGCTTTTCTTTGCTCAGGATCTCATCTTTGCCGAAGCCATTTGCTTTTACGATAAGAACTCTGGTTCCTTCGGGAACTTCAAGTCCAGCCATCTTTGCAAGAACAGGTGCGGTAAGTCCAACAGCCTGCTTATTAAGTGCGCCATTGGGGAAGAAGGTATCGCGAACGATCTGAGCTTCTTTGGGATCTTCTACATAGTATCCGCCGTTTTTCTTGAATTCAGCAATGATTTCGTCAAATCTGCTTTCGGGGCAAACAAAATTCTGTTCGCATGTGCAAAGAACGCCGTTGTCATAGGTTCTGCCAGTGATGATTTTGGGAACAGCATCAACAATATCAGCATCAAAATCGATGATGCACTGCATGTTTCCTGCACCAACGCCGTAAGCCGGTTTTCCGGAGCTGTAAGCAGCTTTTACCATTCCGGGGCCGCCTGTTGCTACGGTGACATCAGCCATCTGCATCAGGAGGTTGGAAGCTTCTACTGTAGGCTCTTCAATGCACTGTACGAGGTTTTCGGGAGCGCCGATCTTTTTCAGAGCTTCGTTGATGACTCTTGTAGTTTCAACACCAGTCTTCTTGGCAGAAGGATGAGGTGCAATGATGATGGCGTTTCCGCCTTTGAGTGCGATCATGGTGTTGTGCATCGGTGTCATGACCGGATTGGTTACAGGTGCAATAGCGCCGATAACGCCCATGGGCTTAGCGACTTCAACCAGGCCCTTTTCATCAATATAATTGATGATGCCTACACTCTTCTTGTCCTTCAAGTGATTCCACACAGCCATGGCCTTACCTTTATTTTTCATGATTTTGTTTTCATAGCTGCCCATCTTGCTTTCTTCTACAGCAAGCTTAGCAAGTTCTTCCCCTTTGTCATAGACCGCTTTGCCAACAGTCTTAACTACCAGGTCGACTTGCTCCTGTGTATAAGTTTCAAATACTTTTTGTGCTACTTTTGCCTTTTCAATCAAGCCAGAGATATATTCCATAGTGTCCATAAGTATTCTCCTTCAACTTTTTTTCTTCCCACCTAACATTTGGCGAATGGCGGTGGCCATTCGCCAAATGTCGTAGGATATTTGGTTATTTGGTTAGTGTGTGTCGTATTTATTCGGGATGTTTATTTGAAGTGCTTGTCGTAAACGATTCCCATGGATACATCGAGAACTTCCAAGGCTTCCTTGATGTGCTCTTCAGTGATGTTGAGCGGGGGCTCGATTCTGATAGTCTTCGCATTGATTAAGCTTCCGGACAGAAGGATTCTTCTGTTGAATGCTTCGAAAACTACTTCATAACCCATGTCGCCATCACAGAATTCCATAGCGATCATCAATCCTCTTCCTCTGTATGTAGTCAAGAGTTTCGGATACTTCTTCTGGAGTTTTTCCAGACCTTCCATAAACATCGCGCCGCTCTTCTGAGCTCTGCCGCAAAGATCTTCGCCGAGGATTACATTGAATGCTGCAAGACCAGCGGAGGTAGCAAGCGGGTTTCCACCAGTGGTTGTGCTGTGGAGGAGGGGATCCGGGAACATTCCTCTGAATGCTCTCTCTGTGCAGACAGTCGCGGAAAGCGGAACTACGGAACCGGAGATCGATTTGCCGAGGCAAAGGATGTCAGGAGCTACTCCATAGTAATCTACTGCAAAGAGGTAACCGGTACGGCCCATACCAGCCTGTACTTCGTCAGCAACCATCATGATGTCGTACTGGTCGCAGATTTCTCTGATTCCCTTTACGAAATCATCCGGTGCGATGTTGACGCCGCCTTCACCCTGGATGGGTTCGAAGACGATGGCTGCCGGCAGTTCGCCGATGTAATCAAGAACGTCGATCATTTTTCTGAGATATTCGATATCTCCGAAAGGAGCAAATCTGGCTCCCTGCATGAGCGGAAGGAACGGTCCTCTGTAATGCTCTTTGGAGGTCAGGGACAGTGCGCCCATTGTCTTTCCGTGGAAGTCAGCTTTAAATGCTACATAATAATGTCTTCCTGTTGCAAGAGTCGCCATTTTGAGTGCGCACTCGATGGATTCTGTTCCGGATGATGTGAAGAATGTGTACTGCAGATCTCCAGGAGTTACGTCAGCAAGAACACGAGCGAGGAGCGAACGGTTAGCGTCAACCAATTCAGCGCTGGAAAGCGGCTGCTTGTCGAGCTGGTTCTTAACTGTTTCTACGATTTTCGGATGTCTGTGACCGCAGTTGAATGCGCCGAAACCGCCGAGGCAGTCAATGTATTCTTTGCCGTGAAGGTCTGTGAATGTATCTCCCTGAGACATCCATTCCATAGCCATCTGGTCGCCACCAGCAGATTTACGATACTCAAGGAAACCGGGATTGATGTGATTGTCAAAATTGTTTCTGACTTCACTGATGAATACGTTCTGTTCCTCTTCTGTCATTGATTTCTGACTGATGGTCTTTAATGCATACTCTGTGTATTTGAGTACTTCGTCAAAACTTTTTCTGCCCATTTTGTTTTGTTCCTCCAAATTGAACTTACAGGTTGCTATAACTTTCAGGTAGTTTTTCTCTTAGAATGCAGCTTCTACTGCTTCTTTGAGGATATCGTACGCCTTATCACAATCTTCTTTCGTTGCGATAAGGGGGGGTACCATACGGATGATGCTGGTTCCGATAGCAGTGGTGAGGAGTTTTCTGTCCAGAGCGTTGTGCTTGATGTCAACAGCCTTGGGAGCGTCAAATTCAACACCTACGAGCAAACCGGCGTGGCGAACTTCCTTAACATGGGGAAGGTTCTTCAGTTTTTCGGAGAAGTAATCGCCAACAACTTTTGCGTTTCCGGAAAGGTCGTTGTCAATGATTTCGTTGATTTCTGCCAGAGCGCCAGCGCAGCAGAGGGGGTTTCCAGCATATGTGCTTCCGTGAGTTCCAGGACCCATGGATTTAGCAACTTTGTCTGTGCAGCACATTGCACCGATGGGGAGTCCGCCGCCCATTGCTTTCGCCATGGAGCACATATCCGGCTTGATGCCATATCCCTGATAAGCCATCAATGTTCCGGTTCTTCCCCAACCAGTCTGTACTTCGTCGAAGAGGAGCAGCATGCCCTTTTCGTCGCAGAACTTTCTGAGTCCTTCAACAAATTCCTTTGTTGCGGGAACAACGCCGCCTTCACCCTGGCAAAGCTCGATCATGATAGCGATGGTGTTGTCTGTGCAAGCAGCTTTGAAAGCTTCAAGATCATTGTACTTCGCATAAGTGAATCCGGGAAGAATCGGCTGGAATCCTTTGTGGATAGCGCTTTCGGGCTGTCCGGTTGCGGAAAGTGCGCCATAAGTTCTGCCGTGGAAACTGTTGACTGCAGTTACGATGTGATATCTTTCGGGTCCGAAATTGTCAACGCCATATTTTCTGGCAATCTTGATCATTGCTTCATTGGCTTCTGTTCCGGAATTCTGATAAAAGACCTTGTCCATGCCGATGCTTTCGCAAATTCTCTGGGAAAGCAGTGCCTGGGGAATGGTGTACGGATAGTTGAAGGTATGCATAATCTCTCCAACTTGCTCTCTAACAGCAGCAACAACTTTGTCATTGCAGCTTCCTGCACTGTTTACAGCGATACCGCCGTAAAAGTCGAGATATGCATTGTCGTTTTCGTCATAAAGGTACATTCCTTTTGCTTTTGTAGCAATGAACGGATACCTTTCATAAGTTTCGATCATGTACTTTTTGGTAAGTTCTTTGATCTGGTCGGCTGTCATCTTGACATCTTTCAACTGCATTTTGTGTCCTCCATTTCCTTTCTAAACTGCTGCGGTAA
>Ga0302242_1001730_pt1 | contig 15270 bp, 5 predicted proteins | sample AAG_UR_Lys_MG_FD_193510 | JGI IMG/M metagenome (GOLD analysis project Ga0302242, IMG submission 193510) | Enriched activated sludge microbial communities from anaerobic digester in WTTP, New Holstein, Wisconsin, United States - AAG_UR_Lys | ecosystem: Engineered > Bioreactor > Anaerobic >... | reverse complement strand
AGCCGGGCTTCCTGTGGGCGATTATGATGAAGACGTAACCGTGAGTTATATTACCCAAGGTGATCAAAGTGAGGTCTATGATAACAAATATGTCACCCTGAATGGCTCCGTTACCGCACCTCCAAGCACTGACCCTACCTGGGTCGTCGAGCCTACCGAGCTTTACGGCTTTACTTATCCTGAAGGCAGTGGCCCCTCCGCTTACAAGACCTTTACCATCACCGGAGCCAATCTTGATAATAGACTTTTCCGGGTTCATGCACCTGTATCAGGGCACTATGAAATCTCTGACAATGGCGATATCTACAGTAGTTACCTGGAGTTTTTCTCCGTTGATGGCACCATTCAAAAAACAATTTACGTACGCTTGGTAGCTGGCCTTCCTCAGGGCGATTACACTTGGTACAACAACGAGCCCGAAAGAGTAGCGGTAGCCTACCCATATCCATCTCCAGCTCCGATCGATCCTGTGTATGTAACTTTGGGCGGCGACGTGACCGCACCTGCTGTTCGCTACTGGGTGGACTTTGATAATGATGGCGAGACAAAGCGAAGCTATGCTGCCGCAGATTTGGTTTTAAGTGGATACAATTGGAATTTGGCAGAAGTCTTGGTTTCTGATCCACCTCTTAGCAATGATTGGTTTGTATACAAAAGAAGTGCCCGCTTCAGAGGCTATGGAGCTTCCGCTATGACCATGCTGGAAGACAAGCCTTGGGGCGGCGGCGATATTTCCTTCAAGTATCGTCAATATGGTGGTGATACTCAAAAAGCTTGGGTAGCAGAATACAGCATCAATCAGGGTGGGGATTGGACTCAAATCGGTGATCCCTTCACACCTACAGCCGATGTGCAGACCTTCACTGGAAGCATCGGAGATTCCAGAAGCATCCGCCTGCGATTCAGAAATGCCGATGAGAATGATACTGGCACATCCGACCGTCGTTGGAACCTCGACAGCATCGACCTCGCAGACTACTATGACTTCTACAAAGACGTGCCCAAAACTGTCGATGAAGTCGTGATCACCATGAGAAGCAGCAATGCCAATTACGACTATACCCGTACACCCAGTACCCTGCCCGATCCTGAATTCAACGTCTTGTTCCATAGATGCATCACCCTGTTAGATAATGGTCCCTGGCAGATCGATACCGGTGTCTCAGCCAACAAGCAACCCGATTCCTATTGGGCAGCTTATAAACTGCATGACGAATGGTATGCCGCGGAAATGGTTGGTGGACAAGCCACCCTCTATGTGCCCGCCGGTACAGTCACTGCTAACGATAAAATCGAACTGTTGATCGGCTATGGCAAAAACCCCACCGTGCCCGTGACACTCTCTCACTTCTCCGCTACCATCAACGCTCAGAACTTCGTGCAGCTCACCTGGATTGCTCAGACTGAGACCAACGTCTTGGGCTACAACGTCTATCGCAACACCAGCGATGAGCTGAGCTCCGCCATCAAGATCAGCGAGCTGATCGAAGCCAACAACAGCTCTGAAGCTACCACCTACACCTATCTGGATCAGGAACTTGAACAGAATGGAACTTACTACTACTGGCTGGAAAACGTGGATCTGGACGGCACAATGAGCTACCACGGCCCCGTGAGCGTGGTCTTCAGCGTGGAAGATGGAGAAGGCGGCACCCCGGGCGTTACTTTCAAGACCAGACTTGAGAATGCCTACCCCAACCCCTTCAACCCCAACACCAACATTCGCTACCAACTCAAGGAAGCCGGCGATGTGAAGATCGACATCTACAACGCCCGCGGCCAATTGGTGCGTAGCTTTAGCCAAACCCATGACGCTGCTGGATACTACCAGATCAACTGGGATGGACGCGACAGCTCCGGCAAGACCGTCTCCTCCGGTGTCTATCAATACAAGATGACCAGCGGTAAATACCACTCCACTAAGAAGATGGTAATGAAAAAGTAAAGACCTCCGGTCTTTGATAAAAAGAATAGCCCGCGGAAACGCGGGCTTTCTTTATGTACGAGCGGTCGCCGAACCGCCATTGTACAGGCGTTAGCCGCACCGACCAATCCCATAGCCGGCGCTCGCTGAAGCGCCGCAATCAAGCGCAGCTTGATACTTAAAGCGGCGAAGCCGCTTGTATTCGCAGTTCAACCCCCATATAGCTTCCGTTAGTAGCACCTCATGAGTTGACAACACTCGCTGTTGTTACGTAGATAGCGGTTTAGTCACAGACGATAGAAGCCAGCTCCGCTGGCTGGCGGCGGTTCAGCGACCGCCGGCTACAAGAGCCGCCCCGGCGAGCGACCGTACAAGGCAAGCAAAGCCTCCCTGAATTGGATATTTCCCGGCGATGCATCTGCCTTGCAAGACGTCACTTGCGAGACTGCCGCAGCAAATGTGAAGAAAAAGATGCAATCTAAGGCTTGACAAAAGATACGACCCTTTTAGAGTGTGACCTTGGATGGAAATTCAGTTCATCCATCCCAAAATGATAACTCAATTGGAGATATTATGAAGAAGCTAAGTTTAATTTTACTGCTGGTCTTCGCAATCGCAGCCGGCTTTGCACAGACGTCGTTTACCGCGACGTATACTTTTGGCTCAGATGGCAATGTGCAATCATTCGCCTTCAACGGTACCCAGCCCGCCGGAGTAACTATGGGGAATATCGTGAAAAATGGTGTGACATCATCGTCGAGCAGTGGTAACTTTAGAGCTACTGATTGGCCTGTGGCTGATCCTCCTAATAGTTCTTTTGATTCAAACAAATACATTGGCTTCACAATTACTGCTGGATTCAATTATATGTTCAGCGTAGATACTATTACTTTTGGAATAGGTAGGAGCGGAACAGGAACCCGCAAAACTGAGTGGAGAGGTAGTGCAGACTCCTTTAGCGCACCTTTTACCAACTATTCTTTAGGGCACACCGACTTAAATAATAATGGCGGCGTGATAGAAAATCCCGATTTAGATCCATCCACTTGGACCGGCAATGTTCTGACGCTCACAGGTGTAACTGGTTATCAGAATATGCTGTTCTGTGATCTTAGGATGTATATGTATGACGCTGAGGCTTCAGGCGGTACTGCTGGCTTACAAGGCCCCATCACTATTGGGGGCACATTTCAGCCTGTGGGTTCAAGCGTCTTGTTTGATGTTTATCCCAAATCTCTTTCTGGCTTCACCTATAAAGAAGGCAATTGCTCCACCATAGTCAAGAACTTTACCATGGTTGGATACAATCTCAGTGGAAGCGTTTCTGTAGTTGCACCATCTCATTATGAAGTTGCTACTGCTGCAGCAGGTCCCTATACAGCGTCATTAAATGTTCCCGTGGATGGTAATGGTAATGTGCAACAAAATGTATATGTGCGCTTGATAGAAGGTTTAACGGTAGGTGAATATAACAATGAGATTGTGATGATCACTCCGTCCACACCAGGATTTGCTTTTAGTGTAACTTGTAGTGGCTCAGTTATCCATGCTCGCTACTGGGTAGATTTTGAAGGACCAGGTGAGACAACAGCATCTAGCTATGATTCTAAAACAGTGATCTTAAGTGGACTTCAGTGGAATATGACAGGAGCCTTGATTGGAACCAGTACGTCTGATTACAAGGAGGGAGCAAGAAGTGCACGTCTAAGAGGTTCAGCTTCCATGACCATGTTGGAATTTAAAACAGAAGGTGGTGGCACAGTTTCATTTAAGCATCGTCGTTATGGCACAGAAAGTGACACATACTGGAAAGTTGAATACAGCACTGATGCCCATGGTGCTGTTGGGGGAGAGACTTGGCATCCAGTTGGTACCTTCACGGCAGATAGTGCTGTGGGGACATTCTCCAAGAATATCAACAATTCTAAAAGCATCCGCCTACGCATCTCAGCGAACGGCAACAATGGTACCAAGCGTGCCAATATCGACAACATAGAAATCACAGACTACTACGACTTTTTCAAAGGCATAGCCACACAGGGCAATTCAGAAAACACGATCACCTTCACAGGCGGACATGCCAACTATAGCCTTATAAATACGACGCCCGGCGATCCTCCTGATCCCGCTTTCCAAGTCAGTTTCCATAGGTGTCTTACACTGTTAGGACCAGGCCCCTGGACCATTAGTGTTTCAAACGATACTGCGGATTGGGCAGCCTACAAGCAGGGCGGTACATGGTACAGCACTGCATTCGCAAATGGATCAGCCACTTTACAAGTAACTGCAGCCAAAAACCAAGAGATAGAGCTACTCACCGGTTCCGGTAACGACCCCACCCTGCCCGTGACGCTCTCGCACTTCTCGGCTACCATGACCGCGGAAAACTACGTGCAGCTCACCTGGGTTTCACAGACGGAGACCAACGCCTTGGGTTACAACGTATTCCGTAGCGACAGTGACAACCTGGATTCAGCGATGCAAATCTCGCCTCTGATTGCGGCTACCAATACCTCTTTCGCGCAGACCTATGTTTACGTGGATAAGGAGTTGATGGAAAATGGCACCTATTACTACTGGCTGCAAAACGTGGATCTGGACGGCACATTTGCTTTCCATGGCCCTGTGAGCGTGGTCTTCAGCATCAGTGGAGACACCGGTGCTCCCGGCATTCCCACGGCGACCAAATTGGACAATGCCTATCCCAACCCCTTCAATCCCAACACCACCATCCGCTATCAGCTCAAGGATGCGGGCAAGGTGAAGATAGAGATCTTCAACCTCAAGGGTCAGGTCTTGCGCAGCTTTGAAAAAGGCCATGACGCTGCCGGACATTATGGAATAGTTTGGGATGGACGCGATAGCTCCGGTAAGGAACTTTCTTCAGGCGTCTATCTCTACAAGATGAGCAGTGGCGGGTATAGCGAGACTAAGAAAGTGGTGCTACAGAAGTAGTTGTGAGTAGTGAGTTGTGAGTTGTGAGTCGCTGCGCAGGTTGTTGAGACTCGCGTGCTTGTGGTGGTGATACGGACAGCTCTGAAGCTCTTTATTTGCCCACGAATTACACGAATTTGCACGAATTATAAAGAAGAAAGTCCACTGATGGACACGGACGGGGCGACTTCGTCGCAGTCGTCAGTAGCCAGTCGTCAGTCGTCAGTCGCTGCGCTGGTTGTGAAGATACGGATATTAGTGGCTGAGATACGGACGACTCTGGGGCTCTTTATTTGTCCACGAATTACACGAATTTACACGGATTAAATGGCCAGCAGACGCTGGCCTTTTGCATGTACGGGCTCGCTGTAGGGTCGGTCGCCGGACCGACCAAAGAAGTAATGTAGCCGGCGGTCGCCGAACCGCCGCCAGCCAGCGGAGCTGGCTTAAATAAAAAGAGCCAACCAAGCGTGTCCACGCCACAATTACACACATTTACACCGTTAGTGCAGCCGCTCATGTAAGAGAAACTCGCTGCCGGTTGAACTGCTGTAAGAATCAAGCTACGCTTGATTGCGGCGCTACGTCTAACGCCGGCTACCAGTATTGTGGTCGCTATGGCAAGCGACCATACATAGCACACCTATCCCCGAAGCTTGCGAAGCAACTCACGACATCGGCGGTGCGGCTAACGCCGGTACCTTCGGTGCGCAGCGAGCGCCCGTACATAGAGCACCCAACCCAGAAGCTTGCGAAGCGACTGGCTACTGACGACTGGCCGACGCAGTCGGCCTATTTCAGATACACTATCTTCTCGTTGACAGCGTAGTTACCTTGTTTGGCCTGCAGGTAGTAGACGCCGCTGCTCACCTTTTTGCCATTTTCATCACGGGCATCCCAGTTAAACACTTCGATGTTGAGGGGTTTATCATTCAGGAGGGTGCGCACTAATTGTCCTCTTTGGTTGTAGATTTTGAGGGTGGCGGTTCTGCTGAAATCCTTGGCTTTGAGGGTGATGCTGACGCTTTGGGAGAAGGGATTGGGTGAGGGCAGCGAGAGGTTCAATCTGGCAGCGGGGGTGTTGCTATCGATTTCAGAGGGATAAATCTCGGCAAAATCGTGTCTGAAGACGTGTTGCACCGATGCTTTGGCGTTAGCTGCATCCATAAAGTAGAGCGGGAAGCTCAAGGTGATGGCGGTGCCAAGGCCATAGTCGTTGCGGATGCCCACAGCTTGACCGTTCAGGTAGCCTTGTGCGCTGTCATCAGCATAATCGCTTGAGTAAGAGTAGATAGCGGTGGCGGCGTCAGTGGGCGTCATGCCTTCTATTCTGGTGATATGATGGTTGAGGGCGGCTAAGCTCTTGAGTGGGTCGACCTCGATGAGCGGGTAGTCGGCTTGTAGGGGCAGAGCGGTTTTGAAGCGGCTTTGATTGGTGAAATCCACCGCCTGGATGCCTAAGACATCGTGGATGAACTTTCCCGGGGCAAAGTCGGCCGGATAGCCCTCATTCAGCTCAAACTCCGTGCTGGGATGGTAGACGCTGAAGAGCAGCTTACCGCCTAACTCTATATATTTTTGGATGATATCTGTATAGGCCGAGGCTCCCGAAACATCAGCCTGGTCGTTACCATGCCAGAGAACGCAGGAAAAGATGCCCAGATCAGCCAATTTCAGCTCTTGAAAAGCTTCCAGGTCTATCAGATGCGGCTCATATCCCTCCAAAAGCTCAGCATAGAATTGATCTATCATCTCATCTGTGGGCTGGAAGATACTGGATCCGCTGCCGCCTTTGGTTTCGTCGATGATGAGCACGCCCTGGTTCATGGACAAGGGTCTGGAGCGGATGAGCTCGGAGGCGGGGCTGAGATTGCCAGCATGGTCAAAGGCACAAATATGGTAGTAATAGCTGTGTAAACCGCCATAGACATCACGATCCTGATATGAGGTGTCAGAGGCCGCCATGGTGGCTAAAAGGCTGCCAGGATCGTTTGCATCGGTGCTGCGATAGATGTGGTAGCCGGCTAAATCGTATTCGAGGTTGGGCTGCCAGGAAAGCTGAACCGAGCGGCGCTGGGGTGAATCTATAAATTCAGCCGGTGTGAGCGGGTTTACCAAGGGAGTACCGGTGCCTGTAATTCCGATGCTTTCGTGGTCGTAAGTATCCACAGCGGCGACAGCGATCAGGTATTCTGTGTCTTCAGTGAGTCCACTCAGGAGGTAACTGTTTCCTTGGCAGTCTATGTGGTTGTTCATCAGTTGGTATTGGTCTGTGCCCCAGTAAATTCTGTAGTGGAAGACACTTTGATCAGGCGAGGCATCCCAAGTGAGCAGCAGGGATTGGCCATCTCCATAGTCTTGGACGCTGAGCTTGGAAGGTGTTTCCGGCATCTCGGCAAAGGTGGCAGCGACGGCGGTTGAGGCTTTGATCACCTCTGCGGCGTAGGCGGGGTCGATATTGGCCACGATGTCATCGCTGGAGTGGTAGTAGGGCGAAAAATCGCTTTCAAAGAAGTAGACCACATTGTAGCCAGCTTGCCAAAAAGGAGCGCTATCGCTGCTGGTGCTATTCATCTCGCCGTAGTAGGCATGTAAATCGGTGTAGGCAGAGGTGATCTTATAGGCATGGAAACTGTGATCAAGACTGCCTTCATAGGGCATCAGGCGTACAAACCCATTGGCGGGATTGGAAGTGTTGTTGGAGATCATATCATGGTTGATCATGAGGCGGATGTTCAGGTCATTTTCGACAGCATAGCGGGAGTAGGCTCTTGAGCCATGCAGGCCGAATTCTTCGGCGGCAAAGGTGACAAAGCGGATGCTGCGCTTGGGTTGATAGCCGGCAGCCATCATCACACGTGCCATTTCCAGGCAAGCCACGGTGCCGCTGGCGTTGTCATCCGCTCCGGGTGCGATGAGGTAAGGGTCATCGTATTGATTGATGGAGTCATGATGCCCGCCCACGATGATAAATTGATCCGGATACAGGTGGCCGGGGATGGTGGCGACAACGTTGTATTGGGTGGTGCCGCGCCATTCAAAGGCGTGCAGCTCCACGTCTGTGATGCCAAAGCTGATAAACTGGTCTTTGATCCATTGACTGACGGCGTAGCGATTATCCGCCAGACAGAAACGCGTGCCAAAATCCTGCAAGCTCTGGATCTGGGATTGGACGGAACTGGATTGAACCAGGTTTACGATGGCTTGAATCTCGTCGTTGACGGTGGTGTTGAAACTGCTTTGGGGCTGGGCTGCGGGCAGGCGCATGGGCTTGAGCTCCAGAGCTGTGAAAGAGTAGCGGATCTTTTGCCTAAGGGCCACTTCATCGAGAGGAGTCTCAAGCAGGATCACATTCCCCAGCTTTAAGATGGGTTTTCCGGCGTCAGGCGGTAGTTGTGGTAGGGAGCCATCGGGTGAGCTGACCAAGTAGAGGTAGTCAGTGGCGGTTATGGTTTGGGAGGGGTGCAGGTTTTTGGCGGATTCCAGAGCTACCAAAAAACCGGCCTGGTTGTAGTAATAGATTTGCACGCCCTGGTTTTGGAGGGCTAAGGCTTGCTGGTAAAGCTCGCCTGGGGCTTTTGTCGCTTCGATAAAGGCCAGGCTTGCCGTCTTGGCGCAGATTGAAGTGAGCGTGATGATCAACAAGAGAGAGAGTAGGAGTTTCTTCATCGGGATTCCTTATGAAATTGTAATTTGCTGCTTGGTTTGGCATGCATAATTCGTTCCTTATCTGAGACAAAAACAGCCTTGTAGCTGGTGGTTGCCGAAGCGCCGCTTTCTAAGTTGTCAGTAGCCAGTCGTCAGTCGTCAGTCGCTGCGCTGGTTGTGAAGATACGGATGTTAGTGCCTGAGATACGAACGGCTCTGAAGTGCTTTATTTTGCCCACGAATTACACGAATTTGCACGAAATATAAAGAAGAAAGTCCACTGATGGACACGGATTAACACGGATTAAATGGCCAGCAGAAGCTGGCCATTTGCATGTACGGGCGATCGCTGAAGCGCCGAAGGTACCGGCGTTAGCCGCACCGCCGGTGTACTGTAGTTATTCGTAGCGACCAAAGAAGTCATGTAGCCGGCGTTAGACGTAACGCCGCCAGCCAGCGGAGCTGGCTTAAATAAAAGAACCAACCATGCGTATCCGCATTACATTTACACACATCCACACCGTTAGCGAAGCTGCTAACAACTAACCACTAACAACTAACAACTGGCCGACGCAGTCGGCCCTACTTCATATACACTATCTTCTTGCTGACTGAGTGTTTACCCTGCTTAGCCTGCAGGAGGTAGACGCCGCTGCTCACCTTTCGGCCCAGATTGTCACGGGCATCCCAGTTGAACACTTCCACATTCAGGGGTGAGTCCTGCAGGAGGGTGCGTACGAGTTGTCCTCTTTGGTTGTAGACCTTGAGGCTGGTGGGTTTGCTGAAGTCTTTGGTTCTCAGGGTGATGCTCATGCTGTTTGAGAACGGGTTGGGTGAGGGCAGCGATAAGCTCAAGCCGGCTGCTGGGGTAAGTCCTGCGTCTTCATCGGGATTCGGTACCACAAAATCGTGATTCAGGACATATTGCACCAAGGCTTTGGCGCTGTCTGCATCCATGAAGTAAAGCGGGAAGCTAAGGGTGATGGCTGCGCCGTAACCATATTCGTTTCTGATGCCCACGGCTTTGCCATTGAGATATCCTTCGTTGCTGTTATTGTCGTAATCACTCGAGTAGGAGTAGATGGCGGTAGCGTTGTCCGTGGGAGTCATGCCTTCCACTCCTTTGATGTGATTGTCCATGTCAGGTCTGCACTTCAGGGGGTCCACTTCAATGATGGGGTATTGTTCCTGTAGAGGTAGAGCCGTCTTAAAGCGGCTTTGGACTTTGAAATCAACCTCCCCAATTCCCAGCACATCGTGGATAAACCGTCCGGCTTCGAAGGTTGCCGGATAGCGGATACTCTGCTCAAACCGCCTACCGGGATAATATACGCTGAAGAACACCTTGCCGCCGAGTTGGATGTAACCCCGGAGGGCGTCATTGTGGGCTGAGCCGCCCATGAAGTCCGATTGACCGTTGCCATGCCAGATTACGCAATGAAAGATACCAAGGTCAGCCACTTTCAGGTCTTCCACTTCCTCCAAATCAATCAGATATGGATCAAATCCCTCCAACATGTCATCATAGAAATCATCCACCATCTCATCCGAGGGGTTGAGGATATCGGATCCGCTCGCACCTCTGGTCTGGTCCACGATCAGCACACCCTGGTCCATGCTGGCGGGGCGTGAGCGGATGACCTGGGAGCCGGCACTCATATTGCCATCGTGATCAAAGGCAAAGATACGGTAGTAATAACAGTGTAAACCACCGTTTACATCGTGATCCCGGTAGCTTGCATCGGAGGGCGCTACGGTGACCAAAAGGCTGCCGGGATCCTCTGCTGCGGTGCTGCGATAGATTTTGTAGCCGGCCAGGTCATATTCGCCATTGGCTTGCCAGGAAAGCTTAACGCAGTGACGCTGGGGAGAATCCATAAATTCAGCGGGTGTAAGCGGGATGACGAGGGGTATTCCTCTGCCCATTGCTCCTACGCTTTCGTTGTTGCAGGCATCCACAGAAGCGACCCTGATCAAATACTCTGTAGCTTCGTTGAGTCCGCTCAGGACGTAGCTGTTGCCGGTGCAGTCCACATAGTTATTGGCAATATCGTCTTGATCGTTTCCCCAGTAAACCCGGTAATGGCTGACGGTTGGGTCTGTTGACAGATCCCAAGCCACGTGCAAGGATTGGCCGTCTCCATAGTCTCGCACCACAAGGTTTTCAGGTGTTTGGGGCAAATCGGCAAAGGTGGCAGCGATGGCGGTGGAAGCTTTGATCACTTCCGTGCAGTAGTTTCCATCGATATTGGCTACGATGTCATCGCCGGAATGGTAGTGGGGCGAAAATTCGTGTTCGAAGAAGTAGATCACATTGTAGCCTACATACCAAAATGGTACACCATCGCTTAAGTGGAAGTTCAGTGTTCCAAAATACGTCTGCATACTGGTGTAGAGCGAGGTGATGCTTTGGGCACGAAAACTGTGTTCCATGCTGCCCTCATAGGGCATGAGGCGCACCTGCCAATCGCCGGGAGCAGCGGTGTTGTTGGCGATCATATCGTGGTTGATCATGAGGCGGATGTTCATCCCATTTACGACTGCATAGTAGGCGTAGGCATATGAGCCAAACATACCGTGTTCTTCGGCAGCGAAGGTGACAAAGCGGATGCTGCGCCTGGGCTGATAGCCGGAAGCCATCATCACGCGGGCCATCTCCAGACAGGCGGCGGTACCGCTGGCGTTGTCATCCGCTCCGGGTGAGTTCAGAAAGGGATCATCCATATTGATGGAGTCATGATGCCCGCCCACAATGATGTATTCATCCGGGTAGACGCAGCCGGGGATGGTGGCGACCACGTTGTATTGATCGGTATCTTGCCAACTGAATTGATGCAGCTCCACATTGGGGACGCCAAAGCTGATAAACCGGTCTCTGATCCACTGGCTGACAGCTAAGCGATTATCTGCCCGACAGTAACGCGTGCCAAAATCCTGCAAACCCTGGATGTGAGAAACCACGGAATCCACTTCAACGGCATTGACCAAACTTTGCAGCTCGACAGAGTGGGAGGGATTGAAGTTGCTTTTGGACTGAGCTTCCGGCAACCGCATGGGTGTGAGTTCCAGATGCGTGAAGGGATATCTGATCTTTTGCCTCAGGGCTACTTCATCCAGGGGAGTCCCCAGTAGGATCACAGAGCCTATCTGGAGGAGAGCTGTTCCTGCATCAGGAGGCAGTTGTGGCAGAGTTCCATCCGGCGAACCCACCAGGTAGAGGTTGCCGTCTGTGGAAAAGGTTTGGGAAACATTTACGTACTTGGCGGAGTCCAAACCAACCAAAAAACCACCCTGGTTGTAATAATAGATTTCCACGCCCTGATCTCGCAGGGCCAAGGCTTGTTGATATAGCTTAGCCGGATCTTTGACTGCTTCGATAAAGGCCAAGCCTGCCGTCCTGGCGCAGATTGATCCGAGTGAGATGATCAACAAGAGACAGAGTAGTGCTTTTTTCATCATACCTCCTTTTAATACAATAAGTTGCTATTCTGTTTAGCATGCAATTTTCATTCCTTGCCCACGATTAAAACGGCTTTGGCCCCAAATCGGTAAGTATTTCTTGATCCTTATATTTTCCTTGCGAGACGATGTTTTTGCGTTAAACTATCCGAAAATCCAAAACGAGAGGTACCTTATTATGAAAAAGACCTTATTGCTGATCCTGCTGCTGGGCACTTTGGCCTTTTTGGCAGCGCAGACACAGTTTACTCCGATAAATCCCGTCTCTGAAGATGATGAGGTGGAAATTGTCGATGACGAGATCATGCTTATCTCCGCGGAAGATGAAGACGTCGTAGGCCGAGTTGGCTATTTGGGCGTCTTTGTGGATGATCTGAATTTTCCCAAAGCGCAAGCCCTGAAATACACCAAAAACCACGGTGTGTTGGTGGTCAAGGTGGTGGAAGATTCCCCTGCCGCCGCCGCCAAATTGCAGGCTGACGATATCATCATGATGATGAATGAACAGGTGGTGCAAAACAAAGAGCGGTTCATCGAAATATGCGATGCCACAGAGGTGGGCGACAAGATGATGCTGAAGATCTGGCGCGCCGGCATAGAGCAAAATGTGGAGATCATTCTCTCTGAAAAGATCGAAGGTCCGGAAGAAGACGACCGCAAAATCACCGTGTCTTTCAAGCCCAATCTGGCCACTGGATACGGTGGTGGTAGCTGGCTGCCCATGTGGGCAACGGTGGATTTGACAGACGTCAACAAGTTATTGGGAAATTTGTATTTTGATACCATGCGAGAGAAAGGAGTACTCATGCAGGGTGGTGGCGGTAAAGGTCACATCGGCAAAGGCTTCTTCTTAGGCATCCAAGCGATAGGCTATGATGACAAAGGCAAACAAAACAAGCCTCCGGTTCCCGCGGACTCTACCGTTGCTAAAATCCCGGATCTCACGGCAAACTACTCGCTGAGTACCTTCGAATTTACCATCGATAAACGCTTTGCCGTCAAGCCTTGGTTGGTGCTTTCCATCGGCACGGGCTTGGGCAGAGCAGAACATAAGCTGGAGCTCTATAACGACCAGCCCGGTGGCGACTGGCCAGACCAAAATCCCCCAATCTACAACCTGGGCTACCATAAGGCTACGCTCAAAAAGGAATTCCTCACCATACACCCCAGATTTGAGACACTGTTTCCGATCTTGAGCTGGTTTGGCATGAGATTGGAGCTGGGATACAACTACGGCTTCAGTCCCTATAAAGGCTGGAAACAAGAGGAGTACAACGGCGATAGCCACCATATTACAGGTTCACCATTAACCGAGTTTGGAGCCTTTACCATCGGCGCCGGCCCTTGGTTTGGGTTCTAACACCAGTGCTACATGAAAACTAAGACAGGGATGCTGTAATGGCGTCCCTGTTTTTTTAGTTGTGAGTAGTGAGTTGTGAGTTGTGAGCGGCTGTGTAAGTGGGGTAGATGCGAGTGTTTGTGGTGTAGATTCGTATGGTTTTGTAGCTTCTTTTTTTCGTCCACGAATTACACGAATTAACACGAATTTGCACGAGTTAAACCCAGATTATGCAATAGGCTCTTTCTCCAAGGTTGAGCTTTTCTCCCCGTCACCTACTTCGCCCTTACTTACCCGCAGGGAGATGCCGTGGAGATACTCGGGTTTTTCCCGAGTGGCACCGAGTAATCACCGGGCGGCTAAGCAAGGAAGAGGCAGGGAGGCGAGGCGGCTGCGCCGTCCAGTTGTGAGTAGTGAGTTGTGAGCGGATGCGCTGGTTTCAGGGATAGGCGTGCTTTGCGGTAGAGATCGAGGTAGTGATGGCGCTTTTTGTTTTTCCCACGAATTACACGAATTATGGGGCCAGCTACCGCTGGCTTTTTAACATGATGTATGGCATCACATCCCCAAAATACTGCTTCCCATCTACATCTTGGGATGACTTAAAACTCACAACTGGCAACCAACAACTGCCAGTGCATCGCTGGCACACCTCGCGGATAGACGGTTTTTTGGTCTGATTCTTGCTACTATTAACCTGATCCAGTGCTATGTTAAGCTAAGGCATTGACAAAAACGCCTCTTAAAAAAGAGTGATCCCAAAAGTAAGTATTATCAAGGCAAGTAAATGAGAAAACACATTGTCTCCATCGTCGGCCGCCCGAATGTGGGCAAGTCCACTTTGTTTAATCGCTTGTGCCGCAGGCGGTCAGCGATCGTGGATTTTGAGGCCGGCATCACGCGTGACCGCAAGTATGAAGAAGTGGAAGAAGGCGGTAAAGTGTTCATTTTGGTGGACACTGGGGGCATTGTGTGCGACAGTAATGAGCCCATGGACAAGATAATCCGTGATCAGGCGCTGTTGGCGATACAGGAGAGCGATCTAATCTTGTTTTTGGTGGATGCTCAGACGGGCACGACCGATTTGGACATGGCGATCGCAAAAATCCTTTATCCACACAGGGATAAGGTGATTTTGGCAGCCAACAAGGCGGATAATGATAAATATGAGTGGGAAATCTTTGATTTTCTACAGCTTGGCTTCGGTGATGCCTTCCCCATTTCTGCGATTCAGGGCAAAAACACCTCTTCTTTGGTGGATGAGATTTTGAGGATGATCCCGGAAACGGCAGATGTGGACTATGATCAGGTGGAAGCGCCTGTCACGCGCATCGCGGTAGTGGGCAAGCCGAATGTAGGCAAAAGCTCGATCGTTAACCTGCTGCTGGGTGAAGAAAAGCAGATCGTGACGGACATCCCGGGCACGACCAGAGACAGCATAGACACGCCTTTCCGTTATCACGGCAAGGAATATATCCTGGTGGATACGGCAGGTCTCAGGCGCAAGACCAAGGTGGAATATGGAGTTGAGTATTTCAGCACCATGCGCAGCATCGAGAGTGTGGACAGATCGGACATGGTGGTGTTGGTGATCGCCGCAGACGAGCCGATCTCTCAACAGGACGTGAAGATAGCCGCCTATGCCAAGCGGCGGATGAAAGAGATCATGGTGGTGTTTAACAAATGGGATTTGGTGGAAAAGGATACGCACACCACGGGTCGCTACATCGCTGAGCTGCATCGAGAAATGCCCTTTTTGCAGTTTGCACCGGTGCAGTTTATCTCGGCCAAGACGCATCAGCGCATAAACCGTATCATGGAGACCTTGGTGAAGGTCGAGGAAGAGGCACAGAAGCGTATCTCTACCAGCGAGTTGAACCGCTTTATGGAGACGGTGATTGAGCGCAAGCTGCCCACGCATCCCACGGGAAAACATGTGAAGATCTATTACATGACGCAGGCTGCG
>Ga0302242_1001728_pt1 | contig 15296 bp, 9 predicted proteins | sample AAG_UR_Lys_MG_FD_193510 | JGI IMG/M metagenome (GOLD analysis project Ga0302242, IMG submission 193510) | Enriched activated sludge microbial communities from anaerobic digester in WTTP, New Holstein, Wisconsin, United States - AAG_UR_Lys | ecosystem: Engineered > Bioreactor > Anaerobic >... | reverse complement strand
GACGCCTTTTTTTGTCTTAAACTGCTGATAAGCCTGGCGCCAAACCGAAATCACTTTATTCTCGCTGAACACCTCCGCAGTCAGAAATTTCTCCGCTTCCTTAGTGCTTTTTCCCAGCAGCTCGTTGATCTCCTTCCTCGCATCTGCCACATGAGCTTCTGTATTTTGGATACCTTTCGCCAGAACTACGGCTACTTCGGCTTGAGGGAACACTTCCCAAAATTCTTCGGTAATTTTAAACTTTGTCATTTGATGATCTCCTTTACTGATGTGAGCATTGTTCTTTATATTGCCCGGTCGGTGTAATTAGATGTTACTTCATTTGTTTAACAGATGTCAAAAAATAAGTTAGGGGTATGGATCCTTTTGAAATCCATACCCCTCTTTTCGTTTGTGAGTTTACTGCGGCAGAAATACCAGAGAAATGGAAGTGACCGGGGAATCTGACATGCCGGGTTTGATGGCAATGGCTTTTACCAAACGGATCTCTCCCAGAGTGCTGCTCGTTGTTAAATTAAAGGATCCTGTGTACAGCGTGGAGGCGCTGCTTGGCGTATCCCCGTTGGCTGTAAAATAAATATTGGCGCCGTTGGTGTCTGACTGTATTGTGATCCTGACGGAGGCGTTATTGGGCAATGCGCCGGTGCTTGCAGGATCTGTCAGAAACGTTGGCGCGGCGGCTTGGTTGGAAACAAAGACAATGTTTTTCGATGCAACAGGGGAATCTCCCATGCCCAGTTTGGTGGCAATGGCTTTTACCACAATGGTTTCCCCATTGCTATTTGAGGTGCCCACGGAGAAGCCGCCTGTATATAATGTGGAAGCCGCGGTGGGAGTGGATCCATCTGTTGTGTAATAAACGGAGGCTCCAGCGGTACCAGTGGTAATGGTGACCTGAACGGTATCAGAACTGGAAATGGCGCTGACATCGTTGGGTTTCGTGCCAATGATCGGCGTTGTCACTTGGTTGGATGTGAAGACGATGGATTTGGAAGTCACCTCTGAATTGGTCATTCCCGGTTTTACGGCGATGGCCTTTACTACCACAGTTTCACCGGTAATGTTCAAGGTACTGACCTCAAAAGGCGAAGTATACTGGGTCGAGGCAGGGGAAGGTGTTGAGCCGTTCAGTGTGTAGTAAATCGTGGAGCCCGCCGTGGCGCTGCTTAGGGTGACAACTACCGTGCTGTTATTGGGCAAGGCGGAAACCACTGTAGGATCTGTGGTAATCACAGGAGCCACTGTTACCAGCCCTGTCCGGAAGGTGGACGTGATCTTGCTGATGGCGTTGCCGCTGGCATCTTCGATGGAACCGCTCAACAAAATCACATAGTAATCCGTATTCAGCGTCAGGTCAAAAACAGGATCCAATGTAATGACTTTTTTTGCGGAATCAATGGTACCGCTAAAAGAAACTTTGGTGCCGGTGGAAGAGCCTGTCCGTAATTCCACCATGCTTGAAATATCGGAGTTGGTAGTTGTTCCTCCCGCTGCATCATAAATCACTTCATCAAATGTGATCCTGATATTTGCCGCAACATCTGCGTTTGTGGCATTGCCTGCAGGACTGAAGGTGGGAACGGGGGCAGCTACATCCTGTGTTCCTGTCTTGAAGCTGGAGGTGATTTTTTCGTTTTCGTAGCCGTTCTCATCCTCAATGGTTCCTGCGAGGATGATAATATCGTGATACTTACTTGTGTTCAGCGTTGTTGCCGGAGTAATGATGATGGTTCGCTTATCGGAACTGATGGTGGCAGTGGTATAAGCGATCTCAGTCACCTTGGAAGATCCTGTGCTGTTCATTTCCCACAGCTCAACGATGTTCCGAATATCAGAAAGGGTGGAAACCGTACCGCCATTGCTCTTTCGGATGGGTTCATCAAAGACAATTGTGATTTTGGTGTTTGCGAGCACACCGGTGGCCCCATCGGTGGGTGTGAAAGAGGGCTGTGGTGGGCTGGTGTCTTCCGAAAGAGTGGGTTTGCGGGTTACACCGGAAGCCACTGTGATGACGGAGGGCCGGGTTTCATAAGTGATGTCATTGGCGTTGGCTTTCATGGTTGAAATCTTGCCGGTACCTGTGAAGGCTGTTTCGCCGTTTACGATGGCCGTATCAATGGTGGTTCCGCTGTTCATCTTCACGGAGGAGCCTGCTGCGGAAGCGTTGATGGTCAATGTGTCGATATTGCCCCAAAGCTGTTCCAAAACAGATCTGCTTGCGAGGACTACATTTGTAAAGTTCCCTGCCAGCCCCACTTCCTGAGTGCGTAAAGCGCTGCCCTCCAGATTGACGACCTTGAATCCTGCCCCCTTCAGGCTTGATTGTTCAAGAATGCCTCCATAGAGGAGACTTGCTTCGTTGACCGCAGAATATCCGGTGAGAAGGACCCGAACATCGCCAGTGGTTTTCGCCATGATCATGCTTCGGGCAAGGGTGTTTTTCAGAGTGATCGTGGATTCTCCGCCCCCATTTACATGCAATGTGCCAAGAATAAGACAACCATCAATGGACAGATCACTGTCCCCCAGTGACTTGTCGATGGTTACATCGTTTACATAAATTCTATCTCTGAGGGTAGTGGAGGAAGTGACTTTTGTATCTGCGGTAACGATGGTCTCGTTTTCGGCATACTTGACAAGGATGGTAGCTGCTTCGGCACGGGTCAAAGAGCCCAACGGGCGGAATCGGCCCTGGTCATCGCCCTGCATATAGCCGGCGGTGAATACCGCCGTGACGGCAGTTCTTGCCCAGCTGGAGATGCTGCTGTTATCCTTAAAACTGGAAAGACTTAAGGAGGAAGTGACAGGTGGCAGTACTTTGGACATCATAACGGCAGCTTCCTGCCTGGTGATGCTGCTGCCCGGCCGGAAGGTGTTGTCTTCATACCCGCTGATAAATCCTGCAGAAACGGCTTTGCGTACTTCCGCATAATACCATTCCGATGTACGCACATCTCTGAAGCCTATGCTCGCCTGATCTGTAACCTCAAGCACCACGTTCAGCATTCGGCTGAATTCAGCTCTGGTTACCGGACTGTCCGGCCGAAAGGTTCCGTTTTCATAGCCTTGGATAAAGCCCAGGGCTGCGGCATCATTGATAGTGTCTTCTGCCCAATGTCCTGAAGTGTCAGAAAAAGAGGGGACGCCGAAGCCGGATATGCTGCTCCCTAAAACTAAGGCCAAAACAATAAGGGCCAGGATGCATTTCTTCCCTTTTTTACTTCGCATTGCTTTATCCTCCCGTTACTTTGGCAGAAATACCAGAAAAGTTGACGAAACTTCAGAATCCGGCATGCCCGGCTTTGTGGCAATGGCCTTGATGAAAATGGTTTCACCGCCACTTTTTGATGTGCTGATTTCGAAAGGAGAGGTATATCTGGTTGCGGAGGCAGAGGGCGCAGAAGCATCCAAAGTGTAATACATAGTCACTCCGGATGTGGCGCATGTCAATGTTATCGTTGCCGTGTCGTCGTTTTGTAAAAGGGAATGTGCTACGGGGTAAGAGGTAATGGACGGAGCCTCTATGGCGGGAGAGCCGGTTGTAAACTTGGAGGAAATCCTGCCTATGGCGCTGCCGTCGGCATCCTTGATAGAACCGCTCAATAAAATTACATAATAATCCGTGCTTCGCGTCAGGTCGAAGACAGGATCAAGGGTGATGATTTGCTTGCTGGCATCAATGGTTGCAGTATAAAAAACTTTGGCACCGGTGGCAGAGCCTGTTCTCAATTCCACCATGCTTGAGATATCCGAGTTGGTGGCCTCCCCACCGGATGCGTCAAAGATCGTTTCGTGGAATGTGATCTGAATATTTCTCCCCATATCTACTTTGGTGGCCCCGTCAGCCGGACTGAAGGAAGGCTGGGGCCCGCTGCCGCCGGTGGAAGGCAAGGGTTGGGGTGTTGTATCGGAATTCTCGGTGACAGTGACATTGTCTTTCATGGACAAAATCCTTCCGCTGCCGGTAAAGGTGGTTTTGCCGTTTACGACTGCCGTATTGATGGTGGTTCCCTGGTTCGTCTCCACAGAAGAACCTGCTGCAGATGCATTGACGGTCAGTGTACCGATACTGCCCTCAAGCTGTTCCAGGATGGAGCGGACATTGAGATTGACTTGTCTGAAGTTGCCCGCCAGGGTGACTTTGTGGATACTTAAAGGGATGCCGTCCAGATTGACGATCTGAAAGCCCTCTCCGTAGAGGTTGTCCTGCTCAAGAATGGCTCCGTACACCAGGCTTGTCTGCCTGACTGCAGAGTACCCGCTGAGAAGAATGCGAACGTCTCCTGTGGTCTTGGAAACTACCATATTTTGCACCACGCTATCTTCCAAAGTGACCGTGTTTTTTCCGCCTCCATTTATCGTCAGGGTGCCAAGAATCACGCATCCGCAGATGGTGAGATCATCGTCTCCCAGAGTCCTGTCTATGGTCAGATCGTTGGCATAGATTTTGTCACTGAGAGTTGTTGAGGAAGTTACTGTTGTATCTGCAGTGATGATGTTTTGCTCTTTGGCGTACTTCGCCAGGATCGTTGCTGCTTCGGCACGGGTCAAGGGGCCCAGGGGACGATACCTGTTCCGGTTGTCCCCCTTCATATAGCCGGCGGTATATACTGCTGCTGTCGTCAAAACCTGCGAGGCTGGGAGCGGAAACCGCAGGGGGAAGAACTCTGGATATCATGACGGCGGCTTCCTGCCTTGTGATTTTGCTGTTTGGCCGGAAGGTGTTGTCTGCATAGCCGCTGATAAATCCTGCAGAAACTGCTTTACGCACTTCCCCATAGTACCATTCAGTGGAATTGACATCCTGAAAGCCGGTGCTTACCTGATTGGTAAGGCCCAGTACCACGTTCAGCATTCGACTGAACTCCGCCCTTGTTACGGGATTGTCAGGCTTGAAGGTTCCGTTTGCATATCCTTTTATAAAGCCCATGGATGCGGCTTCCTGGATGGATGATTCCGCCCAGTGACCTGAGGTGTCAGAAAAAGGGGAGGCACCAAAACCGGTTATGCTACTGCCCAAAACCAGGGTCAAAACAATAAGTACAGATAGGAATTTGTTCCTTTTTTTACTTTGCATTTTTTATCCTCCTGTTTATCAGGCGTAAAATATCGTATAATAGTTTGTAGATTACCCAATAAATAAGACAGCAAGCAATTTGAAAAGCAACTTATTTATAATTTACTTACGCATCGGGAAAAGGGAGGTATCGGTTTGATCATAAACTATTTGATACTGGCACTGGGATTGCTGGTGCTTATTAAGGGCGCAGACACCATGATCAACTCGGCATCCAGGATTGCGGCGATCTTGAAGGTGCCCTCTTTTGTCATCGGGTTGTTTATCGTTGCCTTGGGAACCAGTGCTCCGGAAGCTGCCATTGGCATATTGTCGGGGCTGCAGGGGAACAATACTCTTTCACTGGGAGATGTAGTGGGAAGCAGTATCGTAAACATTGCTGTTATATTGGGATTGACGGCGATGATCTTTCCCATACCTGTTGATTCCCAGGTGCCGAAAAGGGTGCTTCCTTTGTCCCTGTTCACCCAAATACTTCTCGTTATCATGATGTTTACTTCCTATATATTATCTCGCCTCGAGGCATCCATTCTGTTGGCAGGGGCCTGCCTTTTTGTTGGATATCTGACTTTTGAGGTTAAAAAAATGTCGGAAAAGGAGAAACCGGACACGGCATTTGAGGGGGAAGTGTTTGACTACATCGAAGATGAAGAGGTCTTGGCTGAGGCACTGTGTGATATTCCCCAGGAGGCGATAGTACTGCCGGAGGAAAAGGGCTCAGAGTCCATGAAAAAGCAAGTCCCATTTTTCATTATAGGCCTGATAGGACTGGTAGTTGGTGCTAATTTTGTGGTGAACAGCGCCGTGGAAATTGCCCATACGTTGGGCTGGAGCGAAGAATTCATCGGGCTCACCATACTGGCCTTTGGGACCTCCCTTCCGGAGTTGGTAGCCTGTCTGATGGCTGCGATAAAAAAGGAAGAGGAGATTGCCCTGGGTAATATTGTGGGGAGCAACATCTTCAACATTTTGTTTGTGCTTGGAGCCAGCGGGCTTTTGAACCCCATCTCTCTGGCGGGACCTGCATTTTTTTTCGATGCGTTTATGATGATTGGGGCCTCCGTGCTGTTAATGGTGCTCATAGCTGTCCGAGGCAAAATTTTTAAAACAGCGGGATTTATCTTGCTCAGTTACTATGTCATTTATATCGCCATAAAACTCAGTTTCCTTTCCTGAGTACGAGGCATCAATGCCTTTTTCAGCGAGGCGGGAAGGGATCTTCTTGTAGGTCTGAAGGATTTCAACAGGAATTATGAGGAGATCAGCACAGCACTGGATGTGCAGAGCGATTGGACTGACGGGCTGTTTTCAAAAACAGTAAGATATCTTCGACATGATCAAAGAGCCTTTACGGCATTGCTGATTCAGTGGGTGGAATATATGAGGCATTTACGTGGGGAATATCCCTATCTGTATTCTCTTGAGGTCAGAAAAAATCCGTTCCGCAAGGAACAAAACATTGTGATTCGGAGTTAAAACGATGAAAATTTATCAGCATCCCGGAATTGCGGGAAAAAATTGAAAGATTCTATTCCTTGGTATAAAATGAATATCATTGACGATAATGTGGCTGGTCTTTTACGGAACATTGGGAGACGTTGACATGGCAGACTGGAAGGCAAAGAAAAAGGGATATTTATCAATACTGATCTCCTCCGTGCGAAATCTCTGGAGTGCTCAGGAAATGCTGGCATTTCGCAGCATCAGGAAGAGAGGGTACCTGCAATATTTTTTTGCGTTTCCCCTGGCCATGATTTTCATCAACGTGCAGGACTTTTTTTTTGATGAAGGCATCGGTTTTTGGGGGGTGGCTCATACCACCGTTACTTTCCTGGCCTTTGGCTTGGGCGCCATGATCATGTTCTCCCTTTCCAATGAAAAGAACATATCTGCCATTTCAAAAATTTCTGCCGCTGTTACTGTCGCAGGATTTGTTCCCTGGCTGTTGCTTTCCGGCGGTTACCCTTCTCTTGTGTTTGACATGGTCTTTATGGCGGGCGTTGGAGGCTGCGTGTCCAGCAGCAGTTTTTCCTTTGTATTTATGCTGAACAATGCCGAACGTTTTTTTGGCAGCGCATTGATGATACTTTTTATTCATTTGGTAGAGCTTAGCGGTGAATACGCTTCCATTCCTCCCGCCGTCCGGAAAATTTTTGCACTGGTCATGATTTCCGCTCTATGCGTTTGCATGTTCCTGTCAAAAAAGAAGGACTACCAGGGGACCGGGAACAAGGAACTGAAAAAGTTCGATCCGAGTATCTGGCTGGTGTTGTTTCTGCTGTTCTCTTACTTTGCTATTCGAATCACGGGATTTTATGCCCTTGCCTTCCAGCATCCATCCAATTCATGGATGTGGGGAATGTTTGCTTTTGCACTCCTTTTCTGTTGCATCCTCCTGCAAGTAGTATTCAAACGAAGTATCTGGACCATGTGTAATGTGTTTTTTATCACCTCTATCATGAGCCATCTGATGTGGTACCTGAAATTTCCCGAGGTGGCCTATCTTTTTTCTGAGCTGAAGGAAATCGGCCTGCTGATCTCTTTTTATTTGATCGGCTGCGTTACCAACAAGTTCTGTGACTTTCGCATGCACAAGTATCTCGTCCTCTTATGTATGGCGATGATCAGTATTCTCTACGTGGGAATTGATATCCTTCACATGAACATGTTGACACAGTCTCTTGCCGTTATTACAGCGGGAACCCTGTTTGTTGTGTTTCTCCTTCTTTCTCCCGCTTTCTCCCAGTATCTGTTTTTTGCTCACTGGTCAAAGGAATTTCGCCAGATCAACATGGTTTCTTTTGTGGGAGATGATGCCCAAAGGAAAATGGAAGAGTATGGGCGGGCATCAAGTTTGGATGATACCAATCTGTCCCCCAGAGAGAAGCAGGTGGTTTCCCTCCTGCTGCAGGGGATGACCCTAAGACAGGTCGCCCCGGAGCTGGGGCTTACTGTTTCTACGGTTTCCACTTACAGCAAGGCCATCTATAAAAAGCTGGGGATCAACAGTCGTGCAGAATTATTTCTTCTGTTTGGCCGCTCTCCTGAGTCTGAAGGAATCGAAACCAATGTGAAGAAATAGCTTAAATCCTACTTGTGTTTTCAATACCCCTCCCCATTTTGGGAGGGGTATTTTTTCGTTTCTCCCAAAATTGGGATATGGCGGTTTTGGGATATTTGGTTCAGAATGTGTTTGAAATGAAAGGTGGGGAAGGAGGAATCCCATGTACTGGTTGAAACCGATTTTAGCGTTCAAGGATGATGACATCATCCCTCCGGAAGGGATGAATGCGGAGGAAGAAAAGCAGTGGCGCATATCGCTGCTTACGGAGGATGAGTATAAAGCCTTTGAGTGGTTTCGTCTGGGGTATACGGCCCGTTGGACAGCGGAAACTATGCTTCTTGATCGAAAGACGGCAAAAAGGTTGTTTGCTTCTGTCTACCGTAAACTTTCCGTCGCTGATGAGGCGGAAGCCAGCAGGGTCTACCGTGGGACGAAACTCACCCTGGAGGAGCTTCCTCTGGAGGAGGACAATCCCTAGCTGTTGATGACAAGACTGTTTTGAGTACGATTCATTTTTGAAAGGAGCACTATTATGAAAACTAAAACGCATAGAACTATTTTATTATCTGTTGCAATATTTCTGGCGACCATATTAATACCTGGAACTGCCTTTGCGGCGCTGCCGGAAGGGATGCCTTCCTCCCTGGACACCCCTTCCATCCAGCAAATCCAGCAAAAAACAAATGAAGAGGGTCGTCCCTACTTTGAAGCCCAGGTTTATTTTCCCCAAAGCGTCCTGGATCTGGACAGCAACGCCCCTGGGGGTGGATCTGTATTCTGGGACTATTCGGTGAAGGTGGACAACGGTTCCTGGAATGACTTCGGCGGGGGTGGATACATCAACGTTTATACCGGTGGCGAAGATGGGGAAACGCCGGTACAGGCAGGGAATTTTGCCATCACCTTTGATCCGATAGACGAAGGCAGTTTGACTTCCGTAGACATCAAAAGCCATATTTATTCCTACAGGCTCAGAGTCTACTATGACTACTATGAAGGTTGGCCGGACGTACAGCCCATTTATTCCGCTGTTTCCAACACGGTAAGCATCGGTTCGGGCAGCTTTTATTCCGCTGCCAGCACCTGGGCGGAGAACGAACTGAAAAAAGCCAATGAATTGGGGCTTATCCCTTCGACTCTGAAAGGAGCCGACATGACAAAACCCATCACCCGTGAAGAATTCTGCGAGTTGGCCGTCCTCTTGTATGAAAAGTCCACGAGTACAACGGCACTGCCCGCTACTTCCAATCCTTTTTCTGATACCACAAACAGTGAAATTTTGAAGGCCTATGGACTGCAGATCACCATGGGGACATCTGCCACCATGTTTTCCCCGAAGACCCTGATCAACCGGGAACAGTGTGCCGCCATGCTCTTTCGGGCAATCAAAGCGATCTCTCCGGATGCGGATTACAGTGTTTCCGGCATTAAAGATTTTCCTGATCAAAAGTACATCTCTTCCTGGGCGGTAGATTCCACCAAGTATATGGCAAAACTGGGCATCATCAAAGGGAATGCCTCCGGTGATTTTATGCCGAAAGCCACTACAACGGCACAGGCAGCAGCCGGTTATGGTATGGCAACCCGGGAAGCCGCCATTCTTATGAGCGTCAGGACTTATGAAACCATAGATTGAAGGGAGCGATTTTCGTGAATTCCAAGAATAAGAAAAGTCGGCCTTTGGCGTTGTTACTGGCAACGGTCATGGTTTTAACTCTTATGCCGGCGACTTCCTATGGGGCAACGAATGTCTGTGAGATCAGCGGAACGGGATATCCCACCCTGGAATCCGCCTTTGCGGCTGGAACAAGCGGCCAAACCGTTACCATATTACAGGATATTACAAGTTATGAGCCGATTCTTCTTAACGGAAAGGAGATCACTCTGGATCTGTCCGGCTATACCTTGACGGTGGATACCAGTATTGTTCCAAATTCCACGGCCCTCACTGTGTCAGGAGGCGGAAAGCTTCTCCTTGCAGCGGGCGCAGGGGAGTTTCATCTCAAGGGATGGTCCTGTGGGGTAAAAGCGGACGGGTCAGGAAGCACAGCAGAAGTGACCAGCGCACAAACCTACTCATGGACGGACCCAAACAGTATCGCCGTTCATGCAATAAACCAGGGCGAGATTTATGTAGCAGGAAGTGCTATAGGCTCCGCCTGCGGCGCTCTGGCTGAGTCCGGGGGACAAATTGCAGTGGTAGGTAATGTAACTGGCGGCCCGGTGGGAGCCCGTGCGGCGGGGGGAAGCCGTGTCACCGTCACCGGAGATGTTTCGGCGGGAACAAAAGGCATTGAAGCAACGGGGCAGGACAGTATGGTCATTGCGCAAAATGTTTCTGCCACCGATACCACGGGGCTTACCTATGGCGCCTATGTAGAGGATAAGGCAAAAGCCCTGATTTGGGGGATCTGTTCTGAAGAAAGCCAGGACGGGATCGGCGTGTTTGTAAATTCCCAAGGGGAGGTGACAGTAGAGGATGCCATCAGCCCCAAAGGAACATACATTAATATCAATGGACAAACAAAAGACGGAACCATCTTGGACCGCACCGAACCTACCACCAAAGAAGGTTATCATACCTATTCACGGCAAACAGTGCCGACGGTGTGGTTTGGGTCAAAACCAGTGTATCGAATAATGTCTGCTTTATCGAAGGGGGCCAAACTTATACCACGCTTACAGATGCATTGGCAGCGGTTGCGGTGGGAGAAACCAAAACCATCTGCCTTCTTAAGAACATAAATCATAATCAGGGGATCGCTCTGGACAACAAAAAAATAACCTTTGCCTTGAACGGCTATACCCTGAATGTGGTCAGTTCCATTGAGGGTGTTGCTGCATTGAACGTTTACAACGGAGGCAGCGTATTCCTTACCGGAGAAGGGGCTTTGCATGTAACCGGCCCTGCCCGGGGTTATGGAGTCACCGTGGCTTCAAACACCTTTCTTTCCCAGGTAACCGTAACCAGTGCCACAGCCCAGGGGGTGGAAGGAAAGGCGGCACACGCATACAATAAGGCAAATCTCACTGTTTTGGAAGATGTAACGGCAACGGGGATCCGGAGTTTTGGCGTTCACGCCCAAGAAGGGGCGGTGGTTGAGGTCGGTGGAAATGTGCATGCGGGAAATCAGGGTGTTTGCGTTTCCAGCGCTACCGTTAGAGTGTCAGGAAATGTAGTGGCAGACGGCAATGACTTGATCGACAATCCGGAGGGAATCGGGGTCAATGTATACAATGGAACGGCAGAAAATGGGGGAAATGTGACCGCAAACCGTGTGGGGGCTATGATGAGAGCCAGCGGGACTATGACCATCGACGGCGGGGTCACAGCGCCGGACTACATTCAATTCAATGACGACGATCCCACAACGATTGCTGGTTATGTTCTTCCCACAACCAAGGCGGGTTATCGTACCTACCAGACCGGGACCAATACGGTATGGATCAAGGATGGGAATACGGTGACGGTGGAAAACGGAACCGGGAGTGGTACCTATGTCAAAGACGCAGTTGTGACGATGGCCGCAGGAGCAGCGCCCGGGGGACAGCGGTTCCTGGAGTGGACCACCACGCCTTCCGTCATATTTGTGGATAGTACCACGAAAAACAGCAGCACGGCGAAATTTACCATGCCGGAACAAGCTGTCGTTGCTGCTGCTGTATATGAAGCCATTCCCCTGTATTCCGTTGCTGTTCAAAACGACGGCAATGGAACGGCAAGTGCCTCGGCGAATTCTGCCGCAGAGGGGGCAGAAGTGACCCTGACGGCCTCTCCCAATCCCGGCTACCAATGGAAAGAATGGCAGGTCATCAGCGGTGGGATCATAGTTGTGAACAATGCATTTTATATGTTGGCCTCTGATGCTGTGGTGAAAGCCATTTTTGAAGAAATTCCTCCGGCTACATATACCGTGGACATAACAGGAGGGTATCCCGGGGTCAGTGGTGAAGGCAGTTACACCCCCGGCGCCATTGTCAGCCTGAATGCGGGGACCCGCAGCGAATACACCTTCCTTTGCTGGACCTCCTCGGAGGGTCTTGCTTTCGCCGACGTGGAGAATGGTACAACGACCTTCCTCATGCCAGATCATGACGTAACCGTGATAGCCAATTGGAGTTATGATCCGGCAGTTCCTCCGGAAAGTGTCTGCAGGATCAACGAAACAGAATATCCCACACTAAGGGCGGCGGTCGTGGCGGCGACAAGCGGCCAAACCATTACTGTACTCAAGGATATCACCAGCTACGATCCTCTCTTTTTCAGAGGAAAAGAGATCGTACTGGACCTTTCCGGTTATACTGTGACGGTGGATTCTACCCTTGTGGGCTATTCCACAGCCATTACAGTATCAAATGGAGGAAAGCTGAGCCTTTCCCAAGGTTCGGGGGCATTGCACGCCAAAGGATGATCCTGCGGGGTAAAAGCGGACGGAGTGGGAAGCTCGGCGAAAGTGACCAGTGCGGAAACCTATTGGTATATAGAACCAAACAGCATAGCTGTTCACGCAACGAACCAAGGTGAAATTTTCGTGGCAGGAAATGTTACAGGTGTTGCATACGCCGCCCTGGCCGAGAATGGCGGTAAAATCTCTGTTGGCGGAAACGCAGACGGGTCAGTGATTGGACCCTGTGCAAAGAACGGCGGAATCATCACCGTTACCGGGGATGTTGCTGCCGGAACAAGAGGTATCTATGCGACAGGGCAGGACAGTATGATCACCGTCCGACATATTTCTGCTGTCACCTATGGGGCTTATGTAGAAGACAAAGCCAAAGCCTTAATTCTGGGGATCTGTTCCCAGGAAAGTCAGGACGGAATTGGGGTATTTGTAAACTCTCGGGGAGAAGTTACGGTGGAGGATGCCATCAACGAAAAAGGCACCTATGCCAAGATCAACGGAGAAACAAAGAATGGAACCCTTTTGGATCGTACTGAGCCCACTACCAAAGAAGGATATCACACTTACTCTACGGCAAACAGCGCTGATGGTGTTGTCTGGGTCAAAAGTGGTGCGGTACAGCCTTACACCCTTACGGTGCAGGGCGGCACAGGAAGCGGCAACTATGGGGCCGGTATGTGGGTGAGCATCGTGGCAGAAGGGGCCCCTGCAGGCAAGGTGTTTGATCGTTGGACCTCCAGCGGTGGAGGGATCCTTGCTGACGCTTCCAGCCCTAACACCAGTTTCAACATGCCAGCACAAAGTGTCACTCTTACGGCAAACTGGAAAAACAGCGGGAGCGGCAATGACGGCGGATCTTCCGTCGGGGGCGTTCCAGCTCCGGGCACAGTTATACTGGAGGCGAGACCCAATCAACCTTTAGCCGCTTCTGTTTCTCTGGCGGCAACATTGGGAAGAAATGGTTCGGCCGGTGCGGTGATTTCGGACCGGATGATCAGCGACGCCATTGAAAAGGTGCAGGGAGAAGATAAACTTCTGGAAAAAACCACAAACGGGATTTCGGTGGGGTTGGACGTTGCCATGCCTCAGGGGGCAAGCTCTCTGACGGCGACGCTGACACAAAATTCACTGAACGACCTGGTAAAGGCCGGAGTAAACAGCCTGGAACTCAGCGGGGCACCGGTTTCCCTGGGTCTTGACTTAAAGGCCCTGCAGGAGATCCAGAGTCAAAGCGGCGGCACTCTCAGCATCAGAATTGCTCCGGTGGCGGGATTATCCGGGGAAGCGAAGTCCCTGATCGGGGAAAGACCGGTGTACAGCATTACCATCAATACCGTAAAAGATGGGAAGGAGATGGGCATTACAGGACTTGGAAATGGAAGGGCAACCCTTTCCATTCCCTATACTCCAGGCGTTGGTGAATCAGTGGGCTGCCTTTTTGGTGTTTATGTGGATGAGAATGGAAAACCGGTTCGCATTGATGGCTCCTTCTACGACGCCAAAGCCCGGGCGATCCTGGTTCCCACCGGACATTTTTCTCTTTATGGTGTAGGCTATACGGCGGCATCGGAAAAGTTTACTGACATCAATGGACACTGGGGCAAGGAAGCCATTGATTATGTGACAGGACAGGGGCTGTTTTCGGGAGTGACGGATACAAGGTTTGGACCCGATGCCGTTATGACCCGGGGAATGCTGGTAACGGTTCTGGGAAGACTGGCCGGGGCAGACATGGATCAGTATAAAGGAAACAACTTCCTCGATGTGAAATCTGACAGCCCTTTCCGGCCTTACATCGAATGGGCTTTCGAACAGGGGATCACCCAGGGCATTGGCGCCCGGCAGTTTGCCCCTGACAGGGCAGTTACCCGTGAGGAAATTGCACTCTTGTTTGCAAACTACGCAAAAGTTACCGGCTACGATCTGCCTGTGGTTCTTGAAGCAACGGCCTACGGGGATGCCGGGAATCGGTTTGCGCCCCAGTCAAATGCTACTCGGGCGGAGATTTCCTCCATGCTGTATCGGTATATCAAGCGGATGACAGCACCGTTTTCCGGGCAAAATTAAAAAAACGAACAACAATGAATCCTTAAAACCTTGTAAAGTAGGGTGTGCTGAAAAACAGCGCACTCTACTTTATTTACATAATAAATTCTTATCTTGAAATTGTAATATATGATAAAATATAAAAATAAGTATATGTTGATGAGAGTAAAACTGTATTGTCACGCTTCTGTTTTGCCTGCTTTGGAGACGTTAATAAGATGGATAAAATAAAATGTTTAATATGCGGAATGAATATCAATTCCAACAACTACAACCTGAATGAGGGATCTTTTCTTGAGAAAAATGGCATGGACAGGATCAGGAATTGCCCTTTTTGCGGGGTGGGAGAAGCCTATTTGGATGGTGAAAAGGACGAATATTGTCTGGGAGAGAATGCCTTGGATCAAGAAACCCTCAAGGTGCTGGAAAAGGCCATGAAGCTGGAAGTGTTCAACGGCACTTTCTATGAAGAGGCCTCTAAAATGGCGAAAGAGGAACGTCGAAAGGCGACTTTTCAGGATTTGAGCAGAATAGAACTTATGCATGCCAGGATCCATATGAAACTGGCGGGACAAAAAACACTGCCAGAGTTACATAAACCGGACTATGCAAGGCTGGATACGGATACGCTTTTGCTTGAGGAAGCCTGCAAACGTGAAAAACATGCGGTGGAATTTTATAAAAAAAATATGGATAAAGTCTCCGA
>Ga0302242_1001713_pt1 | contig 15449 bp, 8 predicted proteins | sample AAG_UR_Lys_MG_FD_193510 | JGI IMG/M metagenome (GOLD analysis project Ga0302242, IMG submission 193510) | Enriched activated sludge microbial communities from anaerobic digester in WTTP, New Holstein, Wisconsin, United States - AAG_UR_Lys | ecosystem: Engineered > Bioreactor > Anaerobic >... | reverse complement strand
CGGCGCCGGCGAGCGAGCCGAAGCAGCGTTTCGCGTCCACAACAACGGCAGCCAGCAGCGAATCGTACAGCTGGCGATCGAATTTCCCGGCGAGTCGTGGCCCGTCGAGTTGTCGGCAAGCCAAATCTCGCTTGGCGGGAAGCGGGCTGCGGAGGTGACCGTGCGGGGCACAGCCGCCAGTGACGGCCGGCCGCGGATCTGCCACATCCGCGCGACGCCGGTCGAAACGCCGGAGTTCACGACCTATGCGACGCTGGAAGTCCGCCCAGGTGAGGCCCCGGCCGCCAAGCCGCTGGCCATGCCGCTGGTGCTCAAGCCATACCAGCACGAGAACGCGCAGTTCGGCTATGCGCCGGATTTCCCGCTCGATAGCCAGGTCTACTTTGATCCGGAAAACCGCCCTTTCCTTGTTGCCTCGGACGGCATCGCGATCCTGCGCGAGGGCCGTTGGACGACAACCGACGTGCGTCGCAACGTGCTGCCGTCAGCCGGCGACGGTGAGCGGACGTCGTATCAGGTCTCCGGGACGAAGATCGCCTTCGACCGAAGCGGCGGGGTCTACGTCCTGGCCACGGCGGGCCGCCAAGCTGCCCTGTTGCACTCGACGGACGGCGGCCGGACATTCGCCGCTTGTCCGATTCCCAGCCGCGACGGCCAGTCGCGATCCTACGACTTCGAGCAATTCTCCGGCCACAACGAGGCCTTGAAACCGGCGGCGGGCCCCGATCCCCCGGATCGGAGCCAGTCCCCTTCTCCGCCGCCGATCGTCCGCTATGCCTTGACGGGCAGCGACCCGAAGCTGTTCTGGCGGCGGCTGCACGACCTGGAGTTGTTCGTGCCGAAGACGGCCGGCGGCCGTTTGGTCATGAGCGAGCCGATCCTGATCTCCAGCAAGTGCATTGGATTGGCCTCGCACTCCGGGATTCCCTCCAGCGCCGTCTCGCGAGGCGACAAGGTCCACGTGGTCTGGGCCGAGGCGACCGAGCCGGCCGAAAAGGTGCCCGGCGTGCCGACGTTCGTGGTCACCTACGATCGCGCGACCGGTCAACTGGGCCAGCCCGCGCTGGTGGGCTACGGCGCCCCGCCCAACGACATCCACAACTCGCCCAGCATCACCATGGACAGCCAGGGCTACCTGCACGTGCTGGCCGGCACGCACGGCCGGCCGTTCCAGTACGCCCGGTCGCTGAAGCCAAACGATGCGTCCGGCGGCTGGACGGAAGCGGAACCGGTGGGCCCGGACCTGTCGCAGACCTATATCGGCTTCGTCTGCGGCCCGGACGACACGCTGCATTTGACCTATCGGCTCTGGCACCGCAACGAGCAGCCCCATCCCCGCAGCCACTACGCCTCGCTGGCCTACAGCCGCAAGCGGCCCGGACAGCCGTGGGAGGCGCCGCGCGTGCTGGTCGTCCCGCCGTTTTCGGAATACAGCGTTTACTACCACCGCCTGACCATCGATCGGCAGGGACGGCTGTTCCTGTCATACGACTACTGGTCCACGTTGTGGTTCTACCGCAACGACCATTTCGGACGCCGCCGCAGCCTACTGACCAGTCCCGACGGTGGTCAGACGTGGCAGCTCGTGACCAGCCTGGCGGTTGCGGGAGCCAGCACGCACGGGCAGCCATGAAGTCGACCGTTGTCGAATCCGATGCGACGTTTCGCGAAAAGACGACAGAGCCCTCTTGCCGGAACGACGTTGAGGGGGCTTTGCCCGAAAGGGTCCCGTCGCCTTTTCGGGCAACGAAGCATGGTTATGGTCCAGCGAGACGGGCACCAGCCCGAAACGTCCACCGATCCTGCCCTGTTTCAACCAGAAGGGCCGCGAACCAGCCCAGGGCGGACATGCTCCGCAGATAATTCATCGGCTCGTCGCCCGCATCCGCAATCAATTGGTGTATCGGTTCACGACCAGTTCAACACCGCGCCGCTGGCGGCGCTGGTAGCCATCGCGGTGTATTTGGCCAGGTAGCCGGTCTTGTATCGCGGTTCGGGACGGGTCCAGCTCTGGCGACGCTCGTCCAACTCGGCATCCGACAGTCGCACGTTCAGCTTCCGGCCGGGGATGTCGATGTCGATCGTGTCGCCGTTGCGCAACAAGCCGATCGTGCCGCCGGCAGCCGCCTCCGGGCTGACGTGTCCGATGCAGGCTCCCGCCGTGCCGCCGCTGAACCGGCCATCGGTGATCAGGGCCACGGTTTTGGCCAGATCGGGATTGGCTTTGATGTAGCTGGTCGGCGCCAGCATCTCTTGCATGCCCGGCCCGCCCTTGGGGCCCTCGTAGCGGATGATCACGACGTCGCCGGGGCGCACCTTGCCGCCCAGGATGCCCGCGCATGCGTCCTCCTGGCTCTCGAAGATCACCGCCGGACCGGCGTGCCGCAGCATTTCCGGATCGACGCCGGCGGTCTTGACCACCGCGCCTTCTTGGGCCAAGTTCCCGTACAGAACGCTCAATCCGCCTTCGGGCGAATAAGCTTGCTCGACCGTGCGAATGCAGTCCAGCGGGTCGAACTGGTTCTTTTCCAAGTCGGCCAACACAGCCGCGCCGCCGGCTTCGGCGTTTTCCGTATAGACGCTCAACGGGCTGCGTTGGGCCGTGCTCAGCCCGTCGCGGCGGACCGTCTGGTTGCGGACGCGGATGTCGTGCTTGCGGATGTTTTGGCCCAGCGTCTTGCCGGTGACCGTCAGCGCGTCCTCGTGCAGCAGGCCGGGCTTGCCGCGCATCAACTCGCCCAGAATCGTCATGATGCCGCCCGCCGCGTGTACGTCCTCCAGATGGTAGATCCGTCCGTCCTTGCCGGCCGACGGGGCCACGCGGCAAATGTTGGGCGTGCAGAGCGACAGCGCGTCGATGTCCTTCATCGTAAACTCGACGCCCGCCTCGTGCGCGATGGCCAGGATGTGCAGCACGGTGTTCGTCGAGCCGCCCATGGCCATGTCCAGCATCATGGCGTTCTCGAACGCCGCGCGGGTCATGATGTCGCGCGGCTTGGGGCCGTCCTCCAGAGCCATCTCGACGATCCGTTTGGCGGCGGCCGCGTACAGTTTCCGGCGGTCCTTGCTGGTCGCCAGAATCGTCCCGTTCCCCGGCAAGGCGACGCCCAGCGCCTCGCACAGGCAGTTCATGCTGTTGGCGGTGAACATGCCCGAACAGCTGCCGCAGGTCGGGCAGGCGTGGTTCTCGATGTCCGTCAGGGTGTTGTCGTCCAGGCGGCCCGCCGTGTGCTGGCTGACCGCGTAGAAGGCGTTGATCAGGTCCACGGCGCGGCCGTCCGCCGTTTTGCCCGCTTCCATTGGCCCGCCGCTGACGAAGATCGTCGGGATGTTGAGGCGGCCGGCGGCCATCATCATGCCGGGGACGATCTTGTCGCAGTTGGGGATGCAGATCATGGCGTCGAAGCGGTGCGCCTCGATCATCGACTCGACGCAGTCCGCGATCAGCTCGCGGCTGGGCAGCGAGAACTTCATTCCCAGGTGTCCCATCGCGATCCCGTCGTCGATGCCGATGGTATTGAAGATGAACGGCACCCCGCCCGCGGCCCGCACCCGCTGCTTGATGTAGTACCCGACCTTGTCGAGGTGCGCGTGGCCGGGAATGATGTCGACATACGAATTGACGACAGCGATGAACGGCTTGTTCAGATCCGCGTCGCGAAAGTTGCCCGTCCCCTTCAGCAAACTGCGGTGCGGTGCTCGTTCGACGCCTTTCTTGACCAGATCGCTTCTCATGGGCTGAAATCCTGCCTTTGTGATTGGGCGTTGTGGTGTGCCGGATGGTCCAGCGGTCGGAACGATTCCGACCTGTGGACTGCGATCTCATTGTAGCAGTCCGGCCACCGCGTGAAAGGACGGGGTTGCCGGACGGCAGCGGAAATCCCCTGCCCTCAGATCGCAAATGCTCGCCCCCCTGGTTGCAGTTTGGTGTGATGCGTGAAATACCTGACCTGATGGTCTCGGCGATTCGCGACGTGGATCCCGTGGTGTTCCGCCACTATCCGATGCCCGCCGCCGATCCCGAAGTGCCTGACGAGCCGTACGCGGTGCCGATCGGCGAGGCGGCGGTGCGCAGCGCGGGCAAGGACTTGACGATCGTCGGCTACGCCCCACAGACGGCCGAGATCGCCAAGGCCGTAGTGCAGTTGAAGCAGGAGATGATCAGCTACATGAAGGTGGACGCCGCCAAGATCGCCGCCACAGCCCGCGCACTGGTGGGCGCGTAGATTCCGCGGGCGCCCGCTGAGAAGTTGGGGACAAGCCAGCAGCCCGGCCCTTCCGACAGCGCCGGGCTTCTCTTCCTCGACTTCCCCGTCCGACCTTTCGGCTCGTCGACCTTTCGACTCGTCGACTCGTCTTCAGGAAGTCAGCTGCGTCTCCAGGAACCTCGCCAACCGGTGGAAATCGCTGCCCGGCTCGATGTGCCGCACCACGGTGACCAGCGTCTGCGGGTCGACCAGCTCCTCGAACGGCACGAAGCACAATTCGAGTTGGCCTTTGATCGACACCATCACGCCGTCCAGCCCCTGTTCTTCGAGAGCGCGGAACGCGCCCACGCCCAACTGGCTGCCGAGCATGGCGTCGAAGGCGGTCGGTCGCGCGCAGCGGGCCGTGTAGCCCAATTGCACGCCGCGGAGGCGGCGCTTGCGCCCCGTCTTCTCCGCATAGCGCTTGTCGATCAACTGGACCATCCGTTCGTGCAACCGGACTTCAGCCACAGCGATGTGGCCGTGTTCGTCGCGGGACACGTCCTTGATGATCTCCATCGGCAACAGCTCGGACAAGCCCTCGGCCAGGACGATCACGCCGTACTCCTTGCCGTCCTTCTCGCGGGCCAGCATCGTCCCGACGATCAGGTCAAGCACGGCATCGACGTTCATCACCGGGCGTTTCTTCTGCTCGCCGGTCTTCTTGTCCGTGAAGGACTCCTCCGAGCGGTACTTGCCGGTGATGTCCTCGACGCTGATCACCAGGCTCGCTTCCCCGGCGATCGCCGCGCCATAGGCCAGCCAGCCGGCGCTGCGGCCCATGCACTCGACGATGAAATACGCCCGATTGGCGTCGGCGTCCTGCAGCAAGTTGAGGATCTCGGTGGCCAACGTGTCCACGGCGGTGAAGTACCCAAAGGTGAAGTCGATGCCGCGGTAATCGTTGTCAATCGTCTTGGGCAGGTGTACCACCGGGATGCGGGGCGAACCGGCGGGCAAGCGGTCCTGGAACAGCTTGAACTTGTTGGCCGTCTTCAGCGTGTCGTCGCCGCCGATGGAGATCAGGGCCTCCACGCCCAGCGAGCGCAGGCCGTCGTACACCCGCTGCAACGGCGCCCGCAACGCCGGGTCGTCCAGGTGCGAGGGATGAGAGACATTCTTGCCGGGATTGGTCCGGGCCGTTCCGATCAGAATGCCCTGCGAATTGCGCGTCCGCTTCAGAATCGGATGGTCGATTTTGATGTAGTGCTTGTCTTCGACCAACGGCTGTTCCGGGCCGAATTTTTCGAACGGCGAGTAGCCGTTCTTGACACCGATCACTTCGGTGCCGCGCCGCAGAAAGGAGACCGCGGCCGCCGAGATTACCGCGTTAGCGGCTGGGGCAGGACCGCCCGCGAACAGGATGGCGACTTTCTTGAACCTGGGCATGACTTCACCTCTTTCAGATACCGCGGCGACGGCCTGCCAATCGCAGGCTCTGTCAGGCGCGAGTCCTCCGCAATTCCGCTGCAAGAGACGCTTCGCGCCGGGCGCGCCGGAAACACGGTTTGGGACGCCAAAAGCCCACATTTTAATGCCTTTGCGCCGTTTGCCCAGGGGGCGGCAAAAAACGGGGCGAGCCTCGTTGATGCACTCATTTGCCGGGACGCATGAGCCCCCATACCGTTTTCTCATCTACACCGCGCCGGTGTCTTCTGGCATGCGTCTGGCAACAAGCAGATGAAAGAGAAAGATGCCTGTCCTTTTTCCTTCTCCCTTTTCCCTCATTTTCCAGATTTTGGAGTGCGGTGCCTTGTCACCGCTTTGGCCGACGGCTTGGAGCGCGGCGGCGGATTGGGTTCAGAAAACCCAGGAACGCCCCCGGAACACAAAGCGTGGGCGTTGTGTCGTCATCGAGCCAAAGCGGCGACAAGGCGCCGCACTCCAAAATGGATGAAAGATGCCTGTCCTTTTCCTCTTTTCCTTGCCTGTCGATGAAAGATGCCTGTCCTTTTCCTTGCCTGTCCTTTCCTCCTTTCCTTCTGCTCGATGCCGATCGTCTGGCCAGGCCACTTGACCACGGAAGCATGGCAGCAGTTGAATAGGACGTAGCAGGAGAACCGAGAAATGATGCGCATCGTTCAACTGAGCTTGGGTTTTATGTTCGCGATCCTGGCGGCCGGAATCTGGGTCGCGTCTGCCGCTGATGCACAGAAGCCGAGCGTCCTGGAATTCTTGAAGGAACGCAAGGCCGTCCGTTACCAGCGCGTCCCGCGCGAAGTGCTGGCTTTCTACTACACGTGGTACGGGCGTCCGGAGCGGCACGGGCGTTGGGTGCATTGGGGCCAGGTGGACCCGGCCGCCCATGACATCTCGCAATCGACGCACTACCCGGCCAAAGGCGCGTACGATTCGCACGACCCGGAGATCATCGACGGGCATATCGACCAGGCGAAACAACACGGGCTGACGGGCTTCATCGCTACGTGGTGGGGGCAGGGCACCTTCGACGATCGGGCCTTCGCCACCCTGTTGGAGCGTGCCGCCGGCAAAGATTTCAAAGCGACCGTGTACTGGGAGACGGCTCCCGGCAAGGGGGCGGCGCAAATCCAGCGGGCGATCGACGATCTGCTGTACGTGCTGCAGCGATACGGCTCGGCGGACGCCTTCCTGCAACTGGACGGCAAACCCGTGCTGTTCGTCTACGGCCGCGTCATGGGCGAGGTGCCCCTGACCTCGTGGCCCGCCATCATCCACGGCGTCCGCCAGCGGTACGGCCGCGATTTTCTGCTGATCGCCGACGGCTACAACGAATCCTACGCCCGGCTGTTCGACGGCGTCCACACCTACAACATCTGCGGCTGGGTCCGCGATCAGAGCCCCGAGGATCTGCGGCGGTCGAGTGCAGCCTCATTTTCCGACGCGGTAAGACTGGCCAAATCGCACGGCAAGGTCAGCTGCATTACGATCATCCCCGGATACGACGACACCAAGATCCGCAAACCGGGCCTGAAGGCCGAACGCCAAGACGGCAAGACCTATCAGGTCCTGTGGGAAGAAGCCATTCGGGCCGATCCGGACTGGGTGCTGATCACGTCCTGGAACGAATGGCACGAAGGCTCGGAGATCGAACCCAGCTGGGAGGACGGCGACAAGTACCTGCAGCTGACGAAACCCCACGCGGAACGGTTTCGGGCAAGCCCGTACAGCCGAGCGCCGGTGCCGGATTCGGCGGCCAGCCTGACGCCCGCGCAGGCTCAGTCGTTGCGCGAACTGTACCGCGGCCGGACGATCGGCGTGCTGCCGGACTATGGGCACGAGGTCGTGTTCTGGCTGGCCGACATCGGCATCCCGCTGCGGGAACTGAGCTGGCAAGACGTGCTCGATCCCCAAATGCTGGACGCGAAACGCTTGCCGATGTTGCTGTACGCCGGCGACGAGCATTACGTGCGGACGGTGCGTCAAGACGGCGACGTCGAGGCGGGGCTGCGGCGGTACCTGGAAGGCGGGGGCCTGCTGATGGCGTTCTCGCACGAGCCGTATCCGTTCTTCTACGACGAGACGGGGCAGTCGAACATCGCTGCCGGCCGGCTGGGGTTTCCGATCCTCGGCAGCGGGCGAGCACGCCGGAGCGAATCGCCGAGCCGGACCTTCGTGCGGGCCTGGGAATCACCGCCGCCGGGCGCCGAGTTGACGTTTCACGTCGACGGCCGGCGGCTGCCCGGTTTGCCGGCCACGGCGGCATTTCCGGCCAGCGGCGACCAGCGTTGGCGCCCTGCCACGGAAGCCCTGGTCGCGCCGGGGGACGTGTATCTGCCGCTGGCTCGCTTGAGCGATGCCCGGGGTCGTGTGTACGGCGACGGAATCGCGTACGTCGAGCACCGCGATTCGGAGCCCAAGGGCGGGCGCAACCTGTACGTGTGGATGCGCATGCCGGACGTGCTGGGAACCAACGAGACGCTGTTATCGATCTTCCGTTTCGCGGCCCGTCGGCTTACACTTGAGACGGAAGTGCTACGTTGAACTTATCCATCCACACCAGGAGACGAGAGATGTCGAAACAATCCGTGTCGCTTCACCGGCGGCGGTTTCTGAAAACCGCGATTCAGGCCGGCACCGTGTTCATGATGCCCCAGGTGATTCCGGGCGCCGCGCTTGGCAAGGACGGCGCCGTCGCGCCCAGCGAGCGGATCGTGGTGGGCGGGATCGGGATCGGCAACCGGGGCACTTACGACCTCGGTTGCTTTCTGCCGCAGCCGGACGTGCAATTCGTGGCGGTTTGCGACGTCAAGGGCGCCCGCCGCGAAGCCGTCAAGCGAATGGTCGACGGCAAGTACGGGAATCAGGATTGCGCTACCTATCGAGACATGCACGAACTGCTGGACCGCAACGATATCGACGCGGTGCTGATCGCCACGGGGCCGAACTGGCACGCGACGGCCTCGATTTACGCGGCGAAGGCCGGCAAGGACGTGTATTGCGAAAAGCCCTGCACGAAGAACATCTCACAAAGCCTGCTGCTGGCCGAGACGTTTCGGCGGACGGGGCGGGTGTTCCAGGCGGGCACGCAGCGTCGGAATCTGCCGCATTTCGCGTTCGCCTGCGAGCTGGCTCGGACCGGCAGACTCGGCAAGCTGCACACGGTCTATGCCCATCCGGCCGGCATGAGCGCCAGCATGAGCGGCTGGGCCCCCGCCGAGCCCGAGCCGCCCAAAGAGGAAGTGGACTGGGATTTGTACCTCGGCCCCGCTGCCTGGCGGCCGTTCAATCGCCGGTTGCTGGACGGGTTCAACTTTGAAAAAGGCGGCGGCATGGTCGGCGGCGGAGTCCTGGAGTGGGGTTCGCACTGCGTCGACCTCTGTCAGTGGGCCGCGGGCGCCGACGGCACGGCGCCGGTCGAGTACAACCCGCCGGAGAACGGCCAACTGGTCGCCCGCTACGCGGACGGCGTCAAACTCGTGCTCCGCAACGACGGCTGGCTGCCCCTGGGTTCGTGTCCGGTGCGGTTCGAAGGGGACGAGGGCTGGGTCGAGGCGGGCGACAGCGGCAAGATGGTGCTCAGTTCGCCGGCGTTGTTGGCCGGACGAAAGGTCGCCGAAATCGGCGGCTACCCGGCCACGTTCCACGTGCGGGATTTCCTCGATTGCGTCAAGTCGCGGGGGGAACCGCGCTGCAGCGCCGACATCGCCCGCTGGGCGCATATCGCCTGCCATGCGGCCAACATCACCCTCTTCCTGGGACGCAAGCTGCAGTACGACGTGACGAAACACGAGTTTGTCGGCGACGAACAAGCCAACCGTTTGCGTTCGGAGGCGCTCCGCGAACCGTGGCGGCTGTAGACTCGTTTAGCCCCAACTGAGTTTTGGAGTGCGGTGCCTTGTCACCGCTCCTCACGTTCCATGAATACCTACCTAACGACAAGGACAAGAAGCATGCTCAAGACTCGACACTTCACGATTTGCGTTGCATTGATCATTGCAGTTGTCGCCACGGCCGGCCGCTCCGCTCGCGCAGCGGACGAGAAGCAAGCGGCCGAGGACCCCCAACGCCCACTAATCGACGTGCTTCAATCCGACGCGCCGAAGGCAGAAAAGGCGATCACCTGCAAGCGGTTGGCCGTCTACGGCAGCGGGGAAGCCGTCCCGGCGTTGGCGCCGCTGCTGGCGGACGAGGAGCTGGCGTCCTGGGCCCGCATTGCCTTGGAAGCGATTCCCGATCCGGCCGCCGGCGCGGCGTTGCGCGAGGCGTTGGGCAAGTTGCAGGGCCGCTTGCTGATCGGCGTCATCAACTCGATCGGCGTCCGCCGCGATCCCAAGGCCGTGGACGGATTGACGCAGCGGCTAAAGGGTGCCGACGCCGAAGTGGCGTCAGCGGCCGCTGCGGCCCTGGGGCGGATCGGCGATGCTGCGGCGACCAAGACGCTGGAGCAAGCCTTGACCGGCGCTGCCGCCACGATCCGGTCGGCCGTCGCCGAGGGCTGCATCCTGTGCGCGGAAAGACGGCTGGCCGAAGGCAAGACCAAGGAAGCGGCGGATCTGTACGACAAAGTCCGCCAAGCCGACGTGCCCAAACAACGGATGTTGGAAGCGACGCGCGGCGCGATCCTCGCGCGTGGTTCCGCCGGAGTCCCGCTGTTGATCGAGCAACTGCGAGCGGCTGACACGGCGCTGTTCGCCGTCGCCTTGACGACCGCCCGCGAGCTTGCCGGCCCGGAGGTGGCCAAGGCACTAGTGGACGAGTTGGGCCAGGCAACTCCAGACCGGCAAGCCCTGTTGATCCTCGCCTTGGCCGACCGCGGCGACACCGAAGCGTTGCCGGCCATGCTGAAAGTAGCCCAAAGCGGTCCCGGCCAAGTGCGGATCGCGGCCATCGGCATGTTGAAGCGGTTGGGCGACGCCTCTTGCGTGCCGATCTTGCTGGAGATCGCTGTCGCTGCTGAGGAAGACGTCGCGCAGGCGGCCGTGGCGGCGCTGGAGGGACTGCCCGGCGAAGGCGTGAACGCGGATCTCGCCGCGCGTCTGGGAAAGGCCGAAGGCAAGTTGCGTCAGCTGCTGATCCAACTCGTCGGTCTGCGGCGGATCGAGGCCGTTGGGGCGCTGCTCAAAGCGGCCGACGATTCCGACGCCCAGATCCGCTCCGCCGCGTTGACGGCGTTGGGCGAGACCGCCGGCTTGGACGACCTTGCCGTGCTGATCACGCGGGTCGTGGCTCCGCAGCACGCGGAGGACGCGCCGGCAGCGCAGCAAGCGCTGCGAGCCGCCTGCATCCGCATGCCGGATGGCGAAGCGTGCGCGGGAAGACTGGCTGCGGCCATGCCCCAAGCCCCGCTGCCGGCCAAGGTCACCATCCTGGAAATCCTCAGCGCCATGGGCGGCACGCGGGCGCTGCAGACCGTCGGGGCAGCGGCCAAAGACGCCGATCCCGAACTGCAGGACGCCGCCAGCCGACTGCTGGGCGAATGGATGACGGTGGACGCGGGGCCGGTGCTGCTGGACCTGGCCAAGACGGCCACCGATGCCAAGTACGAGACGCGCGCCCTGCGCGGCTATATCCGCTTGGTCCGCCAGTTTGTGCTGCCGGACGAGCAGCGCGTGGAAATGTGCCGCAACGCGCTGGCTGCCGCCAAACGGGATGCGGAGAAGAAGCTGGTTCTGGAAGTGCTCGGCCGTTACCCGAGTATCGACGCGCTGAGGCTGGCGGTCGAAACGGCTAAGATCCCGTCGCTGAAGAACGAGGCCGCCGCCGCCGCACTGGCCATCGCCCAAAAGATCGGTGGCTCGACCGACGTCCAGAAGCTGTTGTCCCAGGTGGGGCAGGAACCGGTGAAGGTCGAGATCGTCAAGGCCGAATACGGCGCGGGCAACAAGTCCGTAGACGTGACAGCGATCCTCCGCAAGCACGCCCGCGACTTGCCGCTGATCGTCCTGCCGTCGTCCAGCTACAACACCGCCTTTGGCGGCGACCCGGCCGGCGGGGTCGTCAAGCAACTGAAGGTCCAGTACCGGATGGACGGCAAGGCAGGCGAAGCCGTGTTCCAGGAAAACGACACGATCCTGCTGCCCGTGCCGAAGTAGGCCCCGTACGCTCTGATGTTGGTTCGCGAGCGAGCGGGCAACCGTTGTGAGTATTGCGGATTGCACCAGGATGAATCGCCCTTAGCCGTCCCGGCAAGACCGCCACGGGACGGACGACTGTGGAAGTGCTCCAGTTGAATTCCGAGGATCGTCTTGAATTGCGGCGGGCGCGGCGCGAATAGGACCTCCCAAACATTGCCTGCTGGATTGCCAGCAGCCTGTCGGCGCAGTACCATGCTGAGCGGCGCTCTGATTGGGGCGTCGCGGCTGCAAAACACTTCACAAGGAGAAACCTGCCATGCGTCGACATCTGTCTGTGTTGAGTCTGTTGTCCCTGACCATCCTGGCCGGAGCCGTGCTGTCGGTTCAAGCGGAGGAAGCGAAGAAAACGCTCAGGGCCGGGATCATCGGTCTGACCACCTCGCACGTGCCCGCGTTCACCAACCTGCTGAACGATCCCAAGGCGGAGGGCGATCTGGCCGATGTCAAGATCGTTGCCGGTTTTACGGGCGGCATCGAGGACAATCCGTCCAGCTGGGACCGCCGCGAGAAGTACACCGAAGAGTTGCGGAAGAAAGGCGTCAAGATCTACGACACGATCCCGGAAATGCTCGAGAACGTGGACGCGGTTTTTCTGGAAGAGGTTGACGGCCGGCCGCATCTGGAGTGGGCTCGGCCCGTGATCGAGGCGGGCAAGCCGCTGTTCATCGACAAGCCGCTGGCCGGCTCGCTGGCCGACTGCATCGAGATCTTCCGGCTGGCCAAGGAAAAGAACGTGCCCTGCTTCTCCAGCTCGTCGCTGCGTTTCGGCTCCGAGGTGCTGGCGATCCGCAACGGCGACGTGGGCGTTGGGCAAATCAAGAGCTGCACGGCCTGGAGCCCGATGAGCGTCGAGCCGCACCACCCCGACCTGTTCTGGTACGGAATCCACGGCTGCGAAATCCTGTTCACGATCATGGGCACGGGCTGCAAGACGGTGACGCGCGAATCCCAGGAAAAAGTGGTCGGCGTTTGGGCCGACGGACGCACCGGAACGTTCGAGGCCCGCAAGGGGTACGGCGCCGACGTAGTCGGCGCCAAAGGTAACGCTGCCGTCACCAAGTACGAGGGCTACAAGCCGATGGTGATCGAGATCTGCAAGTTCTTCAAGACCGGCAAACCGCCCGTGTCGATGGAGGAAACCCTGGAGATCTACACGTTCATGGAAGCCGCCGACGAGAGCAAGCGTCAGGGCGGCAAGCCGGTCAGCATGGACGAGGTCTTCAAGAAGGCCGAGGCCGCAAACGCGGCCCGCAACAAGTAACGCGGCGGGCGGCGGCGCTGTGGCCGGTCTCCCGGCCGAGCGACCCGCCCTGACCGGAGGTCTCCAAAACTTCGGGAGACCTTCGGTCCGCGGTTACGGCGGGGTCGGAGACCCGCGCCGAACGGGGAGACCCGCGCCGAACGCGCGCCGAGCGAGTAAGCGCCCGTGCAAAGGACGCGGCGTGTTGGCAGTGCCGGCTTGAGCCGGTTTTCACCAAACCGCCTGAAGGCCACACGACAAACAGACTCTTGATCGGGCACTTGATATCACCCCTCTGAAGTCCTTTCCTTCCCCATTCATCGCAACGGAGGTTTCTCATGGCCGAATCCGACAAACTCGCCTGCCGCGCCGCTGTTCGCACAGCGGCCGCGTCCGGCATGGCCGTTCCCTATTTCGTTTCTGCCGCCGCCCTGGGCCAGGCGGGCACGCCCGGCGCTAACGACAAGCTGAACATCGTCTTGATCGGCTGCGGCGGCATGGGCCGTGGCAACTTGAACGGCTGCCGGCACCCGGACGTGGCCGTGGTCGGGGCTTGCGACGTGTGGAAGGAACGCCGCGACGCGACCGTCGCCGCGTTCCCGGAGACCTGTAAGCCGTACTCCGACTACCGCGAAGTGCTGGCTGACAAAGACGTCGACGGTGTGATCATCGCCACGCCGCCGCATTGGCACGCTCTGATCGCCATCGAGGCGGCCGAGGCCGGAAAAGACTTCTACGTGCAAAAGCCGATGACGTTGTACCTGGACGAGGCTCTGGCCGTGCGCCGCGCGGCGGAGCAGCACAAGGTGATCACGCAGGTTGGCACTCAGATCCACGCCGGCGCCAATTACCGCCGTGTCGTCGAATGGGTCCGTTCGGGCCGGTTGGGCCAGATCGCCGTCGTCCGCACCTTCCTGACCGGCAATCAGGGCATCGAGGGGATCGGCAACCCGCCCAACAGCGACCCGCCCGCGGGAATGGATTGGGACCAGTGGGTCGGCCCCGGCCCCATGCGACCGTACAACCCGTTGATCGTGGCCAACGCCCATACCAACTGTTCGTTTATGGACTACAGCGGCGGCTACACGCCCGGCATGGCGCCGCACATTATCGACCTGCCGTTTTGGGCAATGGAACTGGGCATCCCGCCCAAGACCGTCGCCTCCGGCGGGCGCTATGTCACCCGCGACGCTGGAGACGCTTACGACACCCAGCAGGTTCTCTGGCAGTATCCCAAGCTGACCGTGACCTGGATGCTCCAACTGGTCAACAGCTACGGCTTCGACCTGCAAGGCGCCGACAACGCGATCCGGCGGCGGCTGGGCGTCTATTTCCACGGCGTGGACGCGACGCTGTACGCCGATTACGGCACACACAAGGTCGTGCCCGAAGGCGATCGGCTGAAGGACCTCACGCCGCCGGAGCCGTCGATCCCGCCTTCGCCGGGCCACGAACGCGAGTGGCTCGATTCGATCAAGAGCCGGCAGCAACCCAGCTGCAACGTTTCGTACCACTACCAACTCGACGCGGCCATCGGCTTGGCCAACATCGCCTACCGGCTGGGCCGTTCGATCGAGTTTGATCCCCAGACGGAGAAGATCGCTGGCGACGCCGAGGCGGCCAAACTCGCCCGCCCTGTGTATCGCGACCCGTGGAAGTTCCCGGAAAAATACCTGGCGTCGTAAGACTCGCACGGGAAGGCAACCTTCGCGAGAACGGACGCAGTACGTTACGCCGGCTGATCCTCACGCGGAGCGTGAGGGCTACTTTCCAACGCCAACCGCTTACCAAGGAGACAAGTTCCATGTCCGATACCAAACGCATCACTCGCCGCCAGTTCGTCCGCGCCACGGCCGCCGCCGGCGTGGCGGTTCCCTATTTTGTGCCTGCCGCCGCGCTCGGCCAAGCCGGCGCGCCCGGAGCCAACGACAAGATTCACATCGGCCTGATCGGCTGCGGCGGGATGGGCCGCGGCAACCTGGGCAACTGTGCCAAGTACGACGACGTCGTGGTCACCGCCGCCTGCGACGTCTGGAAGGAACGCTGCGACGCGACGGTGGAGAAGTACAAGGCCACTGCCAAAGGATACGGCGACTATCGCGAGCTGCTTGCGCAGAAAGACGTCGACGCCGTGATCATCGCCAGCCCGCCGCACTGGCACGCCCTGATGGCCATCGATGCCTGCGAGGCCGGCAAGGACATCTATCTGCAGAAACCGATGACACTGTACCTGGGCGAAAGCCTGGCCGTGAAAGCGGCCGTGAAGAAGCACAATCGGATCTCGCAAGTCGGCACCCAGATCCACGCCGGCGAGAACTACCACAAGGTGGTCGACCACGTCCGCTCCGGCAACCTGGGCCCGATCAGCGTCGCCCGCACGTTCAACGTCTTGAACTTGGGGGCGGA
>Ga0302242_1001710_pt1 | contig 15467 bp, 10 predicted proteins | sample AAG_UR_Lys_MG_FD_193510 | JGI IMG/M metagenome (GOLD analysis project Ga0302242, IMG submission 193510) | Enriched activated sludge microbial communities from anaerobic digester in WTTP, New Holstein, Wisconsin, United States - AAG_UR_Lys | ecosystem: Engineered > Bioreactor > Anaerobic >... | reverse complement strand
TGGATACTTTTTTACCTGAAGCTGTACTTAGATCAGTAATTCTTAAAAGATTGAGTTGTGAGATGTGAGATGTGAGATGTGAGAGGAATCTTGATTTTTATGTTGAATATAGCACAGAAAATATATGTTAAGAAGAGGTTTAAACTTTATAAAAGCCATCAACAGTCAGATCAGTGAAAAAAGCTTATAGTTGAAAGCTGATGAACTGATAGCTGATTTAAAATTTAGGAGGTTAAAATGTTTTATCGTTGTATAATTTTTTTGATTTTAATTTCTATTCTGTTTGTTCCATCAGCAGTATTTGCCGGGCCGAGTCCTGAGTTACAGAAAGGTATGGAGCATTATTATAAAAAAGAGTGGGAACTTGCCAAGGTGTCTTTTGAAGAGGCTTTATTGAAAGATCCAATGGATAGTCTTACTCTTTCTTATTATTTTGCCTCTTATCTGTGGACAGATTCTATAGATATAGCTGTAAAAAAAACAGAGGAAGAATATGTAAAGAACCCTGATGATATAGCTGTTCTGGTAAAATTAGGTTTTGCCTATTATGCCATGGGGCAGATAGATAGTAAGATGCAGGATGAATCTAAAAATGAGTTTAGAGAAATTCTTTCATTAGAACCTGATAATGCACCTGCTCATACTGGCTTAGGATTACTTTATGATGATAGAAGAATGACTCCGAGGGCAAAAGCAGAATTTGAAAAAGCTATTAAACTGGATGAAGAAGATGTTATAGCCCTGGAACATATGGGGCTTATTGTAATGTTAGATGATGCCAATCCCGAAGGTTCAATTAGATATTTTCAAAAAATTTTAGATATAGTTCCCATCTATCCTGATGCTAATTTTTATATGGCTTCAGCTTATTATAAACTTGGAAAGTATGAAAATGCTTTACCTTATTTAAATAAGACATTAGAGTTAGATTTTCTGGGTATAGGTAAAGGATATTTTTCAACTATTCTCATGGGAGATATTTATATGAAACTGAAGAAATATCAGGAAGCCATATCTTCTTATGAACGTGCTCTGGAGATAAACCCTACTAATACTGCAGCTCAGGTTAAATTAGAGAAAGCTAAAGATGCTCAAAAAAAATAGTAATTGAACATATTTAAGGAGAGGTTTATGTCAGAACCGGGTTCTGATCCTGAACGTGAAATAGAAGATTTGCAGTCTGAACAGATATCCTCTGCTCTTAAATACATATTGAAAGGAGCTCTTAATCCTGCCGGAGCAAGATATTTTTTTATAGAATTATTCAAAATTGCTCAGATGAAAGGTGAATTTCTAAAAGATGGTATATTAAATTTCCAGGAAATAGATGCATTAAAAAAGCGCTTTGACAGCATTGAAAAACTTTTAGATACTCTTCGTCATGGAAGGCGTTCTCCCTCATCATCTCTTAAAAAAGAAGATGTTTTTGACAGAGAAATGAATAGGCTCCTGGTAGAGGTGATTTATGATCTTACACGTCGTGATCTTTCCTATAATGAAGCCCTTCTTATTCTTAAAGAACAATATGAAGTGGCTGTTTTTAAAGGTAAATGTCATGATGAGTGGTCAGGTGCACTGGATAATAAGAACAGAGATGAGGTTTTAGATAAATTATATGTTTTTGAACAACATATAAAGAATATAAAATACAAGAAAAAGCTTCATGCTCCTTCTCCCGTCCAGGAAAGTCCACCTGCAAAAGAACCAAAAGAGCCTCAGAAAATAGAAAGACCCAATTATGTGAAAGAATATGTTAGTGTCAGGCCTCATGAAATTAAATCTCCCGGTTTTCAGACAAGAGGTTTGCTGCAAAGAAAAAAGACAGAAATAAAAGAAGATATTCCTTTTAGAAAAAAATTTGAAGAGGAACAGGAAACTTCTTCCGGTGTGTCAGATCGTTCTTATAGATGGGGTAAATTTATTGAAGATGCCAGTACTTCCGTGCTGGGAGGTAAAGAGGTTCCTCTTGAGGAAGATCAACTGGGAATATTGAATAAACTTCCTGTAATCAAGTCTATCAGTTTATCTTCTGAGAGAGACTATGATGAGAAAAAAAAGAATTCTATAATTCCTAAACTTTTGAATGAATTTAAAGAAGCCAGAGAAAAACGGCGTTTCAAAAAAGAACAGCTTTTAAAGGAAGATGGGCGTTCCAAAAAAGAACAGCTTTTAAAGAAAGATGGACCTTCAAAAGAACAAGAAGTCAGTATTTTTCTTGAAAATCAGGATATAAAGCAAACCAGAGTATTTATAGAAAAAAGAGAAATTGCCAGAGAAGGTACAGTTGAAAAATACAGGGCAAGTACAACTCCAAAACATACTGGCAGGGTTTCAATACTGGATGTAAAGGTGACTGATAAAATTCAAAAGAGGGATAATCCATATAAAAAATTCACTGGAGAAGAAAATTATTGGAGAGAATTAGCATTTGATTCATTTAAAAAATCTTGTGAAATAAAGCATCCCCTGACTCCTGCAGGAGTCAGTTTAAGTAATGGACTTTTCCCTGATTTATGGAGAGATTTTAGTTACTTAAATATGAGAAAAAATTTGAGGATAAAGCTGACTTTCAATGAATCACTTTTTAGAAGGTTATCAGGCACTTATACTATAGATATGAAATAGCTAAAAGCTAACTGCTGATTACTAAAAGATAAGAGGTAATATTTAACAATCGTCGAAAAATGTAAATAATTCTGATAAAGGAGGCCATTTAATTGGGACTGAGACATAGTGAAGAATGTGAACTCCTTCTGGTCAGAGCAAGAGAATTTGCAGAGAAGAATAATTTTCTTGGTGTTGAACATGTTTTTCTTGCTCTAATTGACAGAGAAAGGGAACTTATTAAAGAAATGCTTTCACCTACAGGAGTTAGTATTGATTATATACTTGAAGAGATGAATAATTATTGCTGGTCTACTTCTGAGAAACCTATCTGGAATGAGTTTATTACGACTCCCAGGATGAAAAATTTGCCTAAAATAGCTGAAAAAGAAGCTTTGAATGCCCGTTCTATGAAGATAGAACCTATACATTATCTCCTGGCTATACTGAAAGAAAGGAGAGGTGTAGTTTCTATATCCCTTATAAATTCAGGTCTCAGTATTGATGAGCTCTATGAAAATTTTTCCGAAGGATATTCTTCTCAGGAAATTCCTGTGAATCAAAAAGTAGATAAGAATCAATCTGAGGGAAAAATAGAGATGCCCCTTTCTTCTAAAAAAGGATTGGGAATACCCGGTGCAGGTTCTGGTAAAGAGAGTGTGAAAAAAGCCAGGAAATCTATTTTGTCTCAGATTGGGAGAGATCTTACAGACCTGGCCAGACCCTGGTACGAAATTGATGAAGAGACTATAAGTAATTTGACGAAGGGAGAATGGTTTAAAATTGAAGACATAATTATAGATTCTTATAAAGGCAGGATTGCTGAGAAACACCTTCACATTATAGAAGTTTTAAAGCAGAAACTTAAAGAGGATAAAATTAAAGTTCTGGCGAAAGATAAATTAATTAAAATATTAAAACAGGATTTTAGTAAGGAAGAAATTGCAGAAATTATTAAGTTAATACCGGAAGGTGCTAAAATTAAATTTGATGATGAGAAATTAAAACCTATAAAAAGTAAAGATGCAAAGAGATTTTCTAAAGAAGAACTTACTGAAAAATTGAAGAAATCATACTCTGAAGAAGAAGAAATTCAAGCTATTCAAAATGCTGCTCTTAAACGTAATCTGGATCCGGTTATTGGTCGAAAAAATGAGACAATGTCACTGATTCAGGTTCTTTGCAGAAGAGGTAAAAGTAATCCTGTGATTATAGGTGAACCAGGTGTCGGCAAAACAGCCCTTGTTATGGCCCTGGCCCAGAGGATTGCCGATAAAAGGGTTCCTGAGCATTTACAGGATAAAAAACTTATAGAACTGGGTATGTCAAGTCTTGTAGCCGGAACAAAACACAGAGGTGAATTTGAAGAACGATTTGATCAATTATTAAAAGAATTACAGCAGGATTCCAATTTACTTGTTTTTATTGATGAATTGCATTTGATTATAGGAGCAGGAGACTCCAAGGGAGGAATGGATGCGGCTAATATATTAAAGCCTGCTCTGGCAAGAGGGGATATCAGCCTTATTGGAGCCACTACAATAGATGAATATAGAAAATATATAGAAAAAGATCCTGCTCTTGAAAGGAGATTTCAGACTGTACAGGTAAATGAACCTTCAGAGGAAGATACAGTTGAAATATTGAAAACTCTCAGACCTAAATTTGAAAAGCATCATAAAGTTAAAATAAGTGATGACGCTATTATGCAGGCTGTAAAATTGTCAGTAAGATATCTGACTGAGCGATTTCTACCTGATAAGGCAATAGACTTAATTGATGAGGCCTGTTCAAGTGTTAAAGTTCAACAATATGCTTCTCTTTCTTTAATGCCCGGAAGATATAAGTATGACCTTTCTACTGGACAGGTTGAAGATATAACTGAAGATATTTCGAGTAGTACTAACATTATTATAAGTGGTAAAGAAATTGCTCAGGTTATATCTTTATGGACAGATATACCGGTTGTAAAGCTTACTACTGAGGAATCTGTAAGGCTTTCCGAAATGGAAAATATCCTGAAAGATAAGGTTAAAGGACAGGATGGGGCTGTGCATAAAGTATCACAGGTAGTAAAAATGGCACGACTTGGTCTCGCTAATCCAGGACGTCCCAGAGGTGTATTTTTGTTCCTTGGTTCTACAGGTGTTGGTAAAACCGAACTGGCGAAAGCCCTTGCAGCTTTTCTCTTTGGTAGCGAAGAAGATTTGATAAGACTCGATATGTCTGAATATAAAGAAAAACATTCTATATCAAAACTTATTGGTTCTCCTGCAGGTTATGTGGGTTATGAGGATGAAGGAAGATTTACTCGTATGGTGAGGACCAAACCTTATTCTGTGGTACTTCTTGATGAAGTGGAAAAAGCTCATCCCGAGGTGTTTGATATATTCCTCCAGGTTTTTGACGAAGGGAGACTTACCGATCAGCGTGGCAGAACTATAAATTTCTGTAATACCATAATTATAATGACCTCCAATCTTGCTGTGGATTATGATGAAATTTTAAAGCACGTAGAAGAAGAAAAAGAGATGGCAGGGGAAGGATGGGCTATAGATGAAGATATGGTTGAAAGAGAAAAGATCTGTGATAAATTACAGGAATATTTTCGTCCTGAATTTTTAAATCGTATTGATGAAATTGTAGTGTTTAATCCATTACAAAAAGAGGTTTTGCGTGCTATTGCAGGTTTAAATATAGATTCTTTTCTGAAACGTCTCAGGGAAGAAAAAGCTATAGAGATGCAGGTAGAGGATGATGTGATAGAGCTTATTTTAAAATATGGTTATAATCCACGATATGGTGCACGTCCCCTCAAGCGTGCTGTCCAGAGATTTCTTATCAATAGCTTTGCCCAGAGAATGCTGGAAGTAGAGTTTAAACCAGGGGATAAGGTTTATGCTACGCTTCAGGGTGAGAAAGTTATTTTCAGAAAAGAAGGAGAAACTCCTATGGAGGATGAAAGAAATGATTTAGATGATGATGGTGGAGATGAAGATTTTCTGAACAGAACCTGTGGGCCTGAGAGGTAAAGATTATGAAAGTTTTTTTGCAAATTATTAATAGTCCGGAAGATGGTAAAGAATATCAATTGACTAAAAAAGAAAATTACTTGGGGCGTATGACTGGAAATGAAATAGTTCTTCTCTATGATAATCAGATTTCCAGAAGACATGCAAAGATTAAAATAGATAACCAGGAGATATGGGTTGAAGATATGGATAGCAGAAATGGTACATTTGTAAATAATGAGAGACTGGAAGAACCGTATTTACTCAGTCCGGAAGAGACATTCAGAGTGGGGAAAACATATCTTCAGGTAATAATTAACTAAACGGGAGGGTTGCTTAAATGATAAGTGCGACTATCGGTAGATATAAAATAGTAGAGGAACTGGGGCGAGGAGGGATGGGTATAGTTTATAAAGGAGATGATCCTGTTCTTGGCCGTGCTGTAGCAATAAAAATTCTCCCTCCTCATTTTGTAGAAAACCAGGAAAGCAGGGAGAGATTTGTAAGAGAAGCTCAGACAGGAGCAAAACTTAATCATCCAAGTATAAGGGGCATATATGATATAAGTGAACATGAAGGTATATTTTATATAGTACTTGAATTCGTTTCCGGTGCTCCTCTTGATGATTATATGAAAAAGAAAAAATCTTTACCTGTTGATGAGGCTTTAGAAATATTTATTCCTGTCTGTGAAGCCCTGGAATATGCCCATCAACATGGGATAATTCATAGAGATGTTAAACCGGCAAATGTAATATACAGTGATAAAAAAGAAGTGAAGGTTGCAGACTTCGGACTGGCCTGGATTGAGACAGAACAATCCCTTACCCAGCCAGGTGCTGTTATGGGAACATTTGGTTATTTTTCTCCCGAACAGGCCAGAGGAGAAAAGGTAGATAGAAGAACTGATATATATTCTCTTGGTGTAATGCTCTATGAGATGATGACAGGAAGATTGCCTTTTGAAGCAAAAAATCCTGCATCTCTGATTCAACAGCACCTGACTATGGCCCCACCTCAACCTTCCAGCGTTAATCCAGATATTCCATCCTTTATAGATGAAGCCATACTTAAAGCCTTAAGAAAGGATCCAAATACGAGATATCAGACTGTTCAGGAATTTTTAAATGATATTGCAGGAGATAGGCTTGTAAAAAAACAGGAGGAACAGAAAACAGCTTCTCCCACAGAAGCAGCCCTTCATAATATACTTGGAAATAATTATTACAAACAGGGAAAATTAGATCTGGCTATTCTTGAATGGGAAAAAGCAACACAACTTGATCCTTACAACGCTCTTACCCATAATAACCTGGGAACTGCTTATGATGGCGTGGGAAATCTGGATCTTGCCATAAGGGAATATAATTATGCTGTTGAATTAAATCCGAATAATTTTGTGGCTCATTATAATCTGGGTTCTGCCTATTACAGAAAAGGTGAGATAGATAACGCTGTTGAAGAATACAAAAAAACTACTATGCTTAATGCTAAATTTGCACCTGCTTATTATAATCTGGGAAATGGTTATTATAAGCAGACAAAAATGGAGCTGGCAGTTGAACAGTGGCAGAAAGCCCTTCAGCTTAACCCGGAGTTTGCAGAAGTTCTATATAATCTTGGAAATGCTTTTGCAAAAATGGGTAGAAAACAGGAAGCTATTGAACACTGGGAAAAGGCATTAGCTCTGGATCCGGAATTTGCAGTAGCCCATTATAATATGGGCACACTTCATATGGATAATAATAATATGGAACTGGCGACTGCAGCATGGGAAAAGGCTTTAAGTCTTAATCCCAATTTTGCAGAAGCCAGGTATAATATTGGTAATCTTTATTTTCAGCAGGGTCAGGTAGATAAAGCTGTTGAAGAATGGAATAAAGCTATTGAACTTAAAGAAGATTACTGGGAAGCTCATTATAATCTTGGAAATGTATATTATCAGAAAGAAGAACTTGAACTTGCTGTGGCAGAATGGCAGAAGACAGTTATGTTTAATGATAAATACTGGCAGGCTCATTATAATCTCGGGAATATCTACTTTTTTGAGCAATCCCAGGCAGAACCTGCTATTGTTTCCTGGCAGAAGGTGTCAACTCTAAATCCGAATTACTGGCAGGCTTTTTATAATCTTGGCGAGGCTTATTATTCACAGGATAAACTGGAACTTACTGTTATGGAATGGGAAAAAGTTATAAATCTTGAACCCAAACACTGGCAGGCACAACATAATCTCGGAAGTGTTTATTTCAAAATGGGTAAACTTGAAAAAGCCATAGCACAGTGGACAAAATCACTGGCTTTAATGATATTTAGCTTTTAGCTATTAGCTTTCAGCTTATGTTTAAAACTATCAGCAATCATCTTAAGTGAAAACTGAGGGCTGAAAGCTGATAGCTAATAATAATTTAACAAAAATTTAACATATAGTTATTTACTTTAGTGCTTTTTACTGGTAATGTATATTAGATAAATAATAGCTAAGGAGGCCTTAATAATATGTTTGGAGGATATATTTCTCAGGGTGTATTGCAGAGTAATCAACAAAAGACTGTCCAATCATCGCCGAATTTATTACGTAAGGTGGGTGATAGTAAAACCCCCGGAGATTCTGTTGTTTTTTCTGGTGTTGAGAGTGATGATATGATTTTCTGTATGAAAAAACCTGGTTTTCTAGAAGAAGCTAATAAGGAAATAAAAGAATCTTTAGAAACTCCAGTAGATACAGGTTTTATATTAAATACTCAAAAGACAGGTTCCATTAAAATAGAACATACTGAGGGATTAATAAGTGATGTTAGTAATCTATCAGTAAAGGTAGGGTTAGATTGTGATAAGAGTCATGGAATAACTACAGCCTTTTTATGTGGCAAAGAAGGAGAAATTCCTTCTGCTGAAGCTGCTATATTGACTGCTCAGACTATAATTGAACATGATTTAGCAGAGAAAGGCAAAGATAGATATACAACCCTCAAAGAGTGTCCCCAGAGCATAAAGATTATTTCAGTAACAGAAGGTTTTGATAACAGTATGGCTGATATTGTTGTTAAAAACGAGCCTATTTTTGTGGACAGCTAATAAGCTATCAGTGAGCTGATAGCTTATTAGCTAATTTATTTTATAAATTTTTCTAATTTATCTTTCAAGGAAGCTTGTTCCTGTGAAGGTTTTTCTTTTAGTTCCTCATATTTATTCTTTAGAATTTCCTTTAAGGAATCTGATTTTTCTTTATTTAAATATTCCTTAGCTTCTTCCTCTTTATCCATTTTAAGGCACAGTAAAAACATTTTTGCATACATATCTAAATTTAATTCACCAAAAGCTTTTCTTTGCGATTTTTTCTTGATTTTGTCTTTCATTTCCTCAAGAATTTTTATGGCATTTTTATAATGGTTATAAGACATTTTTAATTCTTTTGCATTATCTTCGTAAAGAATTCCAAGATTATAATTCCAGGTTTTCTCTTTATTTATATCCTTAATCTCTTTACAGACTTCTATTGCCTGCTTATAATATTCTTTGGCTTCTTCTACTTCTCCGAGTTTATAATAGGTATTGCCAAGATTTCCTAAAGTTGTGCCTGCCTGTCTTTTATCTTTTACTTCTTTACTTATATTTAGAGAATCAAGATAATAGTCTATAGCTTCTTCAAGATCACCGGATTCACTATATGCATTGGCAAGATTTCCAAGTCTATTTCCTTCACCTCGTTTATCTTTAATTTCTCTGCTTATATCAAGAGCCTGATTGTAGTATTCCATAGCTTCTTCCATCTCTTCTAATTTATAATAAGCATTACCGAGATTTCCGAGAGCAGTTCCTGCCTGTCTTATATCTTTTACTTCTTTACTTATATCGAGAGCAGCCAGATAATGTTCAATAGCTTCTTCTATATCACCAAATTCAATATAAATATTGCCCAGATTTCCACGTCTATTCCCTTCTCCACGGCGATCACCAGTTTTTTTACTTATTTCTAAAGCTTCTTTATAATATGACATGGCCTTATCCAGATCTCCCAGCCTGTAATAAGCATTTCCAAGATTCCCTGTAGCAGATCCTATCTGCCTGAGATCATTTATTTTTTTACAGTGTTCCAGTGCTTTATTGTAGTAATCTATAGCTTCTTCTATTTCTCCCAATCTGTAATATGAATTACCTATATTACCCAGAGCGACTCCTTTAAATTGTTCATTGTCGATTTTTTCTAAAAAAGACAGGGCATATTCTGATTGTTTTATTGATTCTTCATACATACCCATAATATTCTTTGTTGATGCCAGAGTCAAAGAACATTGAGCTATAAGTTCATCATCATTTATTTTATTTGCTAGTTCATATAGTAAAGTGGCAAATACGTGAGATTTATGAGGAATTTGTATTTTAAGCTTATTACTTAAAGCATTTATTTGCTTTATTGTTTCATTATCAGCCAGGGCAACTACGTCTTTAGATATTGTTTTTTCTATAACTTTATTCATAGATAGTTTTTTATCTATAACAAGATCAACCATTTTCATTAGAGCATCCAGGAGTTCCCCTTTTTCTATACTATCATCAACCTCCATTATATATTCCTCATCATCATTTTCAATTTTTTCATCTTTTGCTTCTTCTAAATCTTCTTCCTCAATTTCTTCCTCTTCCTCAATTTCTTCCTCTTCCTCAATTTCTTTCTCGTTTACTGTTTCTTCTTCCATTGCATCTGTATATTCTGTTTTAGAAATATTCTGTCGAATTTGAAGGTTATCCATAACTCTATTTAGATAGGATAGGGAACCAGCCAATTTTTGATTTCCCTGTTCAGCTGCATCTTTAATCTGGTTATCCAGTATAAAGAAAAATTTCTCATCAAATCTATCTCTGTGGTTTTGTATAGAAGTTATTAAAGCTCCGATACCTTTACATTTTTGAAGTTCCTGTATTAACTCAAGATATTCCTTTTCTTTTTTACTTGCCATATTTATTCTCCTTAAATTATTATTAGCCATCAGCTATCAGCTTTTATTCCTTAGCTAACCGGGTGACTGCTTATTGCTTTATAAAAATAGAAATTTCTATACTCTTAAATTATTTCAATCCAAATTAATTATTCGTGAAAACTTAATAACAATCCTGCTAGCTTTATAAATTATACAATCTTAGTTTTAGAAAAACCCTTGTCAAATTAGATTACTTGTGTTATATTATATTTGTATTAATAATTCTTTAACTCTATAAAAGAGTGGGAACCCCCACTCTTTCATAGTTTTATATATACCTGGATAGATTCGGTGGTTTTGTTATTCCTGGATTTTCAGGAATTGTGTGGAGGGGATTTTGCCTTTTGAAGGGGTCTGAGATTTGTAATAAACTGGAAGAGCAGTTATACCCCATTCTTGAAACTATGGGTTATGAACTTGTATATATTAATTTTTTAAAAGAGAACCGAAATTGGATTTTACGTATAAGTATAGATAAAATAGGTGGAGTAACCCTGAAGGATTGTGAGCTTGTTAGTCATGCTATAGATAGTAAAGTTGAGGAAATGGATTTAATTAAAAGGTCTTATTTATTAGAGGTCTGTTCACCTGGCCTTGATAGACCTTTAATAAAAGATATAGATTTTATGAGATTTCAGGGTAAAAAGATTAAGCTCAAAACTAAAGAACCGATTGAAAATAGAAAAAATTTTACTGGTTTAATAAGAGAATTCAAAGAAGGAATGTTAAAATTAGAATTAACTGATGGAGAAGGGATTTTTGTAATACCCGGAGATAAAATACAGAAGGCTAACCTGGTGATAGAAATTTGATTATATTTTTTTGATTACAGAGAGGAGGATCCCTGGTTTTATTAATCTAATAACCAGGAGGAAAAGGTTGAGCAACGAATTAATTAAGGCACTGGAGCAAATAGAAAAAGAAAAAGGTATTTCTAAACTAGTCCTTTTAGAAGCAATTAAAGATGCATTAACTTCAGCATTGAAGAGAAACTTTGGCAATACACAGAATTTCAATATAAATATTGATCATAGTACCGGACGTGTAAGTGTTCTGGCTAAAAAGAAAGTGGTAGATAAAGTAATAGATTTTCAGAGTGAGGTACTTTATAAGGATGCTTTGAAAAATTATCCTGATTGTAAGAAAGGTGATATGGTAGACGTTGAAATTACACCTTCCAATGTAGGAAGGATAGCTGCTCAGACTGCGAAACAGGTTATTGTCCAGAGGATAAGAGAAGCTGAAAGAGATTTATTATTTCATGAATTTCTGGACAGGAAAGGTGATATAGTAACCGGTGTTATACAAAAAATAGAACAGAATAAGATTTACGTTGATCTTGCAAAAATTGAAGCTGTACTGCCTCAGTCAGAACAGGTTGTTACAGAAAGATATCGACCGGGTGAAAGAATAAAAGCTTATATTATGGATGTTAAACTTACCAATAAAGGCCCTCAGGTAATCCTTTCGCGTTCCTATTCAGGATTTTTAAATCGCTTATTTGAATTAGAAGTGCCTGAAATATATGAAAAAATAGTTGAAATAAAAAGTACTGCAAGAGAACCTGGTTATCGTTCTAAGATAGCAGTTCATTCCGTCAATAAAGATGTTGATGCCGTTGGTTCCTGTGTGGGTTCAAGAGGTGCCAGGGTTCTTTCAGTAGTCCAGGAATTAAGAGGGGAAAAAATAGATATAGTTTTATGGGATAGTGATCCCATGGTTTTTATTGCAAATGCTCTTAATCCTGCGAAAGTCCTTTCAGTAGAACTTAATTCTGAAGATAATTCCGCTCTTGTAGTTGTTCCTGATAATCAACTTTCCCTTGCTATTGGTAAAGAAGGGCAGAATGCGCGATTAGGCGCCAAACTTACCGGATGGAAAATAGATATTAAAAATAAAAGTAATTATGATGAAGATAAATTAAAAAATAAAATTATAGATGAATTGATTACAAATCTTGTAGAAAGTTTTAAGCCTGTAACTGTTATGGCTGTTGAAGTTAAGGAGACAGAAAAGACCTTTCTTTTTACAATACCTTTTGAGGATTATATTACTGCAATCCAAAAGAAAAATGAGATTTCTATAAGTGAAAATTATTCTGACTGGTCTATTAAGGTTCAACCACCGCTGAAAACCGGTGACTTTCCTATGGATAAAGTAGCCGAATTTCTTATGAATATTTTTACTCCTATTTCTATTATATCTTTAGAGCTAGATAATAAAGAAAAAAGGCTATTAGTCGGGATATCTTCTGAAAACAGGGATGAAGCTTTAAAAAAGCAGGAAATGTATGAATATTTATCCGAATTGGGAGAGTGGAAAATCTTAATAGAATCTGTATTAGAGAAAGAGGAAAAGCAAATTTCTGAGGAGGATATTATAAAAAATTTGATTGATTTTATTTCTCCTATTCCTATAATATCTCTGGAAATAGAAGAAGGGAAACAGGATATTGTGATTTTTGTATCTGAAGAAGACTTGACAAGTGCCTGTGAAAAAATAAAGAAAGCTCAATTTCCATCTTTTATGCGTAACTGGCATATAAATATTGAGTCTTTTAAGGTTTAATTTATACAAGTGGAAAGCTGGAGGGAATATTGTGGCAGAGAAAACAAGAGTATACCAATTAGCAAAAGACCTTAATATTACAAGTAAAGAATTAATTGCAATTCTACAGGAATTAAATATTGAAGTTAAAAGCCATATGAGTTCTCTGGATTTTGGTGTTTCAGATCTTGTTTTGGATTATTTAACAGGGGAAGATAAAGAAAATATTCAGAGAGAAAAGGTTATTGTGCCTCATAATGAAGATGAGTTAGATGTTGCTTTAAAGAAAGATAAGAAATCTAAAAGTGATGTGGAAATTGTTAGTGATGTTTTAGAAGAAGAGGAAGATTATCAGGGTAAAAGAAAAGTTAAAGAGGATAAAAAGAAAAAGAAAAAGAAATGGGAAGGTGAATTATTTGATCCTTTACTGGTTGTAGATAAACCAAAACTCCTTAAAAGGAGGAAGAAACAGGATAAAAGTGATGCATTAATAACAGATGACATGCCGATTCTTCTGAAAAAGATACAGGTAATAGAACCTATATCAGTTAAAGAGCTTGCAGAGAGAATGGGAGTTCCTGTTAACGAATTGATTAAACAGTTTATTAAAATGAAATTAATGGTAAGTTTAAACCAGCTGGTAAGTGCAGAGAATGCAAAGAAAGCCGGTGAATACTTTGGTATTGATGTTGAACTGGTTGATGCTTATTCAGATGAAATTTTTTCTGAGTTAAGTGATGAACCATCACTTTTATTACCACGTCCTCCTGTTGTTACTGTTATGGGGCATGTAGATCATGGTAAGACATCTTTACTGGATGTCATCAGGCAGACCAATGTTTCTGCAACAGAAGCCGGAGGTATTACACAATCTATAGGTGCTTATCAGGTGAAAGTAAATGATAAGTTTATAACCTTTATTGACACACCGGGTCATGAAGCATTTACTCAGATGAGAGCCAGAGGAGCCAATATTACTGATATTGTTATTCTGGTAGTAGCGGCAGATGACGGTGTTATGCCGCAGACTCTGGAGGCTATCAGTCATGCAAGAGCTGCCAAATCTTCATCTAATATACCAATTATTGTTGCCATAAATAAGATAGATAAGCCTCAGGCTAATCCGGATCGGGTTAAACAACAGTTATCTGAAGTGGGTCTACAACCTGAAGAGTGGGGTGGAGATACTATTACTGTTTTAGTTTCAGCAAGGACTAAAGAAGGCATATCTAATTTGCTGGATATGATATTACTTCAGTCTGAAATGTTAGAATTAAAGGCCAATCCAGATAGAAAAGCCCGTGGTGTAATTATAGAGGCAAAATTAGACAAGCAACGGGGCCCCCTGGCTACTGTCCTGGTTCAGAATGGAACCCTCAGAGAAGGGGATGCTGTTATAGCCAATCTTGTTTATGGTAAGATCAGGGCTATGATTGATTACCAGGGAGAAAGGTTAAAAGAAGCTTTACCTGCTACACCGGTAGAAATCATTGGTCTTTCTGATGTTCCTCATGCAGGGGATGAGTTGTTTGTCTGTGATAGTGATAGAAAAGCAAAACAGATAGGCACAGTAAGATCTGAGAAATTCAGAGAAGAAAAATTAAAAACAGTGCATCGTATAACTCTTAATGACCTTTTTAAACAGCTTAAAGAAGGCCAGATAAAAGAACTTAATGTAATAATTAAAGGAGATACTCAGGGTTCAGTTGAAGCTATGACACAGGCACTTAATAAGCTGAGTACTGATGAAGTGAAAGTAAATGTTATACATGGAGGCGTAGGCACAGTTAATGAAAGTGATATTATGTTAGCTTCTGCTTCCAATGCTATAATCATAGGATTTAATATAAGAGCTGATACTAACATACTTAAACTGGCTGATAATGAAAAGTTAGACATCAGGTTTTATAGAATAATATATCAGGCTATTGATGATATAAAATCTGCCATGGCAGGACTTCTTGAACCTGAATATAAAGAGGTGAGTCTTGGTAAAGCAGAAATAAGAGCTACTTTTAATGTTTCCAGAGTGGGTGTTATTGGAGGAGCCTATGTTTTTGAAGGAAAAATCACCAGAAGTGCTGATGTGAGAGTTTTAAGAGATAATGTAATAATATATGAGGGAAAAATTTCATCTCTTAAACGTTTTAAAGATGATGTAAGAGAAGTTTTTTCAGGGTATGAATGTGGTATAGGTATAGAAAAATTTAATGGTTTATGTCCTAAAGATATAATTGAAGCTTATGAATTACAACCAATAATGAGAGAAATCTGAGGATTTTCAATGAGAAGTTTCAATAGGACTGATAGACTCAACAAACTT
>Ga0302242_1001688_pt1 | contig 15625 bp, 15 predicted proteins | sample AAG_UR_Lys_MG_FD_193510 | JGI IMG/M metagenome (GOLD analysis project Ga0302242, IMG submission 193510) | Enriched activated sludge microbial communities from anaerobic digester in WTTP, New Holstein, Wisconsin, United States - AAG_UR_Lys | ecosystem: Engineered > Bioreactor > Anaerobic >... | reverse complement strand
GTGGCCGTGGTGGTAGCCCTTTTTGGGAAGGAGACCATGGGAAAATCTCTGGAAGAGATCAGTGGATAAAAGCAAAGCCAAAGAAGTTTTTTGGAAAGCACACGGTGTATAGTCTGTGTGCTTTTTTACATGCATTTTACCTGAACTACCTGAAATTATGACTCCTAAGAAATACACTGTTTTTGAAAGGCAGGTAAAATGAAGGTGTATAAGAGAGTAAGAACGAAAAAGTTAAGTAAAAACGGTGTTCCAACCCATCGTATCCCTTCGGAATGCCAGTGTTCTTGGATATGAAGCCTTGACTCGGATAAATGAAGACAGCAGCATAAAGAATCCGGAGCAGCTTTTTTCTATGGCCCTGCAGGAAAATCGCTTATGGGAGATGGAACAACTTTGCAGGGGCAAGGCCTTGGAGTCTTTTCGAAGGTTTATGCTCCCTGGAGGCAGGAAAAAAATATTTTTAAATGTAAATCCCAGTATCATGCATGACGATAAATTCAGAGAAGGCTTTACAAGAGGATTTCTCAAAGCTTACGGAATGACTCCGGATGATGTTATCTTTGAAATTACAGAAAAAAATCGAGTGGCAGATGTAAACGGTTTTCAGGACAGCATAGCGCATTACCGAAACCAAAATTATAAAATCGCCATCGATGATGTGGGTGCAGGATATTCAGGGCTAAATCTTATCAGTGAAATCAATCCGGATTATATAAAACTGGATATGCAGTTGATTCGCAACATCCATCTGGATAAATTAAAACATTCTCTGGTGCAGGCCATGGTTGAACTGTCCAATGTAGCTAATATTGCCTTGATCGCAGAGGGTATTGAGTGCAGGGAAGAACTGGAGTCTTTGCTCCATGTCGGCGTACAGTATGGCCAGGGGTTTTATATCCAAAAACCGGAAGAAGAGATCTACGAAATTAAAGAAGATATCGTAGATCTGATTTTGGAAGCCAATTTTCAGGGAGAAGCGGAAAACCAAAGTGCTTCCTCAGGCATTTCCATAAGAGATCTTTGCCGAAGCATAAAAGTTGTTTCTCCGTCAGAGCAGGTATCTGATGTGTACCAAATATTTAAGGAAGATCCTGAATGTTTTGGCTTGTGCGTAGTCGAAGATCAGAAGGCAGTAGGGATCGTGACCAGAGGGAGATTGGCCCTGCGCCTGTCTGGACAGTATGGTTTTTCGTTGAACCAGAAAAAAAACATATCGGAAATCATGGAGCGGACATTTTTGAGTGTTGGCGGGGAAATGACTATGAAAGACGTTTGCGCAATTGCCATGGCCCGATCTCACGAAATGCTATATGATTTTATCGTTATTACTGAAAATAATCGCTTTTGCGGTGTTGTTACCATTAAGGATCTTCTTGAGAAAAAAATAGAGATCGAAGTGTCCCAGGCAAAAGATCAAAATCCCCTTACAGGGCTTCCTGGGAATAAGACTATCGAAAAAGAACTAAACAAGTGTATCGGAGGAGATGAAGAATACACGGTGGCATATATCGATATCGATAATTTCAAGGCATACAATGATGTATATGGATTCGAAAATGGAGATAAGGTTTTAAGAATGCTGGGAAAAATCATAAGACAGACTATCTCTGAAAAAGAATTTGTCGGGCATATTGGTGGAGATGATTTCGTCGTAATTGGGAAAAAGCACCTCCCGGAAATTCTGTTTCGAAGCATAAGTACTCGATTTGAAAGAGAAGTCTTCTCTTTTTACAATCGCGAAGATCAAAACAGCGGATACATCGTGACAGCGAACAGGAACGGAGAAAAGGAAGCCTACCCGCTGATGTCCCTTACCATTGCGCATGTTGATGAAAGCTGGGAAGAAAACCGGAGCGGGCAGGACCTCTCAACAGTGTTGGCGGGAATGAAGTGCAATCAGAAAAAAGCAAAAAGAGAAAGACAGATACACCTTGTAAAAATAAGCTGAAAAATGATAAAAATCTTTGTATTTCCCCTTATCCTCTGTCGTGATATAATTACTGCAAATTATATTATCAGAACCAATTCTTATGCATAGGTATTATTACCGGGGGGGTAATATGAAAGAAGAGAGTTCTTGTGTTACTTGTGCGCAAATGAAGGACATCGAAAAAAGAGCGTACGAAAAAGGGCTATCCTATTATCAAATGATGGAAAATGCCGGGAAATCGGCAGCTTCCTATATCATGGAACAAGAGAACGTGGAACGAAAAAGAGTACTTGTTTTTTGCGGCAAGGGCAATAACGGAGGAGACGGCCTGGTAGTGGCTCGTATTCTGGCCCAGGCAGGGGCCAAGGTCCAGATCGTTCTGGCGGAGGGAGATCCTCTCACGCCGGAGGCACAAAAAAACATGGAACTGTGCAAAGAGATAAAGCTTCCTGTGATCCGTCTGCCGGAGATCCTTACGGAGTTTGCTTCCGGAGAACTGTGGGGAGAACCGCCCGCAGATATTACAGTAGACGCTATTTATGGAACCGGATTTCACGGGACCTTTTCCCAGGGAATTCGTGGGACCATGCGGGCCATCAATCACTCCAAGACAAAAGTGTATGCCCTGGACATTCCCAGCGGATTGTCCGGAGACAGCGGCGAGGCGGATCCTGATGCCATTCGTGGGGATCATACCCTTGTGTTTCACGCTTTAAAACCGGTGCACCTTTTGAGCGAAGCCAAAGAGTATTGCGGGGATATCACTCTCCTCGATATCGGCATTACAGAAATTTAAATCATAAAAAGGAAATAAAACAGTGCAAAATATTATATTGGCGTCTTCTTCACCTCGACGAAAAGAATTGATGGATATGCTGGGGCTTCCTTACGTGGTGGAAAGCAGTTCTGCGGAGGAGACCCTTCCTGAAGGCATCGTTCCGGCTGAGGCCGTGGAGATGCTGGCTCTTCGAAAAGCGGCAGATGTGTCGGAGATGAACGGGGAAGCTCTGGTGATCGGAGCGGACACCATCGTCGCCGTAGACAACATGATTTTGGGAAAGCCCGTAGATGAGAAAGATGCGTTAAGAATGCTGCTACTGCTCCAAGGCAGGCGGCACCAGGTGTATACCGGTGTTGCTTTGATCGATGGCAGCACTGGGAGGCGGCATGTTTCTCATGAAATTACAGAAGTGGAATTCCGCACTGTTTCCAAAGAGGAAGCGCTGGGTTATGTCGGCACCGGAGAATCGGAGGGAAAAGCGGGAGCCTATGCCATCCAGGGGCTGGCATCGGTATTCATCCGCCGCATAGAAGGGGATTTCTTTAATGTTGTAGGATTGCCGGTTTATCGTCTTTGCCGTATGCTTGAAGAATATGGAATACGGGTGTTTTAGGATGGGAGAGTATAATCTCAGAGATATTGAAAAACGATTTTTAGGGAGAACCCCCAAACCACTGGGACCCTATCATTTTTATTCAGTGCTGGTACCCCTTGTTTTGTGCGGAGAAGAACTGTATCTTCTCTTTGAAGTGCGATCGGAAGACCTTAAAGTCCAGCCAGGCCAGATTTGTTTTCCCGGCGGGAAAATGGAAACCGGTGAGACACCGGAAGAATGTGCGATAAGAGAGACCTGTGAAGAGCTGAACGTCCATTCGGATTCCATAAGAGTCATTGCGCCCCTGGATTATCTCCATACATACAGCAACTACACCATGTACCCGTTCTTGGGGGTACTGGAGATTGACGATTTGGGAGAGATTCGGCCCAATGAGGATGAGGTGAAGGAGGTTTTTTATGTTCCCCTTTCCTGGTTCCTGGAAAATGAACCTGTCACCTTTGAGGTCGAAGTGCTTCCACGGGTGCCGGATGATTTTCCCTACGAGAAGATCAACTCCACAAAAGATTACAAATGGCGGAACGGTGTGACTACCATCCCGGTATACCGTTATGAGGAACGATCCATTTGGGGGCTGACAGCTCTCATTGCCAGAGATCTGGCAGAAAATCTGCTGCCGGAAAAAGAAGAACAGAACGGCAAAGGGTGAGAAAGGCTATTTTATGGAGATATTTCTGCGGATAGATATCAATATCATGGCCATGATCCTTTTAGGCACGGTGCTTTTTATTTCCGTAAGAAGCCTGGATCCCGAAGATGAGCTGAACCGTTTGTTCAAAAGAGTTTCCATAGTTATTTTGGTGGAACTTTTTTTTGAGACCACCACCTGTATTCTCAACCGCATGCAGGGGGACTTTGTTGCACCGCTTTCTTACTTTCTCCATGTCTGCCTTTTTTCGGTGGCTCCATTGCTTTCTTATAACTGGTACCGCTTTATATGCCGGTGGATCCACTCCCGGGACATTACTTTACCGAAAAATACAGCCTTGCTCATTCCTTTGGCTGTAAACTTCGTGATCACAATTCTTTCTCCCCTTTATGGGATTGTATTTTACCTTGACGATGCCAACCGTTATTTTCGCGGTGAGTGGTTTCCTTTGGCTACGGCCATCACATATTTCTATATTCTTCTGGCGGTTTTTTCTGTTTTGCGAAAGCGCAAGACCATCGTCAAAGAAGAATTTCGTCCCCTTCTTCTCTTCGGTTTTTTGCCTTTGATCGGTGCCATGCTCCAGTATGTTTTTTACGGGGCATTGCTCATGTGGAGCACCTGCGCATTTTCACTGGTCATCGTATATAATTTTTTGCAGCAGAGAATGGTACATATCGACAATGTAACGGGGGTTTGGACCCGATCTTCTTTCCAGTATTATCTGGGACAGAGGGTGGGACAAAAGAATGACAGAGGCTTCGCACTTTTGTTTTTTGATCTGGATGGTCTCAAACGGATCAACGATACCTATGGACATATGGAAGGAGACTTTGCCCTGAAAAAGACGGCGGAAATCACAAAAAGCTGCCTTCGGAAGACCGATGTGATGGCGCGGTACGGGGGAGACGAGTTTATTATTCTCCTGGATGGTATGAAAAAAAAGGATTTGAGCGAAGTGGTCAAAAGGCTCCTTGCCGCCTTTGAAAGCTATAACGAGGTTTCGGGGAAAGCGTATGAACTTGCCTTCAGCTATGGGGCGGATGTTTATGATCCGGTGGTCCATGAAGAAATGGACCAGTTTATCCGATCCCTGGATGAGATGATGTATAAAAACAAAAAAGCGAAGGAACTGAGCCTCGCTTTTCGTCGTTCCACTCCCATGAGCTAAGGGGAGAACTGTTACTTTTCAGATTCGGTGGCACTGCGAAAATCGCCCCGGGCAACTACAACATCAAAGCCGATGCCGCTGACCTGTCTGGACATAGCGTCCCGACATTCAGCCGCTTCCTCTCCTGTACAGATTTTGTCATCGTACAGGAGATATTTTTTTCGTACATCCAGGGGAGAGAGGTTTGGCATCACCACATTGGCTCCCGCCTGCAGACCCTTCTCACGGCCCTGGGCATCAATAGTTCCAAGGGCGGTGGTGGCTGGGATCAAGGCGTTGGGCAGGATAAGCCGGATCATCCCCAAAAGGAAAAGTGTCAGCTCGCCATTGTCTCCCCTCTGATCCGCAAAGGGTGTGTCGTGATGGGGAATGAAGGGGCCGATCCCCACCATTTCCGGGGAAAGCTCTTCAATAAAAAGGAGATCCTCGGCCAGATTTTCCGTGGTTTGGCCGGGAGAACCCACCATAAAGCCGGTTCCCACCTGATAACCGATTTTTTTCAGATCCTGCAGGCAGCGTTTTCGCTCTGCCAGCGTCAGGGGAGCGGGATGGAGCTTTTGGTAATGCTCCGGATCGGCCGTTTCGTGGCGGAGAAGATAGCGGTCGGCACCGGCCTGAAAATAAGCCAGGTAGCTTTCATAAGATTTTTCTCCCACAGAAAGAGTAATGGCGCAGTCCGGATACTTTTCCCGGATGGTTTTGATAATATCCACAAAGATTTCATCTGTAAAAGCGGGGTCTTCTCCACCTTGGAGGACGAAAGTACGAAAACCAAGATCATATCCTATTTCACAGCAGGAAAGGATCTCGTCTTTGGTAAGGCGGTATCTCTCGGCGTTGCGGTTGCTTCGTCTCAGGCCGCAGTAATAACAGTCATTTTTGCAGTAGCTGGTGAATTCGATGAGCCCCCGCATAAATACATCGTTTCCGTAAAAACGGCGGCGAGCCTTTTGTGCTTTCTCGAAGAGATAAGCAGCGAGTTGGGGAGTTCTCCCGTTGATGAGAGTGATATATTCTTCTTTTGATAAGTGGCGCTCTTTTTCGAGCTTATCGATCAATTCTTTCATAGCGTCATGCCTTTCCCCTCAGACGGATCTTCGGATGTCAGTACAATTTCTTTTTATTCTGTTACCCAAATTATACTATAAAAAAACTGCGGTGTGTGTTTTTTTTAACAAATAAAACAGCAACCTCAAAAATATGAGGCTGCTGCAGGAAAATAAACGAGCTTTGGTTTTTATTGAACGGCGGCCATGTCGGGAATATATGTCAACGAGGCTTCTTTTGGTTCTGCGTTATAAATAAAGACTGCAGATTCGTTGTTGGATTTTGTCCCGCTGTACATTACCATATCGGCATCCGACATTTCCATGGTGGAGGCAAAGCCTTCGTCTTTCAGATACTGTATGTAGTCTTTGGCATCGTCCATTTCCATTTCATTCAATGCGATGGTGTATTGGCCGGTTTTGGCATCGTTCATGACTCCCACCAGGGTCCCTTTAGGTTCGTCCAGAGGCACTTCCTTGGGGAAGTCTATGTCTTCGCCGTATTCCAGAGAACCCTGATCCGAAGTGATCTTGCCGGAATCTCCATCCAGTGAGGTATCTACGTCCACATTGGTCAACTCCCCGTCTTCCGCTTCCTTGTCGGATCCGCCACAGGCGGTAAATGAAAAGGCGAGACACAGAACAAGAAAAATAAGGAAAAAGCGCTTTTTAGTAAACATCAGAGGGTTCTCCTTTCTGTATGAGAAAAAATTACACTTTATTACATTATATTTTATGATAGACCGGGAAGCAAGAAATATTGTATGATTGCCTTGTCAGCTGCTGTAGGTTTGCCTTGCCAGCTGCATGTGAAACGGAGAAAAAATGGATCAGAACATACGAAATAAATTGCTTGCATTGAGTGAGGAAAAATACAAAGACTTTTCGCAGAAATTGAGCCCCGGGGCGGAAGAGATGCTGGGAGTCAGGCTTCCCAATCTTCGCAGACTGGCCAAAGAAATTGCCAAAGGGAATGTGCAAAGCTACCTGGCTCAGGATCCCGGGGAATACTTCGAGGAGATCATGCTTTTTGGAATGGTCCTCGGTTACGCCGATTTGAGTTTTGGGGAACGTTGGAAAGAAATTGAAAAATTTTTGCCCGCAGTCACAAACTGGAGCGTGTGTGACAGCTTTTGCACAGGGCTTCCTGTCTCAGAGGGAGAGAGGGAAGCGGTTTGGGAATGGCTTTGCTCCTACACTCAGCGGGAAGAAGAGTTTCATGTCCGGTTTGCAGTGGTGATGATGTTGCTGCACTATGTTGATGAAGCCTATCTGGTGCAGGTCTTAAAAAAATTGGACGAAATAAACCACCCGGGGTACTATGCCAAAATGGCTGTTGCCTGGGCGGTTTGTGAGTGCTATGTGAAATTCCCCGAGGTAACAGAAAAATATCTGCTGCTTTCCCATCTGGCCCCTTTTACCTACAACAAAGCCATCCAAAAGATTTTGGAATCAAGAAGGGTAAGCCCGGAGCAAAGAGAACGACTCCGAGGGATGAAGAAAAAGTCCTGATCAGCTTTCGCTTTCTCCCAAAGAGGCGGAAAATACATCGGCCATGTATCTGCGTTTGCAGTCGGGACAGAGGATATGTTCGGGAAGAGGCGCACCTTTTTCCCTAAGTTTTTTGAGGGACGCCTGGTACTGCTCTTTTGTAGAAATGATGGCATCGCAGCTTTCGCAGCGGATCCAGTGGAATTCTCTGTTCCAGATGGTGCGTCCTTCTTCTGTGTCAGTCATGGGAATGGTGTCCAAAGGACAGGCTTGCGCACAGGCACCGCAGCCAATGCAGACCTCGGCCTCCTTTCCGTAGGGCGTGTTGACTTCTTTGATGACGCCCCGTCCTATGGTGCTGATGGCCGCCGCGCCCAAATGGGCGCAGGCATTGACGCAGCGGGAGCAGAGGATGCAGCCGTCAATGCCGTTCTTCCCTTTTTCTTTTTCGGGAAGGGAAGTGGGCGGCACCACTCCGCACTTTTCCATCAGGTCGAGGATGGTGGGGTTGTCCTTTGCCTGTAGATACAGGAGCTCCAAAAGTGTCTTTCGGATTCGGGCAACCCGCTGGGATCTCGTGGAAAAAACCAGCCCGTCTTTCACAGGTAGGGCACAGGCGGCAATGAGCTTTTCCCGGCCCTTTTCCACTTGCTCCACCATGCAGAGGCGGCAATTGTTGCCCCCACCTGTGGCATCGTCATGGCATAAACCGGGAATGAACACATCGGCCCTTTTGGCGGCGGACATCACCGTATCTCCCGGTAATGCTTCAATGACCTTGTCATCGATGGTTATCTTCATTTTCCGCACCTCCTATTCTTTCGTGACAGCCCCAAAGGGACAAACATCAAGACAGGCGCCGCACTTAATGCAAAGACTTTGGTCAATGCTGTGAGGAATTTTGCGTTCCCCCGTAATTGCCGCTGTGGGACAGTCTTTTTTGCAGAGCCCGCAGGCTTTACAAAGGACAGGATCAATTTTGTATTGTATAAGAGCCTTGCAGACACCGGCCGGGCATTTCTTTTCCAGGATGTGCGCCAGATATTCCTGGTGGAAATGTGTCATGGTGGACAAGACCGGGTTTGCAGCTGTTTTGCCCAGTTCGCACAGGGAAGCATGGGAGGCCGCAAAAGCAAGCTCTTCCAGACGATCAAGATCTTCAAGACAACCTTTTCCCTCACAAATACGGGTCAAAATTTCCAGCATGCAGCGAAGGCCCTCTCTGCAGGGAGTGCACTTTCCGCAGGATTCTCCTGCCAGGAAAGCCACATAGTATCTTGCCAGTTCCACCATACAGGTGGTGTCATCCATGACGATGATCCCGCCGCTGCCCATCATGGAACCGTTTTCTTTCAGTGTGTCAAAATCGATGGGAAGGTCCATCATGGATTCGGGAATACAGCCGCCGGAGGGACCTCCCGTCTGCACGGCTTTAAACGGACGTCCTTCCGGGATGCCTCCGCCGATATGAAATACCAATTCCCGCAAAGAGATGCCCATGGGCACTTCCACCAGACCGGTACGGTTTACTTTCCCTACCAGGGAAAACACCTTGGTTCCTTTGCTCTCCCCGGTGCCGAGACTGGCAAAGGATTCCCAGCCTTCGCTGATGATATAAGGGACATTGGCCAGGGTTTCTACGTTGTTGAGAACCGTAGGCTTGTCGAAAAGTCCTTTTTCAGTGGAACGAATGTATTTCACTCGGGGTTCGCCTACTTTTCCCTCAATGGAGGCCATCAGGGCAGAGGATTCACCGCAGACAAAGGCACCTCCGCCTCTGACGATCTCACAGTCAAAATCAAAGCCGCTGCCGAGGATGTTTTTTCCTAAAAAACCATGTTTCCTCGCATCTTCAATGGCTTTTTGCACATGGGAAAGAGCCAGGCCATATTCGTCCCGGATATAGAAGAATCCCTGGTGGGCCCCTATGGCCTTTGCGCCGATAAGCAGTCCCTCCAGCACACTGTGGGGGTCGCCCTCCAGAATGCTTCGGTCCATAAAGGCACCGGGGTCGCCTTCATCTCCATTGCAAAGCATGTATTTTACCTCTCCGGGAACTTCAAAGCAGGATCTCCACTTTGTACCTGTGGGAAATCCGGCGCCCCCACGACCCCGAAGGCCGCTTTTTTCAATGGCAGAAATGATGTCCTCCTGCTCCATGGAAAGAGCAGTTCGCAGAGCGGAATAGCCACCTCCTTCCAGATAATCCTGTATTTCTCCCGGGTCGATGAGCCCGGTGTTCCGCAGGGCGATTTTGTGCTGCAGAGAATAAAAAGGGTTTTCCTCTCTCGAAAGGACATGTTCACCGTTTTCCGTACAGTAGAGCAGGCGTTTCACCGGGTGCTTGCCAAGTGATTCGCAAATTTCTTTTGCATCATCGGGTTTTACTTTGTAGTATGTGATATGATCAGGCAGAACCGTAACGATGGGGCCGTTTTCACAAAACCCGTTGCAGCCGGTCTTTTTTATCTGTAAAAGAACGGCATTATCCTTTTTGTCTTCTGCGAGGCAGTGCTTAAGAGCAGCCACTACATCCAAGGCCCCGTTGGCGATGCAGCCGGTACCGCAGCAAACCAAAAGCAGTTTATTCATCGTTCTTTTCCTCCTTGCATCTGTTTACAAGTGCAGTCCCGGAACCTTTTTTTACATTGCCGTAGTATTTTTCATTGCAGATCACCACAGGAGCCATGGCGCAGGAGCCCACGCAGTTGACCACTTCCAAAGTAAAAAGACCATCCTTTGTGGTCTGGAATTCGTCTATGCCAAGGGCATTTTTGATCTCCTCCAGAATGGGCACAGAACCGCGAATGTGACATGCTGTGCCATCGCAGATCTTGATAACAAATGTGCCCTTTTGCTCAAGGCTCAGAGCCTTGTAAAAAGTGGCAAGAGAAAAAAGGGAGGACAGGGGGATCTGGAGATAGGCGGCTGTTTGCTGTAGATTCTTTTCCGATATATAGCCAAATTGCCTCTGGAATTCCTGAAGAATAGCAAGAGAATGGCGTTTGTCGGGAGGGAATCGTTCGAGGATAGTGTTTTCATCCAAGTTGGTCATCTCCTTCCTTGGAAATCAGGATTACCGTTCCATAACCCGCGGAAATGCTTCAGAGGAAGGGATGATCTTAACCTCCGGCAATTCTGGGAAAAAGGGAGACAATGGAGTTTTCGGGAATGATGGTTTCCTTATTGTTTAAAAACTCGATGTGCCGGCCATCCAGAAGAAAAATCAGGTCTGCATGGATCTCATCCCCTTCGGGGGAGAGAAGATGGCGGGAAAGTCCCGGGCCATGTTTTTCCCCAAGAAAGCGCAGCAAAGAAAGGGCTGTAAAGGAGCCGGACAAGGACTCTTCTTTACAACCGGCTTCTTCTCTGAGATACGCGTAATACTTTATCTTCATGGCTTCACCTGTAAAAGCAGAAAAGATTTGAAATCAGCGAGGGACAAATACCACAGCGCATCTGCCCCCCGCTGCACCGTTACTTCAATCCCAGCTCACTGATTTTTTCAGGAGTGGGAACTCCCTCCGCATCCCAGCCTCGGACCTGATAGTATTCCGCAAGCATGGTGTCAAGCTCGCATACCTTGCCTTTGGCAGGCCCTTCCGGAAGAGCTTCTTTAAGAAGCCTCGGGGGGAGGGTATCGTCTTTTTTGGAAAAACCCCCGGATAAATTGTAAAGTTTTTCCATATTCCAGATGCGTTCTCCTGTCTTAAGGATCTCTTCATCGGTGTAAGAGAAGCCGGTGGCAGGCCGGAGCTGTGCTCCGATTTCGGGAAGCCCCATGCCGAAGGTGGTAAACAGGCAGATGCCTGCTGAGTCCACAACGGCGGTAAGGTCCTGAAATACTTTGAGCATGGCGGCTTTTCCCTCTGTAACCAGAGGATCCATCTTGGTGGGGATCCCCAGTATTTCGGGAGAAGTCATGTACCCCCGGACATGGCAGCCTCCCCGGTTGGAGGTGGCGTAAGAGAGACCCATACCCTGTGCTCCCCGTCCGTCATACGCAGGCATTTCCTGTTTTTTCACAGACATGGAAAGTTCGGGATGTCCCACACTTTCCGCCAGGCGATAGGAGCCTTCGGCCAGGCGGGCGCCAAAGCCTTCTTTCATGGCGGTCTTGACAGCAAAGTCTACAATGGATTGTGCGTCCCCAAAGGCAAGGGGCCCGCCGATTTCTTCTTTGGTCAGCAATCCCTTGTCGAACAGCTCCATGGCGCAGGCATAAGTGGCTCCCAACGTGATGGGATCCATGCCGTATTCGTTGCAGAGGAAATTGACTTTACAGATAGCGGCCAGGTCGTTGATGCCGCAGGATGCTCCGAGGGCCCAGGCTGCTTCATATTCCGGCCCTTCTCCGGCAGATTTGTAAGGTCCGTTGGGAATTTTTGTTACTCTGCCACAGGCAATGGTGCAGCCGAAACAGCCCTTGTTTCTTACCAGATATTTTTCTGCAAGAGCTTCTCCGGAAATATCCTCAGCATCTTTGTAGACTGCTCCATCCCTCCAGTTATGGACGGGAAGAGCACCTACGGAGTTTACAATATTCACAAGGATCTCGGTGCCGTAAACCCCAAGGCCGGTGCCGGTCACCGGGTGTGACCTCAATTTTCTTCTGGCGTCAATGCAGGCGGCAAGAAACCCTTCGCTGTCAGCCACCTTGATGCCGTCCGTTCCCCTAACGACCACTGCCTTTAAATTTTTGGAACCCATGACTGCCCCCAGACCGCCTCTCCCGGCTGCCCGATGTTTGTCGTTCATAATGGCGGCATAAAGAACGCCGTTTTCCCCTGCAGGTCCTATGCAGGCAACTTTGGCCTCGGGTCCGTGGGTCTCGTTCAACATATCCGTGGTTTCATAGACGGTTTTTCCCCAGAGTTTATCCGCCGGGCGCAAAACAGCCTTTCCGTTTTTAATGTGAAGGTACACGGGCTCGGGGGACCGGCCCTCCAGAATGATACCGTCGAAACCGGCATATTTCAGTTCTGCTCCAAAATTACCTCCTGAGTTGGCACAGCCGATGGTTTCGGTAAGAGGTGCCTTTGAAACACACATATATCGACCGGCGCTGGTGGCAAAGGTCCCCGTCAGAGGGCCGGTCATCATGATGAGTTTGTTTTCAGGGGAAAGGGCCGTCACCCCGGCAGGAACTTCCTCTGTGTAATATTTTGTTGCCAATCCTCTGCCCCCGATATATTTTTCGGCAAGGTCTGCAGGAATGGCTTCGGTTTGTATGGTTCCGCTGCTCAAGTTCACACGGAGCAGTTTCCCTGTCATAGCGTACATCTTTACTCCTCCTCTCCGAATACATCCTTGAATCTGTCAGCCAGAGCTTTTCTCTTCAATATGGAAGAAGGGAGAGCCTCCTTATATTCAATGGCTCCGGAGGGGCAGTGGAGAGCGCAGTTTGGCTCGCCGCCGCAAAGATCACATTTGAAGACCTTGTCACCGTCAAAAGCTATGTTTCCAAGGGGGCAGGCTGAAATACACATCTTACAGACAATGCATTTCTTTTCGTCGATGATCCGTGCCCCGTGTTCGTCCTTGGAAATAGCGCTCACCGGACAGACTTTTTCGCAACAGGCCTCTTCACACTGGGTACACATGATGGGAACGCAGATCATGGCCTTGTCATACGGAATGACAGTAACCGCTGATTTTTGGGGGTTGAACTCTTTGGCCCTGTTAAAGGAACAAATCAGCTCACAACTTCGGCACCCAAGACATTTCTCGGGTCTTAAAACCATGGTTTTGTTCACGCTGCTGCCGATGCATCGGTAGGCATCGGCTCACCTCCCTTCCTGACGATAACGAGATGCTTTCCTTTTGCTGCGGACTGGTAAGAAAGATCCTTTGGTTCAGAAAACTAAAAAAGCGCAAAAGAAACTAAGCATAGTCTCCTTTGCGCTGTGGCTCATTCTCCTTGAATGGAAAACCAGTCATCCGGCAGGTGGAAAGATTACTCTTCCCGCCCTAACGTTTCCGCAGGCAAATTTGTCGTACGGAAATCGGAGTGTTCCCTCTATCCAATGATCAATCTTACCTAAAAAAAGTATAGTCCTTTTTTTAAAAATGGTCAATTCAATATAATGAAATCACCTTTGAGGGCTATATACCCTGATTGGATAGCTTTCAATAAATAAAAGCAATAATAAAAAAAATAATGATTTTTAACCAGTATAGTGATAAAATGCTTGTAATGTTATGTTCCTCAGACTTATAGCATCCCCAAAAGTCATTATGGAGACAAAGAGAGTTTGAAAAGAGTATTGCCCGGTAAGATCAAACATGCTGCGGACGGTGCAGTCAGTTGGCTAAAATATGATGCATTGAGCGAAGGCTTTAAAAGAGCCTTGATTTTTTTGCTTGTATTTGCGTTGACAGCCATTGTGGTTTCTGTTCCCTCATATCTTGCATATAAGAAGGTTCAAAATCTGGTGGAAGAAGAACTGGGGAAAAATGCAAAGAACATAGCAGCCGCAACAGCAGTGATGATCGAACAGGATGTGGATGATTTCAGGGCATTGGTAAATGTAGATGTTTATCGGCCGGGGGATTATGATGAAGCCTACTACCGGGAAATGCTATCCGCTTTCCGCAAAATCCGTCAGGAAACAAATGTAAGTTTTATATTTGCGGAAAAAAAGATATCACACTCTGAGATCATGTATCTTTTTGATGGGGAGGATCCGGAAAGCAAAGATTTTTCTCCCGTTGGAGCCATTGATGGGATGCAGAAGGTGGAGAGCGATGTTTACAAGACCGGAAAGCTGGCGCAGACAGAGCTGGTCGAGGATCCCCTTTGGGGGTACTACATTACCGGATTTGCGGCAATAAAAGACCCCTTGGACGGGAAGACCCTGGGCATTGTGGGAGTGGACTATTCCCTGAACTATATCATGGGAGTATACAAAGGGATCCGCCTGGTTTTTCAGATAGGGGTGTTTTCCATTGTACTTCTTTTGACCATTTTGATATCCCGTTTTTTGGGGCACACTTTTGATAACCAGCACCTGGATTATATCACCGGCCTTCACAACAGACATTATCACGAAGTACATCTGCGCCGGCTCATTCGTCGGGCAAAAATCACAGGGAAACCATTTTCTCTGATCATGATGGATCTGGATGATTTCAAGCTGGTCAATGACAAACATGGTCATCTGACCGGAGATGCCGTGCTCAAGTCCATCGCCAGGATCCTTAAGAACCAGACCAGAGATTCGGATATATGTTCTCGCTATGGGGGGGATGAATTTGTGATCCTGCTTCCCGATGCAGAAGAAAAGCAGGCTGCCCATATTGCAGAACGAATTCGTGAAATGATTTCCAACATTGCCCTTCTTGATGAGGCAAGGAACAACCTCTTTTCCACCGTCAGTGTGGGGGTTGCCCAATGGGCCAAAGGGATGAACGGAGAACTTCTTACAGATAATGCGGATAAGGCCATGTATGCCTCCAAATCAAAAGGCCGAAACAGGGTTACGATATATGATGCCCAGGAAGATGGCATAGGAACTTTTCACATGAAAACTCACGGTTAAACAATAGATTTTAGGTAGAGAAGGAATGAAAGAAACAGAAAAAAGAAACAAAGTGGTCCAGGCAGGAAAAAAACTTACGGAGATGGGACTGATCGCAAGAACCTGGGGAAACATCAGCTGCAGATTGGACGAAGAACATTTTTTGATCACTCCCAGCGGTAGAGGGTATGAGACCCTGACTCCTGAAGAAATCGTAAAGGTTTCCCTTCGGGATCTCAGTTATCAGGGCGACATTCTGCCTTCCTCAGAAAAAAGGATCCACAGGGAGGTTTATCTCCAGAGGCCGGATATCAATTTTGTGATCCATACCCACCAGAACCACGCCTCCGCCGTCAGTTCATCGGCGGCAGACATCCCCGTGCCAGAGGAAGCAAGTCGAAAGCTGATAGGGGAAAAGATT
>Ga0302242_1001685_pt1 | contig 15631 bp, 10 predicted proteins | sample AAG_UR_Lys_MG_FD_193510 | JGI IMG/M metagenome (GOLD analysis project Ga0302242, IMG submission 193510) | Enriched activated sludge microbial communities from anaerobic digester in WTTP, New Holstein, Wisconsin, United States - AAG_UR_Lys | ecosystem: Engineered > Bioreactor > Anaerobic >... | reverse complement strand
AATTATGTTAACCTTTGTAACCGCTCCAACTGGCGTTTGTAACGCAATTACAAATGTTTCTTTACGTCTCTTCATCCGCTGGTTTCTGGATCTGATATCTCTTTAATTTTTTGTCCCACGTTACTTCACTAACACCGCCACAATCCATGCAAAACAATAAGGCAAGACACCCCCCATCTTTTTGTAAACCGAGAAATCCTGGCTTACCTAGCCACGATTGCAAAAACGTCTTTTTCCATAAATCATTCTTGTCTTTTGTAAGAATAAGAAAAAACATTCCTTGTTCCTTTTCTAAATTCTGAAATACTCCAACAAGAGCAAGATCTTCAATATTATCACTATTGAAATCACCTTTTTGCATAAAATCAATCCCGCGAGCAGCCATTTCATCTTCTCCGCTCTCGAATAGGACTTCACGGGGAATTGCTTCCTTTTTTAGTTGAGACGCAAGCATCCATGTAGGATCAATCTTATTGAGCGGAACGCCATAAAGCTCTTTATGTTCTGGCATAAATGTTATACGCAACCACCAAGCATAATACTTTGGCTCGGGCGATACGACCGCCTTTAAATCATTCGCGTTTAAGTATATGGGTATTAAAATTGTGAATAGCAGTATGCTAAAAATTCGTTTCATATATATGCCCTAAAAATAACAATTAATATACGCGTCGGGCTTTTTTCGCTTATTTGCTTATCATCTTACACTATCCGTTCAAGAATGATCAGTTAAAATGTCCTTTAAAATCAATTTCAAATTAACTTTTGCCACCGGGTAATATGCGGTAATAAAGATTAAAAGCCCGGCGGGTAAAATATGGGGGATTTGTCCAATGTAATGAAATCCAATTGTAAGAGGGCATCACACTATGAGCTAACGAATGCTCTCGTACAGGAAGCACACAAGACCCTGATAATTTATATCACAATTCCTATGATAGGCCAAGGTATTAGTTAAATCTCTTCGGGTCATATTCTCCGAAGCTTGCTTCGTTCCTCGCAGTTTTGGATACCTCGTAGCTTACTGCGAGGTAGTTCATTGGGATTGACAACGCGCCATAATTATCTTGACAAACCCATGCGCGTTTTTTTATAGTGGCGCGTCAAAAAAGAAGGTCTTATCAATGACCGCATGGCTTCGTGCTTCTTGATAGACAAAAAATAAAATCAAAACAAAAATAATGTTCCCGAGTTCAGAAGACAAGGATTTCTTCATGCTCACCGTTGTGGGTATTCGTGAAAATAAGACGAGTCGGATAAAATCTAAATTTTCCAAGGAGGTAACGAGTGATGCAAAGAGCAGTGCAGGCAGCGGCAATCGCCACAATCGTCGTTTTATGGATGGGAGCTTTTTTTCTGCCGTCGGCGTCCCTGGCGGGAGAAAAAACCAGGGACGGACGTTTCATCGCTTATGACGACGGAACCGTTCTGGACACGAAAACAAATCTGATGTGGGCCGCACAGGATAATGGCAGTGATATCTCCTGGGAGGCTGCCCGCCAGTACTGCGCCGGCTATCGTGGAGGCGGTTATTCGGACTGGCGGATGCCGTCACAGGACCAGTTGGCGAAATTGCTGGACACTGGTAAACCCCAGCAGGCCAGGTGCCACAAGGGTTTGAAAATTCATCTGGCCACGAAGCTGATTAATCTTTCCTGCACGCAATTCTGGGCGTCTGAAAAAAGCGGCTTTCATATCGCCGGCTACGATTTTTCACGCTGTGAGCGCATCTCGTCCAGAGCGGCCAATACGAAATTCTTCAGAGCGCTGCCGGTGCGTTCTCCCGTTGCCGCTCCCGCTCCCACCTCCGCTTCCATCTCCGGAAAACAGAAAGCGGATTCCTTCGTGAGCCCGACGCTGGGAGCGAAATTTGTTTTGATTCCGGCGGGAACATTTACGATGGGATCCCCGGTCGGCGAAAAGGGAAGATCGCGCGCTGAGACACCGCATCCGGTGACGATCAGTGAACCCTTCTATATGCAGACCACGGAAGTGACGCAGGGGCAGTGGCGCCGCGTCATGGGAAACAATCCTTCCCATTTCAGTTCTTGCGGCGACGATTGCCCTGTCGAGAAGGTATCGTGGAAAGATGCCGAAGCGTTTATCGAAAAGCTCAACCAAATGGAAGGAACGGATCAATACCGCCTGCCTACGGAAGCCCAGTGGGAATATGCCGCGCGGGCAGGTACGCAAACCCGGTTTCACTCGGGAGAAAACTTGCTGCGCAGCGCCTGGTACTATCACAATTCCGGCAGCCAGACGCATCCGGTCGGCCAAAAAACCGCCAATGCCTGGGGACTTTACGATATGCACGGCAATGTCAAGGAGTGGGTGCGGGACTGGTTCAGCAACTATCCGTCCGGAAGCGTGACTGATCCTGAAAGTCCGTCTCTCAAAGGAGTGCGCTTGGACCGCGACCGCCGCATCTATCGCGGCGGCAGCTACAGCGGAAATGAGCAGGAGTGCCGGTCGGCGCGCCGCAACTACACCAACTCCGAAAGCCGCCTCTACGACCTGGGATTTCGGCTGATCAGAACGCCTTGAGGCAAGCGCGATGCCGGGAGCAGAGAGCGACTTCCTGCATGATTGCTCTGTCTTGATGGACTGTTAAAAAAAGAAGGGCTCGGCTATTATGGTTTTCGGCGGGCGGCAGCTTTGCGGGCACATCTTACACAGGAATGGATTTCCCGCTGGCGTTGCCGTAGAGGGCGCGAAAAGAGTCGGATTTAAGAATCCGCACTATAAAAAATAGATTACGAACAGAAATCAATGATTCCCGATGATCGGGCCATGTGCCGTATAGGTAGGTGAAACAAGTGATCAACTGTAAACAGAATGTTTGTGTGATAAAATTGTGATAAAATCACAGGAGAAGTAGGGGAACGGATAGAATAGCGACCCACGCCCGAAGGGGCGGTTTATCAAGGAGTAACTTGCTGTTTGGGTGGTAATGGGCTATTTTCGGACAGGCAAGCCGGGATGAAGAGGCCGTATCGCCACTGGTGCATTATGCCCGGGCAATAGCGTGGTCCGGGAGCTGGCGAATTTATCATTGGTGAAGCGATTGCTATCCCGTTCAGAAGAGAGCCGTATTCGACAGCTTCCCTTTCCGGTCCTGCCGATTATATTTCGGGGGTCGGAGTCATGAAGCAGGAAAAGATATCGAAGGAGTCAAGGATGAAGCTTCCTAAGCATTTACGGAACATCAACCAACATGCGGCGGGGATTGACATCGGTTCGAGGAGTCATTTTGTTGCCGTTCCCGAGGGGGCCGATGAACAACCTGTGCGGGAGTTCTCCACCTTTACCGGGGACCTTGAGCGTCTGGCGGAGTGGTTGGGCTCCTGCGGTGTCACCACCGTTGCGATGGAGTCCACCGGTGTTTACTGGATACCCGTCTTTGAGATGTTAGAGAGTCATGGGTTTGAAGTCAGACTGGTGAATGCCCGTCATGTCAAGAATGTTCCCGGTAGAAAAAGCGATGTTTTGGACTGCCAGTGGTTACAGCAGCTTCATACCTACGGACTGCTTCGCGGCGCATTCCGGCCGGTGGAGCAGGTTTGTACGCTTCGTGCCTATGTGCGGCAGAGGGGCACACTGGTGAGGACTTCATCATCCTATATTCAACGCATGCAGAAGGCGCTGGCACAGATGAACCTGCAACTCCACAATGTGGTGGCAGACATTACCGGTTTGACCGGTATGCGGATCATCAAGGCCATTCTTGCCGGGGAACGAAATCCCGACGTTTTGGCTGCGATGCGCGATAAACGGTGCAAAAACAGCGAGTCAACCATTGCGCGTTCCCTGAAGGGCCATTATCGTCCGGAGCATCTCTTCAGCCTGCGCCAGGCGGTTGAGATCTACGAGTTTCATCAGGAAAAGATCGCTGACTGCGACCGTCAGATTTTGAAACAACTGCAGTGTTTTGATTCACAGGATGTACCGAATGATGCCCCACCCGCCAACGTGGGAGAGGCGCTCCAGCGGATGTCGGGAGTTGATCTGACCGGCATAGACGGTATCGATACCAATACCGCCCTCAAGATACTTGCGGAAATTGGGACGGATATGAGCCGTTGGAAGACGGCCAAGCATTTTGCTTCCTGGCTTGGCCTGTCGCCCGGGACGAAGGTCAGCGGAGGGAAGGTCTTGAGCAGCGCGACCAAACCGGTGGCGAATAAGGCAGCAGCTGCTTTTCGTATGGCAGCCTTTACTCTTTTCAATTCCAGGAGCGCTTTGGGCGCTTATCTTCGGCGCCAGCGGGCTCGACTGGGAGCCCCCAAGGCCATTACCGCCACGGCACACAAACTTGCCCGTCTGGTCTATACCATGCTCACTCATGGGACCTCCTATGTCGATGCCGGACAAGAATATTATGAAGAACGTTATCGGTCCAGAGTCGTGCAAAACCTGAAGCGAAAAGCTCATGAAATGGGATTTGAATTGGTGTCCATGCAAGAGGTTCCCGCTTCTGCATGAATCCAATAAATTTAAAAACATATGCTGAAGTTACTCAGAAGCGTCCCACGCCGCCGTTGGCGGCCCCGTATCAAGAAGTAACTTGAGATCACGCTTCGTTCTTTCGTATACTTACGGTGGCAGCCGAAATGTTGAGACCGAACCGCCATTGGTGCTTTTTGCCCGTTCAGAAGCGTGGTCCTGGGGATGAGCGGCGATGTCATTGGTGAAGCATTAGCTATCCCGTTTAAGAGAGAGCCCTATATCGACATCCCCACAATTTCGGCATGCCCTATTTTATGGCAGGAGGGCATTATCGTGGGAAGACCTAAACAGCTTGACAGAAAAACCATGCAGCTACCAAAACACCTTCAACGTTTGAACCTCAACGCAGCCGGGATCGACATCGGATCAAAAAGCCATTTTGTCGCCGTACCGGAAGGTACTGATGATGAGCCTGTTCGCGAATTTGAGTGTTTCACCGCCGACCTGTACCGTCTGGCGGACTGGCTGATTTCCTGTGGCGTTACAACGGTCGCCATGGAATCGACTGGCACTTACTGGATACCCGTGTTCGAGATTCTGGAGTCTCTCAATATTGAAGTAAAGCTTGTAAACGCCCGGCATGTGAAGAACGTTCCAGGCAGAAAAACCGATGTTTTGGACTGTCAGTGGATCCAACAATTGCACACGTACGGTCTTCTGGAGGGAGCGTTCCGCCCTCCAGAGCAGATTTGCGAACTACGTGCCTATATTCGCCACCGAATGAATCAGGTACGCTATTCATCGGCTCATATCCAACATATGCAAAAAGCCCTGACTCAGATGAATCTTCTTCTGCACAACGTGGTCAGCGACATCACCGGAGTCACTGGGATGCGTATTATCAAGGCGATTCTTGATGGCGAAAGGGACACTCAAATACTGGCAAGCATGAGAGACAAACGCTGTAAAAACAGCATAGCAACCATTGCCAAGTCCCTACAAGGCAACTATCGGCCCGAACATCTCTTCAGCCTGAAGCAGGCCGTTGAGGCCCTTGAGTTCTACGAAGCCCAGATTGCTGAATGTGATCGAGAGATAGAAAGCCTCTTGGCCAGCTTTGATTCCGTGACGAAGAATAGTCTGCCATCGCAACCCGAAGAGGACAACAAGTCATCCAAAAGTCAGTGTGCCACACCGGCGTTCAACCTTCAAACCGAACTGTGCCGTGTGGCCGGAGTTGATCTCACCAAGATCGACGGTATAGATACCACCACCGCCCTAAAGATTGTCTCAGAGACCGGATTTGACATGAGCCGCTGGAAATCAGCCAAGCATTTCGCTTCCTGGCTAGGTCTCAGCCCAGGCAGTAAAATTTCCGGTGGTAAGAGTCTGAGTGGAAAGACAAAGCCTGTTGTCAATCGAGCAGCAATAGCGCTCAGGATGGCCGCCAGCTCGTTATATCGATCAAGCTGTGCCCTCGGCGCTTATTATAGGAGAATGAAGGCACGTCTCGGTGCTCCCAAGGCAATCACCGCCACTGCCCACAAACTGGCCCGGCTGGTTTACAGCATGTTGAAATACGGAACCGACTACACTGATGTCGGCCAGGAATATTATGAACAGCGGTACAAATCACGCGTGATACAAAATCTGAAAAAACGTGCCCAACAACTTGGGTATGAACTTGTTGAAACGATGGGGGTGAATAAAAAATTTATAGTGACACAAATTCAATGAGTTGCATTAAGTTACTTAAGAGGGACGAAAGTAAAAGCCAGAAGTATGCTTTGTTATTGGGCTGTTCGGGAAACGGGGATGTCCATCAGGTCATTGGCGAAACGCCTGGACATGAGTGCGCCTGGCGTAGGCTATGCCGTTGAAAAAGGTTCTGCGATTATTCGTGAGAATCAATATCGCTTGATTCCGTGACTTATTTACTTATTTACCAGTGTCCCCTCTCAGCGTCCTTGGAAGGGAGTGAGTCCCTAGGACGCGCCTTTCATCTCCGCCAGTTTTCTCTGCAGTTGCCGGAGTGTAATTCCCAGAATCCGGGCGGCTTCGCGGCGGTTGCCGCCGGTGGCGTCCATCACAAAACGCACATGCGCCGAATCGTTTTCCCTTAGCGTGCACAACCTGCGGGAGGAGGCATCCCCCTGCGGCTCCAAAGCGGCGCCGTTGCCGTTGCCGCCAAGGTCTGCGGGCAGGATCACGGGGCCACCCGCCAGCAGCGCGGCGTTTTCCACCACCTGGGAAAGCTCGCGGATGTTTCCGGGGTAGTCCCCGCGCGTCAGCCATCGCATGGCTTCCGGGCTGAATCCGGAAATTTTTTTCTGATGACGCGTACAGGCGTTTTTCAGGAAATGGGAAGCCAGGAGCGGAATGTCCCCCTTTCGGTCCCTCAGAGGCGGCAGGCAGACATAGGCGGACTTGAGCCGGTACATCAGATCCATCCGGAATTTTCCTTCCTGGCAAGCGGCTTCCAGATTGGTGTTCGTCGCCGAGACCAGCCGGACATCCACGCACACGGGGCGGCTCGCCCCCAGCGGCGTGAACGTTTTATCCTCCAAAACCCGCAGCAGCTTGGCCTGCAGGCCGATCGGCAGTTCGCCGATTTCATCCAGAAACAGCGTGCCTCCGTCCGCCTGTTCGAAAAAGCCGCTGTGCGGGCTTTCCGCGCCGGTAAAGGCGCCTTTGACATGCCCGAAAATCTGGCTTTCAAACATCGTGGCGGGAATGGCGGACACATTCACCGGCACAAAGGGCCCCGCGGGCGCGGGTCCGGCCCGGTGAATGCCGCGCGCCATCAGCTCCTTGCCGGTCCCCGATTCACCGGTGATCAGAATCGGATTGCCGCTGCGCGCCATGACCTGCGCGTAGGAAATGAGCGCCTTCATCTGCTTATCCTGCGTAATCGTGTCGGCGAATGCGGGCGGAATATCGGCCGTCTCGCGGCTGGCGCTGATCGAAAGGCCGGCCAGCAGTCCTTTTCGCTCATAGGCCCGTTCGATGGACAAAAACAGCAGTTCATTGTCCACGGGCTTGACCAGGTAGTCGTAGGCCCCCTGCCGCATCGCCCGGACGGTGGTTTGAATGTCGTCCACGGCGGTGAGGATGATGAATTCGGTCCCCGGGCAAAACGGTTTGGTCGATTCGAGCACCTGCATGCCGTCCACATCCGGCATCAGCAGATCCAGCAAAACGATGTCGAAGTTTTCCCGGCGGATGCGCTCGATAGCCGTCCGGCCGTTGTCGCACGCCTCGACATTCTTGATGCCCTTCCACTTGAGAACCCGCTTCACGGAGGACAGAGACAATGCCTCATCATCCACAATCAATATCTTCATAGACGCTGTCTCCCCACCTCATGAATGATTTTCTGGAGCTTGTCGATGCTGAACGGTTTGTGCAGCGTAAAGTCGGGCAAGGCCTTGATTTGCGGCGGCGGAGAAAGGGCCTTGCGGTCCGTCGAATAGAGAATCACCGGCAGCAGCGGATGCTTCGCGCGGATTTTTTCCAGAAGCGTCCAGCCGTTGAATCCCCGGAGACGGACTTCGGAGACAACGATATCGACTTCCGGATGCTGCGCCAGAAAATCGAGAACGTCTTCCAGCCGGTCCTGGGCTTCCGACCGCCAGATCACCGCGTCCACAAAATTGGCCTTGAGCTCCTTCAGATACTTGACGTTGTGGTCGATGCAGAGAATGGCCGGATACAGGCTGATATCGGTGGCGCCGTCCACGGGAAGAAAGAGCGAAAACCGGCTGCCGCGGCCCGGGCGCGAAAGAACGCTGATCAGTCCGTGGTGCTCCCGGATCAGCCCGTAGGAAATGGAAAGGCCCAATCCCGTGCCGTCCCGATCGCGGCGTGTGGTAAAAAAGGGATCGAAAATCTGATCCATGATATTTCTCTCGACTCCCTTGCCGTTGTCTTCAATATCCACCACCACCGCGTTGAGGCTGTCGATATAACGGCAGCGAATGGTAATGAGGCCTTTCTGCCCCGGCTCAATCGCCTGATGGGCGTTGATCAGCAGATTGGCCACCACCTGTTCGATCTTCTGGAAGTGTCCGCAAACCGGCGGAACATCGGGGGCGATGTCCTGTTCGATGGTGGAGACCGTTCTGCGGATCTGCGCGCCCACGATGACCAGCGCGCCCGCGATCACCTCCGGCACCGACATCAGTTTTTTCTGCGCGGTTTCGTCGGAACGGGAAAATTCCTTCAGGCTGGTCACGACCCGGCTGATCCGGTTGGCGCCGATTTTAAACGCCTGAATAATCTCCTGCATATTGCGGCAGACGTCTTCATAGGACAGGCCCCTCTTTTCCCATTCGGGATGGTGGGTGCTGGAACGGGAAAGAATGGCTTCCACGGTGTTCCAGATCTCTTCGAGGATCGGCACGTTGTAGGCAATGAAGCTGACGGGATTGTTGATCTCGTGGGCGACGCCGGTCACAACTTCGCCCAGCGCCGTCAGTTTGTGCGTCTGAATCATCTGCTGGAGGCGAAGCTCGCCCTCCTGGCGGATTCTCTTGTCTTCCGTGACGTCCTGCCACGCGCCGACGATATAATTGGTCGAACCGGCGGGCAACTGCACCACCCGCCAGTAATCTGAAAACCAGCGGTAGGAATCATCCATGACGCGAAACCGGTAACTGTAGCGGTGCGTTCCCTTGGCCTGACCGGCCTTGAGCTCGCCCAGAATCCGGGACCGGTCGTCCGGATGAATATGGTCGGCCCAGAAATTTTCATCGTCTATGAAGCATTGCGGCGGATAGCCGGTAATTTCCTCGATGGTGCTGCTCACGAACGTGATGTTGAAGGGCCCGTCCGTCTTCCGGGTATAGGAAATGATCGGCAGGGATTCCAAAAGCAGCGAAAGGTGATCGGTGGTCTGCTTGAGCGCTTTTTGCGTCCGGTGGCGCTCCAGCAATTCATTCAGCAGCGCCTCGTTGACCTGGGCCAGCTCCGTCGTTCTCGCCTGCACGCGTTCTTCCAGCTCCCGGTGCGCCTTGAGCAGCGCCTCCTTGGCCTTCTTGCGCCGGGTGATGTCCTCCAGCGTTTCGATGGCGCCGATCAGATCGCCGGCTTCGTTGCGGATAATCGCCGCCGTAAAGCGCAGCCATTTGCCCCGATGGCCGAGCTCCGGGAAAAAATCGATCGCTTCGTAGGCCTCGTCCAGCAGTTTGGATTTGGAATATTTGCCGGTGTACCACTTGGATATTTTTTCCTGGGCGCGGCTCACCAGCAGATCCGCCATGCAGGGGCGCTTCCTCGCGTAAAATGCGCGCCATTGCTGGGAGGTGCCGATGACGTCTTCGGCCCTGATTTTGGTAAGCTGCTCGAGGGCCTTGTTCCAGTAAAGGATGCGGTGATCCTTGCTGATCACAAACGCGGGAATCGGGGAACGGCTGACGACGCTCTTGAGGCGCTCTTCACTTTCTTTGAGTTCGTTCTCGACGGGTTTCGGTTCACGATCCGACGGTTTGCGCTTTTTGAGGCGGACGGTTTGTCGCCGAATGTCATCAACCGAAGTCTCTTTCGTCTGCCGCCTGTTGCCCATGACTTCACCCTTACTCAAAGTTGAGGAACGGCCTGAATCCGCCCCGGGCCGCCAAACCCCCGCGCCGCCGCTGAAGAATGGATCTGAAAAAAATTGCGTTGGAAATGATTATATTGGCTTTGGCAAAGAAGTCAAACGAATCTTTAAAATAACGGAGCAAGGTTCGGAGGTTCAATAATGGACGGCCCCCTGTCTGATTTCTACGCCTGCGGATGGGGCCCTCACAGAGGCCCCACGGATTGTCAGGCGCTGCAGAATGTGGTATGCAAAAAAATCCCTTGAACCCTGATCCCACGGGATTCAGCAAAGACGGCCGGCTCGCCGTCAAAATCTTTCAGGAGGTGCCCCTCATGCGTCTTTTGAAAAAAGTCCTGATCGCCGTCCTCGTTATCATTTTGTTGATCGGCCTTGCCGGTTTCCTGATTCTTCCCGCCGTTCTCAAGCCGGTTCTGACCAAGAAGATTTCCGAGACCCTGCACCGGGAAGCAACCATAGATGAAATCAAAATCAATCCTTTTGATCTTTCGGCGACCGTCCGGGGATTCAAACTGGCCGATCCCGGCGGCCATGCATCGTTTGCGGCCTTTCAGGAGCTGCTCGTCAACGTGGATGTTCTGACCTCCATCTTTCGGCGGGCGCTCATTCTGGAGGAGATCAGGCTGAATCAACCCTACATCGGCATCACCCGGAAAGCGGACGGAACCTATAATTTTTCCGACCTGATTCCCAAAGAAGAAACACAAAAGAAAGAGCCTTCCAAGCCGTTTCTCTTTTCACTCAACAACGTTCAAATTTCCAACGGTTCGGCGGATTTTCACGACACCCCCAACAAAACCAATCACTCGATCCGGAACCTGAATCTCGATGTTCCGTTTGTCTCCAATATCGACCACTACATGAAACATTATGTCGAGCCCAGATTCTCCGCCGTCGTCAACGGCCATGCCGTTTCGGTCACCGGGAAGACCCAGCCCTTTCAGGCATCGAGGGAAAGCCTGCTGGACATCGACATTCGGAATATCGATGTTCCCTTTTACCTGCAGTACGTGCCGGTGAAAATGAATTTCAAACTGACTCAGGCGCTGCTGGACATCCGCCTGCAGGTGCATTTCATCATGCCTGAAAAACAAGCCCCCGAATTGAAGCTGACCGGCCGGGCCGATCTGAAGAAAGTGGCGCTGGATGACCTGCGCGGAAGCAAAATTCTGCGGCTTCCCGTTCTGTCGGTCAACCTGGCTTCCGTCCAGCCGCTGGTTCCCAAGGTTCATCTTTCAGAGGTTTCGCTGGGCGGACTCCAGCTGGCCGTCCGGCGCAGCCCGAGAGGCGAGATCAACCTGCTCCATCTGGCCGGGACGCAGGCGAAAGCGAAACCAAAAGAAACGGCGGCGGAAAAGAAAAAACCCGACAAGGCCGAGACAAAGAAAAAAGAGCTGGATCTTCAGGTGGACAATATTCTGCTCGATGGAGCCGATATTTCGTTTACGGACGAGGCGCCGGTCCGGCCGTTCCGAACGCGGATTCACCCCTTGCGCCTGGCCGTCTCGAATTTTTCCCTGAAAAAGGGCAACAAGGCCGGCATCGATTGGACGCTGGTCATGGACCAGAAAAGCAGGATCACCGCGAAAGGGCCGGTTTGCCTCTCGCCGCTTGGCGCCGATCTGGCGCTGGACGTGAAAAATCTGGCGCTTCGTCCCTTCCAGTCCTATGTCCCGGACACCATTGCCATGGACATCACAAGCGGCGATATTTCCACAGCCGGAAAATTCATCCTGGCGACGGATGCGCAGGACAAACCCACCGTGAAATATTCGGGGAATCTTTCCGTGGATCGTCTCGCGACGATCGACCGGGCGCGCGCCAACGATTTTCTAAAATGGAAGCAGCTCCGTTTTGAGTCTCTCGCCGCCGGAACCAATCCTCTCTTTGTGAACATCAAAGAAATTTCACTTCGCGATTTCTTTGCCAAAATCGTCATCCACCCGGGCGGCGTCACCAATATCCAGCACATCTTCGGCGAGGCAAAAAAGGAAACGCCGCCGCCCGACGCCGCAGGGAAAACGGCGGATGAAAAGACCGCACCCGCCAAAACCCCGCAGGCCGCGCCTGACGCAAAACCGGCCCCGCCCCCGCCGGACATTAAGATCGGCAGAGTCAGCTTTCACGGGGGCACCGTGGATTTTGCCGACCGCAACATCCGGCCGAATTACGCGGTGACCATGCTCAATCTCCGGGGAAGCGTCACGGGCCTTTCCTCGCAGCAGATCTCGCGCGCGAAAGTGGACTTGAAGGGAAATCTGGGCTACGGATCGCCGCTGGAAATCGCGGGTACGGTCAACCCGCTGGCCAAAGATCTCTTTGCCGATATTAAACTCAGCTTCAAAGATATTGAAATGAGCCCGGTCACACCTTACACCAGCAAATATCTGGGCTATCCGATCACCAAAGGCAAGCTCAATTTCAACGTCGCCTACCTCGTCGATCAAAGAAAACTGGCCGCCGAAAACAAAATCTTTTTCGACCAACTGACATTCGGCGACAAGGTGGAAAGCCCCGAGGCCATCAAAGCGCCGGTGCCGCTGGCCGTTTCGCTGTTGACGGACCGCAACGGGCAGATCAACCTCGACATTCCCCTGTCCGGAAGCCTCGACGATCCGAAGTTCAGAATCTGGCCGATTGTCTGGCAGGTGCTCGTCAACATCATTACCAAAGCCGTCACCGCCCCCTTTTCCCTTTTGTCTTCGCTGACCGGAGGGGGAGAGGAAATGAGCTACGTCGAATTCAACTACGGCAGCGCGGATCTTCCGGAGGCGGGGCTGAAAAAAATCGGCGCGCTTTCCAAAGCGCTGTACGACCGCCCGCAACTGAAGCTGGAGATTGAAGGCTACGTTGACGCAACACAGGATTCGGAGGCCCTGAAAAAAGCGAAATTCAACCGTTTGCTCAAAACGCAGAAACGCAAGGAAATGATCGACCGCGGCGAAACCCCCTCGCCGCTGGAGGAAATGGCAATCGGGCAGGCCGAATACGAGAAATATCTGACGCTGGCTTACAAGGCGGCAAAATTTTCCAAGCCGCGCACAGCGCTGGGCGCCGCCAAAAGTCTGCCGCCCAAAGAAATGGAAAAGCTGCTCTACGACAACACGGCCGTGACGGACGGCGATCTGGAGCAGCTCGCCGCCAGACGGGCTCAGGCGGCTCGTGAACAGCTTCTGAAAGACGGCAAGGTGGAAGCGGGGCGCGTTTTCATCGTCCAGTCCAAAACCAAAACGCCCGCGAAGAAAGACAAGATCAAAGACAGCCGCGTGGACTTTAAAGTGAAATAACGGCGCTGCGCATTTCGCTCCCGGGAAAACGGCGATCATGAAAAAATTTATCGCGATAGCCCTCCTGCTTGTGTGCCTTTGGGCGTCCTCCTGCGCACCCCTTCGGTCGGGTATCGTCCCCACCGGGGAAATTTCAAACCGATGTCTGCCCTCTTTCCCCGATCAGGACGGCTGGTACGGCGGCGACGGCGCCTACTCCATTGCCCTGGACGGGCGGCGATCCCTGTGGCTGTTCGGAGACACCTTCGTCTCCGAAGAAAAGGGACGCAAAGACCGGATCGGCATGGAAGTGATCCCGGGAACGACACTGGCCGTCTCCACCTGCAAAGGCGAGCAATTCTCCATCCGGTATTATCTGAAAAAAGCAAACGGCAAATTCGCATCGTCCTTCGGCGGGGATCAATGGCTCTGGCCGCAGGACCCGTTTATCGCCGACCGGATTTTATACATACCGTTTTTGGTCATCCGGGCGCTTCCCGGACCGCCAAGACCCTTCCACTTCGAAATTGCCGGCCACAGGATCGCCCGGATCAAGGATTATTCGGCGGAAGATCCCCATGACTGGCCGGTGGACTACCTGGACTGGACCGGCGCGATCGCTCCCGGCATCGAGGCACTGGCCGCCGCATCCGTCGTTCATGACCGTTTTGTCTATTTTTATCCCCTGTACCGGTCCGGAAAGGACGGCGTTCCCATTCACGGCAATCTTCCGGCAAGGCTTCCCGTCAACCGACTGGAAAATCCGGCCGGTCATTTTGAGTACTGGACATCCGACGGCTGGCAAAAGGAAGTTACCCCGAAAAACGCCAGGATGATCTTTTCCCCCGGCCTTTCCGAACTGAGCGTCCGCTATTTGGCGGAGGATGGAGAATGGCTGGCTGTTTACCTGTCGCCGGAAAACAAGGGGGATCGGCTTCTGTTTGCAACATCCCGGCAACCGGAAGGTCCCTGGAGCCCACCGGCCGTTCTTATTCCCTCCATCGATGAAGTGGACCCGAAAAGCCCGCTGTACCATCCGCAGACGTTCTGCTACGCCGGCAAGGAGCATCGACAATTCGCCCGCGGGAGGGAACTCGTTGCAACCTACGTCTGCAATTCAATGGAAGACATCGATGATCAGGATAGCTTTCTGCGCAAAAATCTTTTTCTGTACCGACCGCAAGTAAAAACCATCCGGCGCTGATTATTTTTGCTAATCCTTGATGGTATAGCCCTTTTCCCGGAAAAGGCGCAAACAGGCGTCCACCGCCTCCTCATCAAAAAGAACGCCCCTGTTTTGGGTAATTTCCTGTAAAGCCGGTTCCAGGCCTAACGCGGGCCGGTAGGGACGGTGTGTCGCCATGGCTTCCACCACGTCGGCCACCGCGAGGATCCGCGATTCCGGCAGAATGTTGTTTCCCGTCAATCCATTGGGGTATCCGGAACCGTCAATCCTTTCATGATGCTCCAGAACCATCCTTGCGATGGGCCAGGAAAATTTAATATCCTTGAGAATTTCATAGCCGGATTGAGCGTGAGTTTTAATCAGATTGAATTCCAATTTGGTTAATCTTCGCGGCGAGCAAAGAATCTCGGACGGAACGGTTTTGATGCCGCCAGACTGATCCTTTCTTTTTCTTCCAGCAGATCCACCAGGATTTTGATCAGAACTTCCGGTTCCTCGGGCTTGAGAATAAAACGGTCCGCGCCCAAATCCAGCGCAAACTTCTCATCCTTGGGCTCCGTATAAGTGGCCGTATAGAAAACAAATGGAATATTACGCAATATTTCATCTTTCTTGCATTCCCGGTAAAAGCTGTAACCATCCATCACCGGCATCAAAATATCCGAAACTATCAGATCAGGCCGGGAGGCCCGGGCCATTTCCAGCGCGGCTTTGCCGTTTTCCGCCTCACGGACCAACCAGCCCTGAGCTTCCAGAATGCTTTTTAAAAAGTATAAATTGACACGACTGTCGTCAGCGATCAAAACAGTTTTTTCATGACGCTACTTTTCCCTCTCCTGTTTCGGCAGATGCTGTTCTTTTTCCACTTCTCCTTCTTGTGGCAACATTAAGCTAAAGGTGCTGCCCTGTCCCCAGACGCTTTCCACCCGGACTTCACCACCCAGCAAACGCGCCAGCTTCCTGCAGATGGACAGGCCCAGCCCCGTGCCGTCGTATTTCCTCGTTGTACCGGATTCAATCTGCCGAAAAGGATTAAAAAGAACCCCGATGTCTTCCGGTTTGATGCCGATTCCCGAATCGGCAACAGAGATCACAATTTTTTCATTTTGGATTTCGCATTTCATCCGGACAAAG
>Ga0302242_1001683_pt1 | contig 15656 bp, 8 predicted proteins | sample AAG_UR_Lys_MG_FD_193510 | JGI IMG/M metagenome (GOLD analysis project Ga0302242, IMG submission 193510) | Enriched activated sludge microbial communities from anaerobic digester in WTTP, New Holstein, Wisconsin, United States - AAG_UR_Lys | ecosystem: Engineered > Bioreactor > Anaerobic >... | reverse complement strand
AAAAAAGCACACAGACTATACACCGTGTGCTTTCCAAAAAACTTCTTTGGCTTTGCTTTTATCCACTGATCTCTTCCAGAGATTTTCCCATGGTCTCCTTCCCAAAAAGGGCTACCACCACGGCCACCACGGCAAATACCGCCATCAGCATGATAAAGACATAAGTATATCCCACTTCGGCACCCAGGCGATTATAAATCACCGGCACCACAAAGGGCGCCGTAAAAGCCCCCAGCCTTCCGAAGGCAGCCGCCCAGCCGGAGCCGCTGCCCCGGGCCACTGTAGGATAAACCTCCGGGGTATAGGCGTAAACACAGCCCCAGGCCCCCAGACTGAAAAAATAGAGAAGACAGCCAAAGGCCAGCACCTGGCCAGTGGTAGCCGCATGACCGAAAAACCAGGCAGCCAGAGCGGTTCCGGCAAAGTAAGCTGACAAAACGGGCTTTCTGCCAATCTTCTCAACCAGCAAGGCAGCGCTGAAATAGCCCGGAAGCTGCGCAAGGCACATAATAAAGGTAAATTCAAAACTTTTTATCAGGGTAAACCCTTTTCCTACGAGAAGGGTCGGCGTCCAAAGAACAAAGCCATAGTAACCAAAATTAATTCCAAACCAGATAACCCAAAGGACGAGGGTCGTTCTCAGATACTTTCCCGACCACAATTCCAGGAAAGACACTTTGGCCTTTCCTGCAGCCGAATCCGGCAGCTTAGTTTGGAAGGAGTCCCCATTGCTGATTCCCGCCTGCTTTTCCATAAGAGTGATCAGACGATCTGCTTCTTCCGGTTTTCCGGAAACCTCTAAAAAGCGTGGGGATTCGGGAACGGCCATTCGCAGTACAGCAGCGAAAAGCGCCGGAACGGCCCCGATCCAAAAGGCATATCGCCATCCATAAGCCGGTATGACCAAATACGCCACCAGAGCAGCGGCAATCCATCCCCAAGCCCAGAAGCTTTCAAGAATAATAACGTTTCGCCCTCTGATTTTGGTTGGTGAATACTCGCTGATCAGGGTAGAAGCCGCAGGAAGCTCGCCGCCCAATCCAAATCCTGTCAAGAAGCGAAGCAGAAGAAGAGTCTCATAGTTCTGGACAAATCCGGACAATCCGCTGGCCACTCCATATATGAGCAAAGTTACCATGATAACAGTTCTTCGCCCCCACCGGTCGGCAGCCATGCCTGAAAGAGCCGCTCCCAAAGCCATTCCCAACATCCCTATGCTTCCGATCAAGGCAAGCTGGTCTGTTTCGAGAGACCAATCCGCTGCAATGGCCGCCATGACTCCGGAAACCATTCCCTGGTCCATGGCATCGAACATCCAGCCGATCCCCGTAAGAAGCAGGATTTTTTTCAGCATCGGTGTGGAAGGTAATCGGTCTATCCTTGCTGCAATGTTTGTCATATTCTTCCCCTTTCCCGGAACTTATTACTTTCTTTAAATTTCAACAAAAATACTTCTGCAATTTAAATAAAAAACTATAAAGAAGTATAATCCCTGCAAAAGAAAATGTAAATGTGAAAAAGCGTACCATATAAATACATCATTCACATTGACAACACTTTCCCTTCTATATTACAATAGTGCAGGCGTTGCTCTTCGGGAATGTATTTTTTTGTACTACCGATGCCAATTTATGGCCCAAACAGTTATTATTATGAATTATGTCGAAAGCAACCGCCGTATAAATTATTTCATGATAGATCAACAGGAAAAATTCAAGTCGTTTCTGGAGGTGAGTAAAGAGTCCCCGAGTTGATTGCTTATGCATGATCGACAGATCAACAGTTATTTTTTGATACCCCTTATGGGTTTCATCAGTTGTAGACAAAGAAAAGGAATGATTAAAAAATGGACATGTTAGCTATTTTAGCTCCTATTGCGGGCATCTTTGCCTTGATTGTCGCATTTGGCCTGGCTACCTGGGTCGGAAAAATGGACGAAGGCACAGACAGAATGAAAGAAATTGCCGGTTACATCAGTGTCGGCGCTATGGCTTTTTTGAAGAGAGAATACAAAATGATGGCTATCGTTATCGTAGCTTTGTTTCTCATTCTTGGTTTTGGTATCGATTGGATCACAGCAATACTTTATGTCATCGGCGCTTGTTTCTCTGTTCTTGCCGGTTTCTTTGGAATGAAAGTTGCTACTAAGGGCAACGTCAGAACTGCAAGTGCTGCCATGAACGGCGGCATGAACAAAGCCCTTAAAGTCGCCTTCCGCAGCGGTGCAGTCATGGGTCTTTGCGTTGTAGGTCTTGGACTTCTGGGCATCGGCGGAGCTTTTGTCTTGTTGGGAGTCGAATCTTCTTCCGTCATCACAGGTTTTGGATTGGGTGCTTCCTCCATGGCTCTCTTCGGTCGTGTTGGCGGCGGAATTTACACCAAAGCGGCTGACGTGGGTGCTGACCTTGTTGGTAAAGTGGAAGCCGGTATTCCGGAAGACGATCCCCGTAACCCCGCAGTCATCGCTGACAATGTCGGCGATAACGTTGGTGACGTTGCAGGCATGGGTTCTGACCTCTTTGAGTCTTATGTAGGTTCCATCATCTCTGCCGTTACCCTGGCGTTGATTATTCCCCACATTACTCCTGCTTTCGGCCCGGCATTTGATCTGCCGCCTCTGGAAGGATCTGTCTTCGCTTTGGTTCTTTCTGCCATCGGTATCGTAGCCTCTGTCATCGGTATCATGTTCGTAAAAGGCGGAGAAAAAACAAATCCTGCGGCAGCTCTTAACACAGGAACATATGTCAGCGGTGCTTTAGTCGTTATTGCTTCTTTTATTCTCAGCAAGTTGTTTTTCGGGAATTTCAACTGTGCCATTGCTATCGTATCCGGACTTGTTGTAGGAATTGCCATTGGAAAAATTACCGAGATCTACACTTCCGGTGATTACAAACATGTTAAGAAAATTGCAGAACAGTGCCTCACAGGTCCTGCCACTACCATCATCAGCGGATTTGGCGTAGGTATGCTTTCTACAGTATGGCCCATCCTCATGATCGCAGCAGGAATCCTGGTAGCCAATGCATTTGCCGGCCTTTACGGCATCGCTCTTGCGGCTGTGGGTATGCTTTCTACTACAGGTATGGTAGTTGCTGTTGACGCTTACGGTCCGGTTTCCGACAATGCGGGCGGCATCGCTGAAATGGCTGAACTTCCCCACGAAGTTAGAACCATCACTGATAAACTCGACGCTGTAGGAAATACCACAGCTGCCATCGGCAAAGGATTTGCCATCGGTTCTGCTGCACTCACCGCTTTGGCTTTGTTTGCTTCCTACTCTCAGGTAGTAAAACTGTCTTCCATCAGCCTTTTGAATCCCCTGGTAATCGCAGGTCTCTTCATTGGCGCTATGCTTCCCTTCCTCTTCTCTGCCATGACAATGAATTCTGTCGGAAAAGCAGCGTACCAGATGATCGAAGAAGTAAGACGTCAATTCAGAGAAAATGCAGGCATCATGGCAGGTACCGATAAACCAGATTATGCAAAGTGCGTTGATATCAGCACAAAAGCAGCTCTTCAGGAAATGGTCGCTCCCGGACTTCTTGCTATTATTGCTCCTTTGGCTGTAGGTCTCATCATGGGTACTGAGGCTCTCGGCGGAATGTTAGCAGGTTCATTGGCTTCCGGTGTTCTCGTAGCCATCATGATGGCAAATGCCGGTGGTGCCTGGGACAATGCTAAGAAATACATTGAAGAAGGCAACCACGGCGGAAAAGGCAGCGATGCTCACCACGCAGCCGTTGTTGGTGATACAGTAGGGGATCCGTTCAAAGATACTTCCGGTCCTTCCATCAACATTCTTCTTAAGTTGATGACTATCGTAGCTGTAGTCTTTGCGCCCCTCTTCCTCGCTGTAGGAGGACTGATCTAACACTCCTTGCCAATTTATATAACGATCCAAAAGCTGGCGACCCCCTTTGTCGCCAGCTTTTTTAGGGCTCTATGGCAAATGTAACTATAGGTTTTCAAATCGGCGACAGGGTTTTCCCTCGCCGGTTTTATTTGGCTAAGACATGTTTTTCTGTGTACGCAAAAAAGCCGCAGCATTCGTTTTCTGGAACGCTGCGGCTTTTATTACGAGAGCCATCCGGCAAACCTCATTCATGCACCAAATGCTCGATGCATTTATACGACGTCGATTAAAAATTTCTGACCTGTTCGAACTCTTCCTGGATCTCTCGGCTGGGTTCTTTCGTGAACAAAGATACTACCACAATAAAGAGGCATGATACCATAAAAGCCGGGAATAATTCGTATATAGCAAATCCGCCTCCCATGGGTTTCAACACCAACTTCCACAGGAACACCATTCCGGCGCCGGAAAGCATACCTGCAATGGCACCGCCTCTCGTCGTCCTTTTCCAGAACAGAGAGAAAAGCATGATAGGACCGAAAGTAGCCCCAAAGCCGGCCCAGGCAAAGCTCACCACGGTGAAGATAATGCTGTTTTCATCCATAGCTATGATCATGGCACAAAGAGCTATAACAACAAGGGTAACCCGGGATACATGAAGAACCGTACGATCGGAAGCCTCTTTTCGCATGATCCCCTGGTAGATGCACTTGGAAAAAGCTCCAGCAGCAATGAGGAGGTAAGAATCCGAGGAGCTGATGGTTGCGGCCAGGATTCCTGCCATAACAACCCCTGCAAACAAAGGTACAAAGAAATTCGTAGAAAGAAGAACGAACACGCTCTCTGCCCCTCCCTGAGTCCCAAAGGCAGTGGGATAAAGAGATCTGCCGATGATGCCGATAATCACGGCAGCACCCAAAGATATGGTGCACCAGATGACTGCGATCCTTCTTGATAATTTCAAATCTCCGGGATTTTTGATAGCCATAAATTTCATGAGGACCTGGGGCATACCAAAATACCCCAATCCCCAGGATAAAGTGGAGATGACAGTAAGACCCACATAAGGAGATGCTTCACCAAAAAGAGGCGCCCCGGATGAGTTTATCCCTTGCACGCCATCTGTCATAGTAGGATTGGCTATACCAAAGAACTCCAGGAATCCGGGAAAAGCCGCTACATTATCAAGCATGGCAGAAAATCCGCCTGCATGGGTGATGCCGGTAAACAGCACTGCCACAAGGGAGACGAACATGATGATCCCCTGCATGAAATCTGATGCGCTTTCCGCCAGAAATCCGCCTATGAAGGTATACCCAATAACAAATAAAGCCCCCGCCACCATCATATATTGGTATTTGATATCAAACAGTGTGTTGAACAGTTTTCCTACTGTCACAAAACAGCTGGCTGCATAAACGGTGAAGAAAATCAAAATGAACAGGGCCGCTATGGTCATAAGAACTTTTTTGTCTTCCTTAAAGCGGTTGCTGAAGAAATCCGGGATAGTAATAGAATCGTTCGCTACAACCGTGTAGTTGCGCAACCGCTTTGATACAAACAGCCAATTCAAATAGGTTCCAACCAAAAGTCCGATACCGGTCCATACTGCGTCACTCAACCCATACCAGTAGGCCACTCCGGGAAGTCCCATCAGCAGCCAGCCGCTCATGTCCGAGGCCTCTGCGCCCATGGCTGTGACCCAGGGTCCCAAGGTCCTTCCTCCAATCAAATAGTTGTCGCTGCTTTCGTTGGCTCGTCTGGCATAATGCAGTCCGATTCCAATGACTATCGCAATATAGCAGCACATCGCAATCAGTATTTGTACTTTGTCAGGCATATAATCTGCTCCTTTACAATAAAACTAAAGAATATTAGTGCACATACAAATTAGAGGATACCATAAACAGCATCCTCTGTAAACCTTTGAAGTCATTCTAATTTCAAAAGAGCCCCTATTCCGCCTGCCCTTTTCTCCAGGCCAGCAACAGCCGAAGTGCATCTGCAAAATCAAAATCCCTGATGAATCGGCCTAAATTCTTTGATTCCTCGGCCATAAGAGTATGCAGAATATCTTCTGCTTCCTCAAAATCTTCCAGTACAGCTGCATCGTTGTTCTCGAGATGGTGCTGGAGTTGATCCAAAATGTCCTCAATGGCATCGGCATCGGGAAGGATGCCCTCCCGTTTTTGCGCCGCACTCTTTCTTTTAGGCGCATTCCGGCCTATCTCTTCAATAATCATTTTAAGCTCCTGTGAGAACACTTCCAACCTTTTTTTCAGCTGCTCTGATTCCACATCAAAAATGCTGATTTTTTCGATCTCGGAAGCAAGGTAGTGGATCCTGGAAATGCCAAGATTTCCGGCCACACCCTTCAGGGAATGGACAAGATCTCTCAAACCCTGATGATCATTTTCCTTCATCAGTTCGTTGATTTTGAAAGCATCACCTGCATGGCCTTCTGCAAAAAGACGAAGCAACCGCAGATAATGTGCTGCATCTCCCTGCAAAATCCGCAGACCTGTATCTACATCTATTCCTTTTACTTGCCTTAAAGCTTCCAGATCCCGGGCATCCTGTGGGTCTGTCTCTTTCGCTACCGGGCCGGAAATCATTTCTGTCTTTTCAGCAAGATCCATATCCTTTTGATTTTTTTTCTTCGGTGGGATCCATTTGATCAATGCCCGAAACAGGAAATCCGGTTCCACGGGCTTAGGAAGATGATCGTTCATTCCCGCTTCTATGCAGCGAGCCCTGTCATCTTCAAAGGCATTGGCTGTCATCGCCAGGATCGGCACAGGCTCCGCCTCGGTCCTTTCACGAATCAGGCGCGTTGCCTGTAGCCCGTCCATCACCGGCATCTGAATATCCATCAGTATCAAATCGTATTTTACGGATTCTACGATTTCTACCGCTTCTTTTCCATTGTCAACGACACTAACGATCATTCCTACAGACTCCAGCAACTGGCAGGTCACTTCCTGATTAATGGCATTGTCCTCGACCAAAAGTACCAGGGCCCCCTTGCGCAAGGCCAATTCTTCCTGCATCCCTTTCTTGTCCACAGCCCCTACAGAATCCGGTGTCTTAAGGACGATTTCCGCCAGCGCATCAAAGAGGGTTGATGGCGTCACCGGTTTGCTTATGACATGCTCAATCCCGGCACGTCTGATCTCTTCTGCGGAAATCTGGTCGCTGTATGCCGTTATCAACAAAATCACCGGTCTGCTGAGAAGGCCCAAAGACGGCATCATCAAAGCGGTATCGATTCCATCAATGTCCGGCATTCTCAGATCCAACAGGACTACCCGAAATGGGCTTCCGGTGTGATCCGCCTCCACCAGTTCATTCAGACACTCCTGACCGTTGCTGACTAAAGTAGTGCAAAGCCCCAGATCGGTTATCATTTCAGAAAGAAGAATACGGTCTTCTTCCCGGTCATCTACAATAAGCACCCGCATTCCGGCGAAGGATTTCAGATGCACCGCACTTTGGGGCATGATGGAGGAAACTTCAAAGGGGATCTCCACCCCAAAGCGACTCCCTTTTCCCATCCGGCTTTCAACGTCGATCTTCCCTCCCATGATTTCGGTAAGCCGTTTGTTGATGGAAAGCCCCAAACCCGTCCCCCCAAATTTTCTTGTAGTGGATTCGTCTGCCTGCTCAAAATCCCGAAACAGGCGGTCTATCCTGTCTTCAGCAATGCCAATACCCGTATCTGCCACTTCAAAGCGAAGCAATACCTTCTTTTCTCCTTCTTCCAGCAAGCGGGCGGTGATGGTGATCCCACCATTTTCGGTGAATTTCACCGCATTGCCTACCAGATTCAGGATGATCTGACCAAGGCGAACTCCATCTCCCCGCAGCATCAAAGGAATATGATCCAGATCCACTCGAAGATACAGCCCTTTTTTATTCACATCCTCTTCTACGATGCTGCGCACCTGGTCGACGACTCTCCCAGGCTCAAAATCGTTGATATTCAGAGCTAACTTGCTCGCCTCTATTTTCGAAAGGTCCAAAATATCATTGATGATATTCAGCAGATGCCTTGCTGCGCCGGCAAGCTTGTCGATCTGTTCTATCTGGCGGGGGTTCAAGATGTCCCTCTTGATCAAATGCGCATATCCGATAATGGCGTTGATGGGAGTACGTATCTCGTGGCTCATATTGGATAAGAATGCGCTCTTTGCCTGGTTTGCATCCTCGGCAGTCTTTTTGGCCTGCTCCAGTTCCGTGGTCCTTGACTCTACCATTTCTTCCAGATGCAAACGATAATCATCCAGTTGTTGGGTGATGCGAACTTTTTCCGTAATATCCTGTACGGTGCCAAGGCCTACAAGGGCCTTTCCCTCCTCATCAAATTCGATTTCGGCTCTTTCCTCCACCCACCGAATTTCTCCATTGACCAGAACACGATGTACAATGCTATACTCTTTTCCCTTAAGTGCATCCTCCCAGGCCTGGGATACTGCGTTGCGGTCATCCGGGTGGACACATTCCAGAAATGACTGGAATGTAAGGGGTTTGTCTCGTTTCAACCCAAAAATGTGGTAGACCTCATCAGACCATTCCAAGTGATTTTCCACAATTTCCAAATACCAATGGCCGGTTTTCGAAACAGATTGAGCACGCTTGAGAAAATATTCACTGCGCTTCAATTCCTCAGAAACCTCCAGCCTGTCTCTGGTAATATAAGACATGCCAAAATAATTTGCCACCTGGCAGAAAAAGGAAATCTCATCATTTTCCCAATCACGATCTTTTTTCCTATGTGAAAAGCAGAGGATCCCCCGGTTCCTTCCCGCAGACTCTATCTTGCATACCAGGACAGACTTTGCCCATTTTGCACGCACCTCTTTTCCTGCCGCATCACGGATGCTGATCTGCTTTTCTCCTTCTTTCAAAACCACATAGCGATGATTTTGCAGATGCCAGAATTGTTGGGGATTTTCTTCTTCCTTTATACTGTACCCGCTGGTGTGCAGATTGTCCGTAACCTCAAACAGATCAAGACAGGCAAGAGTTCTTTCATCCGGACCATATATCCAGACAGACGCACTCTCTATTCCCGTGGCTTTTGAGATCAATTCGGTAGCCTGTCTGGAAAAACCGGGAATATCACCGTTGATCCTGGATTCCATTTCTGCGATCTGGCGCATCAATTCATTGTGGATACGCAGACGGTCTGTCATTTCCTGCTTTTTCAGTTCCGTAAGCTTTCCCTCCGTGATATCGCGAACCACGGCGACAATATTATCTTCTGCCGGGACCTTTATCATTCTGGTTTCATAATGGTGGACCTCCCCCTCACGGGTGAGGCTGTATTCGTAGCTGGCAATGTCCTTCTCCCTGAGCTTTTCGACTGCCTCTGCATATTTCTCAGTACTTTCAGAAGGAAGAACTTCGAACAGGGTTTTGCCTAAAAAAGCCTCCGGGGGAACATGAAGCATCCTTTCCTCCTTCGCCTCGTATTCAACGATGGTTCCCTGGGAATCAAGGACAAAAAAAAGATCCGGCAAAACCTGAAACAGGGAACGAAGCCATGCGCCTCGCCTGTTTGCATAAAAGGACGCCTGCTTTTCCTCCGTGATGTCCTGGAGGGTCCCTTCCACCTTACTGATCTCACCGTTTTCGGCAACAGGAACAAGAATAAGCCGACACCATCCCGACTGGTCTTCCTTTCCCTCGTATTCCAACTCAATGGAACAGGGTTTTCCCAATTTTGTGATTTCTTTAAAGCGCTTTTTGAGCTCAGCCTTGGAAGAAGCGATCAGTCCATGACAAAGCTGCTCCAAGAAAGGGGTTTTGTCTGCCAGAACTTCATGAGCCAGAGGGATTTCCTCACTCCATTCCCCAAGTCCGGTTTTCAGATCCAAAACAAACCCGCCCAATTTTGAAGTTCTACAGGCCATGTGCAGCAATTGGTTTTCCCTTTCCACCACAGCAGCAGAATTCTTTTTGTGTTCCATGTGATCCAGCCTTCTTTCCCTTATTCTTAGCAAAGAACCTGCAATAGACACCCTGTCAGGTCAAACTCATCCTTCGAATATCCAAGGCCGCTTCATCGGGGGAATCCCCCATGATCAGGAGTATCCGTTCAAAGGCACAGCGTTCATCCTCAAACGCATCCACAATATCCGGGTCAAAATGAGCTCCCCTTTGGGATAAGATATAATCCATGGCCGTCTCCACATTCCAGGCTTTTTTATAAATACGCAGCCTGGTCAGGGCATCAAAGACATCTGCCAGAGCCATGAGCCTTGCAGAAAGGGGGATATCCGTTCCTGCCAACCCATATGGGTATCCGCTCCCATCCCATTTTTCATGGTGATAAATGGCGATCTGCTCTGCCTCTTCCAGAAAAATCAAGGACAGTGGTTTTGTCTCCCTTACCTTTCCGGCGTTGGCGAGCACCGCCCTGTTGATGGCTCCACGAATGGCATTGCCCCCTATCAGACAATGGGTTTTCATGATTTCATATTCTTCCTCTGTCAGAGGCCCCGGTTTGAGAAGGATGCTGTCTGGAATTCCTATCTTTCCTACGTCATGGAGGGGTGCCGCTTTTATAATGCTCATAAGATAGGAATCCGTAAGACGTCCCACATACTTGGGGTTGAGTTGCAGCCTTCTACCCAGGAGTTCGATGTATGTCTGGGTTCGCAAGATATGATTCCCGGTTTCAAAATCCCTGGTTTCTGTGAGTCCACTGATAACGCTCATGGATATATCCTGAACCAGTTGATTTTCCTCAAAACGGCGGGTGACTTCCGCCTCCAGCCAGGCATTCTGATTTTTTAAAAAGTCTCTGGCCTGCTTCAGCTCAAGGTGAACCCGGACACGTTCCACCACGATGGCCGGGCGAAATGGTTTGGTAATGTAATCCACCGCTCCCAGGCGAAAGCCTTTTTCTTCATCTATCATACTGTCAAGGGCCGTAATAAAAATAACAGGGATCTCACAGGTGCGGGGTTCCTGGCGTAGTTTGGCCAAAACCTCGTAACCGTCCATCCCCGGCATTACGATATCAAGAAGAATTAATTCAGGATAAGGTTGAATCGCAACAGCGCGCAAAGCTTCCTCTCCGGACTTGCAGGCTCTTACATGAAAAGACGCACCCAGTGTTTTGCTGAGTACGGAAAGATTAACGGGCTCATCGTCGACAATCAAAATGACGGGCTTTTCCATTTGCACACCTCATGTTTGTACATTTGATTCCCTATGTCGTCTCGCCTATGATAGATATGTGGTTTTAATTCCCTTGATTCCCGGGCTTAAACGCAAAAGCCCGGTATTTATCCTTTTTTTTGCAGGAAAAAGCGCTGGAGAGGTTTTGTAAGAAGGACAAAAATTCCATCGGTGAAGAGGTTGTACGCTTTAACAACAGGGGTTCGGGAAAGGATCCATACCGACGCCGCCGCCAGCAACCCAAGGGCCAAATAAGTGGGCCAGTTATTCGCATGAAATTGTTCCATGCCCTTAATAAGATAACGGATGATAATGTGAAAAACATAAACCGGCATGGTGTTCTGCCCGATGGATGTGAGAAAACACTTTTGGGAAGGCAGCAAATTTAAAAAAACAAAGATCCAGAGCAACGCCAGCACGGAAAGGAAGATCCTCACTGCGATCCCTTCAAAGTTAGAAAGCCCTGCGACACCGTAGGAATACTTCATATACCAGTTGGAAAGCCCCCAGGGGTGGTAGACGGCCAGCAGTACCGTCGTCAGGATCAAAAGGGCCAAAACAGCGATGCCTGACTTTCTAGGGAGATTTCGCAACTTATCCAGATGCTCTTTACGGCAATAGTATCCCAGGATAAAAAAGGGCAAAAAACCAAAGGTCCTGGCCAAAGAAAGGCGCTCGTCCAGAAAAGGAACACAGCCTGAAAGCAATGATACTACTACACTGATCGGAAGCAGCCATTTTATTTTGACCAGCCACGCAATGCTGAAACGATAGTAAAAAAGGGTCAATAAAAACCAAAGGGCCATAGTGGGCGTAAAAAGGTCCAAAGTAGCAGATTCAAAAATAAGGCATCTCACAAAATACATCAGGGGCATCAGCAAAAGATAAGGGAAAAGCAGGCTTCGAAACGCCGTATTCCTGCATTTGACCACGTTTTTCGAAAAAAAGCCGGAGGCAAACAAAAAGCCCTGCATGATGAAGGAAAACGAGGCGATATAAACGGCTCCCGCAAAGGTATCTACACGAAAAAGCGTCCCTACGCGATAATAATGAGCAATCACCACGGAAAATACCAACACCGCCTTCATATTGTCAAAAAAATAGTCCCGGTCTTTTTTTACGATACACGAATCCTGCAAATCAATGGTTTCCATAATCCCTCTATTTCTTCTTCGTAAAACCCTGTTCCTCTATAACGTACTTGTTTTCTTCCCACACAAGAGTGGTGTAACCGGCCAGTCCCTGTTCATTCAGACGATGATAAACCATGAGTGTTGCATTATCCTCTCCACCCTCGATCACCGTAGCACCGCCGCAAAAATCTGTCATATCGGGGAAGGAGGCATTGCTCAAAAGCCCACTCTTATTGGTAATGGTGAACAAGGTATCCTTGTAGCGGGCCACCCCTTCCGTCCGTCCGTCTTTTGAACCGTCGAGAATAGTCAGGCGCTCCACCAGCCTTGGCCGATGGTTGACTTCACCGGATACTTCCAGAACATGGATATCCGAAGAACCATACCCACTGGACCTGGCCCCCAGGATCACAATGATCTCATCTTTCCCATCTCCGGTCAGATCCGCTGCATACGCATCGGGGATGTTGAATCCATCAAACTTCTTCGTAACATAATTTCCATCCCCAAAATAAAATTCACACAATGCAAACGAAGTGTTTTTCTTGTCCTCCGTCTGGTAGTAGCTGACAACGATCTTGTCATCCACTTCTCCCACATCGTCCAAATTTGCCTCTTCCACTTCCTTGATGGTTTCTGACTCAAATCCCGAGGCCTTGGAATATGGAGACCCACCGCAGGCTGTCAGCAGGGACAGGGACATCGCCGCCACAATCACGACAGAAAGGGCTTTGGTGTGCAGACCTTGTTTTTCCTTGTTTTTCCTCAATAAAATCATGGTTTCCCTCCTCTATGGATTGCAAATCTTGCAGGGAATATACCCCTCTTCTATGGCGTCTTCTCTGCTCCTGAAATAAACAGCTCTTCTGTCTGCCACTTTAGAACCCGCTTCACACTTCAATGTATGAAATTTTTTGCTTTCTGAATTGCCTATAAAGCAAGCCTCTTTTTCCGTCACATAATTAGTCGGGTCGATGACCTCTCCAGGCAGCTCTTCGGGCAGCGAGATCGCCGCATCCGAAGTGGATCCAAAGGCTCCCGCATCCGCAGTGGTCAAGGCAACGCCGGTGTTGAGGGAATAGCTTTTTCCGTCAGAAGTCAAAACGATATGCCCGCTTCGAAAGGTTCCGAAAACCGAAGGGCTCTTTTCCAGAAGCCGTTCTATCACTGCCGCATTGGGAAGGAGAAAGTCGTTGTTGATCCCTGCTGATATCACGGATACTTTTGGGTTTGCTACATCCAGAAATTCCTGGGAAGTAGCCGTTCTGGAACCGTGATGCCCTACTTTTAGAATATCCGTGTCCGAAAACTGATCCAGATTGTTTTTTTCCACAGTAGTCTCCAGATCCCCCATAAACAGCATCCTGACATCACCATACTCCAGCAGGCTGACGATACTGTTCTCGTTGGGGTAGGAATAGATCCCCGCCATAGGAAGTATCCTATATTCCGCCCCGCAGGGAAGCCCTATGGCAGCCGTTGTAACAGTGCTGTAGATGCAGCCCGGCTCATTATGCACTGCATCGATATACCGGGTATAAAATGGTGCCGAAGCAGCACGGCCATTGTCGATGACCTGGTCTACCTGATAAATGCGAAACACCCCGGGAAGGCCGCCGATATGATCTTCGTGTTCGTGAGTGGCTACCACAAGATCCAGCGATCCATTAATATAAGGGCGTATATAGTTCACCACAACGCCGGAATTTAGTTCTCCGCCGCCGTCAATCAAAATTTCCGTATCATTGTTGTCAATGAGGATCGCATCTCCCTGTCCCACATTGATAAAATGAACCGTCAATGCCCCCTCCGTAGTTCCTGTCAGGGGAAGAACAGATGCCACTTCTACTGCATGGCTGGAACTGTTCCAGTTCACCGTGGCCCCAAAGGCCTCCAGCACTGCCCGGATGGGCAGATAGATACGGCCATCCTCAAGCTGCGCTTTCGTATCATTAGGGATCATACTCTCATTTTTTATAATATAAGGGGCCCCCACGGGGATCTTCACCGTGATCCCGTAAAGGACGGCCTCGGCTGTCTTCGTTGCTCCGTCCCAGGCCACCGAAGCACCCAGCTTTTCCATGGTTTTTCGAAAGGGGACCTGCATTCGGCCTGCGTTATCGATGAATGGCTGTCCGGAGTCCTTATCGTATACCACCGCATCTCCGTTGATCTCCAGTGAGACTGCACCGATGGCATATGCCTCGCAGGGCACAGCAACGGCTATGACCAGCGCCAAAAAAAACATTGATAGCAAAATTTTTCGCATTTTCTTCCTGCCTTTGTCTGATTAGTGATTAGCTGTATTATACATCATTCATGGCACTGGTCGAAACCTTTTATGCGCATATGTATAAAATGTATTTTAGAACCATGTATTGATTGACTTTTCTGTCTAATCTACCTATAATTATTTTAGTACTTATTTTAAACGATTTATTCATCTTTTACAGCATTTTTGCTGTAAGCGGACTTTGAAAAATCAATAGGAAGATGATATTTTGGTTTTTTTTTGCTTTTGCAAAATATCCTGGTGCTTCTTTTGCGTTTCTTTTGTCGTGGGTAAAGCATTCCAAACGCAATATCGAACCACCGGGACTCTTGGATCTTTCTTTCATTATCACGAGACAATTTTCCTTTGTCTTGTATCTTTCAAAACACTGTTCTGTTATTTCTAACCTGATCGTATCGACTCATTTTCATGTTTGGATTTTTACCATAATATCGATCTCTTCTGTTGTTTTTTTGAATTCCCCACCATCGTTACCTTTTCGGAGTTAAAGTAACTGGTATCAAAGGAGGAAAAAAATGGGTAAAAAAATCCCTATGTGGCAAATTCTTTTGGTAATGCTCGTATTGATGCTTACCTTGATGTGGACAATTCTTAAGACCGGCGGCTATGTTCACATGGCACTCGTCATTACTTCTGTGTTTGCGACCATTATTGCGGTGGCAAACGGATTTAAATGGGCGTATATCGAAAAAGGAATTATTAATAATATTGGAAGATCGATGCAAGCTATTCTGATCTTACTTTGCATCGGCATGCTCATCGGCACATGGATCGCAGGAGGCATTGTCCCCGCCCTGATTTATTATGGCTTGATGATCCTGAACCCGGGAATTTTCCTTGTGGCTACCTGCCTGATCTGCTGCGTAGTCTCTCTGGCCACCGGCAGCTCCTGGACTACTGCCGGTACCGTTGGTATCGCATTGATCGGTGTTGGTTCCGGCCTTGGCATTCCCATGCCTATGGCTGCTGGAGCCATCATCTCCGGTGCTTATTTCGGCGACAAGATGTCTCCCCTTTCCGACACCACCAACCTGGCTCCGGCTATGGCCGGCTCCACCCTGTTTGATCATGTAAGACACATGATCCTTACAACAGGTCCGTCTTTGGTTCTTGCATTGATTCTATATGGAATTCTGGGTATGAAGGCAAGCGGCAACACAGATATGTCTCAGGTGGATGCGCTTATGAC
>Ga0302242_1001681_pt1 | contig 15698 bp, 11 predicted proteins | sample AAG_UR_Lys_MG_FD_193510 | JGI IMG/M metagenome (GOLD analysis project Ga0302242, IMG submission 193510) | Enriched activated sludge microbial communities from anaerobic digester in WTTP, New Holstein, Wisconsin, United States - AAG_UR_Lys | ecosystem: Engineered > Bioreactor > Anaerobic >... | reverse complement strand
ATCAGCTCACAACTTCGGCACCCAAGACATTTCTCGGGTCTTAAAACCATGGTTTTGTTCACGCTGCTGCCGATGCATCGGTAGGCATCGGCTCACCTCCCTTCCTGACGATAACGATATGCTTTCCTTTTACTGCGGACTGGTAAGAAAGATCCTTTGGTTGAGAAAACGAAAAAAGCGCAAAAGAAAATAAGTATAGTCTCCTTTGCGCTGTGACTCCTGTTCCTTAAAAGGAAATCCAGTCATCCGGCAGGTGGGAAAATTACTTTTCCCGCCCTAACGTTTCCGCAGGCAAACTTGTCGTACGGAAATCGGAGTGTTCCCTCTATCCCATGATCAGTCTTACCTAAAAAAAGTATAGTCCTTTTTCTTAAAATGGTCAATCGCATATACCTAAATCATAAGTTGTAGTTATATACCCTGATTGGAGTGCTTTCAATAAATAAAAGCAATAATAAAAAAAATAATGATTTTTAATCAGTATAGTGATAGAATGCTTGTAATGTTATGATTCTCAGACTTATAGTATCCCCAAAAGTCATTATGGAGACAGAGAGAGTTTGAAAAGAGTATTGCCTGATAAGATCAAACATACTGCGGATGGTGCAGCCAATTGGCTAAAATATGATGCGTTAAGCGGGGGCTTTAAAAAGGCCTTGATTTTTTTGCTAATATTTGCGTTGACAGCCATTGTGGTTTCTGTTCCCACATATCTTGTATATAAGAAGGTTCAAAATCTGGTGGAAGAAGAACTGGGAAAAAATGCAAAGAACATAGCGGCCGCAACGGCAGTGATGATCGAGCGGGATGTTGATCAGTTCAGGGAATTGGTAAATGTAGATGTTTATCGGCCGGGGAATTATGATGAAGCCTACTACCGGGAGATGTTGTCTGCTTTCCGTAAAATCCGCCAGGAAACCAATGTAAGTTTTGTATTTGCGGAAAAAAAGATATCACACTCTGAGATCATGTATCTTTTTGATGGGGAGGATCCGGAAAGCGAAGATTTTTCTCCCATTGGAGCCATTGATGGAATGCAGCAGGTGGAGAGCAATGTTTACAAGACCGGAAAGCTTTCGCAGACAAAGCTGGTCGAGGATCCCGCCTGGGGTTACTATATTACCGGATTTGCGGCAGTAAATGATCCTGTGGATGGAAAGATCCTGGGCGTTGTGGGAGTGGACTACTCCCTGAATTATATCATGGGCGTGTATAAGGGGATTCGCCTGGTTTTACAGATTGGTGTGTTTTCCATCGTGCTTCTTTTGAGTATTTTGATATCCCGCTTTTTCGGGCATGTTTTTGAAAACCAGCATATTGACTATATCACCGGCCTGCACAACAGGCATTATCACGAAGTATATCTGCGTCGGCTTATCCGGCGGGGGAAGATCACCGGAAAGCCATTTTCCCTGATCATGATGGATCTGGACGATTTTAAGCTGGTCAATGATAAGCACGGTCATTTGACGGGGGATGCTGTTCTTAAATCCATTGCCAGGATCCTTAAGAACCAGACCCGGGATTCCGATGTATGCTCTCGCTATGGGGGGGATGAATTTGTGATCCTGCTTCCGGATGCGGAAGAAAAACAGGCGGCACATATCGCAGAACGGATTCGTGAAGTGATTTCCAATATTGCTTTGCTTGATGAAGCAAAGAATAACCTCTTTTCCACTGTCAGCGTGGGTGTTGCCCAGTGGAGCAAGGGGATGAACGGAGAGATCCTCACAGACAATGCAGATAAGGCCATGTATGCCTCTAAAGCAAAGGGTCGAAACCGGGTCACGATATACGACGCACAGGAAGACGGTCTTGGGACTTCCCATGTGAAATCTTACGGTTAAAGAATATATTTCGGGTAAAGCGAAAATGAAGGAAACAGAAAAAAGAAACAAAGTGGTCCAGGCAGGAAAGAAACTTACAGAGATGGGACTGATTGCAAGAACCTGGGGAAACATCAGCTGCAGATTGGACGAAGAACATTTTTTGATCACTCCCAGCGGCAGAGGGTATGAGACCCTGACTCCTGAAGAAATCGTAAAGGTTTCCCTTCGGGATCTCAGTTATCAGGGCGACATTCTGCCTTCCTCAGAAAAAAGGATCCACAGGGAGGTTTACCTCCAAAGGCCAGATATCAATTTTGTGATCCATACACACCAGAACCACGCCTCCGCCGTCAGTTCATCGGCGGCAGACATCCCTGTGCCAGAGGAAGCAAGTCGAAAGCTGATAGGGGAAAAGATTCCCATTGCGGCTTACGGACTTCCCGGCACGAAAAAGCTATGGCGGGGAGTGACGGCGGCCTTATCCGGTACCGCATCAAAAGGGCTTATCATGGCATATCATGGGGCTCTTTGTTTTGGTGTTGATGATGCGGAAGCTTTTTCTGTGGCAGAACACATGGAACGGGTTTGCGAAGAACATTTATATGAATGCTGCAGAAGAAAAACAGGAAAACAAGCCACCGGCTTTTCATCCCTGCTGGCATATTATTTGGGTGAAATCCACGGAAAGAAAGAACATTTTCACCGGCCGGAGGAAAACGGAGAATCCCTTTTGCAGGTGCCTGAGGAACTGGTGCTTCGACTTTCCGGAAAAAGAAAAGATTTGAGGCATATGCTGTTTTCCAAAGAGGAGGAGATCCGGGGCTATTCTCTTGCGGGGCGCACGCTGCTGCCTTTTTTGGACGACCTGGCGCAAATCGCCGGACCAACGGTGCGCTGCATTTCTCTTTTGGATGGATGGGATGAGAAGCGCATCCTTCGGGGCCTCCGGGGAAGAAACGCCGTTTTTATCAAGGGTCAGGGGGCACTTTGCTGTGGGGAATCCGAGAAGGATGCTCAAGCGGTGGAACTGGTATTGAAAAAAGGTTGTCGGGCGGCCGTTGCCGCTGTTTTTATGGAGGGAGCGCATCCGATACCTTTCTGGGAGGCCAGAATCATGCGCCATGTGTATAAAAAAAAGTACTCGCTGCGGGTAGAACGCAAGTAGCTTCCTAAAAAAGCGGGTTTCTGCCTTGCTTGCCATGGACAAGGCAGTATGATAAACTGAAAGGCAAACCAAAATCAAAACATTTATAAATGTTCATAAAGGAGAATAGATATGCGTATTGTAATAGATGGAATGGGAGGAGACAATGCCCCTCTTGAGATTGTAAAAGGCTGTGTAGAAGCGGCAAACCAAATTCCCGACGAGATGATCATTGTGGGTGACGAAGAGCTGATCATGGCAGAGCTTCGCAAATATAAGTATGATCCGGGCCAGATATCCGTGTATCACGCTGCTGAGGTGATCACAAACGATGACGCTCCGGTGCGGGCAGTGAGAACAAAAACAGAATCCTCCCTGGTAAAAGGGATCACCCTGATCAGGAATCAGGAAGCGGATCTGTTCATTTCCGCAGGAAACACAGGGGCTATCATGGCCGGATCCCTTTTTATATTGGGACGTATCCCCGGCATCGACCGTCCGGCCTTGGGAGCGACCTATCCCATCATGAGCGGGGGAGTGGCTCTTCTTGTGGATTCCGGCGCAAACACGGAGTGCAAACCAAACAATCTTTTGGAATTTGCCACCATGGGAAGCATTTATATGGAAAAAGTACTGAATGTGAAAAACCCGAGAGTAGGACTTATCAATATAGGAACGGAAGAGACAAAAGGCACTACAGTTCTGAAAGCAGCGCATCATCTTCTTGCCAGGAGCAGTGTGAATTTTATCGGAAATGTAGAGGCCAGGGAGCTTCCCAAAGGCTCCTGTGATGTCATGGTCTGTGACGGCTTTGTGGGAAATGTGGTGCTCAAACTTACAGAGGGATTGGCCTGGAGCATTTTGAAGCTGGTAAAAAACAAAATTATGGAAGGCTTTATTTCCAAGGTGGGTGGAGCCCTTCTTTCCGGAAAAATGAAGGAACTGAAAAACCGGTTTGATTATTCGGAATATGGCGGTGCGCCAATCCTGGGAGTCAAAGGTGCCGTGGTAAAGATGCATGGCTCGTCCAATGCCAATGCAGTGAGAAATACCATTATTAAAGGCATCCCTTATGCGGAAAATCGCGTGGTGCAGATCATTCAGGATTCTGTTCTTGAACTGGAGGAAGTGATCACCAGTGAGGAATAACGACTTTCAGGAAAAGATAGGCTATTCTTTTGCAGACCCTGCCTTACTGGAGACTGCCCTGACCCATAGTTCCTATTGCCACGAGGGGAAAAGGGACGGATTGTTCAGCAACGAACGCCTGGAATTTCTTGGGGATTCCATCTTGAATGCCACCATTGGGGAGTCCTTGTACCTTCGGGCCTTTGATGTAGAAGAAGGCAAGCTGACAAAACTGAGGGCTCAGGTGGTCTGCGAGCGTTCTTTGGCAGAGTGCGCCAGGCGGTATTCCCTTGCAGAGGTTTTGAAGCTGGGCCGGGGGGAGGAACTGTCCGGAGGAAGAGAACGGGAATCTATCCTGGCAGACGCAATGGAGGCCTTGATCGGGGCGGTATTTCTGGACGGCGGCTATGAACAAGCCCGGAAATTTGTATTGCGGGTCTTTGACCCAACCATGGCAAAGGCGCTTGCAGGAAACCTGCACAGCGATTTCAAGACGGAGATCCAGGAAAAACTCCAGGCCAACGGCGCAGGAGAGATCCTGTACCGGATAGACAGAGAAGAAGGACCGGATCATCAAAAAACCTTTTACGTGAGTCTGTGGCACGGCGGAGAAAAACTGGGCGAAGGCCGGGGCCGGTCAAAAAAGGAAGCGGAGCAAAATGCAGCGAAAGCAGCATTGGAGGAATAGGATTGTATTTTAAACGGATCGACATCCAGGGGTTTAAGTCTTTTGCAGAGCCGGTGAGTATTGAATTTCACAACGGCATTACTTGTATTGTAGGACCTAATGGCAGCGGGAAAAGCAACATTTCCGATGCTCTACGCTGGGTTCTTGGGGAGCAAAGCCCCAAAATGCTTCGCGGTGGGAAAATGGAAGAAGTCATTTTTGCAGGGACGGCAAACCGTAAATCCAGAGGAATGGCGGAAGTAACTCTGGTCATCGATAACGGCAGCAAGATCCTTCCCATCGATTATTCTGAAGTGGCTATCACCAGGAGGATGTACCGTTCCGGAGAGAGCGAATATCTCATCAACAAGGTGCCCTGTCGGCTGCGGGATATCCGCGAATTGATCATGGATACCGGCATCGGTGTAGACGGGTATTCCCTCATCGGTCAGGGAAAAATCGCCGAAATCGTAAGTAATAAGCCGGAAAGCCGCCGGGAAATTTTTGAGGAAGCTGCCGGAATCGTAAAATACAGAACGAAAAAGGAAGAAGCGGAGAGAAAACTGGCAGCATCCAGAGTGAATCTGGATCGGGTGGATGATATCGTTTCCGAGATCGAAGGCCGTATCGGCGGCCTGCGGGAGGACAGCATCAAAGCCGCTGAATACCTGGAACTCAAAGAAAGAGGAAAAGGGATAGAGATCGGTATCGTCCTGAAGAATGTTGAGACCATTGAACTGAAAAATGAATACATCAAAGACGATCTTATGGAGCTTTCCAACCGCATTGAAGAAATCAAAGCCGGGAAGGAAGACCTGGATCGGGATGTGGCAGAGAATCGAAACCGGAACGAAGAATTGGAAGAAATAGGAAATCGCACAAGGGACCGTCTTTTTGCTCTGATCGAAGAAATCAATCTCGCGTCCGGGGAGAGCCAGCTTCGCATGGAAAAAATTGCGCAGATGGAAAGAGAGACGGAGCGCATTTCAGGAGAACTGCATCTTTTAGCCCAAAAACAGGAGAGGGAAGAAGAAAATGCCGGAGAACTCATCCGCAGCGGGGAGGACATTGCCGGGGAGCTTTCCAGGCTTCAGGAAGATCTCAACGAAAAAACGGCGTTTTTTGAAAAACTTAACGCAGAATCCCAGGCAGCGGCAAAAGAAATCGATCAAAGCAAAGATCGGATCTATGAACTTCACAGCCGGATCAATTCCAAAAATGGAGAGATCGGCAGCCTGAAAAATCTGGTGAACAATCTGGATAAGAGAAAAGAGCAGGTTTTGGGAGAAAAAGAATCTTCCGAACATGCGGATTCTCAGGAAAAGGAAGGCCTTGAAAAAGCTCTTGCCGAGAAGGAAAAAGCTTCCCAAAAATTAACAGAAGCAGTAAAACAAAAGCAGCATTATGAGCAGGAGCAAGGAAGACTTGTTTCTGAGGAGGCTCTTTGCAAAAAGAAAATCGATGAACTTCGGATGACCATCGGGGAGATCGCCGCAAGACGAAAGATGATTTCGGAGATGGAAAGTGCCTATGAGGGCTACAATTCCGGGGTGAGATTTGTCATGAAGGCCGGCCTTTCCGGCCTCCACGGGGTCGTAGCGGAGTTGATCAAAGCGCCAAGAGGGTATGAAACTGCTGTAGAAACAGCCCTGGGAGCCGCTGTCCAGAACATTGTCTGCGACAACGAAAAGAATGCCCAGGATGCCATTGCTGCACTGAAAGCAAACAAGGCCGGAAGACTTACCTTTCTCCCGCTGACCGGGATCCGTGGTGGGCGGGGAAATCAGGACGAAAGCATGAAAAGCGCCAAGGGCTTTTTGGGTTATGCGGTGGACCGTGTTTCCTTCGATTCCCGCTACCAAAATATCATGGAATATCTGCTGGGCCGAGTGGTTTTGGTGGATTATCTGGAAAATGCTATCGCCCTGTCGAAGAAAGCTTCTTCCGGCGGGTTGCGGTTTGTGACCCTGGAGGGAGAGGTTGTCAACGCGGCGGGAGCCATTACGGGGGGCGCCTTCCGTACCAATACTGCAGGCTTGCTGGAAAGAAAAGCCGAAAGCGAAAAACTCAAGGAGCGGCACATTGGATTTGTGCGGGAGCAGGAGGACCTGACAGGAAGGCTTTCTATTCTTGAGCAGAAAACCAAAAAAAACAGGGAAATGCTTGCACAATGGGAGATTGCCCACCGGGAGGGAGAGATGGAGCTCCTTACCTGCACCAAGGACATCGATGGTTTGTCTGCAAGACTTGCAGATGGTGAAAACGCCAGAACCAAGTTGCAGCGGGAGCTTGCGGGCATTGACCATGAACAGGAAAATGCAGGCAGGATGATCAGCGAGTTGGAACGTGCCGTATTCCAGGCCCAGAATGGGATCAAGGAGGCGGAACAGGCAGCCGAAGCTGCCATGATGGCTTTCGAGGAAATTCGGGAAAAACTGGAGGCCGCCTCAGAAGAAATCACACAGGCTCGTCTTCTGGCCGGAGCCAAAGAGGGAGAACGAAGCAACATCGAACAATTACTTCGCCGCATCCGGGAGCAGATCCGGGAAATCGAGGAAGAAAAGACCCAACGGCAGGAAAGTCTTTCTCAAATCGCCCGGGAGAAAGAGCTGTTGTCTTCCGGCGGTGGGATGAGTGAAGAAGAACTTGACCGCAAGGAAGCTGAAAAAGCCGAAGCGGAAGAACTTCTTGCCAGAAGCAGCGAGGAAAAACTGCTGGTAGTGCGCTACCTGAATGAGATCCAGCAAAAGCGTGAAGCCCTGGAGGAGAACATTCTTTCCCTTCAAACAGAAAAACATGAATTGGAGCTGAAACTGGCCAAAAATGAGACCCAGGTGGAATCCTGGAAGGAAAAACTCTGGGAGGAATTTGAACTTTCTTATTTGCAGGCCATTGAGTATAAAAAACGGGATTTCAACATGGCAGCCGCTGTGAAGGAGAGCCGGGAAATAAAGAACCGGATCAAGGAACTGGGCGATGTCAATGTAGGTTCCATTAAAGAGTACGAGAGCGTCAAAGAACGGTATGAATTCCTGACGGTACAAAGAGCAGATCTTCTCTCGGCCATGGAATCTCTCATGGCCATTATTGAAGATATGGACAAGACTATCCGGAAAAGCTTTAAAGAGAGCTTTGATCAGATCGTTTTGAATTTCGAGAAGACTTTCCAGTCCCTGTTCGGGGGAGGAACGGCGGAACTGCGCCTGGAGGATGAAAATAAGCCTCTGGAAGCCGGCATCGAGATCGTAGCCCAGCCGCCGGGGAAAAAATTGCAGAATATCAATCTGATGTCCGGGGGCGAAAAAACAATGACGGCCATTGCCCTGATGTTTGCCATACTGAAAACCAAGCCTACCCCCTTCTGTATTCTGGATGAGGTGGAGGCCGCCCTGGACGACGCCAATATTGATCGCTTTGCCGCTTATTTAAGGGATTTCAGTGAGATCCAGTTTGCCCTGGTCACTCACCAGAAGGCAACCATGGAATATGCGGATGTTCTTTATGGAGTCACCATGCCGGAACAAGGGATTTCCAAGATCATTTCCCTGAAACTCGGTGACGATTTTGCTTTATAACTGGGAGGACTGACTGTGTTTGAACAAAAGAAAAAAAGTTTTTTTGGAAGACTGCAGGAAAAGATAGAAGATGTCATTTTCATGCGTCCGGAGATCGATGAAGAAATGATGGAGGAGCTGGAAGAGGCTTTGATCGTTTCGGATATCGGCATGGATACTGCTTTTAAGATTACCGGTGCACTGCGGGAAGATATCAAGACCATGGGCATTCGGACCCCCGAGGGAGTTCGGGACAGGATAAAGGCCATCGTGGTACAGCTTTTGGATAAAGGAGAAGCTCACAAGCTTTCGACGTCTTATCCTCTGGTCCTTCTGGTCATCGGTGTCAACGGAGCCGGAAAGACCACATCCATTGCAAAGCTGGCCCATCGGTACAGGGAAGAAGGGAAAACCGTTCTTTTGGCGGCGGCAGATACCTTCCGTGCGGCAGCCTCTCAGCAGTTGGAGATCTGGGGGGACCGTATCGGCGTGGATGTCATCAGCCACCAGGAGGGGGCGGATCCTTCCGCCGTGATTTTTGACGCGGTGCAGGCGGCCAAAGCCCGAGGCGTGGATGTCTTGATCTGCGACACAGCCGGCAGGCTTCAGACAAAAAAGAACCTTATGACGGAATTGGAAAAAATGTATAAAGTCATCGGCCGTGAATTTCCGGAAGCGGAAAAAGAAGCCCTTCTTGTCATTGACGCAGCATCGGGCAAAAACGCCGTTTCTCAGGCGAAGGAATTTGGCGAAGTGACGCAGCTCACCGGCATCATACTGACAAAGCTTGATGGAACGGCCAAGGGCGGCATTGTGATCACCGTGAGTGATATGTTCCAGATCCCTGTCAAATTCATTGGCGTAGGGGAAGGAATGACGGACCTGGAACCTTTTGATCCCGGGAGTTTTGCAGAAAATCTTTTTGCATAAGAGAAAAAAAGTCTTATATATTAACTGATTAACTGGAATAAAAACCAAACGGTTTTTCGCCGGCGACAGGTATCCCCTGTCGCCGTTTTTTTGTCGGCAAAAAGCCTGAAATCAAAACCAGAGCAGCTCTTATATGCCGGGCATACCGAGTCAGGCATATAAAATTTTACATTTATGTTGTTAAATAACAAAATGTATGGTAATATATAGAAAACGAAAAAAGGGGTCGATGTATTTGGATCTGGGAGCCTTTGGGGAGCAGGCGGCTGCTTCTTACCTGGAAAAGCAGGGATATCATGTGCTGGAAAGAAATTTTTCCTGCCGGGTGGGTGAAATAGACATCATTGCATCCTTGGGGGAGATTATTGTTTTTGTGGAGGTAAAGACCCGCAAAAATCTGAACTATGGCTTGCCCTGTGAATCAGTGACCTCTTCCAAAAAAGAACACATCAAAAAAGCCGTCAGGTATTACGCCCTGCGGAACAACCTTTTTCAAAATGACTTCCGCCTGGATGTCATCGAAATCTATATCAAGGGCGAAAAGGCATATATCCATCATATGGAGGATGCGTTCCGTTAAACGAATACAGGCGAATATGCAAAGAAAGGAATGGTGCCCTAAAAATGGCACTGGGTAAAGGTTTGTATGCAAAGACGATGACCGGGTCCCTGCTGGGCTTGGAGGGGGAAAGCGTAGTGGTGGAGGCAGATCTTTCTCCGGGACTTCCCAGCATGACCATTGTTGGTCTTCCGGATGCTTCGGTGAGAGAGGCAAGAGAGCGGATCCGAACCGCAGTGACCAATGGAGGCTTTTCTTTTCCTATGAAACGCATCACGGTAAATCTGTCCCCTGCCGATGTGAAAAAAGAAGGGACTCATTTCGATCTGCCAATTGCCATCTGCGTGATGGCGGCCTCGGGGGCTGTTCCTGCCGAGACCCTCAAAAACTGTGGATTCCTGGGAGAACTGTCCCTGGAGGGGAATCTGATTGCAATAAAGGGTGCCCTTCCCCTGGCCATGGGTTTGCAGAAACAGGGGATACGGGATCTGGTCCTGCCTCAGGGCAATGCCAAAGAGGTATCGGTGCTTGAAAACCTGCGTATTTACCCGGCAGGAAATCTGTCTGAGGTAGAGGCCCATCTTGCAGGCACCTGGCCCATAGAAAGGTATCTGGAGCGGCCCCGCAAACCCACCACGGGCAAAAGAACGGATGTGGTGGATTTTGCCGCAGTGGCAGGGCAGGAAGGGGTCAAAAGAGCCCTGCAGATCGCTGCGGCGGCGGCCCATAATATTTTGATGGTTGGGCCGCCCGGGGCCGGAAAGACCATGATGGCCAAATGTCTTCCTGGGATCCTACCTGCCATGAGCTATCAGGAAAGTTTGGAGATTACAAAAATTTACAGCATAATCGGTGAGGTACCGGAGGGCCGGGGCTTGCTTTGGGAGCGGCCTTTTCGCTCACCTCACCATTCTGTTTCTGCCGCTGCGTTGGTGGGAGGAGGAGGCAGGCCAAAACCGGGAGAAGTTTCCCTGGCCCATCATGGAGTGCTTTTTTTGGATGAGCTTCCGGAATTTCGCCGAAACGCCCTGGAAGGGCTCAGGCAGCCTATGGAGGACAGGCAGGTGAGTATTTCCCGGGTTTCGTCAGCATTGTCATTTCCCGCAAAATTCATGCTGGTGGCTGCCATGAACCCCTGCCCCTGCGGATATCTGGGAGATGCTCTTCGCCGCTGCAGCTGCACAGACCACCAGATCAAACAATATCATTCAAAAATATCGGGGCCTCTTTTGGATCGCATCGACCTATGCGTGGAGATCCTCCCGGTGGGATTTTCGGATCTTACAGGGGGATCGCAGGTAAAGCCCGGGATCAAAAATTCGGAGGCCCTGCGAAAGGAAGTGGAGGCGGCCCGCAGCATACAAATAGAAAGATATACTAAGGAAGGGATATCCTGCAATGCAGAACTCTCCTACGAACTGATAAAAAAATATTGTTCCTTGGATTCTGCAGGGACGGAGCTTCTTCGTACTGCCTTTGAAAAATTCGGACTGTCTGCCCGGGGGCACCAGAAGATCCTAAAGGTTTCAAGAACCATTGCCGATCTGGAAGGAAGCGGAAGCATTCAGTCAGTTCATGTTGCAGAGGCGCTGCGCTACAGGAATACCCTGCTTCGCCGTTAGAATCAGAAAAGGAGACTGTCTTTGTATCAGGATATGAGAGAAGGAATCGTTGACATGGATTCCACAGACTATCCCGCTTTGCTGCGTTTTATCAAAAATCCGCCAAAGCGGTTATATTATTATGGAGATCTTTCTTTGTGCCAAAATCTGTGCCTCGGGATCGTGGGTGCACGGAAGGGGAGCGCATATGGAAAGTGGGCGGCTTTTTCCATTGCCAAAAAAGCTGCTGAGCATGGTGTTGCGGTGGTCAGCGGTATGGCGGCAGGCATCGATTCGGCAGCCCATCAGGGCGCACTGGATGCGGAGGGAAAAACCATTGCCGTTTTGGGCACGGGGATTGATGTATGTTATCCCAAAGGCAACCGGGATCTGATGGAAACCATCAAAAAAAGGGGTCTGCTTCTTTCGGAATACCCTCCTGGGACCCCGCCCATCGCATTTCAGTTTCCCCAAAGAAACCGCATCATCAGTGGCCTTTCCCGGGCGTTGGTGGTGGCAGAGGCGGGGCTTTCCAGCGGTTCTCTGATCACCGCAGAATGTGCGGCAGAACAGGGGCGGGAAGTGTTTGCGGTCCCAGCCAATATCAACAGCGAATATGGGATCGGCACCAACAAATTGATACAGGACGGGGCCACTCCGGTGGTGGTGCTGGACGATGTTCTACGGGGGCTTGGAATCACGGGGGTGTGCAGACAAAACGGAGAGTTTGAACTTCTGGGAGAGGATGAAAAAAAAATTCTGAAACATTTGGCAGCCAACGGAGAATTGACGGCGGATCAATTATGCCGTTTGACGGGAGCCACGGCAGCAGAACTGGGGGCCATTCTTACCATTCTGGAGATGAAAGGCTGGATCATGACATCCATGGGCAAAATTTATATTGCAAAAGCGGTATTTTAGCAATATAATTTCTCATTGTACACCGTACACTTAAAAAACTACTATTATATAAGCTGCTCTTTGAGCTGCTTCATGCAGGGGTATATCCAAAAGCGGACGGGCCTGGAAGCCCGTTTCGGAACAGGAGGGAAAATGGGAAACAAATTCCTGATTATTGTAGAGTCACCGTCAAAAGCGAAAACCATAGGAAAATTCCTGGGATCAAAATATAAGGTAATTGCTTCTGTGGGCCATGTGAGAGATCTTCCCAAAAGCAAGCTGGGGATCGATATCGAAAATAATTTTGAGCCGGATTACATCCCCATCAGGGGAAAGGGTGATGTCATCAAGGCCATGCGAAAAGAAGCAAAGGGTGCAGATCGTGTCTTTCTTGCCACCGACCCTGACCGCGAGGGAGAGGCCATTTCCTGGCATATAGCGCACCTTCTCAACATGGATCCGTCCCAGGAATGCCGTGTTGTATTTAATGAAATTACCAAGGGGACTATCCAAAATGCAGTGAAAGCGCCCCGGGTCATAGATCAGAAATTGGTGGATGCCCAGCAGGCAAGAAGAGTGTTGGACCGCCTTGTAGGCTATCAGATCAGCCCCCTGCTCTGGCGAAAGATCCGCAGAGGGCTTTCCGCCGGGAGAGTACAGTCTGCCGCATTAAAAATCATCTGCGACAGAGAAAAGATCATTCGTGAATTTGTCCCTAAAGAATATTGGACGATTTCGGCCATTTTGAACAAGTCCGGAAAAGAAGCCGAAAAAGAACAGAAAAAGAAACAGCTTACCGCAAAGTTGGCGGAAAGAGACGGCAAAAAAATCACCGTTGATAACAAAGCACTGGCAGATGAAGTGTTGGCAGAACTCCGGAAGAACGATTTTACGGTGCGCCAGGTGGAAGAAAAAGAGCGTATCAAAAAACCTCTCCCTCCTTTTACCACCAGTACCATGCAACAGGAAGCCTCCAACAAACTCGGTTTTTTCACCAAAAAGACCATGCTTATTGCCCAGCAACTGTATGAAGGAATTGAAATCAAGGGCCACGGCACCGTGGGTCTTGTTACTTATATCCGTACGGACTCCGTACGTATTTCCGACGAAGCCCAGGCGGCGGCCACTGCCTACATCCGGGAGAACTATTCGGAAGAATATCTGGGCAATTTCACCTACAGCAACAAGAAGAAAGATGTACAGGATGCCCACGAAGCCATCCGTCCCAGCCTTTTGGAATTGCACCCCGACGAGATCAAGGATTCCCTTTCCAAAGACCAGTACGGCCTTTATAAGTTGATCTGGACACGTTTTCTTGCCTCACGCATGACTGCCGCTATTTTTGACAGCGCATCGGCAGAAATCGAAAACGGACGGTATATGTTCCGGGCAAATGGCAGCCGCCTGAAATTCGACGGTTATCTTCGCATTTACAACAATGCCAATGAAGAGGACGAAGAAAAGACCCTTCCCCCCCTCATCCCGGGAGAAAAACTGGATCTTCTGGATCTTAACGGCGAGCAGAACTTTACGCAGCCGCCTTCCCGTTTTTCGGAAGCAGCATTGGTAAAGGATCTGGAGGACAAAAACATAGGGCGTCCAAGTACCTATGCTCCCATCATTGCCACTCTCATCGAAAGAAAATATGTGACCAGAGAGAAAAAAGTCCTATTGCCCACAGAACTGGGCTTTGTGGTGACGGATCTCATGGAAAAATATTTCAATCAAATCGTAGATGCCGGGTTTACTGCGGAGATGGAAGACAAGCTGGATGCTGTCGAAGTGGAAAATATGGACTGGAAAAGCATCGTAAGCGGTTTTTATGCCACCTTGAAGGAAGAGCTGGAAGTGGCAGACAAAGAGATGGGGCATATCAAGCTGGAAGACGAACTTACCGATGAACTCTGCGAAATCTGCGGAAAGCCCATGGCGGTCAAACACGGACGTTTTGGAGAGTTTCTGGCTTGCAGCGGATACCCGGAATGCAAGAACACCAAGGCCAGAGTGCAGAAAATTGACGTGAAGTGCCCTGCCTGCGGAAAGGACATCGTTGCCCGGAAGAGCAAGACAGGAAAACTTTTTTACGGGTGCAGCGGGTATCCCGAATGCCACCAGATGTACTGGAACAAGCCTATCGATAAGGCCTGTCCTTCCTGTGGAGCCATGTTGACGGAAAAAAAGACAAAAACAACAAGTGTTGTTTGTTCCAACCCGGAATGCGGGTATAAAGAATAAATTTACTTATTGGGATATCACAGACAAGGAGGAGAAAAAATGACAGAATTTAGGGGGACTACAATTGTTGCGGTCAAACGACCGGGGGGCGACATTTGTATCGGTGGTGACGGACAGGTCACCATGGGCCAGACTGCCATCATGAAGCAGTCAGCCAAAAAGGTCAGAAAAATCTACCGTAATTCCGTAATCACCGGATTTGCAGGGTCGGTGGCGGATGCCTTCACCCTTACGGAAAAGTTTGAAAAGAAACTGGAGGAACACTCCGGTAATTTGAAGCGTGCTGCCGTTGCCCTCGCCCAAAACTGGAGATCAGACAGAGCGATGCGTAATCTGGATGCCCTTATGCTGGCAGCGGACAGGGAATCTATTCTGCTGATTTCCGGAAACGGCGAAGTGATCGAACCAGACGATGATTTTGTGGCTATCGGTTCGGGTGGCAACTACGCCTATGCGGCGGCTCATGCTCTTTACAAGCACACCGATATGAATGCGGAAGCCATTGTTCGAGAGGCCCTTTCCATAGCGGCATCTATTTGCGTATATACCAATGATCATATTTCCGTAGAGACATTGAGGGGGGAGCAAATTGACTAAGTTATATTCTATGACTCCGAAAGAAATCGTTTCGGAACTGGACAAATACATCATCGGCCAGGACAGCGGCAAAAAATCCGTAGCCATTGCTCTTCGCAACCGCTATCGTCGGAGCCAGCTCCCTGAGGAGATGCGTGAAGAAATCACACCCAAGAACATTCTCATGATGGGTCCCACCGGTGTGGGTAAGACGGAAATTGCAAGAAGACTGGCAAAACTCATGGATGCTCCCTTCGTCAAGGTAGAGGCCACTAAGTTTACGGAAGTCGGTTATGTGGGAAGAGATGTGGATTCCATGATCCGGGATCTGGCAGAAGCGGCTATCCGCATCACAAAACAGAAACATTTGCAGGAAAAATACTCCATAGCGGAAGAAATCACCGAAGAAAAAATCATCGAAGCCATTATCCCCGGTAAGAAAAAGACATCCTCCCAGGGAGGGGTCAGGGGACCTTTCGACTTTATTCTGGGCGGTGGTTTTCAAAATAACCCGCAGTCTGCAGGACAGCAGAAGGGCGAAGAACACGATGACAACCGGGGTGATGTGGAACTGG
>Ga0302242_1001661_pt1 | contig 15841 bp, 14 predicted proteins | sample AAG_UR_Lys_MG_FD_193510 | JGI IMG/M metagenome (GOLD analysis project Ga0302242, IMG submission 193510) | Enriched activated sludge microbial communities from anaerobic digester in WTTP, New Holstein, Wisconsin, United States - AAG_UR_Lys | ecosystem: Engineered > Bioreactor > Anaerobic >... | reverse complement strand
CTGCAATGGGCAAAATCCAGGGATCCGGCTGGGAAAGATCCGGAACCCAGAAAAAGGATTCGTGAACTCCCATCAGCATGGCCGGGTCTGAAATAAAGGACATCGGATTTCTTAAAAGGACAAAAAGTGCAAGTATGATCGGCATCTGGATCAACATGGGAAGACAACCGCTCATAGGATTGAACTTTTCTTCTTTATAGAGCTCCATCAGCTTAATGTTGAGCATTTCTTTATCGTTTGCATATTTTTTTTGCAAGGCCTGCATCTTAGGCTGTACATCTTTCATCCTGGCCGAGCTCTTGATCTGCGCCGCATACAAAGGGAACAGACAAGCTCTGACAAGAAGGGTAAATGCAATGAGTGCGACCCCGTAAGTACCTATAATATCATACAAAAACGACAGGACCCATCCCATGGGCTCTGCGATGACAGACATTACCTTTTCGTAGGTGGTCATTCCTTATCCTCCAGTTCATTTCAAAGGATCGTACCCTCCCGGATGGAAAGGGTGACACTTTAAAATTCTTTTTATTCCAATAATGGTTCCCTTACACGCTCCATATTTCTCAAGTGCCTGTATAAAATAGGTCGAGCATGTGGGATAAAACCTGCATGTAGCAGGAAACAGCGGTGAAATACATTTTTGATACCCTTTGATCATTAAAACAAGGATCTTTTTCACATCTCTCACCTACTCTTATTATTCAGTTTTCCTTTTCTGATTGCGGCTTCCATAGATTTTTTCACATCCGCACATTTCAAATCGACAATGGTTTTTCGGGCAACAAAAATAAGATCGTAGCCTGTCTTGATGTCCCGTTCCAGTTCCCTGTAACTTTCTCTAAGCAGTCTCCTGGCCCGATTTCGTAAAACGCTGCCTCCTACTTTTTTGCTTGCTAAAAAAGCTCTTCGATTGATTCCCTGCCCGTTTTCCTTGTAAAGCAAAACCAGACAGCGTTCTCCCACCGAATTCCCCTTATTATAAAGGCGTGTAAAATCCCCTTTTTTTCGCAGCACATTTGTTTTCAGCATGGTTTTCCTCTTGTTTCCGAAACAAAAAGACCACGTTTGCGGTCTCTATGCTGTGAGAGATTTTCTTCCTCTCAGTCTTCTTCTCTTCAAAACATTTCTACCGTTCTTTGTACTCATCCTTTTTCTGAAGCCGTGTTCCTTGCTTCTCTGCCTTGTCTTGGGCTGGAAAGTCTGTTTCATGCTCTTTACACCTCCTTCTGCGACCTGATATGCTCTGCACAATCGCCCCATAATTATACATTTAGAAGGCAAGAGTGTCAAACTATTTTTAGGTCCTCACACTGGGCATTTCCTTTTTGTATTTTTATGATCCTGCACTCCGGAAGATCCGCAAATACCGACTCCCCCACTTCTGCCGCCGTGATAAAAAGCTGCACTTCCGGAAAACAATGAAGGAGAAATCTTTGTCTTTGCTCATCCAGCTCGGAAAGCACATCGTCCAGGAGGAGAACAGCATTTTCATTCTTTTCTTCTTTGATCAGTTCCATTTCTGCCAGCTTCATGGCAAGAGCCGCTGTTCTCTGTTGTCCCTGAGATCCAAAATGTCTGGCATCTGTTCGATTGATGCAAACCGAAATATCGTCTTTGTGAGGGCCCACTCCTGTATTTCCCTTGTAAATATCACGCTTTCTGCTTTCTTTTAATTTTTCCAGAAAAAATATTTCTTTTTCTGCTGCTGTTTCGCCCTGAGAAATTTCTGTTTCGTAATACAATTCCAAAACTTCTTTTCCATCGGTTATTTTTCGATGCAGTTCCCTGCTCAAAAAATCCAGCTTCTCTATAAATTTTTCTCTTTCATAGAGAATTTTTCCCCCGGCCTCTGCCAACGCCTTGTCCCAGACATCCAGCATCATTTCATCCGGGTCTTCTTTTTTCAGCAAACTGTTTCTCTGCATGAGGATCCTTTTATATTTGCCCAGGCTTTTATAATAAACAGGCTTGATCTGGCATAATTCCCTGTCCATAAAACGTCGTCTTTTTTCCGGTTCGTCCTTGATGATGCGAAGATCCTCCGGAGAAAAAACAACGGTATAGGCATGATCCAAAAGCTCACTGGTCTTTTCTGCTTTTACCCCGTCTATGCGAATACTCTTTCCGGCAGAAGAAAAACTGATCTCTATTTCTCCCTCTTCTCCATCCTTATTATAGACCGCTTTTGCACGACAAAAATCCCCCTCAAAACCGATCATCTCCATGTCGCTTGCTGTGCGGAAGGATTTTGCCAGGCTCATCAAAGAAATGCTTTCCAGCAGGTTTGTTTTTCCCTGGGCATTCATTCCCACAATGAGATTGGCTCTCGGATGAAAGAGGATTTTTTCTTCTTTGTAGTTTCTGAAATTATTCAGGTATATTTCTTTAAAATACATTATTTTCAGTTCGCAGAGATCCGCACAGGAAGAACAAGATATTCAAAACGGTCCCCCTCTACAGGTTTGATCAGGCAAGGGCTGACTCCCGTATTGAATTCCATGTAGATTTCTTCGTCTTCCACTACCTTCAGCACATCAGAGATATATTTGGCATTGAATCCGATTTCCAGATCCGTTCCTTCTTTTTCCACAAAAACTTCTTCCTTCACTTTCCCTTCTTCCGAACGGGAAGTAATGGTGATTTTATTTCCACTGATGTTCAGGCGGATCAAATTGCTCTTTCCCTCTCTTGCCATCAAAGAAGCTCTGTCGATGCTGTCCGACAGCTCTCCCTTTTGTACTTTCAGCCGGCATTTATACTCTTTGGGAAGAACATCCCTGTATTTTATGAATTCTCCCTCCAAAAGACGGGAAACCACACGGGTTTCATTGAGAATGAAGACCGCTTTTTTATCATCCAAAATCAGATCCGCTTCTTTTTGCTCTTCATCTTCAGAAAGAATTTTACTGATTTCATTGAGTATCCTTGCAGAAATGATGATCCTTTTCTTTTCCTGGTTTTTTACAAGCTCTTTTGCCACAGCCATACGGAATCCGTCAAGGGCTACCATGGTAAGGCTTTCTTCTTCCATTTCGATGAGCACACCCACGATGATTCCCTTTGATTCTTCAATGCTGGCGGAAAAAGATGTTTTTCTGATCATATCCCGCAGAAGATCTTTTTCCATCTGTATCTTCTTTTCTTCCTTGATGACACCGATATGGGGAAATTCGTCGGCGGCTTGTCCCACGATATTGAATTCCGAAGAAAGACAGCGAATGGTCACATTGCCGTTTTCTTCTTCGATCTCGATCTCTTCGGAAGGAAGTTTTCTTACGATATCACTGAATAGTTTGGCAGAAACCACCACCGAACCCTCTTCCACAACGGAAACAGAGATGGTTTTTTCTATGCTCAGATCCAGGTCGGAAGCGGCCAGTTTTAGTTTGCCATCTGTGCCGGCTTCTAAAAGGATCCCTTTCAGAATGGGAATGGTGGTCCTTGATGTAACTGCTTTTGATACGGTGTTGAGAGCTTTTGCCAGTACTTGTTGCGTACAGGAGAATTTCATTGCAGTGCCTCCTTCTTTTATTAACGTTTTTGTAGTAGGAGTAATAGTAGGGCCTGTGGATATGTTGATAAGTTCTGTGGATAAAAGAAATAGCAATACTTTTATCCAAAATAACCTGTTTAAAACATGAAAAAGTTTTAAGCAATGATTTTTTTTAATAAGAGCGTTTTATTCGTCCCGAATGGAATCTTCTAAGGATTGTATCATATTTTTGAGGGTTTCATTCAGGCGGATCTCGGAGGAAATTTTATCACAGGCGTGAAGCACTGTGGTGTGGTCTCTGTTTCCAAAGGCTTCTCCTATTTTAGGAAGGGAGAGATCCGTCATATCCCGGCAAATGTACATGGCGATCTGTCTGGGGTAGGCCAGATCCCGGGAGCGCTTTGAGGATTCCATATCCACCTGTTTGATATTGAAGTGTTTGCAGACATGCTTTTTTACCACTGCCGGGGTGATATAGCGGTCGTTCATGGAAAAAACATCTTTCAAAACTTCTTTTGCCAGGTCCCGGGTGATTTTTTGGCCGGTGAGGGAAGCATAGGCTACAACACGGATGAAAGCTCCTTCCAATTCTCTCACATTATACTGTATTTTTTCGGCAATGACTTTAATGACTTCCAAAAAATCTTCATTCACGGGGATATCTTCGATCTCCGCTTTTTTACACAGAATGGCCACCCTGGTTTCAAAATCCGGTGGCTGGATGTCGGCGATCAAACCCCATTCAAAGCGGGAACGCAGCCTCTCATTGAGAGTGGCGATCTCTTTCGGGGGGCGGTCGCTGGAAAGAATGATCTGTTTTCTGGCTTCATAGAGGGTGTTGATGGTGTGGAAAATTTCTTCCTGCACACTTTCTTTTTTCTCTATGAACTGAATATCGTCTATTAACAATACGTCGATATTGCGGTATTTGGTTTTAAATTCTCCGGTTTTATTCTCCCGAATGGCCTTGATCAGCTCATTGGTGAACATTTCGGAAGAAACATAAAGGACCTTCAGGGAAGGAATGTTTCGGATGATGTGATGGCCGATGGCATGCATCAAATGGGTTTTTCCCAGTCCGGCGCCGCCGTAAAGGAAAAGAGGATTGTAATTTTTGGCCGGCATTTCCGCCACGGCCAAAGAAGCCGCATGGGCGAACTGGTTATTCTTTCCCACAACAAAGGTGGAAAAAACATATTTGGGATTGAGGTACAACTCATCCGTAAAGGTGTGGGACAGGGTGTTTTCCTTGTCGGCCTTTTCCTTTTCCACCTGTTCCGAATCCATAAACACCGCATTGAGTTTGACACCGAAGGTCTCTTTTATGGCCTCTTCAATGAGACCTTTATAGCGATCCTCGAGAAGATTCTTTCCGATACCGTCCCCGGAAATTAAATATAAAGTTCCCCTTTCCTTATCCAGACGGTAAGGCGTCAGGGGGTCGATCCACGTGTCAAAACTGACCGGGGTCGTCTTTGGTTTTAAGAGATCCAGGACTTTTTCCCAGGATTGTTCCAATTCATTCATTTCTATATTCCTTTATCGCAGCAGCGTGGGGTTTTTTATGTGTCCCTATATCATACAAAAAAAGTTATCCACAGGCAATAGAAAAAAAAAGAAAGAAAAAATAAGGACTTTGGAAGATCATCAACAAAAAGGGGATAAGGCTTTTCCACATAAATCACAAATCCGATTTTTGCAGATCTGTAAACGACAAAAAAAGGAAATCTACTATACTAAAAAAGTGTCTTTCCGTAAAATTCTTGAAAAAAAAAAGAAAGAGCGATATAATGTTATGTCAAGATGGAAAAGACAAACTTCCTTTTCATGAGGAAGAAGCTCACATACAGGAGGATATTCTATGACGGCGCCAGACGTGAAACAGCAACAATACAATGCGGAGCAGATCCAGGTTTTAGAAGGGTTGGATCCGGTTCGCAAGAGACCCGGTATGTATATTGGTACGACAGGGCCCAGAGGTTTGCACCATCTGGTATATGAGGTAGTCGACAATAGCATCGACGAGGCTCTTGCCGGATATTGCAAAAATATCAGCGTAACTATTTTAAAAGACAATTCCATCGTTGTGGAGGATGACGGTCGAGGCATGCCTGTGGATCTTCACCCAAAACTCAAAATTCCTGCGGTGGAAGTCATCCATACCGTTCTCCATGCCGGAGGCAAATTCGGCGGTGGAGGATATAAGGTTTCCGGAGGTCTTCACGGGGTAGGTGCTTCTGTTGTCAATGCCCTTTCCGAAGTGATGGAAGTGGAAATCAAACGAAACGGCAACATTTACAGACAGACCTACGCAAGAGGAAAGACCACCTCTGAACTTACTATTGTGGGGGAATCCGGCAACAAAACCGGATCCAAAACCATGTTCAAGCCCGATGGAGAGATCTTTGAGGAGCTGGAGTTCAGTTACGATACCCTGGAACATCGCCTTCGCGAGATGGCCTTCCTCAACAAGGGGATCCGCATCACCCTTCGGGATGAGCGGGAAGAACCTGTAAAGCAGGAAGTGTTCCATTACGAAGGCGGGATCCGCGAATTCGTAAAACACATGAACAAAAACAAGGAAGTGATCCATCCCGACGTTATTTATTTTGAATACAAAAAAGCGGAGATGGAGATCGAGATCGCTATGCAGTACACAGATCGCTACAGCGAGCTGATCCTTTCCTATGCCAACAACATCAACACCACAGAAGGCGGGACTCACATGGTGGGACTGCGTTCTGCACTGACCAGGGTGTTCAATGAATATGCCAAAAGAAACAAATATATCAAGGACAATGAGGAACCTCTCTCCGGAGAAGATGTCCGTGAAGGCCTGACAGCCATCGTTTCTGTAAAATTGACCAATCCCCAGTTTGAGGGACAAACCAAGGCGAAGCTGGGCAACAGCGAGATGCGAGGGTTTGTGGAGACCACCACCAATGAAAATCTCATGGCTTTCCTGGAAGAAAACCCCCAGCAGGCCAGAATCATTCTTGATAAATGCCTTCGGGCGGCGCGAGCCCGTGAGGCGGCACGAAAGGCCAGAGAACTTACCAGAAGAAAGGGCGTTTTGGACAGCATCGCTCTGCCGGGAAAACTGGCAGATTGCTCCGAAAAGGATCCGAAGATATCAGAAATCTTTCTTGTAGAGGGAGATTCTGCGGGAGGTACCGCAAAATCCGGAAGAGACAGAAAGCGACAGGCTATTTTGCCCCTGCGGGGAAAAATTCTGAACGTAGAGAAGGCCAGACTGGATAAGATCCTGAATTCCGAAGAAATCAAAAATATGATCACCGCCTTCGGCTGCAACATCGGAGCGGATTTTAACGAAGAAAAACTTCGGTACCACAAGATCATCATCATGACCGATGCCGACGTGGACGGCGCTCATATCCGCACCTTGCTTTTGACCTTCTTCTACCGTTATATGCAGCCTCTCATCGAGGGGGGATATGTGTATATCGCCCAGCCGCCTCTTTACCGGACGCAGAAGGGAAAAGAAGTTTACTACACTTACACGGAACGGGAGCAGGAAAAACTGTTGAATGAAATCGGCCGTACCGGCATCAAGACACCTCAAAGATACAAGGGTCTTGGAGAAATGGATGCGGAGCAGCTTTGGGAAACCACCATGGATTTTGACCGAAGAACACTGATTCAGGTCACTGTGGAGGATCTGGCTGCGGCGGATGATATTTTCACCATTCTCATGGGAGATAAGGTTCCGCCGAGAAGAAAATTCATCGAAGATAATGCTAAATACGTGAAGAACTTAGACATCTAGTACGCATAGACATCTGATTCTGATAAGGAGATGCACGATGACAACAGGTTTTCTTGAAGACCATAAACTGATACAGACCGAGATCCATGACGAGATGAAGAACTCCTATATCGATTACGCCATGAGCGTCATCGCAGGACGAGCCCTTCCCGATGCCAGGGATGGACTCAAGCCGGTACACAGGAGGATCCTCTACGGCATGTCCCAGCTGGGACTGACACCGGACAAAGCCCATAAAAAATCCGCTCGTATCGTGGGTGAAGTCATGGGTAAGTACCATCCCCATGGTGACCGCTCGGTTTACGATGCCATGGTCCGTATGGCCCAGGATTTCTCCATTCGCTACATGCTGGTGGACGGTCACGGAAACTTCGGTTCTGTAGACGGAGACGGTGCGGCGGCCATGCGTTACACCGAAGCCAAAATGACTCCCTTTGCCATGGAGATGCTCCGGGATATCGAAAAGGAAACGGTGGATTTCACCCCGAACTTTGACGGAGAGGAAATGGAGCCTTTTGTCCTTCCTTCCCGCTTTCCCAATCTGCTTGTAAATGGAAGCAACGGCATCGCCGTAGGTATGGCCACAGCCATTCCCCCGCACAATTTGGGAGAAGTCATCGATGCCACCATCCATTTGATCGACAATCCCGAGGCGGATGTCAATGATCTGATCAAATATGTGAAAGCCCCGGATTTTCCCACCGGAGCCACCATCATGGGAAAAAACGCAGTAAAGGAAGCCTATCGTACCGGGCAGGGTCGTGTCATCGTAAGATCCACTGCGGAGATGGAAGAGACCAGCAAAGGGAGACAGCAGATCGTCGTCACGGAGATTCCTTATCAGGTCAACAAGGCCAGAGTCATCGAGAAGATCGCCGAGCTGGTAAAGGAAAAGAAGCTGGACGGCATTTCCGATATTCGTGATGAATCCAACCGGGAAGGCATGCGTATCGTTATCGAACTGAAGCGGGATGCCAACCCCCAGATCACGTTGAATCGGTTGTACAAACATACCCAGCTTCAGGAGACCGTGAGCATGATCATGATCGCTCTGGTCAACGGACAGCCCAAGCTTCTCAATTTGCGGGATATTCTGGAGCAATACCTCCTTCATCAGAAGGATGTGGTGACAAGAAGAACCCAGTTCGAACTGAAAAAAGCCGAGGCCAGAGCTCACATTTTAGAGGGGCTGCGCATCGCTTTGGACAATATTGATGCCATTATCAAACTGATTCGTCAAAGCTATAATGATGCCAAAGGGCGTCTCATGGAAGCCTTCGGTCTTTCGGAGATCCAGGCCCAGGCCATTTTGGACATGCGTCTGGCAAGGCTCCAGGGTCTGGAACGTGAAAAAATTGAAAATGAATATGCCGAACTGATGAAAATGATCGCCTGGTACAAATCCGTACTGGCAGATGAGGCCCTTCTTTTGAATATCATCAAGGAAGAACTCACGGAGATCAAAGAAAAATACGGAGACGAGCGCCGCACCAGAATCGTGGCGGATGCGGAAGAAATCGAAGAAGAAGACCTGATCCAGGAAAGCAAAGTGGCAGTCACTTTGACCCATCTGGGGTATATCAAGAGACTTTCTGCAGACACCTACAAGACCCAAAAGCGTGGGGGCAAGGGAGTCACGGGACTGACCACCAGAGACAACGACTTTGTAAAAAATCTCTGCATCACTTCCACCCATGATTATCTGATGTTCTTTACCAACACAGGAAAAGCTCATCGTATCAAGGCTTACGAGATTCCGGAAGCCCAGCGTACGGCCAAGGGAACTCCGGCCATCAATTTCCTGCATCTGATGCAGAGGGAACGGATCACAGCGGTGATACCCATTCAGGATTTTGCCGCAGAAAAATATCTCATCGCAGTGACCAAAAAAGGCATCATCAAAAAGACCAGCCTTTCGCAGTTTGACACCAATCGGAAGACCGGATTGCTGGCAGTGAGCCTGAAAGACGATGACGAGCTGATCTGCGTCAAAGAGACTACAGGGCAGAGCAATATTCTCATCATCACCAAGCATGGCAAATGCATCTGCTTCAGCGAAGAGGAAGTCAGGCCCATGGGCAGGATTGCCGGAGGCGTGCGGGCCATCACCCTGGACAAGGATGATGAGGTCGTGGCCATGGAGCTGGCAGAGCAGGAAGGCCAGTTGTTAGTCGTCACCCAGGCGGGATACGGAAAACGTACCAACCTGAAAGAATACAAGCTGCAGGCCAGAGGCGGCAAAGGCCTTCTGACCTACGACAAGGGCAAGTTCGGAAAGACGGGAGAACTTATCGGGGCTATGGTTGTGGACGAGCAGGATGAAATTCTTCTGATCAATTCCGATGGCATCATTATCCGGATCAAGACAGAGGAAGTGTCGGTTTTGAGCCGTGCGACCCAGGGAGTGAAGATCATGAGGGTGGCAGACGATGCCAACCTGATCACTCTGGCGAAGGTGATCCGGGAAGAGGACAGCGAAGAAGACGGTGATGAAGAAGCAGAAGACAACACAGGGGAGGAACAGATCCTCCTTGACGTAGAAGAGTAAAAGAAAGAGGAAGCAGTCGTAGTTAAAAGCCCGCAGCAGCTGTTTGCAGCAGCCTGTGAGCGGGTATAGGTCTTGGGAGGACACTATCATGGCATTACAGATTCAAAGAAGCTTTGATCAGGAAGAAAACCAATGGAACATTTTCCCCTCAGGAGAAGTTGACATCGCTACGGCACCCGCCTTTCGTGTCGCCCTGGATGAGGCGTTCCGCGAGAAACCCGGCAACATGACCATTCACTTTGATGAACTGGGGTACATGGACAGCACCGGCCTCGGCGTTATTATCGGAGCCTACGGCAGGATGAAAGAGAATGGATATCGCATCGTTCTCCAAAATCCCCAGGAAAACATCCAAAAACTTCTTAACATTACCAATCTGGACAAGATCTTATGTCCTGAAAGCAGCAAAAGTAAATAGAAGGAGAAGACCATGACTGATATTTTCAAATTTTCAGTCCCGGGTAAGCCTGAATATGTGGGGACTGTCCGCATGGCAATTTCCTCCCTGGCCAACAATGTCGGATTCGACGTCGAGGCAATCGAGGACATCAAGGTTGCAGTATCAGAGGCTTGCACGAATGCCATCCGTCACGGAAAACAGGAAAACGGATCTTTTGAGGTTTCCTGTGAGATGGAAAAAGACAAATTGGTGGTATCTGTGATTGATCAGGCCGGAGGCTACGACCAGAATGCCTACTGCGAACCCTGCCTTTCTCTTCCGAAAGAAGGGGGTCTGGGGATTTTTATCATTAAAGCATTGATGGATGAAGTGGATATTTTTACGGAACTTGGCGAAGGAACCAAAATCAAAATGGTCAAGTATGCAAGGTAAAGATAACTGGAAAGGTGCTGTTGAATGACCTCTATGGCCGAAGTATCAAACAAAAAGCTATTTGAGGAGTACAGCCATACCAGAGACATTGAGGTAAGGAACCGCCTGGTGGAGAATTACCTCTATATGGTTGACATCCTCATTAAAAAATACATCAACAAGGGCGTGGATTATGACGATCTGTACCAGATCGGATCTATGGCCCTGGTTTTGGCTGTGGAGCGTTTTGATCCTCAAAAGGGATTTGAGTTCACCAGCTTTGCCACCCCCACCATCATCGGAGAGATCAAACGATATTTCCGGGACAAGGGCTGGGCAGTGAAAGTGCCGCGAAAATGGAAGGAAATCTCTTCCAAGCTTCCCGCAGCCAAAGAAACCCTGGGGCAGACCCTGGGGCGCACTCCCAAGATCGCTGACATTGCTGAGTACCTGGGGTATTCGGAGGAGGATATTTTGGAGGCTATGGAAAGCGGACAGGCCTACGGGACTTATTCTCTCCAGCAGACCTTTGAAGAGGGAGGCAACGAGGGCGAGACCTCCATGTTTGAGCACTTTGCTTCAAGAGAAGAAATGGGGTATCGCAATTTCGAAAACGCCGAGCTGGTAAAGAATGTTCTTTGCAAGCTTTCCGAGCAGGAAAAAAGAGTGTTCCAGATGCGGTTTTTCGATGCCAGGACCCAGCAGGAGATCGCTGATGAGATGGGAGTTTCCCAGATGACCATTTCCCGGTTGGAAAAAAGGTTGAAAGACCGTTTCCGCGAGGAATATTATAGATAGCAAGAAAGAAAGGGTAATATGAAACGAGTTTTTTCCGGCGTACAGCCCACGGGTAATATCCACATCGGCAATTATCTGGGAGCCTTGAAGCAGTTTGTGGAGCTCCAAAATGAAAATGACTGTATTTATTGCATTGTAGATATGCATTCCATCACCGTTCCCCAGGACCCCAAAAAGCTGCGGGAAAACATCCTGGATGTGGCGGCCTTGTACCTGGCAGTGGGTTTGGATCCGAAAAAGTCCATCATTTTTGTACAATCGGAAGTCCCGGGACATGCAGAGCTTGCCTGGGTGCTGATGTGCAATTCCTATACGGGAGAGCTTTCCCGCATGACCCAGTTCAAACAGAAGAGCAAGGACCAGGAGTCCGCACCCACAGGTTTGTTCACCTATCCCATCCTGATGGCGGCGGATATTCTTCTTTATGACACCCAGATCGTTCCTGTGGGAAATGACCAAAAACAGCACATTGAGCTGACCCGGGACATTGCTCTTCGCATCAATCATACCTACGGAGACACTTTTGTGGTTCCTGACGGACGCTTTCTCAAGGAAGGGGCCCGGATCATGTCCTTAGACGATCCTACCTCCAAGATGAGCAAGAGTGCCGAAAACATCCACAGCCGGATCTCCCTTTTGGATGAGCCCTCAAAAATCAAAAAATCCATCATGAGGGCCACCACGGATTCCGACGGAGAGATCCGTTACTCCATCGAGGACAAGCCGGGAGTGAGCAATCTGCTGTCGATCTACAGCGTTTTCTCCGGAACACCCATTGCTTCCCTGGAAGAACAATACCAGGGCAAAGGCTACGGCGATCTGAAAAAAGATCTAGTGGAAGTGGTGTGCAGCAATCTTTTGCCCATCCAGGACCGCTACAACGAGATCCGCCACTCCGGAGAACTGAACGATATTCTCAAGGATGGTGCGGAACGGGCCAATGTCATTGCCGAAAAAACCATGCAGCGAGTGAAAGACCGTTTTGGTCTTGGCAGATAAATAAACCACACAGCACAACAGAAAGGAAATATCATGTTAAGTTACGACGAATTGCGAAGCAAAGCCAAAGATCTTCGCATCGATGTGATCCGCTCGGTATTCGCCGCAGGATCGGGGCATCCGGGAGGTTCCCTTTCCGCCGCCGAAATCATGAGCACCTTGTTTTTCAAGGAAATGAATATCGATCCTAAGGATCCGAAAAAAAAGGACAGAGACCGTTTTGTGCTTTCCAAAGGCCATGCGGCCCCTGTGTTATATGCAGCCCTGGCGGAAAAAGGCTTTTTTCCCCTGGAGGACCTGAAAACTCTCCGGCAGCTGGGAAGCAAACTTCAGGGACATCCCGACATGATCAAGGTCCCTGGGGTGGAGATGTCCACCGGCTCTCTTGGACAGGGGATTTCCACCGCAGTGGGAATGGCTCTGGCAGGAAAGCTGGATGGCAGCGAAGGCCGGGTCTACGCTCTTCTTGGCGACGGAGAACTCCAGGAAGGTCTTGTGTGGGAAGCGGTGATGTCCGCAGCTCACTACAAGCTGGACAATCTCACTGTCATTGTGGACTGGAACGGCATCCAGATCGACGGCTGGAACGATGACATCATGTGCGTCACCCCCGTGGATGAAAAATTCAAGAGTTTTTGCTGGGACACCATGGTCATCGACGGCCATGATGTGGTAGCTGTGGATAAGGCTTTGGCCCGGGCAAAGGCATGCAAGAACAAGCCCTTCGCCATCATTGCCAAAACCGTCAAAGGAAAAGGCGTTTCCTTCATGGAAAACCAGAACGGCTGGCATGGCAAGGCCCCCGATGAAGAACAGGCAAAACAGGCAATTGCAGAACTGGGGGGTACATGGTAATGGCTGAAAAAATCGCAACAAGACAGGCGTACGGAGAGGCCCTGGCGGCCCTCGGTGCAGAAAATGAAACTATCGTTGTGTTGGATGCGGACCTTTCCGGCTCCACCATGACAAAATTATTTGCCAAGGAAAATCCCAAGAGATTTTTTAATGTAGGTATTGCAGAACAAAACCTTTACGGCATCTCGGCGGGTTTGGCGGCATCGGGAAAAACCGTATTTGCCAGCACCTTTGCCATGTTTGCGGCAGGAAGAGCTTTTGAGATCATCCGCAACAGCATTGGCTATCCCCATTTGAACGTAAAGATCTGTGCCACTCATGCGGGGGTCACCGTGGGAGAAGACGGCGGAAGCCACCAGTGCATCGAAGATATTACCCTGATGCGTTCTATCCCGGGGATGATCGTACTCTCCCCCTCGGACGCTACCTCCACCAAGGCATTGATCAAAGCCGCAGCACAGACAGACGGCCCGGTATATGTCCGCCTGGGAAGAGCTGCGGTACCGGTGCTTTATACAGAGGACGAAGAAATCATTATCGGAAAAGCCAAGACCCTTCGCCAGGGCAGCGCAGTGACCCTCATCGCCACCGGCGTCATGGTGGCGGAAGCTCTGGAAGCGGCCAAAACATTGGAGGCAGAAGGGGTGGATGCCCGGGTCTTGGACATGCACACCATCAAACCCTTGGATGAAGAGGCCATCCTTGCCGCAGCAAAGGAGACGGGCGCCATTGTGACCTGTGAGGAGCATACGGTGCTTGGGGGCCTGGGGGGTGCGGTTTCTGAATTTGTGGTGCAGAACTGTCCTGTTCCCATGGAATTTGTGGGAATCAAAGACCGGTTCGGGCAATCCGGAAAACCGGCAGAATTATTGAAAGAGTATGGGCTAACGGCGCAGGATATTGCCGCGGCAGCAAGACGTATCACGGCAAAGAAAGGCTGAGAGGTACAAAGTCATGGTGCAGATCGGGTTTGACATCGGAGGAAGCAAGATCGCCGCAGGGGCGGTGAACGACGAAAACAGGATCATTGCCAGGCGTGAAGTCCCTTTTCCTACGGGAACATCCTACAAATTCATCGTGGAAGTCATGGCTTCCATGAAGGAAGAGCTTTTGCGGGCGTCAAAAACCCCGGAGCAGGAGCTTTCTTCCATCGGAGTCTCCATTCCGGGAAATCTGGATGAGGCCAGCGGCACCATCATCAATGCGCACAATCTGCAATTTCATAATGTGCCCATCCGAAAGGCCGTCAACGAGCATTTTCGGGATGTGCCGGTTTTCATTGAAAACGATGCCAATGCGGCGGCTCTGGCGGAACTGTATGCCGGGGCTCTTCGGGGCACGAAAACCGGGATCCTTTTGACCCTGGGAACAGGGGTCGGAGGCGGCATCATTTTGGATGGAAAGCTCTTTAACGGCGGTATGGGGCACGGGGTGGAGCTTGGGCATATGATGCTCATGCAGTACGGACCGGTTTGCTCCTGTGGAAACAAGGGCTGCGTGGAAACCCTTTCTTCTGCCAGCTGGATCGTCAAGGAAGGACGAAAGTCCATCATAGAATATCCCCAGAGCCTGATCTTTTCCAGGGCAGACGGAGATATGGAAAAAATCACAGCAAGAATGGTCATCGACTGCGCCCGTGAAGGGGATGCCGTGGCAAAAGATATTTTTGACCATTATCTGGACCATTTGAGTTCAGCAATCGTGTCCTGCGCCAATCTCCTGGACCCCGAAGTCATCGCCCTGGGCGGTGGCGTGAGCCGTGCCGGAGAGTTTTTATTCGCCCCGCTGCGAGAGCGGGTGCAAAAGAAATCTTTTTTCCATTTTCCCTATAAGATCGTACCTGCAGAGCTGGGAACAGATGCGGGGATCGTGGGGGCCGCTATGCTGGCCCGAAACGCGGGACAAAGATAAGTTTCACAGGCTTTGGCGGAGTGCCGTCTACTCAGAAAAAACAGGAGTGATAAAAAATGCCGGATATACAGGCTTTGCTGGAAGCCCCTGCCTTTGAAGAGGGGATCCGCTGGATCGTAGGCCATGTCACAGCAGAAGAGGGACACATCAATGGCATGATGGCCCCTCGTTTTTATGCCTGTGACAAGGAAAAACCCAGCATTACTCTGGAGTACGACATTGCGGATTGGGAAACCAATTCCAATCATTTTTTGCACGGCGGCATCTGTGCCACCATGATGGACACCACCATCGGGATCTTCGCCAACTACCTCAGCCACGGCTTAGGCAACGGCTTTGCCCCCACGGTGAGTATGTCCATCCAGTATCTGCGTCCGGTACCTGCGGGCAGCGTCCTGCAGCTGGAGGCAAAGCTCAATTCTTTTGGAAAATCCCTCATCCATCTTTATGCCGAAGCCAGGATCAAGGGGCGGCCTGAGATCTGTGCCACGGCCACGGCGGCCTTCAGTGTACAGCCGCAGACAGCGAGGGCAGAATAGTATAGGTAAAGAAGGACTTTTTTAACCGGCGACAGGTTCACCTGTCGCTGTTTTTTTATGCTGGCCCCGGAGCGTATCGTTACCACGGTGCGACCCG
>Ga0302242_1001653_pt1 | contig 15887 bp, 10 predicted proteins | sample AAG_UR_Lys_MG_FD_193510 | JGI IMG/M metagenome (GOLD analysis project Ga0302242, IMG submission 193510) | Enriched activated sludge microbial communities from anaerobic digester in WTTP, New Holstein, Wisconsin, United States - AAG_UR_Lys | ecosystem: Engineered > Bioreactor > Anaerobic >... | reverse complement strand
AATAATACAAAGAAGCAGATTTGAGAATGATTATGCCCGGATGGCGGAATTGGTAGACGCGCTGGTCTCAAACACCAGTGGCAGCGATGCTTTGCCGGTTCGATCCCGGCTCCGGGTACTCCAGAAGCCTCTTGACCTATTAACGTTAAGGGGCTTTTTCATCACCAGAACAAAGTTGAATTCAAAGCGATTATCAGAGTATCAAGAATACTTGCAGAGTATACTTTCTGTCTGATACCTCTTGTTTCGTCAACCTGCTTGAGATAATTTTGAAAGCAAAAACAGACCCAGAATTGCCTCTGTTGACATCATGCGTGGGCTGACTCTCCTGCTCATGCTCTTTGTCAATGACCTGAACATGAAGGTGGCACCTGCCTGGCTCGGGCATATGGAGGCTGACTTTGATGGCATGGGCCTCGCAGACTGGGTTTTTCCGGGATTTCTCTTCATCGTTGGCATGGCCATACCGTTCGCCATCTCAGGCAGAATAAAAAGGAAGGAGCCGGTTTCCAGAATACTCCTTCATATAGCAATCCGCACTGTAAGCCTTATGGTAATCGGTATCCTGATGCTGAACTCCGGAAGAGTCAATCCCGAGGCCACCAGCATGAACAGAAACCTCTGGGCATTGCTCATGTACATCTCTGTCTTCCTGGTATGGAATGACTACCCTAAAGGGAAGCACAAACTGCTTTTCACAATACTGAGGGCTGCCGGCGTCGCTACACTGATCTTCCTGGCAATTATTTTCCGGTCAGGCAGCGCCGATGACCCGGGCTGGATGATAACAGGCTGGTGGGGCATCCTTGGCCTCATAGGATGGGGCTACCTGACCGCATCGCTGATTTATGTGGCATTCCGTGATTCAGTGGCATGGACCATGGCTGCCGTCATCTTCTTCCTGATAATCAATATCCTTGACCAGTCAGGTGTGCTCGGATTCCTTGATCCCGTGAGGCCGGTCCTTGGAATACTCATACAGGGCAATGTCCCGCTGATAGTTCTTACAGGCATGTTTGCCGGTATACTGATCAGGAAGCTGAAAAAAACTGGAGATGAAAAAATCATTTTGATGCTAATAGTGATGGGCATAATCTCCCTCGCCCTGGGATTCTTTTTGCGAAAATGGTTCATCATCTCCAAGCTTTTGGCTACCCCCAGTTGGGGGATGATCTGCAGCGGCATCAGCTTCCTGGTCTTTGCTGCAATATACTGGCTTGCCGATGTGAGAGGGCTGACCGGATGGGCTGATTTCGTCAGACCTGCCGGGAGACATTCACTGACCACATACCTCGCCCCAAATATCCTCTACCACGCAATATGGATGTCATCCGTTCCGGTACTGATTTACAAGCAGTCGTCAGAACCACTGGTTGTGATCCTCGGCTCCGTTGCCTGGGCGCTGCTGATGTCAGGGCTTACGGCGATCCTTGCCAGGATGCATATCAAACTCAGGCTGTGAGAGGGAGACACACCGGAACTATTACTGTTACCCTCACATTGCCTCTGCCGGCACTCAGTTTCCGACAATCTCCAGTGTCACCCTGCGAAAGAAATCCACATCCAGCTGATCAATCCTCATAAGGATTACTTCTCCTCCCCTGCTGTCCTTAACTGTTGGAATGCCGGGCATGTTCTCCGGCAACTCACCGGTGATGGTGGCAATAAAGACACAGGCTGTGAGATATGTACCAAGATCTGACGGGTGTGTGCCGTCAGGATCATAGAGTTTTATCCCTGGTCTCAGTGCCCGGGCACGGGCCCATGCCTCGCCTGCAGGAACCACGGTTGCCTGATTGAGAACTGCTGTCTCGCGATATACCCTGCTGATTACTTCCTGCTGCTGTGGAACCTTTTCCCTTGCCCATGTCAGGTAGTAATATGGTTCGGCGCCTGATTCCCTTGCCAGTTTGCTGAACAGCCCAAGATACAGGATAGTACTGTCACTTTCGTTCACTGTACCAAGACTCCATTCCTGCAACACCACGATGTCATAATCACCATTCCTGATTTTATCCCTGGTTTTGAGTCCGCGTGCACCTCTCCAGTGCTCACTCAGTTTAGCACCGCCAATGGTTACCTGTTCGGTCAGAAGTATTGTTCCCGTCTTCCCGGAGAGTACTGACACCACCTGCGGAAGGTTTTCAAAATATGTGTAGCTGTTGCCCACAAAGAGAATGCGCAGGGTATCTTTCTTCGCCTGTGCGTTAGTCTGAACTCCATAAAGGCAAAGCAGAGCAATGGCTGCAACTATATTCCATGTATATTTATTCATCACTTTTTTTCGAAGTTACACTTTTCCATTTGGTTCTGCAATTTATGCCTTTCTTTCTAACTGTCAGCTAACCAACAGAGACTTCCAGGAACCATGTTCATTGATTTCATGATATCAGAGGATTATACTTTTTGTTACCCAGAACCATATCACCGGAAGAGCCAGAAGATCAAGGAGTATTCCTGCCTTTAACATAGTCTTTACAGTGACCTCATTCGTTCCATATGCCAGCGCATTAGGAGGTGTTGATACGGGAAGCATGAAAGCGCAATTCGCTCCGATGCCTATTACAAGTACCATAGGCATAATTAATTCAGGATTAAACTGCATAGCAACTTCCATCATTATGGGTACCGTGATGGCTGCAGCACCAGTATTGCTTGATACTTCAGTCAGGGCGATTATGAATAGAGCAGCCAGAAAAACCAGCAGTAAACCATTACCTGCTTCAATTTTGCTTAGGATGCCTCTTGCAATTATCGCAGATGTCCCTGTTTCTGACAGCAGTGCACTCAGACACAATCCTCCGCCAAACAGTAGCAGAATACCCCAGTTAATAGAGTTCTGCATCTTATTCCATGATGTAAGTCCGAATACGGGTGCCAATGCCGCTGCAGCAACCCCTACAATTGCATCGAAATTATCTACATTCAGGAGCTTTCCAATCGGCTGTGAGCATATCCATAAAAGCACAATTGCAAGAAAGAATACCACAGCTCCGGTCTGTTTCCCAGTCCACTCAATGACACTGTTTTCGCGGTCAGAAAGCTGAAAGTCACTTTCAGGTCTGATTGTCAGCTTTAGCACAAAGAGGAGCAACGGAAATAGCATAAGGGTGACCGGAAATCCAAATTTAAACCAGGTTCCGAAGTCAATCCCAATCGCTCCGGCAGCAATGAGATTCGGCGGACTGCCAATCAGCGTTCCTATCCCTCCGATACTTGCAGCAAAAGCAATTCCCAGAATAACAAATGTTCTGGCTTTAGGATATTGTCTGCTAATCAGTGACATCCCTATGGGAAGAAACATCGCTGCAGTGGCAGTATTACTCATCCACATTGAAAAAAACGAAGTTGTGCCAAGAATAGAAACTACAGCTTTCCATTTTTTGCCACGTGCCATATAGATCAGCTTTCCTGCAAGCCATTGGTCAATTCCATGTTCATTCAGGACAGCGGCCAGTGCAAACCCTCCGATAAAAATGAAGATTACCGGATTGGCAAAGTGAGAAAGGGCTTCGCCTGCATCAAATACTTTTAACAGTACCGCAATAACAGGAACCAGAAGCCCTGAAACAGCAAGAGGGAAGATTTCAGTCACCCATAATCCGCCAATAAATATCAGGACAGCAATCCCCAGTTTGTGAGCCGGGTCATCCATCAGTATATTTCCTGCGAGCACTCCGGTAATTAGAAGACCCAAAGTGATTATCCATTTTTTGTTACTCAGTTTCATATTTGTCCAAGCTTGAAAAATTATCAACTATTCCCCCTGACATAGAGCAACTCAGCAGTAACCAGAGGCGTTTCCCGGTGATCATGGCTCGAACCTGGCACATAGACCACCTTCCGTATGAAAGGCAGTTCATACCTTTGTTACAGCTAACCAATTAATTATTCACGATCCGTGTCCTGCCCGAGCTTATAACCCGTTCTATTTCCAACTGGTCATTTAGAATGACAAAATCCGCATCATAGCCAGGCTTAATCTCTCCTTTGCCCCTGATTTTCATATTCCTGGCAGGATTGACGGTAATAAGCCTTAGTGCCTCTTCAAGAGGCAGGATTTTTTCCCTCACAAGGCTTGCCGTCTCTTTAAGATTGCGGTCCATTGGTGCAGGTTGGTATGTAATCTCATGAGTCAAGGGGTCTTCCCGTTTTACTCCGCCACGGCCATCGCTCGAGAAAGTGATATTATGCAGGGGAACGCCTTCGGACAGGGCAATCTGTACGGCTTTGTGAGGTTCCGTAAAGGTGGTTCCACCGGTTGATATGTCGATCATGCCTCCCAACTTTGCGAGTTTCAGGCAATCGTTAAAAAGCGGACGTGTACGTGAACAGTGAGTCGGCGAAATGTATGAGATAAGAGAGGGATACTTCCCGGCAATACTCAGCAATACGTCAATCCGGCTTTCAAGTGCGCCAAGGTGGATGTGGAGTATCCCTCCTTTACCTGATGTAAAACCACCCAACCTGACCTGATTGATCAGTCTCAGTATTTCATGCTCCGTGGGAAAAGCACTACGATCGTCGCTGATCGCAAGTTTGCAGCCAATAACCTTATCGATGAAAATCAGGTCTTCGGCCACTGACCCGCATATCGTTTTTTCAGGAAGACCATAAAAATTTGTCAGCATATATGCTGTCACGCCGGTCTCACTAAGTGATTTAACCTTGGCATACAGGGTACTCAACTCCTTAACGAACCCGTCAGTTCCCAGAAGGCCAAGGACTGTTGTTGTTCCGACAGCAAGCAGGTCATGGGCGTTCAGTTCCGGAATAAAAGAAGAGAAACCGAACTGTCCTCCACCACCCGTGACATGCACATGCTGGTCAATGAAACCGGGACAGACCTTCTTCCCGCTGACATCGATAATTTCCGTTGATAAATCTCCCAGAGTGAAGGAGTCTCCAATAGCTATTATCTTGCCATTAACTGTCAGGATATCCTTCTTGCCTAATCTGTCAGGAGCATAAACATCACCACTCTTGATAATCGAAATCATAATAAAACTTTATAAGAGAAAATGAAATAGAAGAAGAGTCATTAGTCCTCCGACAAGAGGCGGAATATTTCTTTTCGCAAGCTCCACCGGTGAAACTCCGGCAATACCTGCTATTGCAACTATTATTCCCGCAATCGGGGATGTTGCCCGGCCCATGCTTGCAGAGAGCTGCATTGGCAAAATCATGTCAGGTGCACTCATTCCCAGACTTGGTGCAATATCCGGCATAAGGGGACCGAATGAAAAGAAGGCTGCATTGCCACTGCCCATTAGCATGGCGGCCATAAAGATCAGTACCGTAATCAGAATTGATATGGCTGCGCCTGAAAAGCCCAGGTGAGTTGATCCTGAAACCAATGTATCTATGAAGCCCATGCTTATGAGGCCTTTGGAAAAAATTTCTGCTGAAACAATCAGAGTGACTACCGAGCTGAACACTGTACCCATACCCTTCCAGAAACTGTCAAGCATGTCTATGACATCCCGGAAATTACGCTTGAAAAGAAGCATAAATACTACAGACACTATCAGGGAAAAAAGCATGGCAACGGTAGTGCTGAGATGAATATCAAACAGCCCTACATATTCTGAAAAAGCAACCAGAAGAATCAGTGGAAGCATCGGAAGGATGGCATATATCAGTGGAACATCGGGTTTCACTGTTTTCTCAGAAGTTTTTACAAAAATATCCCGGCCTTCCTTCATCTCCTTCCTGTCAAAGTGCCTGTTGCTGAAATAGTAAAGAATCATCACTATGACAGTGGTCGGCACCACTATCGGAAGTTGATAAGTAACAAAGTATTCGACATTGGGAATCCCGATAAGCGAAGCTGCCATTGCTGTATTAGCAGAACCCGGTCCCTGGTCAAAAATCGTTGCTGCTGCAATGACAGAGAGGGCAGTCATCCTGCTGCACCCCAGGCTCACCAGAACAGGGTAAAAGGAGGCTACAAGAAGAAGTCCGAGACCAGCTGCAGATGGAATTGTCATGAAGAGCACCTGCCCGATGGGGATAGCCATCACTGAAGCCAGGTAAGGGTATTTCCTGAAAAAGGCCAGTGGCTTTAATGCAATGTAGACGAGGGAGTCCGTGGCCTTTATCTTATTCATAAAGGCCACATATCCTCCGATTGTCATGATCATTAACCCAATCCTGGTTACATTGCTTACAAACCCGTCATCAATCACCTGCACCAGGTCAAATATGACACTGCCGGAAGGCTTGTTTACTGCAATAGGATTGAGACCCATCAAAGCTGCAAGACTGACCATGAGCAATCCTGCAATAATAAGGACACCCTGCGGGTTAAATCTCCTGTAGAGGAGAATTGCCGTAATGGCAATTACTCCAATACAGATAATGAATCCGATAACCTCCATGTTTCTCTAGTATCCCGGATTCTGAGAAATAACCCTGCCTGAATTTGAATTGATAAACGCCTGTGGTATTGGTAAAAGAACAGGTGTCAGATCATCCCACATTCCCCTGACTTCCCTGCCAGAGACTTCATTGTAGGTCCGTACCCTGGTCTTGAAGATATTTGATGCAGCCCGCTCATCACCGCCATTCTCCTGGCTGAGCCTGATAAGAGTGTGTCGTCTGTGCTCCTCGGTAATCAGTTCACGGCTTCTTTCATCAAGTATCATGTCAATGCTCATCTCTGAGGCTTCGATCGGGATTACCTGAGCGCGCTCCCTGACCTTGTTCAGCCAGAATTCACCTCCCTCTCCAATTTTGAAGAGAGCCTCGGAATAAAGGAGATAAGTCTCTGCCAATCTCAGGTAAACGATATCATTATAAGCATTGTCTGCATCAGCCTGCTCAAATATAGGATTTACATAGTCCCATTTCTTCGTTGAAGGCAGGTTGTATTGCTTGATTGTAGGATCTGTATCATTGCTCATGGCGGCGTTTGGCTTGAGATTAATCAGGCTTGCCCCGTTCTTGAGAACCTCATAGACCTGGTTATCGGAATTTAAAAAGTACAGATGCCAAACCAGTGAATGTTCGTCATACCTGACATCTACCGCATCCTGATCCTTGTACTTATAAAGGTTGAAAGCCCCAAGCGAAATAGCCAGTCTTCCGGCACCTTTTCCGCCGTTAAGCGACCAGAAAAGCTTAATGGTCCCACCGGGATAATCGGGATGATTAAGTTTACTGATATCGGAAAGGCTTGAGTAGTAGTTTCTCCACATATTCCTCATGAAGCTGTTGGGGGAATACCCTGAAGCTGCCTTTTCAGGTTCGATATTGGGGAATGCCCACAGAACTTCAAGGTTGCCATCAGAATACAATGGTGAGCGGAAGAGATCAATGAATGCATGCCCCGGGTTAGCTGCATTTTTGCCGAATCTCGCAGTCATGAGAGTATATTCCGAACCTTCAACCAGTGGTTGTAGTACTGCTTTTGCATCTTCCGGTCTGCCCATTGCCAGGTATAACTCACCGAGATAATGCCTTGCCACTGCCTGCGATGGTACAGTGTTGGTGGCCGTTCTCATCGGCAGAATCGCAATGGCATATAAAAGATCCTGTTCCATTACTTCACGTATATCAGCAACAGGAGTCCTCTCCCAGTCAGTGCGGTAATTGCTGCCCGTGATCTCTTCTGTAGAGAGGGGGACGGCACCAAACGAGTAGGTAAGATGCCTGTAAGCCCATGCTCTTACCAGCCTGGCATTGGCTATAACCGTATTTTTGTTTGCAAGATCCTCTTCCGCAGTACTTCCCTGCCAGTCAATACCTTCGTATTCTGCCCTGGAAATGATCATGTTGGAGGTGTTAATCACTTTATAAAGCCATTCAAAAACAGCCTGGAAGGGAATAACATCCTCCATGTCAGTTATATTTTTCGGGAAACTGAGATGTCTGAAATTGGTATGACGGTTATTTCCCCATGAGTTATCGGCTCCTGCGCTGAAAAGAGTGTGTTTGGTAAACGGAATGCTTCCGAACGAGGTGCCACCATAAAATCTGTCCCCACGATCATATTCATCTCTGACCAGTCCGAACATTGCATTTTGCATGTTCAGAAAACCATCGTGATTGACAAGCAGATTCTCGGCAAAGATATCATCTACAGGCTTCTCTGTCAGGAAATCTTCGCTGCAGGAAGCGAAAATCATGACAGACACTATAATTATTAAATATTTGATCTTTTTCATTTTAATAGCACTTTTTATAATTAAAAACTGGTCCTGATTCCGAATGTTAATTGTCTTGTCTGCGGAATAGCTCGCTGAACAGAGCCTCTGGATACAAACTCCGGATCAAGGCCCGACCAGCTTGTGAGCGTCAGAAGATTTCTTACACTGGCATAGGCTTCGAGCCTCGAGAGACCTGCTTTTGCAATCAGGTCTCTGTTGAAAGAGTACGCCAGGGTTATATCCTGTACTCTGAGAAAATCTGTTTTTTCATAGAAGTTCATCCTCCTGACATTGACGGAACCGTCAGGCTTATTGGCCGGGTAGGTCTGAAGCTTGTTTTCCGGGGTCCAGAAAACTTTGTCCAGCTGATTTTCCCTGTAGGACAGAGTGGCAGGAGACCAGAGATAGTTTGGTCTTGTCTCGCCAACCTGACCGTTTATAAAAACTGAAAGAGAGAGATTCCCATAGATGAAAGTGTTGTTAAGACCTGCAGTAAACAGCGGAACCCTTCGTCCGATGATCTGCTTATCTTCCTCAGGAGTGATATCGCCATCTTTGTTGACATCTATGTACTTAATGAACCCCGGGGCTTCATCAACTTCGGTTGATTCACCCTCCTGCCATATTCCGCCGAACAGATAATCATAGTTTACGCTCACCTCATGACCAATAAACCACTCGGAGGCGAGGTCATCAATAGGATTACCGTTTTCATCGTAAAGACCTACATCAACAAGGACGCTCCTGTTGTGTATGAAGCTCAGATTTGTTATCCACCGGAATTTGCCACGGTCAATGTTGATTGAAGATATCTGTAGATCAATGCCGCTTCCCTTTGTCTGTCCAATATTTTCAAGTATCTCGCTGGCACCATTGATCGGGGGAATGGATCTGGAGAGCAACAGGTCATAGGTTTTGGTGAAATAGAGATCAAATGAACCGTTGATCCTGTCATTCAGTATACCAAAGTCCAGACCGAGGTTGTTCGAAGTGGTTGTCTCCCATCCCAGAAGTGCAGAAGCCAGTCTCGAAGGATAGAATCCAAACAACGGAGTGTGATCGCTTGACAGATAGTCAAGGCTTCTCAGGTTGGGAAGGCTGGAATATGGTGAGATGGCCTCATTTCCATTCTTTCCCCATGACAGCCTTAATTTCAGGTTATTTACCACTTTACCTGCTCCGGATGATTTGAAAAATTGCTCATTATTAATATTCCACCCTAATGCAATTGATGGAAAGACTCCATATTTCCGGTCAGCTCCGAATGCGGAAAATCCGTCTCTTCTGACAGTTGCGGTAAAAAGATACCGGCTGTCAAAACTGTAGTTTGCCCTAGCCATCTGGGAAATATGATTTGATTTGTCCTGGGAAGCCCTGGGATTCATAAAACTGGCTTTATCAGGCTGGTAATAGGTCATAACGTCACTCGGGAATCCTGTCGCGTTAATCCCGTTCGACTCCTTTTTATAACCTTGTGCGGAATACAGACCCGTAAGAAAGATATTGTGCTTGCCGAACAACCTGTTATAGGAGAGTATGTTTTCTGCCAGCCAGTCAATCTGGTAATTGTTGGAAATAGACAGAACACCGTTATTCTGAAGGCCTTCATACGTGTTCCGTCCCTGGTAATTCTGCTCTGCCTGGGTCTGATAGGTATAGCCGGTGTTAAGCTTATAAGTCAGCCCCTTCATCGGAAGGTTGATATCTATATAATTATTTGAGACCAGTACATTCTTGTGGTTAACATTAATGTCGTTAAGTGAACTGAGCGGATTTCTGGCATAGCTTGCATCCTCCCATGTGGAGAGTCTGAGTTCACCAGATTCTGTATACGCCCTGCCAAGCGGATTCATCGTAAAGGCATCATCGAAATCTGCAGCATTGCCACTTCTGTTATAAAACCCATACTGTGTACTGGTACCAATTGTTACATATTTGTTTACCGTCTGATCAAAGTTGATTCTGAGCGTAATTCTATTGAAGTCGTCGTTTTTGGCTATCCCCTTGTTCATGGTGTAGTTTCCGGAAATAAAATATCTGGATTTGTTGCCGGAACCTCTTAATGAAAGGTTGTGCTGCTGGTTAAAACCGTTCCGGAGAGCGAGATCCACCCAATCCGTTGTTGCATTCTGTGCATACATTTCTGCCTCAGTAAATGAATGAACAAGACCTGCGTCAAGTTTCATGGCACCGAAAGTCGGACCGTCCATCATCTTCGGGATGTTAATAGCTGTTGATGAGGTCACGCTCGCGTCATATGAAAGCTGGACCTTTTCTCCATCCTTTCCCTTTTTGGTTTGAATCAGGATTACCCCGTTTGCCCCCCTTGCACCATAAATGGCCGACGAGGAAGCATCCTTGAGTATCTCCATGGATGCAATATCATTGGGATTGATCTCTGCCCAGTTGCCGGAGTATGGCACTCCGTCCAATATGACAAGTGGAGCATTGGATGCCGTAATGGATCGGTTGCCCCTGATACGCGTGGTGGTGGCTGATCCTTCAGCATTTGATCCCGTTATGCTGATGCTCAGACCTGCAACCGAACCCTGAAGAGATTGCAGGAGATTGGCACTTGGCCGACTCTCCAGGGTTTCAGGACTTACTGAAGCAACCGAACCGGTAACATCACTCCTTTTCTGGACACCATAGCCTACAACTATAACTTCATCCAGAACCATCTCATCAGGAAACAAAACAATATTGATCTCCCTTTCATCTGTAACGTTATATTCAACAGGTTTGTAGCCTATGAATGAGAACAGTAACATTTCACCTGTCCGGGCAGTTATGGAGAACATGCCTGCGGCATCAGTGAATGTGCCCCGCTGGGTACCTGCAACCTGAACGGTTACACCTGCAAATGGTTCATTTTTTTCACCATCTGTAACCTTTCCCCTTATCTGGGCAGTGGCCAGCAGACCGGGAAAAAGTAACAAAAACAGAATGATAGTTTTCTTCATTTTTACACTTTTTGAGTTAAGTTAATTATCGGTTCCTCTCTTCAATACGGTGCCAGGGCAGGGTATCACCCTGAAATGTTGTTGTGACCCTGTAGGAAACAAATCCGTTTACGGCTTCCGGCTCCATTACTGAGATTACATAATTTGCGTTTTTCTGCCTCAGATCAACATAGTATGACCCTTTTGCAAATGGCAGTCGCTGAGAAATCAGCCTGGCTGACACTGAGGCGGTCCTGATCCCTTCCCACTCAGTTTCTGACTCCTCATATTTCTCAATGAGGTAGCTCTGTACTTTTAACTTTTTGCCTTTCCTGAGCTGTGTAATCTCAAGGCCTAACAGTTTAAGTACTTCTATCTCCTTCTCATGCCCGGGTTCAATTATATAGCCTTTTGGTCTTGGCCGCACAATTTCCGGATTCAGGTTCTCTGCATCGTTCACCCTCATCCGGAGCTTCAATAGCATTCCATCTGAAAGATCAATGAAATCAACATCCCTGTAACATACTGATGGCGTACTGGTAACAACGACATCGGTTTTCCCGGACAATGTCTCATTTCTTGCCTCATTGATAATAGTAGTCAGCTCTTCCTTATGTCTCAATGCACTTAGTAAGAATTCACCGGCAACAACCCTGGCACTATGAGTTCTGCGTGCAAAAGAGGTTCTTCCCAGCCCTATGCCACGCGTCTCAACAAGAAGTGAAACGGCGTTAGAGAGAGCGTATGAAGTTGAACTTGAATGCGGGCTCTGTGCCCCTTTATTTAACATAATACTGTCACCATAGTCGCCTGCAGTGAAGTAAAAATTATGAGTGTATCCATTCCTTTCAAGAGCTGCCTCAGCCTCTTTCTGGAAAATATCCACAGAGGCCTTGCGGAGTCCGGAAGGTATATTGAGATACCCGGAAGGAAGAAACAATACGTCATATGAGATGGAGGCTCCATCCTCGCCGATACCTGCATATTCCCTCCTGGTAGGCTGAAATTCGTGGAAATCGAAGGCCAGATCGGCTTGCCAGCTGATGAAGGCTGCTTTTATAATCCGGCTAACCGGATCGGCAAACTTAGTCTGATCGCGATTAAGGTCATAGCCGTTCGAGGAGCGTCTGGTATTTGCAATATAACCATCGATATTCGCAATAGGCAGAATAGCAATATCCAGGTTATCAAGGATATTCTCCCCTTCTGCCGTTGTCAGTATCTCCTTTGCGAGGAAGAGAAGAGCTTCACCGCCTGCCGGTTCATTTCCATGAAGCAGGCCCTGGAACCACACCCTTAATTTTGGTGCAGAAGACCCGTTTGAAAGATAGATGACCGGTATATCCTGCCCAAGGGGTGTAGTGCCTATTATTCTTACACTGGCATTAACATGAACAGCAATATTGCTCTCTATCCAGTTTAGTATCTCCTCATATGTGGCAAATCTGTTTTCATCGAGAGATAGTGTTGGAGTATCAAACTTCACATCAGGGTCTTTAAAGTACCTTTGTGTGATAAGGCCGCTCTGCTGCCCTGAAAGCATTGTGCAGAAAAAGAAAGCCAGAATCAGAATAACCTGGTTTTTGTGTGTTCTCAGTTGTCGGGGATCCATTTTCATAGAAGAATATATGACAGAAGTACCAAAAGCAGTGATATTGACAGCAATGGTCCGGCATTTCGTTTTGCAATGTCAAATGGAGAAACTCCGGCTATCTCGGAGACCGCAATAATCACAATCGCAATGGGAGAGGCCGCCCGCCCAAGGCCAGCCGCCAGCTGGACGGGAATCATGAATGTAATTGAAGGTATGCCGAATTTAAGGGCAAGATCAGGTATCAACTGCCCGATTGTAGTGAAGGAAGCTACTCCGCTGCCGGTGATCAGTGATGCCGAGAATGAAATGAGTGTCAGCAGCAATGTCACAAATACTGAGTTCAGCCCCAATGCCTGAATTGCGGTAACCATTGAGTCAATGAGACCAAGACTGATAAGACCGCTGGCAAAAATCTCCGCACAGACGATCAATACAATTACCGAGGTGAAAACCCTGCCTGCTCCCACCCAGAAGGGATTAATCGCAGCAAAGGTGTCTTTTACCGATTTGCGCCTTATCAGCTCAGCAATAACAGCAATGAACATTGACAGAATAATCAGAGGTGCTATATCCAGAGTGATACCAAGATTGAATATGTTTATGGAAGGTGCGAAAAGGACTGTAAAGATCAGGGGCAGCGCCGGGAACAAAGCATAATACAGAGGCGTTGTCTTTACCAGCTCCTCAATATTCAGTACTCTGGCCATCCTGTTGGGAACCTGAAGATCTCTCCGGTCAAAATACTTGTTTGAAATAAGCAGAAGCGCCATCATTACAATGATAAGAGGCAGAGTCACCCTTAATTGACTTGTAAAATAGAGGATGGTGTCGGAACTTATCAGTTCCGACGCCATCGCCGCATTGGAAGAGGTCGGACCCATGTCAAATACCGTGCAGGCAGTAATTACAGAAACTGCAGTAAGTCTTGATACTCCTAACCCTACAAGCACCGGATAAACTGTAGCGATCAGAAGCAGGCCCAGAGCAACTGCAGAAGAGATTGAAATAAAGAGTATCTGTCCAATAGGGATAATCATTATGGCTGCCAGATAAGGATATTGTTTCACTATCGAAAGGGGTTGCATCATTACAAAGATCAGTGCATCATTTGCTTTGATCTTTCTCATAAACTCAACGTACCCTCCAATGAGCATGATGAGCAACCCCGTGCTTCCAAACCGGTTGATAAATGAGTCAATCAGAAACTTGAAAAAGTCAAAAAGAATGAACCCCGTTCCCCCTTCCGGAATCTCTGAACCAGGCATAGCCAGCAGACGGGATATAAAATACATCACCATTCCCATTACCAGGAGGGTGAAAGAAGCATTGTACCTCCTGTACAACAGAAAGGCAGTGAGCAATACAACATGAAGTGCTATCAGGCCGCCAATAAAAACCATCCCGAAGCAATTTTGATATAAAAATACCCGTCACATACAAATAGAGGGATTAACATGTGCATTAATATTTCATTAATGAACTATTTTATTACATTTGAATGATTTTGGGCGGGTGTGCCACATATAATTGATTATGTGTCTTTTATTGAATATACTGTTTGCCTTAATGCCATTCGGAGGTCATGCTTATTCACAGAATACAAGCACCGGCAACACTTTTTTCAATCCCCAGCAGATTTTCCTGAAAGAGAAAGTCACCATAGCCTTTGATTTGATCTTTTCTGACAGCGTCTCAAACCATTCTGAAATCATCCTTGAGATCAGCCATGGACAGAAATCACTTGTCAAGGTAATTGCTGATCTTGATTCAGTCACAGGACTGTCAATAATAACTCTTGCCGGTGACAGTGTCATAAAGAGGCATATTGTTTCTGCCTTGGGGGTTGACACACTTTTCAGAGTGAATGCGCAGATCATTGCCTCACCAGGAGGTTTTATGCTTTCATCTGCCGGAATGGCTCCAATAGAAACCCCATTGGCTTTTACCTCAGGTAAAAAGTACAGGATATCAATCCTGAACGGTAAGTCTTTCAACTCTGAAACCAATGACAATCGGGTTTTCAGCGCCTCTGATCCCGCAATATTAGTACCACAGGAAGAGGGGATAGCATATACCGAAATATTTCTGCTCATCCTGCTTGTAATTGCAGATATTGCCTTTTTCATAATCATCTATCTTCGTAACCGCTATCAGAAAAAGAGAGGCATGTTGCAAACAGAACAGGTATCTATTGCCAACGTCAGGTTTTCTGAAAAGGCTCATCCAAAAAAAAGTGCAATTCATCTATTTGGAGGCTTTGAAGTCTACACACATGACGGAGAAGAGATCTCTTCTGAATTCTCCCCTATACTAAAGGAATTGTTTATTTTGCTCATATGCAGAAACCCGGATGAAGGTATCTCTTCAACGGCACTTAAAGAAATACTCTGGTATGATAAGAGTGATGAGAGTGCGAGAAACAACAGGTCAGTTTACCTTGCCAAACTCAGGCAGATACTTCATAAGGTTGGTGAGGCACAATTGCAACAAGATAAAGGTAAATGGATATTGCGTTTCCCGGACATTTATGTTGACTACCTTGACTATAGAAGTATTATCGGTAAAACTATTATTAAAGTAAAAGATATTGAACACCTGTCGGCCATTCTGACCAAAGGATCATTCCTTCCTGAGTGTAGCTATCTTTGGCTGGATGATACAAAAGCCCTGATAGCTGATTATGCCATCACTTTGTTGACCGACTTTTCAGACCGGATGGACAAAGAAAAAAACACCGAACTGATAAACTCAATCGCTGATGCACTGTTCACCGTTGATCCACTGAACGATACGGCATTATCTCTCAAATGCAGGTTCTATAATCTGATGGGCAAACCATACCTTTCGAAACAGCTCTTCACCAATTATACAAAGGATTATAAGAATGTTTATGGCGAAGAGTATAACAGGACATACAGTGACATTCTGGCTTATTCGTAAAAGGGGGAAATAATTAGGTGTAATATATGCCTGGAAGATTCAAGGCGTCTGAAAGCCGGGAGCCTATTTTCTCTTATCGTATTCCTTTATCAACTCCTCCCTGCTGATCGGCCTGCCGTGACCGGGAAGAATGGGTCTATAGCCGGTGTCGATGATCTTCTTCCAGCTGTTGAGAAGCAACGTGACATCATCGGCAAATGGCGGGAACGGTGAGCCGGGCATGGTCCCAACTACCAGGTCGCCTACAATGACTGTCTCATC